>ENA-UOOK01001998-UOOK01001998.1-fermentation-metagenome-genome-assembly--contig:-NODE-1998-length-25796-cov-7.887534_pt1 | contig 25796 bp, 29 predicted proteins | sample MGYA00245777_ERZ724023 | MGnify/ENA primary metagenome ERZ724023 (study PRJEB28704, sample SAMN03018312) | fermentation metagenome | biome: anthropogenic terrestrial biome; feature: soil; material... | reverse complement strand
CCGGGGCCTCGACCTCCGCATCGGTGTAGAGGAACGCGAGCATCGTCCCCATGTTGGGGGCGATCATCCCGCTCCCCTTGGTGATCCCGCCGACGGTAAACGACTCCGTCTCGACGAGGGCGTGCTTTGCGAAGGTGTCGGTGGTCATGATCGCCTTCGCCGCCGCGTCCTCGGCGTCACCGCTCCGGGCAAGGAGCGGGGCGACCCGCCCGCACTGGTCCCGGATCAGGGGGAGGTCGAGGTAGCGGCCGATCACCCCGGTGCTCGCGACACCGACCGACGCCGGGTCGAGGCCGAGGGCTCCGGCCGCGATGGTGCACATCTCCACCGCGTCGCGGTATCCCCGCTCGCCGGTGTAGGCGTTTGCGCACCCGCTGTTCACGACGACGGCGTCGAGGGTTCCTCTCGCTATCCGGTCCATCATCACCTCGACCGGGGCCGCCCGGACCCGGTTCGTGGTGAAGACGCCGGCCGCGGCCCCGCTCGCCCGGATCAGGGCAAGCCCGAACTTCCCCTCTTTGAGCCCTGAGGCCGTGACGCCCTCGACCGCGCATATGCTCTTCATGCCCCCACCTCCCCGGACACCCCGAGGCCCTGGACGATGTCGGCCCGGGTGACGATCCCGACGAGTTTGCCGTCGCGGAGCACCGGGAGGCGTGCGATCCCTTCGTGGAGCATCTGGGCGGCCGCGTCGGCGATCCCGGCGTCCTCATCGATGGCGATCACGGGGCTGCTCATCACCCGCCGCACCTCCATGCTCCCGATATCGGAGAGCGCCCGCTTCGTCTTCTCCCAGTTGATGAACTCCCGGACCGGGACCTCGATCACCTCGAGCGGCGAGGGGAGCCAGAGGTCGTCGGAGATGTCGCCGACATCCAGGAGCGAGAGGATGTCGGTCTCCGTGACGATTCCCGCCACCCGGTCGCCGTCCATCACGGGGAGCCCGCCGATATGGTATTTCCGGAGCAGTCCTGCCGCCTCGCGCACCGGCGAGTCGACCCGGACGGTCACCGGGTCCGGGGTCATGATATCCCTGACCTGCATCGCCATCTCATCACCTCAGGGGAGCATCCCGGCGCTGCGGAGACCGTCGTTCTCTGCAAACCCGCACATCAGGTTCATGTTCTGGATCGCCTGGCCGCTTGCGCCCTTGACCAGGTTGTCGATCGCCGAGACCGCGACGACCCGGTCGCCCTCGCTCTCGACGGCCACGTCGCAGAAGTTCGTCCCCCGGACGGCGGAGAGGAGCGGCCGCTGGTAGCGGACGAAGAACTCCCGCTTGTAGAACTTCCGATAGAGTGCCTCGACCTCGGCCTGCTCCATCGGCTCGTTGAGGAGGATGTGGGCCGTCGTGAGGATCCCCCGGTTCACCGGGAGGAGGTGGGGCGTGAAGTAGCACCGGGCGGTCGAGCCGAGCCGGGCGGCTTCCTGCTTCATCTCCGCGAGGTGGCGGTGGGTCGTCCACTTGTAGGCGCTGAAGTTGTCGCCGACGTTCGCGTAGTGGGTCGTCGCGGAGGGGGTGTTCCCGGCCCCGGAGACCCCGGTCTTCGAGTCGTAGATGATGGTGTGGGCGCGGCTCGCGAGCGGCGCCGCGGCAAGCGTCGCCCCGGTCGGGAAGCAGCCCGGGTTCGCGACGAAGGCGGCTCCCCGGACCTCGTCCCGGTGGAGTTCGGTCAGGCCGTAGGGGGCCTTGAAGTAGGCCTCGTGGACCACGCCGTAGGTCTTCTCGTAGACGTCTTTTTCGAGCCGGTAGTCGGCCGAGAGGTCGACGGTCTTGATCCCCCGCTCCACCAGTGTCCCGGCAACCTTCATCGCCGCCGTGTGCGGCACGGCGAGGAAGGCGAAGTCGGCATCGATATCGCCGACGTCGGTGTTCCGGAAGACGAGATCGGTCAGTCCCCGGAGATGGGGATGGACCGAGGCGACGGGGGTGCCGTCCAGGTTCCGGGACGTCGCAGCGACGACATCCGCGGACGAGTGGTGCAGCAGGAGCCGCATCAGCTCGCCGCCGGTATATCCGGATGCACCGATGATCGCAATTTCCATACGAAAGAGGTGTCGTTTATAGAATCTTAAGGCTTTGTGGTGGCTCGCTCGTAAAGCCGGGCGGCCATCGCCTCGATCTCGTCGCGACGCTCGAGCCCGTCGAGAAGGTCCTGCGGAAGGGCGGATCGGCCATAGACCGCGCCCGCGTAGGCGCCGCAGATGAGTGCGATGGTGTCGGTGTTCCCCCCGACGTGCGCGGCGGTGGTGAGGAGGGCTGCGGTCTCTTTTATGCGGTGGATCAGGAAGAACGCGAGCGGGACGGTCTGGTAGACGGTGACGTCGTTGCCGATCTCCGAGAGGGCGCTCTCGAGGCTGATCCCCTCGTCTGCGAGGCGGACGGCGTCGCGGATCTTGTTGCCGAGGGCGACGTCTTCGAGGCTCGCATGCTTCCCGGCAAGAGCGAGGGCGTCCGAACGGCCGCGGACGGCGTGGTGGACGAGCATCGCGACGGTGACGGCTCCCGCGTGCGCCGCGGGGTGGGTGTGGGTGACGCTGCAGGCCTGGACCACCCGTTCGGTGACGTCGACCGGGTCGCCGTAGACGAGCCCGAACGGGACGGCGATGCCGGTGCAGCCGGCGGTGTTGGAGGCGACGCCGCCCGGCCGGCCTTCGGCAAGGTGCCGGCACGCGGCGTCCACGGCGCCGTCGGGGAACCGGAGATCCCCGTCCAGGTACGTCCGGGTGAGGGCGGCGGCATACCCTTCCTCCGAGTAGGTGCCGTCGGCGAGCATCCCGGCGACGAGGAGCATCACCTGGGTGTCGTCGGTGAACTGCCCGGGTCTCAGCCCCGCGTTCGGGTGCCCCCGCCAGGCGCGCCGGTATCCTTCATGGAGGCGCTGGAAGTCGGGCGGTGTGCTCTCCCGCGCCATGCCGAGCGCGTCCCCGATGGCGGCCCCGAGCAGGCAGCCCTTGAACTGATCGAGCATCGTTGAATAGTATCTCTCGTAAGGTTCTTCTTAAGGATTGTTGTTCAGGGGCAGCCGGGATCCGGCCGGGTGCTCCCGCGTTCAGGCGCGAAGTCCTCGATGGAGACCCCGGGGCGGATCTCCACGGCATACTTCCGCGTGGACCGCGATATCCTGATACTCAAGGAGGAGGTCGTTGATGCGGGATGGAGAGTTGTTCAGACCGGGATGCCTGCCCGGAAGGCCCGAGGTAGTTCACAAGAAGGTTTATCGAGGCGACGGATGAATAATCTCCAATGGAGGCCCACGATATCCGGATCAGGGAGCGGATATTGCAGAAGACGGAGGTGCTCATCGACCGGATCGAGTTTATCGAGCGCCACCTGTCCGATGCTGTCGTGAGCGACCGCATCCTGCGCAAGGCACTCTACAAAGAGTTTCAAGAGGCCGTGGAGGCGGTTACGGATATATGCGCGCTCATCCGCCGGATGCTCTACTCCTCTGCCCAGGACGATTACACCAATCTTGACTACCTGGTGACCGAAGAGATCATCGATCCGGAGACCGGGAGAGATATGAAATCTGCGAACGGGCTGAGAAACCGTCTGGTTCACGAGTACGACGGTGTCAACGACCAGATCGCGTATGCCGCGCTGCAGCGGCTCATGCCTCGCCTGCGCAGGTTCTCAGAGGAGGTGCTGGTATGGCTGAATGCGGACAGGACCTGATCCTGGACCACTTCCGGGAGGTCCTCCCCTCGATCAGGGCCATTCTGCTCTTCGGCTCGCGTGCCATGGGCTACGCGGGCCAGGAGTCCGATATCGACCTCTGCCTGATCCTGGACGATGGGGCGGACAGGACTGCGGTGCACGAGAGGATGCTCCTCGCCCCGGAGGGATACGATATCGTCGTATACGACGAGATCCCCTGGTATCTCCGGGGAGGGATACTTGAGCGGCACTGCATCATATACGCGGAGGACCCCGGCGACCTTGACTTCTGGCTCTATAAACAACGCCGGATCTGGTCGGACATGAAGCGGCGTCAGCAGAAGGCGTCCGCCGGGGACCTCCTCCGGCGCATCGGGCACTCCTGACCGGATCACATGCATCCCGTTATGGCAGGCGCGGAAGATGCAATTACTAGAATGCCCGGTAAGACTCTACCAGGGGAGAGGGAATGCGGATTGCGAGTGCTCCCAGCGGCACCATCAACATTGACGGAAAAGTTGTGACCGCGCTGGACCATCCGGAACTGGTTGCAGACCGGGATCCCCCCGTCACCATTCGTGCTTACCGGCACCCGCCGCTCGCGGATCTGTCCGCAGTCAGGTCATCCCGGAGAATGCCGATGGTCCTCGCGCACTCCCCGCCGGGCTCGCGGGTGACGGTATCCATTCCTGATCGGGATATGGGCCCTCCCATCCGGTATAGATATCCCCGGGTGCGCCGGTTTGCGGGGTACCGCTCGCCGGCAGTCATCCCCGCGACAAAGGTCGAGGACCGACGGCGGCGTTCGCCGGGGACTGCAGGGAGACGGTCCCGAGCCGCTTCCCTCGCCGTAGTGAGTGACCTCTGCACCTCGATCATGGACTTCCCGCTCCGTATGTTATAGGGTGCGGATTTGCCACAGATTCCCTGGTATATCCCTTACGGCCAGGGTTTTTCTCTTTCGACCGCCGAACGTCCGCCGGGAAGGTTACCGGGATGACCACCCGGGAACCCGGTCTTACGAGGCCGTGCTCCAAAACCCTGCAACGGATGGAGGCGCGGGGTTGGAGCACGGCACCGGGGCGATCGAGGGGTGGCGGCGATTCTGCGGGTGAGGATGGCTAAAACGTTGTGCTACCCCATCCGACACCAGCACCTTCTTCCGAAACCCTAAATAGTACACTCTATAGTATATTACTTATGAGTGTCTTCCTCAACCGGGACCGGGAACTCTCCCACCTCCATGAGCGGTACAGGAGCGACAGTGCAGAATTTGTCGTGCTCTATGGCCGGCGGCGGGTCGGAAAAAGTGAACTGATCGACCAGTTCCTCCGCACCGTCACAGGAATACACCTGGTCGCACGGGAAGAGTCGAAACACCTGCAGCTCCGGAGATTTTCTGCAGACCTGAGCGCCTATTTCAAAGATCCGTTTCTTCAGAAGAACGGTTTTTCTGACTGGGACAGCTTTTTCGAGTACCTTATCCAGCACGCGGCCGATCGTGTCGTGATCGCCATCGATGAATTTCCCTATCTGATCAAGGAGGATCCCTCCCTCCCCTCGATGCTTCAGGAATACTGGGACAGGCGCCTGAAAGAGACCCGAATATTTCTCATTCTGTCGGGGTCGAGCATATCGATGATGGAGTCGGCGACCATGGAGTACGGGAGCCCTCTTTTTGGCAGGAGGACGGGGCAGATCCTCCTGCAACCCCTCCGGTTCATCCACGTCCTCGACTATATCGGGGACATCAAGAAGGCGGTCGAGTTCTACGCGGTCTTCGGAGGGACGCCGGCATACATCATGGCCGTCGATCCGGCATGGGACATCCTGAAGAACATCGAGGAGAAGGTGATGAGAGAAGATTCGTTTCTCTTCAGGGATGTGGAGTTCGTGCTCAGGGCCGAACTTGTCGAACCGAGATACTACTTCTCCATCCTCTTCTCTCTTGCAGGGGGAAACCACCGGATCGGGCTCATCTGCAATGATACCGGCCTTTCCAAGAGTATCGTCAACAAGTATCTCTCGATCCTTATCGACCTGAAGCTGGTACACCGGCGCATTCCCGTGACCGAAGGCCACAGGAGCAGAAAGGGGCTCTACTTCCTCTCGGACAACCTCTTCGACTTCTGGTTTTCTTTCGTCAATCCCCATCTTGATATGCTCGAACGCGGCAATGCCCCGCTGGTTGTGGACCAGCACGTACGGCCGCAATTCGCGCGGTATGTCGGAAAGCACTTCGAGGAGATGGTGATGGATCTCTTCGATCATATCAACGGAGAGGGGTTCCTGCCGTTCGTATTCACCAGGATCGGGAGCTGGTGGCACCGCGGGGAGGAGATCGATATCGTCTGTCTTGCCAAGAACCCATACCGGATCCTGTTCTGCGAGTGTAAATGGCAGGACGGGGTCGATGCCGCGGAAGTCTTTGCGGAGCTGCGGCGGAAAGCACCCCTCGTCTCCTGGCACAACGACCGGCGGAACGAGTACTTCTGCGTCGTTGCACGGTCGTTCTCGCGCAGGGCCGAAGGGGAGGGGATCACTCTGGACCTCGATGATTGTACGGCGCTCATGGAGCGTGTGCGAAAGGACAGGGGGTGAGTCTCCCCGTCCCGATTGGATTGAGTCTCCTGCAACGTTGGGTTAACGACCTTATCAGGAAGCACATCATCGAACGAAAGGGCCGATCGCGGCGCGACACCCACGATATTCTCGCTCCGGCTCAGGGAGAAGGTGCCGGGGCCGGCGGGGTGATGGCGGTGATCGTGCGGGTGAGGGTAGACAGCCAGTCGAAAAGAGTTGGAGCGATGGGCGTGGTAAGAGCAAAGATGACGTTTGATTCGGGGTTCGTCGACGGCATGAGCGGGAAGTCCCCGGTCGATAGGTGCGGGGATGAAAGCAGGGCCCCTTCACCCTGCAGAGTTAGAAACGTCCATACCACTTGTGCGCCTGCTCGGTCGGCATCACGGCGAGAATATGGACTTTTTTCTCCATTTCATAGATGCGATAGAAAGCCGTGAACGTATGGCTTATGTGAAGGCGATAGGTATCTCTCCGTCCCTGAACATGCAGACGTTCCTTATCGCTTCCGCTGCCGGGAAACGGATCTTCTTGAAGGGTTTTCAGCTTCTCCATGACGATCCGGCGACTTTTCGGGCGAAAGCTCTGGATATTTTCAAGGGCCTTCCGATTAATCAGTATCCGGAACGTCAAAGTCCAGCTCCACGAAATCCCCCTCTGCCTCGATGCGATCCATATCCTCAACGAATCGGCGCTTCTTCTCCTGTTCCACCATGTGAGAGAGAAGATCATCAAACGTCTGCCCCGGACGCTTGAGCTCAGAGATGTCCTCCCATACCCCCTCGGAGACCGGGATCCTCTTCGTTGCAGCCATGATATTATTGTAAGCGCTGATCATATTTACAATGGTCGATGAGGAACCTTCCGGCCCATATTCCGCTTATCGGGCGGCTGGATTATAAAATCGGGCGCCCTAAACAACGCCGGATCTGGTCGGATATGAAGCGGCGCCAGCAGAAGGCGTCCGCCCGGGACCTCCTGAGGCGCATCGGGCACTCCTGACCGGTTCACACGCATTTCGAATACGACGGCCATCGGGGACTCCAGAGAGCCCGGGTCGAGGGATTGAACAACATCTTAAACGATATCGCAGACCACAACACCATGGTCAATCAGGGACGTATCGACCTGTTCCGTTAATCTCCTCTTCCACTCTCCCCTGTACCTTCACCTGCAAGCCGGACACCGCGTCCGGCTTGACAGACCGGTCGAGGCAAGGGCCCTGTGCATACGGTGCGGTCGACCATTCTGTGTCTCCCCATTCTCCACCGGGAAGGGCACCAGGATGACCGGGAGAATAGACCGCCCGGGATCCCGGTCTCACAGGCGAACCGGGACGTGAGGCGAGTCTGCCGGGCGAGACGGGCCGGCAGGAACGATGCTCCATGGGAATGCGACGGACAACGTCCGGAGCGGGAGCACCATCTGGTGCGAAGAGCAGAAGGTTTCGACGATGAGTGCCGGGGCCGGCGGGGTCGTGGCGGTGATTGTGAGGGGGACGAGCGGGGGGTGAAGGGCAGCCCTCTCCCACGTTGACCATCTCATATTTCGCCGGATTTACACAGCACTCTGCTTCACCGAAATTGATCCGAAGGTCAGCGATGTACCATGGCATACAGTTCCGAAGAAAGATGCACCGGAATCAGATCGCGTAAATTGTCACCAGTTACAGCAGAGCATGAATTAATGAACAGTTACTGGCCCGGCCCCCTCCCTGAACCCTTCGTCCGGACGCCCGAACGATACGCAATGCGTGCTGCCCGCTCCGAATCAATCCGGCAGCATGCCCCTGTATTACATGTACCGTGGCCTCGCCCTCACTGCCGGGGATCGTGCGTACCTCCGTGAGCAGAACCTCGGTTCGAGATCACCGTCATTCTTCCGGGGAGTACGTCAGGACCAGAGGGCACTACCACCCGCTCAGCCCCTCGGGCATCGGCTACCCCGAGCTCTACTACCAGGTGTTCGCCGGGGAGGTGCTCTCCCTCCTCCAGCGGAGCGATCCTGGTGATATCGTCGCCGCGAAAGCGGGGGAGTTCGTCCTCATCCTGCCCGGCTACGACCATCAACCCGGTAAGGGGGTGCCCGCCTGTGCAGCGGCCATGGCTGGCCCGACCACCGGCGCTTACCGATCACCTTAAGTGATTGTTGACTATAAAGTAGTCTACTTATGAATCAATATTCCTTTGTCGACCGGGAACGTGAACTACAGTTCCTCACTGATCGATATCGTTCCCCGGTTCCTGAGTGCCTGATCCTGTATGGGAGGCGGCGTGTGGGAAAAACGACGCTTCTTGCCCGATTCCTGCAGACTGTCCCGGGCTTTTACTTCCTGGCCTCAGAAGAAGGGACGGCAAGGAATGTCCAGGATTTCTCTCACTATGCAGGTGAGTACCTGAACGATCCGGATTTCGAGCGGAGTCGGTATCCCGACTGGGAGACCGTCATAAAGGCGCTGGTCAGGCACCGGAACTTCTCCCCTCCTCCGGGGCAGAAAGTGGTGATCGTCATCGACGAGTTCCCCTACCTCATCGCACGCGACCGGGCCACACCTTCCGTCTTTCAGAAGGTTTGGGATACGGTGCTCTCCCGGGAGCCGGTGATGCTCGTCATATCAGGTTCATCGGTCAGCACGATGGAGACCGAGGTGCTGGGGTACTCAAGCCCGCTCTACGGCAGGAGGACGGGGCAGTGGCAGCTCGAGCCTCTTTCCTATCCCTACCTTCGCCGGTTCTTCCCCTACGACGAGGAGGACCTCGTCATGACATGGTGCGTGATCGGTGGAGTTCCGGCCTATCTCCGTCTGTTTCGCCCCGACCGATCGTTCTGGGAGAACGTGGAGGAGCAGATTCTCCGCAAAGGTGCATACCTGTACTCTGAAGCTGAGATCCTGATGCAGTATGAGTTCCGCGAGGCAGGGAACTACATGGCTATTCTCCGGGCTCTCGCCGCGGGGTACACCGCGCAGGGCCCCCTCTGTCAGGAGACCGGGCTTGATAAAGGGTTGGTCTCCAAGTACCTTGCCGTCCTCTCGCGTATGCACCTGATCAACGACGAGGTGCCGGTGACCGCCCATGCCGGCTACCGGAGAAGGCATTACCGGCTGACCGATCCCTACCTCAGGTTCTGGTTCCGTTTCGTGTATCCCCGGAGGGCGGAGACCGAGACGGGGCAGAGCGGGGAGGTGCTCGCCTCCATCAGGGAGGGGTTCGCGCCGTATTGCGGAGAGATGTTCGAACAACTCACTCTCGACCTCGTTCGCAGGGGAATCCTGTTCTCCGGCTCCTCGTATTCGCGGCTGGGACGGTGGTGGCAGAAGGAGACGGAGATCGATCTCGTAGGCCTGAACGAGGTCTCCGGGGATGCCCTCTTCTGCGAATGCAAATGGTCTGCTCTCAACCGCCGCCAGGCCCGCGGCATCCTTGCAGCGCTCCGGGAGAAGGCCTCCCTGGTGAGATGGCGAAACGAGAGCAGGAACGAACGTTTTGCCCTGGTAGCAAAGAGCATAGAGGGCAAGGAGGATCTGAGAGAGGACGGGTACCTGGTCTGCGATCTGGAGGATATCGCCCGGCTTTCGCGGGAGTACCTGGCTGGAGCGGGCGGGTGAGAGAGGAGATCTCTCTCGCCGCAAGCCTCGCTTGAAGCGTTCCCACCCGGAGATTGAGATTTCGAGTCAGGGATTTGAGCACCGGAGGTGCGACTTGGGGGTTCTGAGCGGCTCCACAGGAGGCTAGAGCCTGCCGTAGCGTTTATGCGCCTGCTCGATGGTCATCAGATGGGTGATCTCGACCCAGTCCCTGTCGGTATCGGTATGGATGATATAGAGCGCGGTAAACGATCGGCCGATATGGAGGCGAAATACCTCCGTGCCATCCGTATTCAGGCGTTCTTTATCTCCCCCGCTGCCGGGATACGGATCGGTCTTCAGAACGGCAAGTTTTTCCGTGACGATGTGTTGCGACTTCTCAGGCAGCGCATTCAGGAAGTCAGCCGCCGACCGCCTGAACAGAACGGCGAATGTCACAGTGAGATCTCCACGAGTTCCTCCGTCTCCTGGATCCGCTTGATATCCTCGACAAGCCGCCGCTTCTTTTCATGCTCGATCATCTCCTCTATCAGTTCCGAGAAGGTCATCCCCGGCTTGCGCATACTGGAGAGGGCAGCCCAGACCTCTTCCCTGACAACAATGCGCTTTGTGGTATTCATGGCATTCGTGGTATACGTACTACTGACTGAAAAACATTGCCGGTGTATCGGGTATTCTCCGGCACGAATCCTTCAACCGGGCGGTACGACTCCCGGTGGGAAGCCGTGTCAGTGATTTGGCGCTAAGATCCGGCCCAATTCTCTGGGAATTTGCGTAAGAATGCTCAGAATCGTGGGGATATTAGATCATCGAACACTTTTGGGACGACCTCATCCAATAGGTTGCCCCAATTGAGCGCCAGAATTCCTCTTTGACGATAGAATCGATCTTCATCAGAGCCTGAACCCCCCTGCAATAACCTGGTATTCAGCCGGAACCGGGATGAACCCAGACTCTGTGCCTGGCACGGTCGCATTCACCGTCGTTGTCCAGGTATTCTCCGCAATAAACCGCCTCATACCCCCCTCTCCCCGATACTCAAGGCTGAACGAGACCGGGGCTGTTTCTCCCGGCGACGGGAAGAAGCCGTCGAGGAAGACGACCGTGGTGTAGGTGCCGTTTGGTAACCGGCAGAATTCATCGAGACTCGTGTTTTCGGGCATCGCGAGCACGGGCACGAGCAGCCGCGGCTCCCTTTTCATCTCCCATGCAGTCAGGTTGGTAGGCCGCAAGTGCAGGGGCACCCGCCGCAGTTCGTCTTCCGTCTGCCACTCATCAAACGATACGGAGATGTCCGGCGCGTAGCCGTCCGTCGTCGTGAATGCCAGCATCTTCCCGTAGGGTGTCTCCCGCACCGCCGCCCGCCACCCGAAGACTCGCTGGCTGGAGAACACTTCCTCCGAGATCACCGGTTCGCCTTCTGCATTCGCAGGGATAGGAACCATGACCGTGGCGGTGCCGTTCACGGCAAGACCGGATAGATCGGTGATCTCGATCACGTAGGAGTTGCCCGGCAGGATGGTCTCGGTGAACGCGGGAGCAAAGAGGAAGATCGCCACGACGAGGATGCAGACCGCGACGAGCACGGCCAGTATAGTTTTCCGGGTTCTCTTACGTTGTTCGTCCATCTTCTCACCAAAGGGGGGTCCGGTCGACGTTCATGGCCATGTCGTCAGGACCACGTAGTACGCACCCTCGTACTCCATGAGCGGGTACAGCCCCCTCTCCCCTTGGGGACCGTAGGCGTCGTGGAGCGCCTTGCTCTCCGCGTACGAGACTTTAGTTCCTCCGACGACGCGCTGGTCCCGGTAGCCCCACTCCCACGCCGACGGGTTCCGTTCCTCGCCCCGGATGACTGCGGCGAGTGCGGGGTGCCGTTCGAAGTCCTTCTCGGTCAGGGGGACGATCATACTTTCTCCCGGCTCCGTCCTCTCCATGACGTAGAACATCGGCTGCCCGCCCGAGTTCTCGTAGGCATAGAGTATAAGGGCGTCGGCGAGCACGAAGCCGAGGACGACGGCGATGACGCCGGCAAGACCGCAGGCGAGAACGATTCCTGCCGTTTTGAGCCGGTTCCTTGATTTCGGATTCTTATCTTTTTCCATTCCAATAGCACCTGTTTTGACCCGATCTTAGGGGATCAGGATGAGAAAGTAGTAATACGCACCCTCGTATTCGATGTACGGCTGGTTTCTCGCCTCGACATCGGGACCAAACGACTCGATAAGTACTTCCCGTTCCAGGTATGTCACCGGAGCGCTCCCAATCGTTCGCTCGTCGAGGACACCGTACGGTGTGTCTCCCGAATACCAGGCACCGGGACCCCGGTTGTCGCCCCGGATTGCGGAGTCGAGCGCCGGGTGCTGCTCGAAGTCTTTCTCGGTCAGGTGGATGATCGATGCATTTTCCGGCGGCAGTTCGCCCCTGATCTCCCAGACGTCCAATCTCGGGGATCCACCGCTTGCTTCGAGCCAGGTGAAGAGGGCGGTGCACGTGAGCACAACCGTCGCGACGAGGAGGATGACGCCGATGAACGCCAGAACCCCCACGATAACCAAACGTCTGTCATGTTTCGATTTCATGTGACCTCCTTTATCCCTTTCGTCCGATCCTGCCAGAAGGAGAACGCCCCAGATCCTTCCGGCGGCCCCCATTCTTCTTTTCTGACGCATGTTGCCCAGGGTTTCTGTACCACCAAACCACCCGGTAACAATTTAAAAAGGTGGTAGGGGTGAGACTCGCATCGGCTCCCATCAGGAGTGATAGTTCGCAACCGTCCATTTCGTCTCCCGGATTCTCCTTGCGTTGTCGTGATCGGCATCCCCGTGGTAGTCGTCCGATGAAAATTCAGTGGTACTCATCAACTCATTGAAGTAACTGTATGTCACGGTATTCTTGAGGTTGAGGGGAGGAGAAAACGGTTGATACCACTGGTAGGCCCTACGGTAAGACGGGATCGTCCGGTTTTGATCCAGATCCTGATGGCCTGTATCAAAGAGGTGCCCCAGTTCATGGATGCTCACGCACCTGCGGCCGTGTGTGGTACCCAGGTACCAGATGTCGTCAGGGACCATCTGAGCCCAGGCATGCCGATGATGATATGGGTAGTAGCCGTAAGTAGCCCCCTGTGCAGAACCATCTGCATCGTAACCGCCAACATACAGTGCAAGATCCGAGGCCCAGAGATCAAGGTCGCTATCCGGATAGACCGCTTGGACCGCAACAACGGGGTTGTTCGTGATGTTAGAATGGTTTGAGAGTTGAACCCGCCTGGAATCAGTATACGCCATTACACAGAGCGACACCAGGATATCGTCCCGGTCAAACTGCCGGTTCGCTTCGGCTACGATATCCTGAGCGATTGTTTTCCAGTTGTCCTGATCTTGGTAGAACTGGTTATCGGTAACCACCAGCAGATTGACCGTGGCATACTGGTCTTGGAGTTCTATCGCGGAAGACTCCAGATTCTCGGGAACTTCGGTCGGAGTGTATCCTTCCGGTGGTATGAGCGTCCCGTAGTCGATAATAACCGACTTTTCCGGATTTTCAATGTCCCGAGAACTGTAGATAACATGAAGGGGTGACGCTTCTTTCTCTGCGCGCGCTCGCGACTCGACCGGGGTTATCCAGAACGTCTCGTTACCGAGCGTCACGCTCCCGACGAGGGCATTTTCCCCGGTCGTCAGGAGGACATCGCTCCCACCGACGCCGACGATCGCACCATCGTACGAGTCGATGCCGTCGTCGATCTGCTCGAAATCCATCCTGTGTAGTTCGGCCTGGTACTCCTTGCCATGGATCCGGAGCGGAAGTACACTCTGCACCTGCTTGCTCAGTGCAACGTGATCGAACGTCACGAGGTCGTACCGAGTAACGCCCTTCGGGACATTCAGTTCTTCCGGCTCCGGGACCCCGGATGCCCGCATATCGGACACCGATGTAGCACCCGCAACCAGCACATCCATAGAATCACCGATGACCAGGGCCGGCTCGCCGCTGCCCGCGGTAGGGGTTCCTGTTACGTCCTGAGCACTCACCGCAGATACTGCAACCATGCTCACCAGCATCACCGCCAGGAGCACAGAGAATGTCCGTGGCCTAATTTTTTTGTTCATGTGTTTTTTCCTCCAGTTTCTTTCCCCGGAGGCAGGAGAGGCATATCTTCAAGTACGGAGAATCCGTACATCCCTTTGCCTCCGGGCATGCGGGACGTTCACCCATCCGACTCGCTACTGGCCGGGTGGACCCCCCGCGCTTCGGGATACCGGTCCTGGTACCCACATGTGAGAAATCAACGTTCCCCTATAAACGATTTCTGTCGATCCTCTCTACACGTTGAGGCAGTTCGATCCGTTTTGCTCCCGGAAGAACGCCGCAACCGGATGGAAACCCATGTTGCAGTGGAGATTAAAACTTCGCGCGGTAGGGAAAAATGCGGTACCGAGGGCACCGTTCCGATCATAGCAATCGTTCGGCAGTTTACTCCTCCCACCGGGGTGGACACACGTTTATACGTAGGATTTACGGGCTCGCTTCTTCACTTGAAAGCGATTGCAGCACGAAAACAATGCTGAGCCGAACACCGAAAAACGCAGCCGGAGGGGGGACCGGAGCCCAATCCCTACCCCGACCCCCGGGTAAGAGGCACCGCGTTCAGGTGACGCCTCAGACGCTCACCACCGGGTCGGTTTCGAAACGATCGGTCGTCTCGGCGGATTAGCCGACCCAGGATGGTGAGCTGAGACCCCGTTTGCCCGGGGTCGTCCCCTCAACAAAATGCGAGCGGCCTTGCTCCGTTAAATGAGTAACTTCGGAGCATAAGATCCTCCAAGGCAGCCGTGTGATCGGAAAGAGGGGCCGATCCGACCACTCCGAAGTAGGCGATGAAGTAATCGTCGTGCTCCGGGGATAATGGCTTTTCAACAACGGTGAAATAGCCGGATGACGTTTCGCTCTCGAATCTCGTTATGGCAACGGGATCAAAGATCGATCCGCTCTGTGATGGATCAGGCTCTTTGGAGAGGATCAACTCAGAGAAAGAGACGTTCCCGGCTGCCCGGAGGCGGCTGCAGAGGTCCATCTCCGCCTGCAAAAGATCTGCGTTATCGTCGAAGTACCAGTTGACGACCAGATAACGGTCATCCGATCCGGTGTCAGCATACATTGCATAGTTACAATGCCGGGAGAAAACTGGGAACAGGGACGGACACCCCTCTTCGATATCGCCGAGCAGGACGATATCTCCATTAATGGTTCGATTCACGATCATAGAACCGTTTTCCGCATACTCGTACCGGGGCTGGGGGATGTACCATTTCTGCAGGGCTTCGGGGGGAGGATATCCGGGACCGATGGCGAGGAGATCCAGAAGGAGGAGGGTACCAAAAACACCGGTGGTGATCAGGAGGAGAACGATTACAACCCCACCCACCCGGTCGGTTTTCAGGAATGTCATCTGGATCCTCCACAGTGAAGGGGAGAGGTCAGGGCCTCACCCAGGTTGCCATGGCACCCCACCAGTTGCCATAGACTATATTATGGATCTGAGTATCCCACGTATCGTGTACGGACACCCAGTCCTCCGTATAGTCATGATAGCCGGCAGCGGCAACGCTGTGATCGCCATAGGGTCTGTCTCCCCCAACAGGTGTGCCACCGCTCCACATGCTGAGAACAAAAGGCCTCTGTGCATCCACCTCGCTTTTGACTTCATCAAACGTCATCCAGGCATCATCACTTGAATCCATTGAGGAGTATCCATGATTTGCGCACACTTCATCAATGCTGTCATCAATATCCCAGGGCCACGTTGATCCCTCCGTGGTAGTTCCCATTGCTATGGCAAGTTCCTGAATTAATGGAGCTTCTTCTGGGAAATTCGGATATCCATGACTATCCCAATAGCCCAGCACCATGGCGGAAGCCGTTGGAGAACATCCTCGTTGCCACAAGTATGTTGGGACACCATTGACATATCCAGACGTTCCGGTAGCAGATTCCGCAACGGTTGTCGGGCCAGAAGCTCTCATCTGATCATCCAGAGCATCCCAAAGTGCCTTTATCTCATTTTGTTTCGTTTGTTGCTGCCGCATGAACTCGTCTGTTACCGGGATTTTTGTAGGAAATTCATCAATGACCGAGGGTGTTGTGAGATCGATGATGACAGAGTCTTGTTTTATCCCTTCACAATCAGTTAGCGGGAACTCCGCATAGTAGAAAGTTGCACCCAAGTACAGTAATTTTGCATCACCCGGTTTTAATTCGAGTTTTTCAGCGAAGCTATTTGCAAGATCACTCGAACACATCATGAGAGCTGGATACTTATCGGGAGTAAACCCTTTAGAGAACTCAAGAATAGGATAATTATTCCGGGTTGCTGAAATAAGAATATATCCAAAACGTTGTCCGTTGACAAGAATATCAAAGGAATACGCCGATGGAGCCCCTTCAAGATCATAATATGTCGTAGAGAATTCAACATCCCCTTTTTGCCAATTCTCGAAGCCCGGGATATTTCCTGCTATCTCATTGATCTTCAACGAAGCAATGGACGAAGCCGTTTGTACACTTACCGTGCGGTCACATGCCGGTGAAAACTCTGTATTCTGATGTGATCCCACAGTTGTTGTAGCTGCACCTGTGACGGGCAGCAGTGCCGAGACTATCAGCAGAAGCACCAGCAATACTGGCAATATCCTTTTCATACAATTGTACCTCCGTTTTTGTTCCCTGGAAGCAGAAGAAGCACACGTTTAAGTACACAAAACACGTACATCATTTGTCTCCGGGCATGCGGGACGTTCACCCATCCGATTCGCTACTGGCCGGGTGGACCCCCGCGCTTCGGGATACCGGCTCCGGTACCCACAGCTGAGAAATCAACGTCCCCCTATAAATGATTTCTGTCGAACCTCTCTACACGTCGAGGCCGTTCGATCCATTTTGCTCCCGAAAACATCCCGCAATCGACCGGAAACTCACACTGCGCCGACCGATAATAAACCCACGCGGCAAAGGAAAAATCGATACCGGATAATCGTGTCCCTGTCACAGCCACCTATTTTGCAGGAGGGCCCAACACCAGCGCCCACCCTGCGTGACAGGCTCTCTCTGCCATCACACAGTCCAGGCCGCCCTGCTCCGGCACATATCGGACAGTCAACCAATCTCTGACTGGAGAATGTGTAGAGAGGATCGACAGAAAACTTAAGTGAAGGTATTTGAGAAGTTCTCCTGTGGTATGATGACATACAACCGCATCTTTGCACTGGTGCTTGCACTGGTCCTGATTGTGCCGCCGGTTTTTGCCGGGAGCAGCGAATGTGGTATAAACACCGCTCCACAAGAGGGTACCCTGGAAAACGACGCCGGTATTTGTGCTTTCTATTTTATACAGCAAGGAGAGACGAATTACCACAGTGCATATGTGCCTTCCGGGAGCTCAACGCTGTTTGTGAACTTGGACTGGTTCATTCCCCAGCAATCGTTGACGCTGAAGATCATCTCGCCGAGCGGAAGCACGTACGCCTACTACCACGACATCGATCTCGACGGTTACAAGAACGCACAGATTCGCACGTCAATTTCCTCACCGACGGGCGGAACGTGGCGGTTCCAGGTTTACGGGGAAGAAGTCCGGGATACGCAGGATTATTCCTTTGAGGCTGCGGCAGAATAAACCGCATCCTATTTATATTTCCTGCAGCATGATCCTCCTCATGCTGAACCGACTCCCTCTCGCAAGGCTCGGGCTGCCCTTCCTCGTCCTCCTGCTGCTCATCACCCCGGGGAGCGCTGCTGGCACAGAACCAAGCGAATGGGAGTTTCCGGAGACGATACCGGACGATCCGGTCCCTGAGTACATCTGGAATGTGCCGCTCAAACTGGTCCTGCTCGACTTCGTCTTCATGACCGCTCCCCTGCTCTTCCTCCCGATCCAGTTCCTCATATCAGTAACCGTATGGCTCATTCTCGGCCAGAGGTGGATCTCCAGAAAGAATGTTCTCGAACACGACACCCGCCGTGCGGCGTATCTCTGCATCCGGGACAACCCCGGGATCAACCACGCTTCCCTCTCCCGCAGGCTGGGGGTTAACGTCGGAACGCTCCGGTACCACCTTGAAACCCTCTGCGAGACGGGGCAGATACTATCGGAGCACAACCACGGGCTGCTACGATATTACGCAAGCAGTAAGGCGGCCCGTGAGGGAGAGGGCTACCCCATCAACTGGACCCGAAAGCAGATTCTCGGTCTCCTCGTGCAGGACCCGGGAATGACACGGAAAGAAGTCGCATCTGCGCTCGGCATCACCGGTGCATCGGTGACCTGGCATATGGCGCTGCTCGTCCGGGATGGTGCCGTACGGAGCGAGAAGGACGGGAGGATGGTGCGCTACTTTCCCGAGCAGGATTTTGTATCTCGGGCGAACTGGGGCGTGGACGCAACCGGCTAGGTCTTTGTCACCCGGGGGCGAGTTGAACAATCCAGAGATGTTTGAGTTGGAGACGATGAGCGAGTCGAGGATCTGCCGGTTCTGGACGCCCACCTACACTACCCGTAGACCACGGAGTCGGCCGCCGCGATATCCTGCCGCGTGAATACAATCATGCAGTCGGGGAGTTCTGCCCCGGACGCCGGGGGCTCCGTGTCCCGGTGTGGGGTGAGCGTGATGGTGTACCAGTACGCGTCCGGGCCGAACGCCACCTCCTTCACCGGGCGAAATACCCCGCCCGAGACTTCGTAGAGCCTCCCCCGGGTCTCGTTGTAGTGATCCCCGTACGCGTTCGCGCTCAAAAGAAACGTCATACCCCGGTCCCGGAAGGGGATATCCTCCAGAACGATCTCGTCGACCTCCCGTAAGAGGGCGAGGGGGTGCACCCCCTGCACAGGAAACTCAAGTTTTTGCGATTTGGCGGATACGGTTCCGCCCGGTCCCACATACGCCTCGTACGCGTGCTGCTCGCCGCCTTCCTCCCCGTAGAAGTAGAGCCATATCACCCGGACCGCGCCGTCCCCGGCGATGTTGGTCTCCAGTCGCAGCAGTGTCGCCGACTCGTTCTCGACACCGGTCTCCTCGACGGCGATCTCCCAGAGGTTCAGAACGGCCGGATGAAATGCCGGGGATTCGAGACGGGTGATGTTCTCGATACGGGTAACGTCCGGGGCCTCCGGTAAGACGAAGAAGTGCATCCCGGCATATATGATTGTTATCCCCACGATAACGGCAAGGATCGGTCTCATGATTTAGGTCGCTCCGGGTCGACTGTAGAGTTTCATCGCGGCACCAAGATCAGATCGGCTGTTTCTTGCAGTACCGCTCATCCACGAACCGCACGGTGATGCTGCCGAAAAGCAGGGCAAAAAACAGCCACCAGATAAGGGAATCGGCGCGGATGTCGAGGATGTAATCCCGGTAGAAATTGACCCCGAGTAGAACCGTAGCAAGGATGAGCATCAATTTCCAGAGGTACGAGAGGTAGTTGCAGAGCATGACCATCAAAGAGTTTCACCCGGTCGATCCGTGACCCGGCGGCCGGTATCCATGCCGGAGAGTTCAACGTTCTTCCATATACCTTTTATGTGACGCGCCTCCTCATCGGGCCTTCCGGAGAGAACTTCCGACCGAAAACAGCCGCTGTAGGTCGGGAACAGAGCCCGCGCCGAACAGCGGGAGACGAACCGGATACTTACGACCCCGGGTACCGGCACCTCCCGGGGCGCCGACGTGTAGAGGGATTCGAGAGAAAAGGTAAATAGAGTTACAGCCCAGTCTCTGGATGACAATGACCGGCCGGCTTTTCCGGGCCCGAAAAGCACCGGCGGTGCTCTGGGCGGGGGTCTTGCGAGGATAAAGGGATGGTAACGGAATCGACGGTAACAGGGAAGGCGCAGGCACGCCGGATTCCCCGGGGGCACATGACAGCGGAACGGGTCTTCATCGTGGCCAAAAAAGAATTCGCCGACCAGGTCACAGGCTGGCGATTCCTGGTGATTCTCGCCCTGTTCCTCGCCATCGCACTGGCGGGGACGTATAGCGGGGTCGTGAGCTACGAGAGAGAACTGGACAGGTATTCCCAGAAACTGGCGACGATGGACGACCGGTTCGATGAACCGGGGCGAATGGTGATGCCTTGGAAACCGCCGGTCGAGAACGTTTACTGCTCGATGTTCCTCGTGCTGATCTCCTACGGGGGGCTCCTCGCCATCGCCGTCGGGTTCGACCTGGTCTCCGGGGAGAAGGAGTCCCGATCGCTCAAAAGCCTGCTCTCCCACCCGGTCTACCGTGACGAGATCATCAACGGCAAAGCGCTCGGGGGCGTCGCGCTGCTCGTCCTCGTCGTCGGGGGGGTGCTCCTCATCTCCACCGCGCTGCTCCTTGTCTTCTCGTTCGTGCCCTCCCCCGATGATCTATGGATGATCCTGACCTATGCAGGTATCACCCTCCTTCTCCTCGTGACGTTCTTCTCCATCGCGCTTGCCTTCTCCACCCTCTGCCGGGAGAGCGGCAGCGCCCTGCTCCTCGCGGTGGTCGTCTTCATCCTCCTCTCGTCCGTGATCCCCTATACCACCGCGAATATCGGCACGGCACTCATGATGGAGAAGCCCGACCGCGCCGCATACGGAGGGGATACCGGGTCGGAAGGCTACCAGACGGAGATCACGGCGTACTACGAACAGCTAAATTTGATCGCAAGCTTCAGAAACCTCCTCTCCCCCGGAATGGCGGCCGACAACCTGATCCAGGAGATGCGCAACTCCCCATCATCAGGAGCGACGTTTGAAGATACGCTCGGCAAGATATGGTCGAGTGTGGTGGCGCTGACCGTCTACCCTATCGTCTTCTTCGCCATCGCATACACGAGGTTCTTGCGGATGGACATCCGGTAAGCACACCTTGGAGGGAGCGGGACCGAGTATGGGGCACTCCCGGTTCCGGCCGGGACCCTCTCCAGTTCCGTGAGCCGTACAGGATGTATCCGGCCTTCCGCTTTCCGAAGAAGACCGCGAACATGTAGAGAGATGTGAGAGAAAAGGTAAATACTCCTACGCTGAGGTAGCAGTGCGGGTGCCGGAATTGAGCATTCGCATAAGTCGCGGGGCCACACATCCGCGGTTCACGACAGGATGATGCGCCCCGCATGCCCGGAGGGCGAGAAGAAGGTTGCTATTACCTCTTCTTATAGGTACGTTTTCTCCCCTCCGGCGCCGTGGCAATGGAGGAAACAGAAGATGAAAATAAGAAACGGATCTATCGCGGTCTGGGCGGTGCTGGCACTGGTTGTACTGGCATCCGTCGGTGCGGTCGCCGCAGCCCAGACCGGGAGTCAGGAGAATATTGAAGTCGGAACCGAGGATACCGGCGACATCGGGATTCTGGTCGTAAGAGAACTGGGAACCATGTATACAGACGGCGACGCCGATACGGCACGCGTGATAACAAATGGCCGCATAACCATCCCGGCCGGGTACAACACCTTCAAGGCGAAGTACTACCACTCCAACGACGAACCTCTCGACGGCCAGGGAGCGATCTACCGCCTGACGGTATATGACACCCGGAGTATGGCGCACACAAACCAAACAAAGGTAGATTACGCGACCAGCGGGACAATTGAAGTGAGCTTCGATTCACAGGGCACCGGTGAGGGCTATTACGAACTCTGGTGCGAGACGCACGACTGGTTCGATACGGAAAAAGCATCGGACATAGGGACCGATTACCTCGACTACATCTGAGGAGAGTGCATCCCCGATGCACTTATTTTTGAAACGGTGATCCAGTTGAACGGAAAAGTATTGTGCAGCATCGTCTTGGTGCTGGGCCTTGTCACCCTCCTCGGGTACGGGCTCGTATCGTATGCCGCGGAGGACGTCGTCGTGAACACCACCACCGCCGGGGGCAAGATCGTCTTCCAGGATAACGACTCCCACGGCGTCTATCTCCTCGGCAGAGCCTGGGCCGATTTCGGAAGCAACGCAACGCTCTCAAACGCGACCCCCTCGTTCGAGACAGGGATGGGAAGAAGCGTCTTCCTTGTCATATGCGAAAACGACTGGGGAAATGAACTCGGCGGGACCAGGACGGCTGTCTTTACCCTGACGGTCTGGGACCCCGTAGGGGTGCCGCACAGCACCACCCGGGAGTTTGGGGGAATCTGCTCTGAAACGCTGAGCGTAGATTGCTCCCCGTTTGAACCCGGAGAGGGTCGGTTCGAGGTCACATCGACCATCCGTGAGAAGCGGCTGAACCTCCCGGTGGTCTTCGACCGCTGACACGACGCGGGACCCTGTGTTCCGGCTTCTCGATGGCGCCCGGACGGTAACGGGCGCATCTTTTCGGGAGGCCCGCTCCGGAGGGGAGGGAAACGGGCTGGATACCCGCGACCCCGGGCGGCGGACGTGTAGAGAGATGTGAGAGAAAAGGTAAATAGAGTTATAACCGAGTCTCTGGATGAGAATGCCCGGACGGCGTTTTCGGGCCCGGAAAGAACTGACAGTGTTGATAGGCAGAACAGGTGCGGTTCTGCACGATAATGGAGGGTGACGGTATGACAACAAAATCGACGGCAACGGGGCGGGTGCAGATGCAGGCACATCAGCGTGCAAAAACCCCTGCGGCGGGCAGGAATTCCGCCCGGATATCGATCTCCCGGGGGGTCGCATGACGGCGGAACGGGTCTTCATCGTGGCGCGGAAAGAATTCACCGACCAGATCACGGGCTGGCGGTTCCTGGTGATCCTCGCCCTCTTCCTGAGCCTTGCCCTGATGGGGACATACACCGGGATTGAGTATTACCAGAGCGACCTGACGAGGTATACCGAAGATCTGATCGCAATGGAGACGGCGGATGACGGACCGGAACGAATGATGCCCCCTGTCGCACCGCCGGTCGCGGACATTTACTCCTCGATGTTCGGGATGCTGATCTCCAGCGGGGGCCTCCTTGCCATCGCCGTCGGGTTCGACCTAGTCTCAAAGGAGAAGGAGTCCCTGTCGCTCAAAACCCTCCTCGCCCGACCGGTCTACCGCGACGAGATCATCAACGGCAAGGCGCTCGGGGGCGTTGCGCTGCTGGTCCTCGTTGTCGGGAGCGCCCTCCTCCTTTCCACCGCGTTGCTCCTTGTCTTCTCGTTCGTGCCCTCCCCGGGTGAACTCTGGATGATCCTGACCTATGCCGGGGTCACCCTCCTCTTCCTCGTGACGTTCTTCTCCATCGCGCTTGCCCTCTCCACCCTCTGTCGGAAGAGCGGCAACGCACTGCTCCTCGCGCTGGTCGTCTTCATTCTCCTCGTGTTCCTGGCCCCTTACACCACCGCGCAGGTAGGCATGGCCCTCATGATGGAGAAGCCCGATCCAGGGGCATATGGAGGGGATACCTCATCGGAAGGCTACCAGGCGGAGATCACAGCATACGCCGAGCAGATGAAGGTGATCGAGAGCGCTGTCAACCTCCTCTCCCCGCAGATAGCCGTCAACACCCTCATCAACGGGATATCCAGATCCCCGGGGACGACCCTGGAAGATACCCTCGGCAAGATCTGGTCGAGTATTGCGGCCCTGACCATCTACCCCGTCGTCTTCTTCGCTATCGCGTATACGAGGTTCATGCGAATGGACATCCGGTGACCACGCCCCGGAGGGGAGCGGGAGTGTAGTCCCCCCGGCCTCTCATAGCATTCGGGCAGCAATATATGAGAGAGACCGTGCCCGGGCACCGGCTCCTCTTCCTCAACCGATTGCGGGTGGGCTCCGGGGACAAAACAGCTCGAAACGACCCGACGTGTAAAGAATCGTGAGAGAACTCATTTATCTCTGCGGGGTTGAAGGGGCAGAGCGGGAAGACCCCCTGCGCAAGCTGGGGGATGGGAGCGGAGCCCCTTCGTCCGGCGATCCCCCTGCCCCCTCATCCCATATCTCTATGCCAGAGGACCGCATATACTAAATGAGAGAACCCGCAGGAAAATGAGAGAACCCGCAGGAGAGTTTTCAGATGCACCTTGCCACGAAAGTCAAGATTCAGGTGACGCCCGAACAGGCCGATGTGCTCTGGCACCTCTCTGAAAAGTGTCGGTTACTCTACAACTTTGCTCTTGCGGAACGGAACCAGAACAATCAGGAGAACAAAGATCGGCCCGACAAGCAGTACCTCGGGTACGTCCAGCAGGCCAATGCCCTTCCCGACCTGAAGAAGCGGTTTCCTGAGTACCGGTGGGTCTACTCCAAGGTTCTGCAGACCACGCTCAAATCGCTGGACGACAACTTCACGTCGTTCTTCGCGCTCCGGCAGAACGGCGATGAAAACGCCAACCCCCCGGGGTTCAAGGGCAAGGATCACTTCTGCACGCTCCGCTACAACCAGAGCGGGTTCAAGATCACCGAGGGTCGGATCCGGTTCTCGCACTTCTACAACGACGTCCCGCTGGCGTTTGATCTGCCCGAAGGGCAGACGTTCATCAACGTCAAACAGGTTGATCTCTTCTACGATGACCTGAAGGGGGCGTATTACGTCTCCGTCGTCCACGAGGTTCAGCCGGACCAGAAGTACGTTGACAACGGCCTCTACCAGGCATGGGACCTCGGGGTCACGAAGCATGTCGCAGTCAACACCTCGGGCAAGTTCCTTGAGTAAGTCTGGGTTACGTGGAAATGGTTGAAAAGATATTGAGACACTTATTTATTTCCTATGACATATTTGATGGTGTACTACATCCAAATTCCACAATTTCCTTTGTGGAAGACGGTTTAACATATTTAAAAAAAAGTTTGAATCTATTAAAGAGAAACTACCATTTTATTATCTCCATAGGCGGCGGTACTTGTCACGATTGTGCAAAAGGCATAGCAATAGTTGCAACTAACGGTGGCTCAATTTCAGATTATGAAGGATATAAAAAAATGAAAAAACCCAGCTTGCCACTTATAGCCATTAATACTACTTCTGGCTCTGCGTCAGAGATATCAAATTTTGTAATCTTAACAGATGAAAGCAGAAAATTAAAGATAGATATAGGCGATCCTAAAATGATGCCTATAATATCCGTAAATGATCCTATATTTATGCCATCCATGCCTCCTGATGTAACTATCAGTTCAGGAATGGACGCAGCTACTCATGCCATAGAATCCTTTGTTTCTACTGAAGCCTTTCCTACTACAGATGCTCTAGCCATATCTGCCCTAAAACTGGTATTTACCTATATAAAGAGAGCTTATGACAACGGAAATGATTTAGAGGCCAGAGAACAGATGATGTATGCCAATATAATGGCAGGATTTGCATTTAACAATGCAGGCTTGGGACTTGTTCATGCAATGACTCATCAAATAGGTGGTTTTTATCAACAGATTCATGGAATTTGTAACACGGTGATCCTACCTTATGTAATTGAATTTAATTCTTCCTCCATACCTGAAGAAAAAATTTTTACTCTATGCAGGGCAATGGGAGAAACTGCTTTAAATCCAAAAGAGGCTCTATGCAAAATTAAATATAAACTCCAAGCTTTGTCTAAGGAATTGTGCATTCCCCTAACCTTAAAAGACATGGGAGTAAAAGAAGAGGACTTGCAATTTCTCTCAAATAATGCTGTAAAAGATATAGCTATCTTTACAAATCCAAGGCAGGCAACAGTGGAAGACGTACTTAATATTTTTAAAATTGCCATGTGAATATTCTACTAAAAATTTGGCAGGAATTAAATAATAAGAAACTCTCGAATTTACAAACAAAATTGTATATCGGGAGTTTTTCAATTTTCCTCTTTTAACCCTTTTTTACTTTTTTTAAAACGAATCAAAAGAGCTATTATGGAAATATATACAAGATTAAAAATTACATATATTTTTATAAGTCCATCTGTGTAAATTCTCCTTCTTGTAGGATTTCCATACAAACTAGTTATAATGATTATTATAGGATATAGTAACAATGTAAATATTTCATAATGTATTTTTTTTATAGATTTAC
>ENA-UOOK01001997-UOOK01001997.1-fermentation-metagenome-genome-assembly--contig:-NODE-1997-length-25811-cov-3.883173_pt1 | contig 25811 bp, 22 predicted proteins | sample MGYA00245777_ERZ724023 | MGnify/ENA primary metagenome ERZ724023 (study PRJEB28704, sample SAMN03018312) | fermentation metagenome | biome: anthropogenic terrestrial biome; feature: soil; material... | reverse complement strand
TACAACTTCTAAATGTGTGATATACAGTACTTGCCTTTAAGCTATACCATGCCGATTTATGAGGAATACCTGAAACGTATGCACCAGCTTTACAGCGAAAAGCTGCTTGACAACGAGTACTATACCCAGAACACGGCTCAGCTGCGCGCGAAGGGTGCCAACCTGCAGGTTGGCGCGTTTACCGATTCCGCCCATTTCATTACCACCAATTCCACCGACCCTGCCATTTATGACCAGTGGGAGATCATTTATCCCCTTACCAGCGAGTATCAGACAGAGCGGGTGTGGTACGGGGATACGGTAAGCAATCCCACCATTTTCCTCACCTCCGGCAACAAGAACCCGGAAGCGACTCTGCACTGGCTGGATTATCTGTATACGGAAGAGGGCGCGGTCCTGCTCTGCGGGCCTGAAAAGGGTGAATGGGACGGAGACGGCGGTATTGTATGGAACAGCGATCACTCCAAATGGAAGATAGAGGCTCCGGAAGGCTACACGGGTTCCTGGGCATGGCTTGTGAAAGAAGTATCGCTGGTTCAGATTATGCAGGGCAACATGCAGTACAGCAAAATGAAGAGTATGGAGCAGAAATCGGCGGAGGACGCCTCTTTTAAGGATAAGATGGCAGAGCGCATCGCCCCTTACTTGAAGCCTTATTTCCCAACTCTGTTCTATACTCCCGAAGAGCAGGAGGAAATCAGTATCATTTCAACCGATGTGGAGAACTACTTTAACCAGATGGAAGCCAAAATTGTAATGGGAGAAGAGCCGCTGGAAGCGGTTGAGACTATGCGCGATTATCTTAACAGCATCGGCCTTGAAAAGCTGACAAAGGTTCAGCAGGCCGCTTACGACAGGTACATTTCCAACTCCAAATAAACCCGTAAAAACAGGCCGCCCAGTCTGCGCCGGGCGGCCTGCTTATCAGAGAGGCTTATGATATGAATACAGCAAACCATACCATGGAACAACCCTTAAGAAGCATAAGAAAAAAGAAGAGCAAGCTGCGTATTATAGCCGAGAACTATCAGATCTATTTGATGCTTCTTCCCTGCGTGATTTATTTCCTGATTTTTGCCTACGGCCCCATGTACGGTATACAGATCGCGTTTAAGGACTATAACACCGGCCTTGGCATTTGGAACAGTCATTGGGCTGGCCTTAAGCATTTTTCCCGTTTTATCCATATGCCCCAATTTTACAATGTGCTGAAAAACACCCTGATGCTTTCCCTATACGATCTCGTTGTGGGATTTCCGTTTCCCGTTTTATTGGCGCTTATGCTCAACGAAGTAACGGGAGCAAAATATAAAAAAATCGTGCAGACGGTTACTTACGCGCCGCATTTTATTTCCACAGTGGTTATGTCCGCCATGATTGTTCTGTTTTTATCGCCGACAGCCGGTTTTGTTAATCAGATTATTTCGGCCCTCGGTTTTACCCCCATCAACTTCATGGCTAAGGAAACGCTGTTCCCGCATATTTACGTATGGTCGGGAATCTGGCAGCACATGGGCTGGGGATCCATCATCTATTTTGCGGGTCTTGCCAACATTGACCCTCAGCAGCACGAATCTGCCATGCTGGACGGAGCAACCAGACTGCAGCGCATCTGGCATATCAACCTGCCGGGAATCGCTCCCCTGATTGTTATTCAGCTGATTTTAAAACTTGGCGGGCTGATGGGCAGCGATTTTGAAAAGGTGCTGCTGCTTCAGAATTCGGCAAACAAGGAATATGCCAATGTTCTTGCCACCTATACGTACAGCATCGGCATTCAGGGCGGACAGTTCAGTCTATCCTCGGCCATCGGTATGTTCAGTTCACTGGTCAATTTTGTTTTCATTATTATTACCAATATGATTTGCCGCCGCTTAAGCGAAACAAGCCTTTGGTAAGAAGGGGGAATCGGTTATGAAACATAAAACGGAGCTTTTTGATATTGTAAATGGTTTTTTTCTGGTGCTGATCCTTCTGGTGGTTGCTTACCCGCTTTATTTTGTAATCATTGCCTCGGTCAGCAGCCCGGCGGCCGTCAATTCGGGAAAGGTATTGTTTTTTCCGGTACAGGCCACGCTGGATGGCTATCAATTTGTTTTTGAAAATAAAAGCATCTGGACCGGATATCGCACCACCCTAATTCTTACCGTGTTTGGAACGGCGGTAAATCTTATTATGACCATGACGGGCGCCTATGCCCTTTCAAAATCCCATCTTCCCCTGATTCGCCCCATTATGTTCCTGTTTACCTTTACCATGTTTTTTTCCGGAGGACTGATTCCTTCCTACCTGCTGATCTCCAACACGTTGCATCTGAGAAACAGCCTGTGGGCCCTGATACTGCCTTCGGCCGTATCGGTGTACAACCTGATTCTGGTTCGCACCTACTATTTGCGAAGCGTGCCGGAAGAAGTGGTTCAGGCGGCAAAGATCGACGGCTGCTCGGAGTTTCGCTCATTTCTTCTGGTGGTGCTTCCTCTTTCCAAGCCCATTATCGCCACCATGGCCCTGTTTTACGGGGTCAGCCACTGGAACCAGTTTTTTCAGGCGCTGATTTATATCAGCGATCAGGAAAAATACCCGCTTCAGCTTGTTTTGCGGGGAATTCTTCTTATGGGCAACACGGCGATGACGGATATGCTCAGCAGCGGCATGACGGGCGACAACGCGCAGTATGTGGCGGAAATGATGCAACGCGCGGAAATTCTGAAATACGCTGTTATCATTATTTCCACCTTGCCGATATTGATGATATACCCCTTTTTGCAGAAGTACTTTGTTAAGGGGATTATGGCTGGTTCGTTAAAGGGCTGACAGGAAGAGAAATTCGGGGGTCGGTCGAGAGAAGGAAGGCTTTTATATGAAAATATTCCGCGCGTTTTCCCGCATAAGTTTTTTATATAAATTTCTGATTTCCTTTTTGGGGGTCGCGCTGGTTCCCCTCGTTCTTGTCACGGTTTTTTTCTACCGCTATAATATGGACAGTTTCCAATCTAATGTGGAGCGGCTCAGCCGATATCAGCTTGTGCAGATACGTAATGCCTTCAGCCGGCAGTTCGAAGATCACGTTCTGATTGCGCAGAAACTTTCCGCCGAGCCTTCCCTCGGTCCCGTCCGCCTAGGAGGAGAGCAGTATGAGCGGTATGAAGCGCTCAGCTCCTTTCGTAAGTATATGCTTAGCTCCAATTTTAACGAGCAGCCTTATCTCTATGTCCGGAAAAAAGACTTGATATACGGGCTGAGCGGAATAAACGACTTAAGTACCATGGCAGTCAATCTCTGCGGCTTTTCGGATTCGGAGGTGCTGCGGAAATGGCTGGAAAACATAAAGACGCCTTCCGTGAAAACCTTTGATACCCTCACGGGCATGCAGGTGGTTTTTCAATATCCCCTTTACCAGGGGCAGGTAGCCCTTCTTTTTCTTATGAGCTATCAGGACGTAATGGACATGTTTCACGATATGGTGGCGGATATTGACGGGATTGCGATTATTCTTGACGGCAGCGGAGAAATCATTGCAGACAATATGGATAAAGATGCGCTGCGTGATTCTGTGGCGCGGGCGGTTTTGGAAACCGGATGGGACGGGATATACCATACCTCCTTGGCCGGGAAAGCCTATACCTTGATTACAACCCGCTCCTCGGCTACCGGGTGGATGTTCGCGGTGGCAGTTCCCCAAAGCGCCTTCGCTTACCGTTCCCTCAGCGAAGCAAGCCTGATCTGGCAAATCTCCGTTGTCGCCGTGATTCTGGGAGTAGCCGCCAGTGTGTTTCTTACCATTATGCATTATACTCCGCTTAAGCGCGTGACCGGTATTGTAGGAGGCTTCCCCAGAATCAGAAACGAGTATGAGCAAATACGGGAAAATTATATTGATTCCGTGGACGAAAACGGGCGGCTGCAGCAAAAGATCAGTTTTCAGGCTCCTTATGTAAGGGAACGGCTGCTGGAGCTGCTGCTTTTTTCCGGCAGCCTTCCGGATAATTTTATGTCGGTTGCCAAAAGGGAAAACCTGGGCATGAATGAGCCGTGGTTCTATGCCCTTTCCTTAACGCTGGCCGGATGCCATGATGCGGATTCCCGTTCCTGCTTCAGCAGGGGAGCGGAAAGCGCGGCGTCCATGCAGAGTTCGGCTGTGCTTGGCGTTTATTCTCTTCATCGTGTGGAGCGTCTTGGGGAAAACAACCTGATTCTGGTTGTCAATTTGCGTGATCCTCAGTTTGCGTCAAGGATCAACAGCGGTTTTCTGGGGACTCTGGTTTCCCTTATGAAGGGGCTCTCGTCGGTTAAAGTGGTGTGTGGCTTCGGCGGCATTTATCAGGATATCATGAAGCTGAGAAAATCCCTATATGAGGCAAACGCTGCTTTGGAATATAATCTGGAGCATGACCGGGACCCGATTTTCGCGTACAGGGATATTCCGCGGAATGATGAAAGTTCGGCGATTTCCTCCAGACTGTGGGCGATTTATCTTCAGCAGCTGAAATATGGAGATATGGGCGAGGCTTTCCAGAGCCTGAACAAAATATTTACGGCCATAAATCGGGAAGCCTCTTTTGAAAACGAGCGTGCGCACCTGGTGCAGTATCTTAAGCAGGAGATGATAGAGCTGGGGGTAGGGGAAGCCGAAGACGATATAGGCCCGCTGGCCAGCGAATCCGATGCCCTGGTTTTTGAATCCGGACTGAAGCAGCTGACGATCAGACTTTGTGAAGCCGTTGGGCGGCAGAAAAAATCGGGGAATATCCGGCTTAAGGACAATATTCTTTTATTTATTAAAAACAACTTCCATGACCCCGACCTAAGTCTTGACGAAAACAGCAGGCATTTCGGGCTTTCTCCCTCCTACCTCAGCCGGTTTATCCGGGAACAGACCGGGCTGAACATTAAGGACTATATTTCCCGCATACGGATAGCGGAGGCAAAAAAGCTTCTAGTGGAATCGGAGCTGCCTGTCAGCGAGATTGTCGAACGAATCGGCTACTACAATTCCTCCAGCTTTATCCGAAAGTTCCGCAACATTGAGGGGGCCACCCCCGGAGATTACCGGCAAAAAAATAAAAAGCCAATTATATTGGAGGACATTTTATGAAGCGAGTATACGATGTGGCGGCCTATATCTGGCCGGCTTATACCGGCGATGAACCCAGAACCAGAATTTTTTGGCCGGAAGGGATCGGAGAATGGGAAACCGTGCGGAAAACCGGCAGGCGTTACGGAAACGACACCTGGCCGCGCAGGCCGCTTTGGGGATACGTGAACGAGGCCGACCCTTATGTGATGGAGATGGAGATCGAGGCAGCCTCCGATCATGGCGTCAACGTGTTTATTTACGATTGGTACTGGTATGACCAGCGCCCTTTTTTGGAGCAGTGCCTGAACAATGGATACCTGAAGGCCCGCAATAACCGGAAGGTAAATTTTTATCTGATGTGGGCAAATCACAATGCCATGAATCTTTGGGACCTCCGCAACTCCGCCGATCTCTCCACCATGATCTGGAACGGGTCCGTGGATATGGGGGAGTTTAAAAAAATCGGGCAGCGCCTGATTGAAAAATATTTTGCCCTGCCCAATTATTACCGCATTGACGGGAAACCCGTATTTATGATTTATAATCATAAAAATCTGGTAACAGGACTGGGGGGGGAGGATCAGACCGCCGAGGCGTTTGTCTGGCTAAACCGGGCCTGTGAGGAAGCCGGCTTGGGGGGAATCCATCTGCAGCTTACCCTTGGACGGGAGTTGCTGGAAGCTCCCCTGCGCGACACTCTGCCGAAGCTGGGATATCAGAGCGCTACCCACTATCAGTTTACAGGGATAACGGATATTAACCGGGATTATGAGGAGATTCTCAAAAGCACCGGGGAGGTATGGCAAAAAATCGAGGCGGAATTTCCCCTACCGTACTGCCCGCACATTTCCGTCGGCTGGGATACCAATCCGCGTTTTCAGGAATTTCACGGCGGCGTGACCAAAAACGCGACTCCCGAAGCTTTTGAAAAGGGGCTTCGTATGGCAAAGGATTACATGGACAGGCATCCCGAAAGCCCCTTGGCCGTCATTAACAGCTGGAACGAATGGACGGAGTCCAGCTATCTGCAGCCCGACAGCCGGTATGGATATGCCTATCTGGAAGCGGTCAAAAGGGTGTTCTGCGCACAGGAGGAGGAGGGAAAATGATCAAAGTCGGCGTGGCGGATTACGGAATGTATGTGTGGGAAGGCGGGCTGTATGATTATTTGCAGCGGGCCTGCGACCTGAAAGAGATTGGGTACGACGGCATGGAGCGCCTGCGTCCCCTAAGCGAAAGCGACGCGATTTACAAGGCTTCGCTTGTAAGACGGGCGGGAGCCGATTTTGCCACCTGCCTTGCCCCGGACGTTGAGCATAGCATACAATGGACTTCCGCGCTGGGGAAAGCTTACGTATGGCTGAACGTATCGGGAAAAAGCTTCGACGTGTTCTGCCGGCAGGCTGAGAGGCAGGCGGAAATTTCACGGAAATGGGGCGTGGAAACCGCGCTGCATAATCACCTGGGCTCCCTTGTGGAAACGCAGGATCAGCTGGTGGAATTCATGGAGCGCTGCCCCGGCTGCCGTCTGATTTTGGATACCGGACATCTCGCGGTGGCAAAGGGAGGCGACCCCCTGGCGATTCTGGAAAAATATTACGACAGGATTGCGGCGGTGCATGTCAAGGAGTGGACGAACACCGACCCGGATGCATCGGAATGGTATAACCGGGGTTATTTCTGCGGCCTTGGGCAGGGAACCTTCTCCATTCAAAACGAGGAATGCGTGCAGTTTCTTTTGGAGCGAGGGTATAACGGCTGGGTGTTTATTGAGCATGATACTCATTTGCAGGACCCCCTTGCCGATTTAGAATCATCTCGCCGAATACTTAAAGAGTGGGGGATATAGTATGAGCTTGCCAATTGCCATTGGAATAGTGGGCCTTGGCCGGGCGGGATACGGTATGCATCTGCCGGAACTAAAGGGCAAGGAGAAGCTTTTCCGCGTTGCCGGGGTCTGCGACCTGATTCCCGAGCGGATGAGGAAGGTGCGCGGGGAATACGGATGCAAGGCATATTCCAGTATAGAGAGCCTTGTAAAGGATCCGGAAATTGAGCTTGTGGATATCGCAACCAGATCCTGCGATCATTTTCATCATGCAAAGCTTGTTTTGGAAGCGGGAAAAACCGTTTTTCTGGAAAAGCCGGTCTGCATGACGGAAAAGCAGGCGGAAGAATTGGGAAAACAGGCTTGCTGGGACGGAAAAATCCACATTTTTGCCCGGCATAACCGCCGGTTTGAATACAGCCTGCAAAAAATCCGGGAAGTGATGGAAGAAGGCCTTTTGGGAGAAGTGTATGAAATCCATATCAGCCGCGCCAGTTTTCAGCGTCGCAATGACTGGCAGACCATCGGGGAGCTCGGCGGGGGACAGCTTTTAAATTGGGGCCCTCATATTGTGGATCATTCCCTTCGGCTTTTGGGAACAAAAGAGTACCGTGTGGAAAGTGAGCTGAAGCAGACAGTTGCCGCCGGAAACTGTGAGGACCACCTGACTCTCCGTTTTATAGGGGAGAACGGCAGGACGGTAATTATGCGTGTTTCGGGAGGGATGGCGCTGCCCGTTCCAGAATATGAGGTTTACGGAACCAGGGGCGCTATGCGACTTGATTCCAAGACCGTGCAAATGCGGTATATTGATCCGGAGCAGAAGCTGGAGCCGGCTGAGGCGGATCCCGGAACGCCCGGGCAGACTTTCGGAAAAGCGGGAACCTTCCGTTCTGTGGAAGAAATCCGCTGGATAGAGAAAACCTTTCCCAAGGAGCCGGAGGATCTTTCAGTAATCTGGAGGCATCTGTACCGGGCCATAAGAGAAGGGGAGCCATACCCAATTCCCTGGGAGGAAGCTCTGGAGGTAATGCAAGTCATCTCACAGGTAAAAGAGAGCCCCGTTTATAAAACAGGTGGCGTCTGAAGTGATGCACCGCAATATGTTTCAGATATTATTAATTTCACAAAAAAAGTTGATATAACCACAAGGGGAAAATAATATGCAGCAGCTTGTTATGAAATACCGAACGCCGGCTGAGGATTCGACTGATGGCTGGGAACGGTATTCTCTCCCCATAGGTAATGGGTATATAGGAGCAAACGTTTTCGGAATTGTTAAACGGGACAGAATTCAGATTACTGAAAATTCCCTGCAGAATCCTCAATATGGCGAGCCGAACGGTGTTGGCCTGGGCGGACTTAATAATTTTGCCGAAATTTATATAGAGTTTGAGCATGAATGTATAACCGGGTATGAGAGAGGCTTGAGCTTGAATTCGGCAGTTGCTTATTGTAAATATTGTTTTAATGGTGCGGAATATCGGCGCGAATACATAGCTTCCTATCCCGATAAAGCTGTCCTAATTAATATTACAGCAGACAGAGATCATTGTGTGTCTTTCAAAATACGGGCGGAAATTCCTTTTGTAAAGGATTACTCGAAATGCCCGGGTGATGGAGGCGGGAAAAGCGGGAAAACGGCGGTTGACGGAAATATAATAATTTTAAAAGGGAAGATGCACTTTTACAATATACAGTTTGAGGGACAAGTAAAAGTCATCAGCGACGGCGGAGAAATTTTATCGCACAATGACTGCATAGAGGTGAAACTCGCCAACAGCGCTACGATTATTATAGCGGCAGGAACAAGCTATAAACTGTGTCCAGAGGTGTTTTTGGAAAAAGACCCTCAAAAAAAAGCGATGGGTGAAGCCCCGGGGAAGCGCGTTTCAGAGATTGTCAACAACATAACGGACGGATACGCGGCGGCTAAACAACGGCATATTGACGACTACTCCGCTTTGTTCGGAAGGGTTAATGTGGAAATCGGCAACATGGATTGCGGGTTTACCTGTGAAGAGATGCTGAAAAGATATGCTAATGGGGAACGCATCTCTTATCTTGAAGTGCTATATTTTCAATATGGCAGATATTTGCTTATATCGTCATCACGCACAGGAGGGCTTCCTGCAAATTTGCAGGGAATCTGGAATTGTCATGATCATTCTCCGTGGGGAAGCGGTTATTGGCATAATATTAATGTGCAGATGAACTACTGGCCGGCCTTTAACACAAATCTGATTGAAACGTTTGCGCCGTATGTTGAATATTGGAAGGCTTATTTGCCAAAAGTTGAGCAGTTGGCCTCTGAATATATCCGGCGGCATCATCGTGACAATTATATTGAAGGACAAGGCAAGTGCGGCTGGACGATTGGGACGGGGTCATATCCTTATGTAATTACCGAGCCGAGCGACCATTCCGGCCCGGGAACAGGAGCGTTGACTTCAAAGCTGTTTTGGGAGTATTACGACTTTACACGGGACAAAAACATATTAGCGCGCATTACCTATCCCGCTCTTTTGGGGATGAGCAGGTTTCTGACGAAAACTGTGCGGGAGATTGACGGCGAATATCTGACGATGCATTCTGCGTCCCCGGAACAGATTAATCCGGACACTAAAGAGTACATTAAAACAATTGGGTGCGCCTTTGACCAGCAGATGATTTTTGAAAATGGAAAAGATTTTTTGAAAGTCTGCGAGATACTTGGCATAGATGACGATGATGCAAGGATTCAAAAGAAACAGCAGGAAAGCTATAATCCCGTTAGTATTGGCGCTTCAGGGCAAATTAAAGAATTCCGTGAAGAATCTTTTTACGGAGCGATCGGGGAATACCGGCACCGGCATATTTCTCATTTGATGGGGCTGTACCCGGGAACAATTATAAACAGCGATACTCCCGAGTGGCTTGAAGCAGCCAGATATACATTAAACGAGCGCGGAAACAATACTACGGGTTGGGGACTTGCGCACAGACTTAATGCATGGGCAAGGACAGGCGACGGGAATAAAGCTTACGAGGTATTCAGAATACTTTTGGCCACGAGAACGTATCCAAATCTTTGGGATGCATGTCCGCCGTTTCAAATAGACGGCAATCTCGGAGGGACGGCGGGTTTTGCGGAAATGCTTTTACAAAGTCACGAAGGCTTTATCTCGATATTGCCGGCGTTGCCGGATGCGTGGGAAAAAGGTAGTTTTGAAGGTTTGACGGCAAGGGGCGGCTTTGAGGTTTCGGTAGATTGGCTAAACAAACAAGCAGTCAGAATTACTGTGAAATCAAACTGTGGTGAAACAATTCGCATTAGGTATCCCGAAATATCAAAGTATACAATTAAAACAAACGGTAAAATTACAGATTTTCAAAAAATACATACCGATTTAATTGAATTCAATTCGAAAAAAGGAGATGTATTCCAATTGACAAATTGATTAAGAAAAAGAAAATAATAACCTTGAAATAATTTCAAGGATACAAGGTCGTTTGGCTGTGATATACTGAAAGGGATCTTTCAGGTAAGATTGTGTTTTAGGTAGAATGGAGAATTCCCGTGGGTAGGTTTGCCCTGCGGAAGGCATTAAGCCGAAAAACAGAAAAAGCCTGAACAGACATGGCGCGGATTCGTTTGGAGCCGCACTGAAAAAAGGTCATGATACCTCATAACGAGGCTGTCATGGCCTTTTTGTTTGTAGAAATTTAGGAAAAGGAGGGCAGCGGAGCACTTTTCCCGGGAAACAAAATGGCTGGAGGAAATAGTATCATATTGGGCTGTTTTTGAACCCGGCTCGGACGGATACGGCGTCTATTTTCCTGATCTTCCCGGTTGCATCAGTTTTGGCGCAATCTTCCATCTATAATTTCGATAACATTATTTTGGGGGATAACAGTGGGCCTTGTTGCTTTCCACGTGTGCGTTTGTAGAGTCTTTAAGGCAAGGACAAATGGGTATTTAAACTTCCACAAATATCTTGCATAAAGAGCGTGTCCTAATTCATGAAAGAAAACAGTTTCCTGCATATATTTTAGCATTTCATCGCTACTCTTAAAATATTCAAAAAAAATCATAGTTAAACTATGTTGTATACCTCCACAACCAGTTTCACTTAAGGCGGTTTTCAGCATACTTGTTACGTTGATGATCGTTTTATTTTTTATGTCTTACTGAAAATAGAATCATAATAGAACCACAAGCAAAAAAATAATCCCCGGAAGCCTTGATAAATCAGGGATCCGGGGATTTTTTTCGCTATTCCCACTCTGTTCAGGTTCCGTAATCACCTGTATTTTCAGTGGCTTTTGGTGTCTAAATTCTCAGTTTTCTTGTCCAAATCAGGGGGTATTTTCATTGAAATAGGCTCTTTGTACTTTTCATGTACCCCAGTTTCAGCCATACTTTGAGTATCACTTGTACCATTTTGAAACCTTAATTCGGATTTTATCACAGCGCTCCCCGCATTGCAACTATTCCCAATGAGAGTAATGAACAGTTTCACCTAAGGCAAATAATTAAAATAATGCTACCACATAAAAGGCATGGGTTTTCAGTATGAAGACCCATGCCTTAATCCATGAAAACCAGTTCTATTGCCATACAGCATAATGACACTGAACTGCGGTTGGTATCAAGCATTTTGCTAGCATCACCTTTTCTGCGTCTGGTGAGCATCTATAATGCCTGTATCTAAAGGATTATACTGGGTTACTTATGTAATGTATATCTCGTTAAACCTCTTTGAATTTTCGCACTATATGGATAATGTTCAAGTCAACTATATAGCCGAGTATAAACATAGCACTAAACCGCTGGCGCGGTGGCTACTACGCTATCACTCATATTTTTCATTGAACCTGCTGCAGTTGCGGCAGGTTTTCTCTTTATCTCGTACAATGGAAGCATCACTTTTAAGGAGATGATTCCATGACAAATGAAGAAGTCTTTTCTCGAGCCTATGATGAGGTGCGGCTGAGAGGTCTGTCACCCAAAACAGTTGAGTCATATCTGGGGCGGCTCAAGCTGTTCCTAAAGTATTTCAATGACCGCCCTGTTGAAGAAATGGGGGAAATCGAGATTCGCGAGTACCTGCTGTATTTGTTGGATTCCGGGCACAGTGCGGGATCGGTCAATGTTTGCAACAGCGCACTGCGCTTCATTTTCGGCGCTGTTCTGGGGCGAAACCTCAACTACCAGCTAATTCATCGGCGGCGCGAACACCGGGAGTTCCCGGAATTGATGAGCAAAAAAGAGCTTGCTCATTTCTTTTCCAGCATGGACAACCTCCGTGACAGAGCCATGTTTGAAACCGTATACGGTGCCGGACTTCGCCTATCTGAAATAACATACCTTCGCGTTCAGGACATCGACAGCGAACAAATGAGGATCTTCATCCACCACGGGAAGGGCGGCAAAGATCGCTACACATTGCTCTCCCAGCGTAATTTGGAGGTACTGCGTGAGTATTGGCGAGAATACAGGCCAAATCATCCGGAAGGTTATTTGTTTTATCCAAGAAAGCAGAGGCAGAAGGTGTTGGTGCCGCGTTCGGTGGCAAATGCTTTCCGTAACTGCTGCAAGAATGCGGTTTTGCCGGATACTTATACAGTACATACATTGCGACATTGCTTTGCGACACATCTGCTGGAGTCTGGAGCCGAAGTATGCCAAATCAAAGAACTGCTTGGCCATACATTCATTCAGACGACTGCATTTTATCTTCATATTGGCAACATGAACAAGCAGATTCGAAGCCCGCTGGATACTCTGCCTAAAAAACGGGGTCGCAAACCAAAGGTGTCATCAAATGTTTGAGGTACAAGATATCTTTGAGGAACACGGTGAGGCATACCGCCAAAACCACCGGCTGCCTATGGCTCAACGCAAGGCAATGAATGCTATTCTAAATTGCCGCACTGCCAGACTGGGAGGACACATGGATAACTGTCCGGAATGTGGATACCAAAGACCATCCTACAACTCCTGCCGTAACCGTCATTGTCCAAAATGCCAAACGCTCGCGAAGGAACACTGGATTGACGCACAAAAGGGAAACCTGCTCAATGTGGGCTATTTCCATGTGGTATTCACAGTGCCACAGGAGCTAAATCTATGGATTTACCGGAACCAGCAGGACTGCTATAATCTGCTTTTTCGCTGCGTTGCCGAGACGATACAGGTGTTATCCGCTGACAAAAAATATCTTGGCGCCGCCACCGGCCACACCGCTGTACTTCATACTTGGGGACAAAATCTCAGCTTCCACCCACATATACACTGCATTGTTCCGGCCGGTGGCCTTACCAAGCAGGGCAAATGGCTACCCTCCAGAAAAAAGTTCTTTCTCCCGGCGAAAGTACTGTCCAGAAAATTTCGTGGCAAGTTCTTGGCGCGGCTCAAGCAACAGTTTCCAAGTATTGAAGCGTACCTGCTGAACAAATGCTATCACAAAGAATGGGTGGTTTACTGCAAACCGCCTTTTAAAGATGTAGCCTGTGTGGTGGAATATCTCGGGCGCTACACCCATAGGGTAGCCATTTCCAATAACCGAATTTTAAAGTTGGTAGATGGACAGGTCTCTTTCAAATGGCGGGACTACCGGGACGGCAGCCGCTGGAAAGTCATGACGCTCTCTGCCAATGAATTTATCCGCCGGTTTCTGATGCATGTTTTGCCGCCAGGGTTTATGAAAATTCGGCACTATGGTTTTCTGTCCAGTCGTGGCAAGCAGAAGAAGCTAAATATCTGCAAGGCACAGACGGGCACATCACTGAAAAGAAGAGAAAAGCTTTCCACTGAGGCCTTCATCCAAAAGATCCTCGGCAGAAAGCCCTCTCAGTGCCCAAACTGCGGATGTTGCGGTCTGCTTCGAACCGGACTCGCACCGCCGACAGCCTGCTAAATTGCAAAGCCTTGAAAAGTCTGCTCTGCGGGCAGGCTTACTTTGCTATACGCATTCTACCATAAAAAGAGGGAAATTCATATGGCTTCTGCAGGAAATTGTGCTTTTCAGGTATCTGGACAACCATATTTTGAGGAACAAAAACGAATGCTTTTCCCATAGCTGCCGCCAAACTAACCGCGGTTTCGTGCTATGGAATTATCCAAACATGGGCGACGCAGTTCCTGCTGTGTCGTTCTTTTTTGCGCCCATGCTCGGATAATTCTCTACTCATAATGGGAAACTCATAATTCTCAGAGATGTTTCTACTTATTTATTGTGGAGTTGACTTTGACGAAATTGTCACAGAAGACGGAGGATTCCATCTGCCGGTGTTTCCTTTTGCTTGTCGTATCCATTCATGCTACATTGCCTAATATAGCGGGTATTCTGCAATCTCATCTTTTGTAAATCCAATCCACAGCAAACTCATATTCCTGATTAACTTGTCGAGGATGATGATCAAATGCTGTGTATTAGAATCGTTCTTGAAATCATAGTAATACGCATATCCATGGGCAATGGTGCGCCTGATTTCCTTGATTTGCTCACTGACCTTGTCTGAAGACAGTTTAGGGCTCGATAACAATTGTGGGAATTCATTGAACATATATGCCAACTCATTTTTTAGCGTGAATTTAGAATTCTGAGCTTTCTTATGATCCAGCTTGTCGAACAAATACTCAAATGCCATAACCTGTTCCACAAATCGTTGCGGCGAAAACATAGAATCAAAATTCCCCAAATGTCCCAATGGTATGCTTTGCGTTATTTTATTTCCCGAATCTAACGCTATGTTATTCAAGATTTTCGGGACGTATTTCATGACGTCAAGTTCATGGAAGAACCCATCATGCCCCGAGAACGCTTCATCCGAAACGAAAGAACAGAAAAACCAGCCTACTTTTAAGCCCTTTTTATACAAGGTAATCCGATTGAATAGCACCTCTGCGTGGGATATCATAAATATTGCGAGTCGGTACAAAACCACCGAAATATCATAGCACTCCTGTATGTCATCAGTTTGAAGCGGGAGCAGTAGTTCTCCCTTTCGATCAAAGTCTTCCAAAAGGCCAAGGCGATTATCGTGTCCTATACGGAATGTTAATTCATACTGCCTACCATTCATAGAAAACGGTACTTTGTATGCATCCTTGGGCTCCACTGCCAAATTAGAACCTGTTCTGACCATATCCAAGTATTTATATTTGTACCTGAAAATGTCGTCGAGAAACGGTGATTGAAGGCCTATGGTGTCGTATCCATCTTCCGATGTAAGCATATTGATGATATAACAGCGCAAATAGCAGGTGCTTCCCATAGAGCGTTCTACAAAAAAAGTTGCTTTTTGTCCTTGGATTCCGCTGCCAAAATACTGTCCCAGAAGAATATAATTTGCCTTGAAATTGTATTCCTTTGAAAAATCATTCAGTAGACTATCATCTGTAAACAGTTCCATACGATAATTTTCAATTACGAACGGAATTTTCCCTTCTTTGAAGAAAACGAACCCTTTAACCATCAAATCACCTCATTTTATCTGTTAATACGTTAATGACTGTAGGTTTTTCAGATAAAAACTCATTACAGCTAGTTCGGTTGCCTAGACTTATGCTTCGTTTTCGCTATTTTTAATTTTCATTTTCGATAAGGTTCCGGCAACTATTCCGATCATTTGACCGATTTCATCCCCAGTTAGCAAGTCGTTATGTTCTACGAAATATGGTGTATCGTCAAAACGAAAAACAGAAATATACGCCTCATCATAAGACTGATTCACCAAATTCTCTGCTTCAGAAAAACACTTGAAGTCGAGCCCAGACCACGACATCGCCTTTCTATTTGTGTTTCTATCAGTAAAATACATGCTCAGTCCGTGACTGCTGTAGATTTTTACTGCCTTTTCACATGACGATATAAGCAGTACGCTAATAATATCATCCTTGGGCAGAAGATGCAGTTGAACAAAAATCTCCCCCAGCCTGCTTGAATCAATATACTGATGTTTCATTACATTGAACGTAGCCTCATTCTTCTTTTCCTCAGATGAAAAAGAATCGTATGTGCCCATATACAGTTCGGTACGCTTATATTGTTCTATCGTGGACACCCCAATGTATTTTTTGACAAACTCCTCGCTATAGGGGTCGGTTATGGAATCAAAGCAACGATAAAGAATATCCTCGTCCATAATCAAAACAGGAAAAGGATCAATAGCCAGACGCATTACAGCTACAACGCCTATGCAGCGCTGGAGATGTTTTTCAAACGTATGGACGAAAGATTCTTGAGGTTTGTTCTGATTCATCGGATGATTCCGTGATACATAGAAATGCTGCAATCCCTGTTTGTGAACATATTTGTTCAATTCTGCGCTTAGACTCTTGGCGCCAGAAAAGAAAGCTGGCATTTTTCTTTTCATATCAACAAAGACATTTCCACATTGGGACAGTTGCTTAATCATCTGTCCTTGCATTGGGAAGTCTGCTGTAGATTTCCATGCACTCAAAAACTTTTCACGCTCATCGTCAGGCATATCGTCCAAAAACACCATCGTCGTTGATATGTCCACGGCTGATCGCAAGGAGTAATAAGCGCAATCAAAATAGCCTTGCTCAAACAGTTCTATCGCATTTACCAGTTGTTGCTCTGCCTCCATAATGAAGACATTGCAAATATTCCCATCTGTTCGTCCAGACCAACTATGCTCAATATTGATCAAATCGGAATAGAATTGCTCCTTGTTCTTTAACTCAACAGGGCGTACATTTTCATGGCTGCGCCAGTCCATGTATGGATTGCCCAAATCATTTCACTCCCTTGCAATTAAGCCCCTCAATATAGATGTCACAGAGACAGCAACCGTCCAATCTAACAATCGCCGCCTGTTTAATCGTCGTATTCCTGGATTAAAGTCCGGCCTTTGAAATAGACCTCGATCTTTGAAAGAACCTTTGCCGGATCCATGTCTTTATGATCACTCGTTAGTTGCCCTTTTTCTGGCTTGATAAAGAATTGTGCCTTTTCAGAAGAGTCCTTGTGCCCTACATAGACCACGATAATGGTATCGCCGTCTTTATCCGTCTTTACATTAGTGGTAATCCAATAACCGGATTCATCCTTTTTTCTTTCTTTTATTTCATGGACATACCAATCATCTAAACGTACAAGCTTAGCATCCTTGAACTCAGGAATATTCAACATTCTCAAGCATCTGCTTTTCAATTCACGGGGATTTTCAATTTCAATATTTTTACGGCACTTAGGGCATTGATAAACGACAGAACTGTATGGTGTATCCACAATTTCCAACTCTATCTCCGGATGAACAGTGCAGTGGAAATGGATACCATCTTGGTTGCAGCTGTAGTATGTTCTCCAATTTCTTTCCAACGTGCTGAAGTTTGTACAATCGCCAAACGTTAGTTTGTCATCATCAAATAAGGAACATTTCCGAAAGGAAATATCATCATTCAAGCGGTAAATTTCTTTGTCTCCCATTATTACACCTCCATCAGAGCTTTTTGATTTTCTTTATTGGTGCCAACGTACAAAGGAAGGCTTTATTTGTTTTCAATCCTCATCATGTAAATCTTTCAACTTCTCACGCAGCCTAATTGTCTCCGCAAGCAATCCTACCACATTTTCAATGTGGGTAAAGGTATGGCACAATAGAAGTTTAAACTTCCCATTATTGCTGAGGCTGTGTGAAAACGCCAATGCGATCTCAATTTTCGTCTTAAAGTGGTGAATGCATTGCGAATATAAGCAATGTTTCGGGGTGTTTTCCCTGAATCATTACTTATTATGTGGTGCAGTGGCGAATCAAAATTTGCTATTTTCGTTTTCACACAGCCTGTGCTATTATAGAACGTTCAAAGCAATTCGCTAAAAACTCCATTATAGCCATTATACGACATTTAGGTCAATAAATCCAGATTTGCAATGGACAAATACTCGTTCCATATTAGTAGCGATGCCGTGTTAGAAAACCGATGACCTATACTGCTCAACTATCTTTCGAATTGACTATACCCTTTTCTGGATTTGCTATTTATTGCTAGTGAGACACCACCGGTTTAGCTTGTTCTAGTTATTTTTACCGGCGCTGACAAACACCCCAATAAACTCGAAATGCTATAATATTCGAGCTGTCCGTTATTTTGATGCCGGGCAGATAATTTCATATAGGAGATAATATTATGGCATCAATTGTGCAAAGGAAAACGAGCTACTGCGTGGTGTACGGTTACATCGCAGAAGATGGGAGGCGAAAACAAAAATGGGAAACCTATCATTCAGAAAAGGAGGCAATTAACCGAAAAATGGATATTGAGAACCCTAACGTCTTTGTCGGTACTAATCCAAAGATACGTACTCTAAATGAGCTGCTGGATTACTACACCGATGTTCATGGACGAATGCACTGGACCATGAGCACCTATTCAGAAAACGTCAGTCTGATGAGAAACTATATCCGGCCTTATATCGGAGAGGTAGACCTGCGACGCATAAACAAACGATTTATGAGCGCATATTTTCAAAAGCTCGTAACAATTCCAAGGGCTGAAAATAAATACAAGCCTATGGATACGGGGCGAATTGGAAAACCAACCATAGAAAAAATACATGCAATTCTAAGAAGCACATTTCATCAGGCAACGCACTGGGGGATCATGGAGGTTAACCCCGTTTCGCACATTACCTTATCCAAACCATATCGAAACCCCAAAAGAATGCTAACTGCTGAACAGGTTTTGGCAGTAATCAATGAGGCGATACGGCAAGAAAATGACGCTCTCGCATTGTTGACAGAATTTGCTTTTGCCTGTTCCATGCGGCTGGGTGAGATACTGGGGCTTCAGTGGTCTGAGGTGGACCTGGAAAAGGGCTGTTTAGAGGTAAAGCAAGAACTATCCAGGGTATCGATTGAATCATTGGAAAAGTTAAACTTTAAAAGTGTCTACCATGTGTTCCAGCCCGAGAAGCCCGACAGCAAGTCTCGTTTAGTACTCAAAGAACCAAAAACCTACTCATCCAGAAGAATCGTTTATTTACCACAGAGTTTTATCCATTCATTAAAAAATTGGAAGGAAAAACAGCAAACACAAAAGGAATTATCCGGGAAAGAGCTTGATACTTTTAATTTAGTTATAGTAAAAGAAGACGGTCGTCCTTTCTGTCCAAGAAAGGCGACCGGCTTGTTTGAGCAGATGGTTACTGAAATGGGATTACCCAAAGTACACTTTCATAGCCTGCGATATTCAAGCACATCCTACAAGCTGATTCTAAGCCAGGGTGATGTTAAGACAGTGCAGGGTGATACCGGACATGCCCAGCCCAATATGGTCTTATCCGTATATGCGCAGATTCAGGATTCTAAAAGGAGGATGTTAGCTGAGACGTTAGATAACGATTTTTTCTTGAAAAACCCACGTGTGAAAGGCGATTGATACAGCAGTCTTTGGTTGGAGCTACCTGGTGATTTCGAACCAGCGAGCATATCATTACGAAGGAACTGCTCGATTTTATGGGCTAAGAACGTATTTTTATAGCATTGATTATTATGAAAATTTCAGGGGCTGAAGCCGCCTAATGTAACGTAATCATTCTAATATAGGGGGAGAAACGCAATGATTGAAGACAGTAAATGTCTATTGGAATTGGCTGATCATCTGGATGTTTTTCTGGATAAGCTGCAAAAAGAAAATAATCCAATGCATCGCTATGAGTCCTTCTATCAATCGCTCTTATATCATTCATCTCGGTTCAATGAGTTAGGCTATCAGGTATTTCTAAGCAATAGCATTGCAGCTCCATTTCTACTGACCAACTGGCTGCTATATGATACCGGGCAGGATAATTACCAGCACTTGCGTAATCTTGCAGATAAGATCAGAAGTCTATTCGAGCCATCCATGGCAATCGGCATCAGTGAAGAACGTGTTCATCAGCTTATGGCGCACGTAGAGCAACGCTTTGGGTATTGCTCGTCAGTGCTTAAGGACAGGCCATTGAGAATCATCGTCACCGATGACGGTTTCAAAGAGGGCAACAGTCTGGTTATGAGCCTCCAAATAATGGGCGAAGTGGACTATATGGAAAGAAAAGATGCTGTCATCTTAACACGTCCAAAGGACAATATATCTCCTGAATTTGTTTTTCTGCATGAGCTTGGGCATATTCTGCATCTCAGGCTTACACAGCGCTATGATGTATTCATACCACCGAAATCCTTTGACTTCATCATAAACCAGATGTTCTCCAAATCGATTGATAAGTCCGATAGTATTAAGGCGGAGCTTTTCGCAGAATGCTTCGCAATGGCGGCCCTTTATGATTCCGAGCATAGTAATTATGATTATGTTGAATATATCAGAAATGAAGAAAAGATACTCTGTTATCTCTACTTCAAGGTGCTGCTAGAGACATATGAGAGCAACGATATGGGTCGCACCTCGTGGAATGAATTGCTCACAAAAATAGATACCGAGGCATTTATTCAGCGCCTTCCTGATAATACTTCATCACATTAAGATGTTGATCATTTATTTAAACTCTGCAATATCATGAAAAAAGAAACGCAGCTTGTCAATGCTCTTATCCGTATGGAAATGCCCGCAATACCAGCGGTCATATCTAAGTCTGGCCTCAATCTGCTCCAGCCATTCCTCTGTATTGGTATCGACTGTGCTTTGGTCCAATCCCTTCAGAAAAACCTCGGTTGGCCGGTAGCGATAGGGGCAAAGGTATCCCGATAGTCATTAAAATAATTGATCCCGGCATCACCCAAGACAATCATAACGTCCTCTTGCGTGAGCTGTAGATTTTGCTTGACGAAACGGAATACTCTGGCAAAATCCCCATGGGTATCGCCGGTAAGGAAAAACATAGACATAACTCCTACGATAGTTCTGAATATTACAAATCAGTAGCCTTATTCCATCGTTTCCACCGACACAACCTCTGCATCAGTGCTGCTTTCAATAAAACGCACCGTCTCATCCATCAGTTCCTGGGCATGATGACGCTCACCCGAGACAATAGCCAGCCCCAGAGTCAATGTCTGATGCATATCCTGAGTGTCTACCTCAGCGATGGAGATGTTAAATCGTTGCCGAGCTTTGTCGGTCAGGCTTCGCCTGACCTGCCGCTTATCCTTCAGCGATGCAGCCCATGAAATATGGATGGTTATTCTGGCTGATAAAACGGTCATGCCGTTTCCTCCAATACTCGGCAAAACTAACAGGTGCTGATGTTAGAACTTATCACACTTTATACCGACAACTAAGATACAAAAAACAGCTGGTGATAAACCAAGTTAATTATATCGTATATCGAGTTTACATTCAATTACTACATCGCCAATGGCAACTGCCCAGCAAAACAATCAATATTTTTATATATGCGCGTATCGTTCATGAGTAATGATACGCGCATGCCATTTTTATACGATTTTTGAGAAAGGAGCTATAGTATGGCTGAGAGATTCTCCCTGCAAGAAAAGAAGTTCTTAAATGCAAACGATGTGGCAGAGATTTTAAATATTTCAAAAAGCAGTGCCTATCGGATTATCCGAAAACTCAATGCCGAGCTGGAAAAGTCGGGAAAAATAACGGTTTCAGGTAAGGTTTCGGCCAAGTACTTTTTTGAAAATGTCTATCTTTAGATAAGTATTTATCTGTGGCGGGAGAGCTGATATAATAATGATGTGGTAGCAGAAGGAGGTGTATTTTGCCTACCTACAAGGACGAAAAGACTGGATTGTGGTATTGCAAATTTGTGTTTACAGACTGGACCGGTAATAAGAAGCAAAAAAAGAAAATGGGGTTCAAGCTTCAAAGAGAGGCAAAAGCCTATGAGGTGGAATTCCTAAGCAAGGCAAACGCATCATGCGACATGATTTTCTCATCAATGGTGTCGCTATACATGGAAGATTGCAAAGCGCGCTTAAAGCCCACAACCTACGCAGGCAAGGAGTTTCTAATCAACGCTCACGTATTGCCTTTCTTTGGTTCTATGCCGATCAATACGATCACAGCAACTACAATCCGAAAATGGCAAACGGAGATGATCTCTAACAGTAACGCATATAGTGATACTTATCTAAAAACGATTCATAATCAAGTCTCCGCACTTTTCAATTTCGCCTGCAAATATTATAAACTCCCAGAGAATCCGGCTCGAATATGCGGCTCGATGGGGAGAAAAAATGCTGACTCAATGCAGTTTTGGACTCTTGATGAGTTCAAGAAATTTATAGCAGCGGTTGATGACAAGATAATTTCTAAAACAGTCTTCAATCTGCTGTTCTGGACTGGAATGCGCTCAGGTGAAATGCTGGCATTGACATTGAACGACTTTGATTTTGAGTCAAAAACCGTATTCATCAACAAGAACTATGCCCGATTGAAAAATGAGGACTTGATCCTTGAACCAAAGACACCCAGAAGCAAGCGCAAAATTACCCTGCCGCCTTTTGTGTGTGACATGGTAAAGACCTATGTTGAGAAACTGGTGGACTATGAACCGACCGACAGGCTTTTCAACGGGACAAAACACCTTTTAAAGCATGAAATGAACAGAGGATGCAAAAAGAGCGGCGTAAAAACAATACGGATTCATGACCTGAGGCATAGCCATGCCAGCCTGTTGATCGAAATGGGGTTCTCTCCATTGTTGATCAGTGAGCGCCTGGGTCATGAGGACATAAAAACAACTTTGCAGACCTACTCTCACCTATACCCGAACAAGCAAGCAGAGGTGGCGGAGAAGCTGCAAAGCCTATATTAGGCTCTTCCCGTGTACTTTTTGCGTACTTTTAGGAAATAGAAAACCCCGCAACCACACTGTTCATGCGGGTTGCGGGGCAGTTAATCATTATTCCCACTCGATGGTAGCCGGGGGCTTGGTAGTGATGTCGTAGACAACGCGATTGATATGGCGTACCTCGTTGACGATGCGGCTGCTGACCTTTTCCAAAACCTCATAGGGAATCCGGGCAAAGTCAGCGGTCATGAAATCAGTGGTGGTAACGCCCCGGAGGGCCAGTGTATAGTCGTAGGTGCGTCCATCTCCCATGACGCCGACCGAACGCATGCTGGTAAGCACCGCAAAATACTGATGAATATCTTTGTTAAGTCCTGCATTGGCGATTTCTTCCCGGAAAATTGCGTCGGCATCCTGCAGAATATCCAACTTTTCCCGGGTGATCTCTCCGATCACCCGAATAGCGAGGCCGGGACCCGGGAAAGGCTGGCGCCATACTAAATATTCCGGCAGCCCAAGCTCCAAGCCAAGCTTACGAACCTCGTCCTTAAACAGCAGACGGAGCGGCTCGATAATTTCCTTAAAATCCACAAAATCAGGCAGGCCGCCTACGTTGTGATGGCTTTTTATGACAGCGGCGTCACCTGCACCCGACTCGATGACATCGGGATAAATGGTACCCTGGGCAAGAAAATCCACCTTGCCTATTTTTTTTGCTTCTTCCTCAAATACACGGATAAATTCCTCGCCGATGATTTTACGCTTGTGTTCCGGCTCGGAAATCCCGGCAAGCCTATCAAGAAACCGTTTTTCAGCGTTAACCCGTATAAAATTCATGCCCGAGTTTTGAAAGGCGGCTTCCACTTCGTCGCCTTCGTTTTTTCTCATCAGGCCGTGATCTACAAAAATGCAGGTCAGCTGGTTGCCGATCGCCCTGGAAAGCAGCCCTGCCACGACGGAGGAATCCACGCCGCCGGAAAGCGCCAGCAGCACCTTGCCGTCCTTTACCTTTTCACGGATATTCTCGACGGCGGTTTTGGCGTAGTCCTGCATGGTCCAGTCACCGTTGCATCCGCATACCCGGTATAAAAAATTGTGCAGCATCCGCATGCCGTTTTCGGTATGCAGCACCTCGGGGTGGAACTGGAGCCCATAAAGCTTTCTGCCGGCATTTTCAATGGCAGCCGCCGGGCAGCTTGCCGAATGAGCGGTATAAACAAAACCTTCGGGCAGCCCGTCGATATAGTCGGTATGACTCATCCAGGTGACGCTTTGGGCGGGCAGGCCGTTAAACAAAAGGCTGTCGGTGTTAAAATGAGTCAGTGTTTTGCCGTATTCCCGGGCGGTTGCGGCAGTGACCTTTCCGCCGAGGGTATAAGCCATCAGCTGCGTGCCGTAGCAAATCCCCAGAACAGGAATGCCGAGCTCAAAAATCTGACTGTCGCAGTGAGGCGATTTCTTGTCATAGACGCTGTTGGGGCCTCCGGTAAAAATGATACCGATAGGGCTCCTTTTTTTGATTTCTTCAACGGTCATGGTGTAGGGGTGAACCTCGCAGTAGGCTCCGCATTCCCTGACCCTGCGGGCGATCAGCTGATTGTATTGTCCGCCGAAATCCAAAACTAAAACTAACTGATGCTTCATATAGATGACTATCCTTTCGCTGCTTTCCTTCAATCTGATTTTTTACCCGCCTGTGTGAACCCTGTGAATAATATCTTCTATAATGCCATTTTTTTAAAAAAATTGCAAGCCGCCACTGGGATTTCTATTAAATTGCGGAAAAACTCAGGTGTATTTTTCGGGTTTTCGTAAAAACTAAACTATACCCAATTATTTTGCCCGAATATTACAGGAAAGGGACAGGAATAAACATGAAAAAAAGATTCAGTAAAAAGAGTATTGTTATGATCGGTGCTTCGCTGCTGCTTGTTTTCTGCATGGGCGGAGCGGTGTTTGCATCCGCTTACGAATGGCCGGTTTCCGCGTCGGTCTTTAACGAGGAAAGCATCAAGGTGTCCGCAGTGCAGGGACAGATTATCCGGTTCAGTTGCAGAGACATAGAAAACAGGCTGGGCCTTGACGAGAATGCCTTAAGCGGCATTACCATTACCTCGCTGCCTCACCCGGAGGTAGGGACCCTGATGGTAGACGGAGCACCGGTGGTTGCCTATCAAAGTTTGACCCGTGAAGACATTGACAGGCTGGAATTTGCACCGGTTACGACCGGTATTGCATCGACCAGCTTTTCCTTTCTGCCCGTTTGTCAGGGAGGGGTCGTTACGACCGTCGCACTGAACTATATGGAAACTCCCAATGCAAGCCCGATCGTGAAAGCGTCTGAAGCGGCGACCCGGCAGAACATTGCGGTGGCAGGAAGCCTGGATATTTTTGAGCCGGACGGGGACAGCTATGAAATTGAGATAACCCAAAAGCCCATAAAAGGCAGCCTGAGCATCGAAAATGACAGGTTTGTGTATGAGCCGTATCTTAACAAAACCGGTACCGACAGCTTTATTTTCCGGGCCATTGACACAAATGGCAACTATTCGGAGGAGGCCGTTGTGAGCCTCGTCATTGAAAAAGGGGACGAGGAGTCGGTTTATCTGGATATGCAGGGCAATCCCGCCCATTATGCTGCTGTGAAGCTGTATGAAAACGGAGTGGTTTCGGGAGAAAAGCTGGGTACAGCCCTGATGTTTTATCCGGACAGGGAAGTGACCCAAAGCGAGTTTGCCATGATGATCTGTTCCGCTCTGGGACTGGATCAGTCCGCGGATGCCTGTGTCAACACCGGGCTTTCCAACGACACCGAGCTGTCCCTGTGGCTCAAGCCCTATATCCAGGCGCTTCAACAGGAAGAAATCTTTACCGAGCGCGTATTTGAAGCGGACAAGGTGTTGACTAATGCCGAGGCTGTCCGGTGGATTACGGCTGCCGCCAAGCTGCCCAAGGCTGAAACTACCGCACTGGTCTTTAAGGATGCCGCCGAAATTCCCGAGGATTATCTGCAGGACTATATCAGCTTTACCGCCGAACCGGCTTTTTCCATGCTGACCGATTACGCCCATCCTCAGAACACGCTCACAAGGGATACTGCCGCTCTTTTGGTCTGGCAGCTTTACAGGTATGCCCATTCCTGAGTAAAGGCTTGAGCGGGATGAAAAACAGGAAAATATAAAAATAAGCAACTTTC
>ENA-UOOK01001996-UOOK01001996.1-fermentation-metagenome-genome-assembly--contig:-NODE-1996-length-25814-cov-5.799953_pt1 | contig 25814 bp, 24 predicted proteins | sample MGYA00245777_ERZ724023 | MGnify/ENA primary metagenome ERZ724023 (study PRJEB28704, sample SAMN03018312) | fermentation metagenome | biome: anthropogenic terrestrial biome; feature: soil; material... | reverse complement strand
ATGCGGCCCTCGGCTACATCCGCGCGCACCGCGAGATCCGCGACGTGCTGATCTCCGGCGGCGACCCGCTCACGATGGCGACGCCGAAGCTCGAGCACATCATCGCCGGCCTGCGCGCCATCCCCCACGTGGACATCATCCGCATCGGGACGCGCGTGCCCGTGGTCCTTCCCATGCGCATCACGGACGAACTGCTCTCCATGCTGAAAAAATACCAGCCCATCTGGATCAACACCCATTTTTCGCACCCGAACGAGATCACGCCGCAGTCCGCGCGCGCCTGCGGGGCGATCGTGGACGCCGGCATCCCGCTCGGCGACCAGACGGTGCTGCTGCGCGGCGTGAACGACAGCACCGCCGTCATGAAGGAACTCATGCTGAAGCTCGTGCACCTGCGCGTGCGCCCGTACTACCTGTACCAGTGCGACTTGTCGCGCGGCATCGGCCATTTCCGCACGACGGTGGACAAAGGCGTGGAGATCATCCACGACCTGACCGGCAATATCTCCGGCTACGCCGTTCCGAAATTCGTGATCGACGCGCCCGGCGGAGGCGGAAAAGTGCCGATCAGCTACAATTACGTCGTCTCGAAGGACGACCGCGAGGTCGTGATGGAGAATTTCCAGGGAAAAATCTACCGCTACCCGCAGCCGCCGAAGGAGTAAAAAGGCCCCCGGCCCGAGGGCACGGCAATGCCCCGCCGCGGTTTTTCCGCGGCGGGGCATTTTTCGACCGGGCGGCCGTTTTTCAGCCCGCCCCCCTTCACGCAGCGCCGTCCACCGCGCTGCCGAGCATCAGCACGAGCGCCGTCACGTCGTCGTCGTGGCCGTCCGACCGGCGGGAGATCGCCTGCCCCACGATCTCCTCCGCCAGCTCCTGCGGGATGTTTCCCTTCCAGTCCTCGATCAGCGCGCACAGCCAATCGGAGCCGGAGGCAAGCGCGCCGTCCGACACCATCACGATCAGGTCGCCGTCCGAAAGCGTCTCGGCGGACTTTGCGAGGCGCGTCTCGTCCAGGATGCCGATGGGAAGGCCGGGCATGTCGGCCGGGACGGCGCGCCCGCCCCTGCGGAAGATCGTTTCCGGCGCGCCGGCCTTCAGCAGTTCGGCTTCGCCGGTGTAGAGGTCGAGCACGGCGATGTCCATGGTCGCCATCGACTCGTCCCCCGATTTGGCGAGAAGCGCGGAATTCACCACGCGGAGCGCGGCGTCGAACCCCACGCCCGCCTCCACGAGACGCTGCATGATGCCGCAGGCCATCGCGCCGTCCACGGCCGCCCGGCCGCCCGTCCCCATGCCGTCGCTGATGAGGGCGATCTGCCGGCCGTTCCCGTCCGGGAAGCACTTCCAGTTGTCGCCGCAGAGCTTCCCGTTGCCGCACACATGCTGCGCGCAGCCGAGCTTCGCGCGGTAGCGGGCGAGCTCGCTCATGCGCAGGCGGTACGACCCGGCCGAAAAATTCACGCACGGCGGGCCGAACTTTCGCCCGCACGCGCGGGCGAGCTCCTGAAACAGCCTGCCGCGCTCCACGCGCAGGCTGCCTTCCAGCTTTCCCACGGCCTCCAGGGACAGGCGGCCGAAGCGGTCGGTGCGGCAGATGACTTCGGTCGGCTGCGCGCCCGCCAGCCGGAGGATCTCCTCCGCCTTCCGCGCGGAAACGTCGTCGAATTTCCCGACCATCTCCATCTCGGAGGAGAGGTCCTCCAGGATCTCCCCGGCGGTGGAAAACTGCTGCGCCACCGCGCCGCGCACCTGCCGCGCCCGCGTCTCCGCGGCATCGAACGCGGTGTACCGGGCATAGTTGCCGTTCACGGAATCCGCAACCGCGTCCAGGCGGCTGCATTTTTCCAGGAACTGCCCGCTGAAATCGGAACGCCCCACCTTTCCCTTCACGCGGAGCGGCTGCGTCAGATTGTTGAAAGCGTCCATCGTCGCGCCGTACTCCCCCTGCCAGCAGCGCGTTCTCAGCCCGCAGGTATGGCAGACCTCCGCGACGACCTTTTCGTAAACGCCGTTGATGTCCGGCGCGCAGGTTTTTTCCAGCTTCCGCGACACCTCCTCCACGGAGTCCGAAACGCTGTCCAGCGCCTTCGCCGCGCAGTCCAGCTTCATCACCACGCTGCGGCGCAGGCCCTCGGCGCGCCCGCCGTCGTCGGCGCCGCGTGAGAAAACGCCCGCGAGGAAGCCGCCCGCCCGGGCCGGCAGCAGCATGTAGATCACCGTGGCGGCAGCAACCTCGTACAGGCCCGCCACGACCTCTTTCCCGCTGCCCACCTGCAGCGACGCGAGGCCGTTGGCGACAACGAACGACGCGGCCGCCGCGAGCCTGCCGAGCGGCGAGAACAGGCCGGCCATCAGTCCCCCCAGCGCGTAGGCGCCGGAAAGGTAGCTGAGCCCCGCGGTGGAGAGGCTGAAGACGAGGCCCGTCGCCACCCCGGCCACACAGCCGCCCGCCACGCCGCCGAAACGCGCCGCGAACAGAACGGCAACCACCGCGAGGATCCTGCCGGCCGACACGCCGCCCACCGACAGGCCGGAAAGCCCCAGCAGCGCCACGCCCGCCGAGAACGCGCCGCAGACGACCTCCTGCGGGCTCCAGCCGGCGGCGCTCCTGTCAGACTCGAACGCCGCCGCGGTCCGCCGGAAAAAGTACGCCGCGCAGCCGGCGAGCAGCGCCTCCGAAACATACATGACGGCCCCCCGGAACCCGGAACCGTTCACCGCCAGGATCGCGGCCATGGTCGCCAAAAGCGGCAGCGCCGCCGTCAGCGGCGCGAACACCGGGTGCATCCGCAGCCTGACGAGGTCCTGCAGCGTCCAGCGGATGGCCGCCGCCGCGAGGACCGCCGCCAGGTAATGCACCGGCACGGCCGCCGCCGAGGGCAGCAGGCAGCCTACGGCCGCGCCCAGCGCCGCGCTGAGCAGCACCGGATACGGCGCCGCCGCCACGACAGCCACGCCGAAGGGCGCGTACTGCCCGAAAACCGTCCCCCGAGCGCAGACGAGCGCAACGGCGAACGCCGCGAGCTGCCTTGCCACGGTCTTCGCCGACGAAGCGGCAACCTGCGAAAAGGGCACGCGATTTACTTTTGCATTTGTCATTTTTTACCATCCCACCGCCGTCCGGACAGCCTGTCCGTTTTTTTCAGTTCCCATTATACAGTCCGTATAAGGAAAGATTTGTCACTCCGTGGCGGAATATCCGGGTATATCCGCTCGAAACGGGGAACTTCAAAAGATATTCGGCTTCTTCTGTTCAGCGCGGCGTTTCTGTGGTAAAATAAACTGCAATATCATCCCCCGCTCCCGCGCCGGCCCGGGAACGGGGCAAAGGAAGTGCAGGAAACATGCAGTATCGCTTTTCCGACCGCGTGCAGGCGCTCAAGCCCTCCGCGATCCGGGAAATCTTCAAGTACGCCTCCCGCCCGGGCATGATCTCGCTCTCCGCGGGCAACCCCGCGCCGGAGGCCTTCCCCGTGAAGGAAATCGCCGAGATCTCCGAAAAGATCCTGCGCGAGCGCCCGGTGGACGCGCTGCAGTACAGCGTCACGGAGGGCTACCCCCCGCTGCGCGAGCACCTGGCCGCTTACCTGCGTCGGAAGTACGGCATCGGGCGCGGCTTCGACGGCCTGCTCGTCACGAGCGGCGCGCAGCAGGTGATGGACCTGCTGGCCAAATCCGTCCTCAACGAGGGCGACACCGTCCTGTGCGAGTCGCCGAGCTTCATCGGCTCGCTGAACACGTTCCGCTCGTACCGGGCGCGCCTGCGCGGCGTGCCGATGGAGGCGGACGGCATGAACATGGACGCGCTGGAACGGGCGCTGGAGGAAGAGAAAAACGTCAGGTTCATCTACACCATCCCGAATTTCCAGAACCCGACGGGCATCACGACGAGCATGGAAAAGCGCCGGAGGATGTACGAGCTGGCAAAGGCGCACGGCGTGCTGATCCTGGAGGACAACCCCTACGGCGACCTGCGCTTCGCGGGCGAGGACGTGCCCGCCGTGAAAACGCTGGACGAGGCCGGCCTCGTCGTCTACGCCGGCACGTTCTCCAAGGTCGTCGCGCCGGGCATCCGCGTCGGGTACTGCGTCGCGCCGGAGGAGATCCTCCAGAAGATGGTCGTGTGCAAGCAGGGCGAGGACGTCCACACGAACGTGTGGGGCCAGATCGTCTGCCACGAGCTGATGACGGGGTACGACTACGAGGCGCACCTGCGGCGCCTGAAAGAAATCTACCGCAGGAAGGCGAAGGTGGCGGCGGACGCGCTGGACCGCTACCTCGCGCCGAACGTGACCTACCTGCCCATCCAGGGCGGCCTCTTCTTCTGGTGCACGCTGCCGGAGGGCGAGAACATGCCCGCCTTCTGCAAAAACGCGGTGCTGCACAACGTGTGCGTCGTGCCGGGCAGCGCGTTCCTCACGAACGAGGCGCAGCCGTGCTCCTCGTTCCGCATCAACTACACGACTCCCGCGGACGACGCCCTCGTGAAGGGCATCCGCATCCTCGGCGGGCTGGCCAACCCGCGCCCCGCGGGGGGAACGGAACCCCCGGCGGCACTATTATGAAGCGAATATTGAAAGAAGGAATATAGAATGGAGCCGGAAAACGACGGCGGACACCGCAAAGTGATCTTCAGCGCCATCCAGCCGAGCGGGACCATCACGCTCGGCAATTACCTCGGCGCCCTGAAAAACTGGATCTCGCTCCAGGACGAATACGACTGCATCTACGCTCTGGCGGACCTGCACACCATCACCGTGCGCCAGAATCCGGCGGATTTCCGCCGCCGCACGCTGGAGGCCTACGCGCTCCTGCTGGCCTGCGGCATCGACCCGAAAAAGAGCCTGTTCTTCATCCAGAGCCACGTGCCGGCGCACGCGCAGCTCGCGTGGGTGCTGGACTGCTACACGCAGTTCGGCGAGCTGCAGCGCATGACGCAGTTCAAGGACAAATCCGCCAAACACCCCGAGAACGTAAACGCCGGCCTGTTCACCTACCCCTCGCTGATGGCGGCCGACATCCTGCTGTACCGGGCGGACCTGGTGCCCGTGGGCGCGGACCAGAAGCAGCACCTGGAGCTGACGCGCACCGTCGCCGAGCGCTTCAACGGGATCTACGGCCCCACCTTCACGGTGCCGGACGCCTACATCCCGCCGAAGGGCGCGAAGATCATGTCGCTGCAGGACCCGGCGAAGAAGATGAGCAAATCCGACGAGAACGCGAACGCCTTCGTCGCCGTGCTCGACAGGCCGGAGGACATCACGCGGAAATTCCGCCGCGCCGTGACGGACAGCGAAGCCTGCGTCCGGCGCGCCGAGGGCAAGGACGGCGTGAACAACCTCATGAGCATCTACTCCTGCGTGACGGGCGAGACGGACGCGCAGATCGAGGCCGAGTTCTCCGGCAAGGGCTACGGGGACTTCAAGGCCGCCGTTGGCGAGGCCGTCGCCGAGCACCTGCGCCCCATCCGCGAGCGCTTCGAGGACTACATCAAAAACCGCGACTACCTCGAGCAGTGCTGGAACGAGTCCGCGGAAAAGGCCGCCGCCATCGCCGGCCGCACGCTGCGCAAGGCGATGAAAAAAGTCGGCTTCCTCCCGCGCGTATCCAAATAAGCAGAAAAGGAGATCCTTCCCCAATGACAAACCTGCTGGAACCCGTTCTGATCTCGAGCCTGTACGACCTGAGCCGCACCGCGGCGAAACCGCTGCTGGAATCCGTGCGGTACCCGTGGGAGGCGCTCCCCCTCATCGGGGACTTCATCCGGAAGCTCGGCGCCGCCCTGCCGCCGGGGGAATACGAGCGCCGCGGCGAAGACGTGTGGGTGGCGAAGAGCGCGAAGGTGTTCGATTCCGCGTACCTGCACGGGCCGTGCATCATCGGGCCGGACACGGAAGTGCGCCAGTGCGCTTTCGTGCGCGGCAGCGCGCTCGTGGGAGCGGGCTGCGTGGTCGGCAACTCCACGGAGCTGAAAAACGTGATCCTGTTCGACGGCGTGCAGGTGCCGCACTACAACTATGTCGGCGACTCCATCCTCGGCCACAGGGCCCACATGGGCGCCGGGGCCATCACGTCGAACGTGAAGGCCGACAGGACGCCCGTCGCGGTCCAGGTGAACGGGGAGCGCGTCGCCACCGGGCTGAAGAAGATGGGCGCGATGCTCGGCGACTTCGCGGAAATCGGCTGCAACTCCGTCCTGAACCCCGGCTCCATCGTCGGGCGGCACACGAACGTCTACCCGCTCTCGATGGTGCGCGGCTATGTGCCCGCGAACAGCATCTTCAAGCGGCCCGGCGAGATCGCCGCAAAGCGCTGAGGCCCCTCCGGGGCAAGGGATCTTTCGCCGGGCGGACGGCGTGCGGAACGACACGGGATCGGGAACGCCGGGGGCCACCCGGCGCGAAACGGGAGGAGCGTTTGGAATATGGAACCTAGGAACTTCATGGAAGAGATGGTAACGGAAAAGCTGGACGAGATCATCGACACGCTCGGCTGCTGCAAATGCAGCCGGTGCCGCAGCGACATTACGGCCTATGCGCTGAACCGCCTCTCGCCCAAGTATGTCAACTCCGAGAACGGATGGATCTTCGCGAAGGCGGGGACGGTCGGCAGCCAGTTCGAGATCGACCTGCTGACGGCTTTGTACGAGGCCGCCGAACAGGTCAAAAAGCATCCCCGGCACTGAGATCCCGCATCCGCGTCCCCCGCAGGCCGGGCCGGCCGCGGACAAACGGTGCGCCGCCGCGAAAATTCCCTTCGCGGCGGCCTTTTTTCGCCCGTCTTCCCCGAACGGAAAGCGCCCGCCGGAAACGGGTGTTTCCGGCGGGCACGGCGAAGGATTCCGGGATCTGCGGAGCGGGAGGCGCTTTTACCGCTCCGGGCCGGCGGTTTTCCGGCGGAAGCATTTTTCCCCGGGATAGCGCGCGCCGGAGCCGAGCTCCCGCTCGATGTGCAGCAGGCGGTTGTATTTGGCCACGCGCTCGCTGCGGCACGGCGCGCCGGTCTTGATCTGCCCCGTGCCGAACGCGACGGCAAGATCCGCCACGAAGGGGTCCGCCGTCTCGCCCGAGCGGTGGGAAACCACCGCCGTCCAGCCCGAGCGGTGCGCCATGCGGATGGCGTCCGTCGTTTCGGAAAGCGAGCCGATCTGGTTCAGCTTGATGAGAACCGAGTTTCCGCAGCCGAGCTCGATGCCGCGGCGCAGGCGCGAGGTGTTCGTCACGAACAGGTCGTCCCCCACAAGCTGCACGCGGCCGCCCAGCTCTTCGGTGAGCTGCGCCCAGCCCTGCCAGTCCTCCTCGCCGAGCGGGTCCTCCAGCGAGCGGATCGGGTACTTGGAAACGAGCTCCTTCCAGCGGGCCGTCAGGTCGGCGGAGGAGCAGCGGAGGCCGCGCTTCGGCAGCGTATAGCCGTCCGCCCCCGCCCACTCGCTCGCGGCGGCGTCCAGCGCGAGGACGATGTCCTTCCCCGGCTTGTAGCCGGCCGCCTTCACGGCCTCCAGAATCAGCCGGATGGCCTCCTCGTCGTCCGCGAGGTCCGGCGCGAAGCCGCCCTCGTCGCCCACGGCGGTGGAAAGGCCCCTTTTCTTCAGCAGCGAGCCGAGGGTATGGTAGACCTCGGCGCAGTACCGCAGGCCCTCCGCAAACGACGGCGCGCCCGCCGGCATGATCATGAACTCCTGGATGTCCACGTTGTTGGAAGCGTGCGCGCCTCCGTTCAGGATGTTCATCATGGGAACGGGGAGCGTGTCCGCGCCCATGCCGCCGAGGAAGCGGTAAAGCGGCAGGCCGAGCGAAACGGCCCCGGCGCGCGCCGCCGCCAGCGACACGGCAAGCACCGCGTTCGCGCCGAAACGCGACTTTTCCTGCGTGCCGTCCGCTGCGAGGATGGCGGCGTCCACCCGCGCGCTGTCCCGCGCGTCGATCCCCGTCACGATCTCGCGGATCGGGCCCCCGACGTTTTCGACCGCCTTGCGCACACCCTTGCCGCCGTAGCGGGACTTGTCGCCGTCGCGCAGCTCCAGCGCCTCGAACCGGCCGGTGGAGGCCCCGCTCGGAACGGCGGCTGTGCCCGTGACGCCGTTTTCCAGCGTCACCGTCGCCTCCACCGTCGGGTTCCCGCGCGAATCGAGGATCTCCATGCCCGTCACGTCAATGATTTTACTGCCTTTCATGTTCTCTGCCATCCTTTCACGGAATATCGTTATTATGATGAAAACGGCGCGCATTTATGAGCGCCCGTGGAAAAACCTCCCCGCGGGCCGCCGGCTACGCCTCGAACAGGTCGCCGCGGTCTTTATAAAACAGGATCCTGCCGCGGTACGGCTCCGTCCGCGGATCGGTCCCGAGGATGCTGAAAAACGGCGTCCGGCCGAACGCGTGCATCGGCACCGCGCGGGCCGCCCCCACCGTGCGCATAAAGTAATCGATGCCCAGCAGCGCGTCCGCGCCCTGCCTGGGGTCCACCGGCACAAACGCCAGGTCGATCCTCTCGCCCCGCAGCAGGTCGATCTGCTCCCGGTAGCCGCGGCCCGCCTCTTCCTGCTCCGCGGGGGTGTCCTCCCCCCATTTCCACCAGTTCAGGTCACCCGCGTGGTAGATGCAGAGGCCGTCCGCCTTCACCAGAAACGCGACGCCCTGGTCGGTGGAGCGCAGCGCGCGCACGCGCAGGTCTCCGAGGTCCTTCTCCTCGCCCGGGCCGATGCGCGCCGCGTTCTCGCGCGTATGGATGTCGGACGAAAGCACGTAGCGGATCTTCGGGACCGTTCCGCGCCAGGCGAAGATGCGCGGGCTGTAATGGTCCGGGTGGCTGTGCGAGGCGAAAACCACCGTGTCCTCGCCGCGGATTTCCTCCGGGTCCACCACGCCGCGGGAAAAGCCGGCGCCGCGCGGCGTGTCGCAGTAATAATCGAAGATGAGAAGGTGCGCGGGCGTCTTCACCGCGAACGCGCTGTGGTACAGATAGCGTACTTCCATTCGGAAATTCCTCCTCTTTTCACCGGGCTTCAGGCGGAAACGGATTGACATCGGCCCGGAAAAGACGTATCTTGTAAAATAAAGTCAATTTTCAAGGAATAACGGGGTTAATCTTATGCTGAACGACGCACTCACGGTCTTCCGGCAGGTGCTGGAGCTGTTTCTGATGGCCTCCGCCGGCTACCTCGCCGGCAAGAAAGGGCTTTTTTCGGAAACGGGGGTGAAGGATATCACCACGATCCTCTTCTACATCGTCACGCCGGCGCTGATCGTCGCCTCCATGCAGGATAATATCGGCAAAGTGACCATGGGGAATTTCGCGGGGGCCGGGCTGCTCTCCGCCGTGGGCATGGCGGTCAGCATCCTGCTTTCCGGCTGCTTTTTCCGGAAGGAGGAGCCGGGCCGGCGCAGGGTGCTCCAGTTCGCCTGCGCATACTCCAACTGCGGCTTCGTCGGCCTTCCGCTGGCGCAGGCGGTGCTCGGCAGCGAGGGCGTGATGTACGCCTCCGTGTTCATCGCCGTTTACAATCTCGCGGTGTGGACGCACGGCCTGAGCCTGATGCGGGGCCAGAAGCGCCCGGAATGGAGATACGCGGTACTCAGCCCCGGCGTGATCGGCCTCGCGGCCGGCTTTCCCCTTTTTGCGGCTTCGCTCCGCCTGCCGGAGCTCGTCCTTGCCCCCCTGCGGGGGTTCTCGGACCTGAACACGCCGCTCGCGATGATCGTGATCGGCTACTACGTCTCGCGCGTGCGGCTGCGCAGCCTGTTCCGCAGCCGGGATCTGTACGCGCTCGCCGCCGTGCGCCTGCTGGCGATCCCCGCGGCGTGCCTTGCCGCGCTGCTCCCGTTCCATGCGGACCGCGCCGTTACCGCGTCGGTGCTCATCCTCGCCGCGGCGCCTTCCGGCGCAAACACGACGCTTTTCACGGCCCAGTTCGGCGGCGACGTGGAGCTTTCCTCGGGGGCGGTAACGCTCACGACGATGTTCTCGCTGGTCACCCTGCCTCTTTTCACCGGCCTTGCCGGCCTGCTGCTGTAACCGGCTCCCGTCTTCCCGCCGCGGGGCCGCGGCGTTCCATTCATCCTGCGGCGCGCATCATATATAATACATATACGTCTCCGATTTGCGGTAGACGTCCGCTTTCGCGGCAAGGCCGTCCAGCGTGACCTTCGACAAGATGCCCTCCACGGCTTCGTCCACAGGCGAAAAGACCTCGTCCTGCATGGCTTTCTCCACATCCGGGGCTTTGGCGGAGACGGACTCCTCCGTCTTTTCAAACAGCGAGAGCTCGAGAGCCGTGAGGATTTCCAGCGCCGTGATCTTCTCCGGCGGGCGCGAGAGCCGGTACCCGCCCTGCATCCCCTTGAACGACTGCACGATGCCCGCCTTTTTCAGGAGCGAAAACACCTGCTCGAGGTATATTTTGGAAATTCCGAGCTGCTCGGAAAGGCCCGCCACGGTCTGGGTGGCGCCGCCCGAATAGCTCCGGGCCATGGTGATGGCGGCGGCGAGCCCGTACCGCCCTTTTGATGAGATACGCATGGAAAACTCCTTCCGGGGGCTGGGACGCAGCCCGCTTTTTGAAATCCTATCGGATTTATCATAATTTAATTTTCCCGGCAAGTCAAGGAGATCCGAAGGATAGAACGGCGATACGCCGTTTATGCTTTTCCCTCTTTTCCTGTTTTTGATTCTTCTTTGCGACATTTCTATTGACAAACGGCTTCGGCAGGCATATAATGACAGCGACAGTAATTAATAAAACATATGTGTTTACTATGAAATGGAGGTTTTTTCAATGATCGCAAAAAGCATTCTGGACCTGATCGGCAACACGCCGGTCGTCGAGCTCTCGAACTACGAAAAAAATCACAACCTGAAAGCCACCATCGCCGCGAAGCTGGAATATTTCAACCCGGCGGGCAGCGTAAAGGACCGCATCGGCCTCGCGATGATCGAGGACGCGGAGAAGCGCGGCGCGCTGAAGCCGGACTCCGTCATCATCGAGCCGACGAGCGGCAACACGGGCATCGGCCTGGCGGCCGTTGCCGCGGCGAAGGGCTACCGCCTCATCCTCACCATGCCGGACACCATGAGCATCGAGCGCCGGAACCTGCTGAAAGCCTACGGCGCGGAAGTCGTCCTCACCGAGGGAGCCAAGGGCATGAAGGGCGCCATCGCGAAGGCCGACGAGCTCGCGGCGAAGACGCCGCATTCGTTCATCCCCGGCCAGTTCGTCAACCCCGCCAACCCGGAAGCGCACCGCAAGACCACCGGCCCGGAAATCTGGAAGCAGACCGAAGGGAAAGTGGATCTCTTCGTCGCCGGCGTCGGCACCGGCGGCACCATTACCGGCGTCGCGCAGTACCTGAAGCAGCAGAAGCCGGGCATCGGAATCGTCGCGGTGGAGCCCGCCGCCTCCCCGGTGCTTTCGGGCGGCAAGCCCGGCCCGCACAAGCTGCAGGGCATCGGCCCCGGCTTCGTCCCGAAGGTGCTGGACCTCTCGCTCGTCGACGAGATCGTCACCGTCAAGAACGAGGACGCCTACGCGGCGGGCCGCGAGCTTGCGAAGGCCGAAGGGCTGCTGGTCGGCATTACTTCCGGCGCGGCCGTGCACGCGGCGCGGGAACTCGCAGAGCGCCCCGAAAACGCCGGCAAGCTGATCGTGGCGCTCCTGCCCGACACCGGGATGCGCTACCTTTCCACGCCGGACTACCTGGTGTAAAGGAAGAAAAACATGGAACCAGTCCCCGCAGAATTTACCCGCACGCAGCTTCTGCTGGGCCGCGAAGCGCTGGAAGCGCTCCGGAACGCCTCCGTCGCCGTCTTCGGCGTAGGGGGCGTCGGTTCGTTTGCGGCGGAAGCGCTCGCGCGGGCCGGCGTCGGCTCGCTCGCCCTGTTCGACAGCGACTGCGTCGCGCTTTCCAACCTCAACCGGCAGATCATCGCGCTGCACTCCACTGTCGGCCGGCCTAAAGTGGATGTGATGGCCGAGCGCATCCTCGACATCAACCCCGCCTGCCGCGTGGAAAAGCACCAGTGTTTCTACACGGCGGAAAACGCAGGGGAATTCGACCTTTCCCGCTACGACTACATCGTGGACGCGGTGGACACCGTTTCCGCCAAGCTGGAGCTGGCCGTGCGCGCAACCGGGGCGCACGTGCCGATCATCAGCGCGATGGGCGCGGGCAACAAGCTGGACCCGACGCAGTTCCGCGTGGCGGATCTTTTCGACACGAGCGTGTGCCCGCTGGCGCGCGTGATGCGCCGCGAGCTCCGCGCGCGCGGCGTCGGGCACCTCAAGGTGGTGTATTCGCAGGAGCCGCCGCGCACCCCGCGCGCCGACCCCGACACGCCGCCGGAACCGACCTCGCGGCGCGCGACGCCCGGCAGCGTGCCGTTTGTCCCTCCCGTGGCGGGGATGGTCCTCGCGGGAGCGGTCGTCAGCGACCTGATCGCCAAAGCCTGAAAAATCCGCGTGGAAAAGCACCCCGCTCCCGAAGCGGTATGGTATAATCAAGATACCAATACCATTCGGAAAGCGGGGATATTTTTATGACGTCGAGATTTCTGCACACCAACCTCAACGTGCTCGACCTGGAAAGAAGCATCCGGTTCTACGGCGAGGCGCTCGGGCTGAAGGAGACGAGGCGCATCAACGCGAAGGACGGCTCGTTCGTCATCGCGTTCCTCGGCGACGGCGAGACGGACTACGGCCTGGAGCTGACGTGGCTGCGCGACCGGAAGAAGCCCTACGACCTCGGCGACAACGAGACGCACATCGCGTTCCGCGTGCCGGACAAGGCCGCCGCGCACGCGCTGCACGAGCGCATGGGGTGCATCTGCTACGAAAACCGCGCGATGGACCTTTACTTCATCTCGGACCCGGACGGCTACTGGATCGAGATTCTCGACCGCTGAGCCGGCGGAAAAATCTCCGGTCCTCCCAGGGCCGGACAGGGGGATTTTCATGGAACCGAAGTTTACCGTGGAATTTCAGTACACCTTCGACGAATACCGCAGGTTCAATCAGGCGGTGAAAAACGGCGCGGGCAAGCCATGAGGTTCCTGCATCTGGCCGACCTGCACCTCGGCAAGCGCGTGAACGAGTTCGACCTGCTGGAGGACCAACGCGCCGTGCTGGGGAGCATCCTCGCCGCCGCCGACGCGGAAAAACCGGACGCGGCGGTGATCGCCGGCGACCTGTACGACCGCAGCGTGCCCCCGGCCGAGGCCGTGGAGCTGCTGGACTGGTTCCTGACGGAGCTGGCCCGGCGGGGCGTCGCCGTGCTCGCCGTGAGCGGCAACCACGACTCGCCCGAGCGGCTCGATTTCGGCAGCCGCATCATGAGCCGGAACGGCGTGACGATCGCCGGGCGCTTCCGCGGCCGCCCGGAGGAAGCGACGCTGCGCGACGCGTACGGCCCCGTGCATTTCTGGCTGCTGCCGTTCCTGAAGCCGGCGTACGCCGCGCCCTACTTCCCGCCGGAGCAGACCGCCACCTGCGAAAGCGCCGTGCGCGCCGCGCTTGGCGCCGCGAAGATCGACCCGCGGGAGCGGAACGTGCTCGTCGCGCACCAGTTCGTGACCGCGTTCGGCGCGGAGCCGGAGCGCTGCGACTCCGAGACGCCGTCGCTCGGCGGCACGGACGCGGTGGACGCCTCCGCTTTCGACGGCTTCGACTACGTCGCGCTCGGCCACCTGCACGGGCCGCAGCGCGTCGGCCGCCCGGAGGTCCGCTACGCCGGCTCGCCGCTCAAATACTCGTTCTCGGAGGCGCGGCAGAAAAAATCCGCCGCGCTGGTGGAGCTGAAGGAAAAGGGAAGCGTCGGCGTCTCGCTCGTCCCGCTCGCCGCCCCGCACGACATGCGCGAGATCCGCGGACCGATCGACGAGCTGACGAAGCCGGAGACCGCCGCGCTCGCCGACCGCAACGACTATGTCCGCGCCGTGCTCACCGACCGGCGCGCCGTGGCCTGCGCCGCCGCCCGCCTGCGCGCCGTCTACCCGAACCTGATGTGCATCGACTTCGAGGACGCGCGGGATCCGGACGCCCCGTCGAAGACCGCCGCCTCCGGCGACGTGGCGCACCGCACCCCGGAGGCGCTCTTTGGGGAATTCTACAAAATCCAGAACGGGCGCGGGCTGCCGGAGGATGAGCGCGGCGCGCTGGAGGACGCCGTGCGCGCGGCGGAAGAGGGGGAGGACGAACCGTGAAACCGCTGCTTCTCGCGATGAACGCCTTCGGGCCTTACGCCCGACGCACGGAGGTGCGCTTTTCCGAACTCGGGCCGGACGGCCTTTTCCTCATCTGCGGCGACACGGGCGCGGGCAAGACGACGATTTTTGACGCCGTCACCTTCGCGCTTTACGGCGAGGCGAGCGGCTCCGTGCGCACACCGGAGTCCCTGCGCAGCAATTTCGCCGCGCCGGAGGAGAAGCCCTACGTGGAGCTGACCTTCTCCCACGGCGGAAAAATCTACAAGGTGGCGCGCAGTCCGCGCTACCAGAAGCCGAAACGCGGCGGCGGAACCACGACGGCGAACGCGGACGCCGAGCTGACGCGCCCGGACGGCACGGTCTGCTCCGGCGCGACCGCCGTGACGCGCGCGGTTGCGGATCTGCTCGGCATCGACTGCCGGCAGTTCCGCCAGACCGCCATGATCGCGCAGGGGGAATTCCTGAAGCTCCTGCTCGCGGACAGCGCCGAGCGCTCCGAGATCTTCCGCCGCGTGTTCGACACGGGCGTGTGCCGCCGCGTGCAGGACATCCTGCGCGCGCGCAGGCAGGACCTGGAAAAACAGATGGAGGAAAACGCCCGCGGCGTCTTTCAGGACGCTTCCGCCGCCCGGCCGGACGGAACCGTTCTGACGGCGGAGGTTCTCGCCGGGTTCGCGGCGCGGGACAACGTGAGCCTCGCGCCCGCCCTGCTGGAACGCATCCGCGCGGCGGCAAAGGCGGACGAAGCGGCGGCAAAGGCCGCGGACGCGCGGCGGAAAGCCGCGCGGGAACGCGCGGACGCCCTGACCGCGCGCCTCGCGGAATGCCGGCGGGTCGGCCGGCTCTTCGACGAGCTGGGGGAAGCCGAAAAGCAGGCGGCGCGTCTCGAAGCCCGCGCCGCCGAGATGGAGAAAACCGAAGCGGCGCTGCGGAGCGCCGGGCGCGCGCGCGCAGTCGCCGCCCCCGCGCGGGAGGGCTGGCGGCGGGAAAAAGAGGCGTCCGACCGGCTGCGGCGCGCCATCGCCGAGGCGAAGACAAAGATCGCGGCGGTGTCCGGCGAGCTGGCCCCGCTCGCCGAAGCCCTGGAAACGGAGCGCGCGAAGGAGCCGCGCCGCACGGCGCTTGCCGGCGAGATCGCCGCGCTGACGGCCGCCGCGCCGCGGTACGAGAAACTCCGGTCGGTCCGGCGGGAAGCGGAAAAGCTCGCGCGGGAAGCGCGGCAGGCGCAGGACGCCTGCGAGGCCGCGCGGAAAAAGCGGGAGACGGAGAAAGCGGAGCTCGCCCGCCTCGCGCTGGAGCTGGAAACGCGGAAGGACGCCGAGGTGCGCCTCGTCTCCCGCAGAGGCGACGCGCAGCGGCAGGCGCGGGCCACCGCGGAGCTGGACGCTCTCCTGCAAAACGTGCAGGAAATCCTGAAGACGCACGAAGCGTGGAAATCCCGCCACGAGAAATACCCCGCCGCCGAAAGCCGCTACCGCGCGGCAAAGGAAGAGGCGGACCGCGCCGAGCTCGCGTTCCTGCGCGCGCAGGCGGGCGTGATCGCCTCCTCGCTGCGGGACGGCGAACCGTGCCCGGTGTGCGGCTCCCGGGCCCATCCCCGCCCGGCGGAAGCGGAGAAAAACGCCCCGAGCGAAGCGCGCCTGCGCGAGCTGCGCGCCGCGCGCGACGCCCGGCTCGAAGAGCTGAACCGCGCCAGCCTCGAGCTCGGCCGCCTGAAAGCGAAGCTCGACGCGGACGTTTCCAACCTTCGCGCCTCGGCCGCCCCGCTTCTGGGCGACCTCTCCGCCTGCAAGAGCGTGCAGGCGCTCCGGGAGCGCGCCGCGCAGGCGCTCGAGGATTCCCGCGAGGCGGAAAAGCGGCTTGCGCGGGAGCTTTCCGCGCTGGAAAAGGACCGCGCGGAAAAGGACGCGCTCGAGGGACGGCGGAAAAATTGCGAGGCGGAGCTGGAAAAGCTGGAAGCCGGAGCGAAGGAACTCGAAGAACGCCGGAACGCGCTCGCCGCCGCGCTCGCCGCCGGCCGGTCGGAGGCGGAGGCGCTCGCGGACGCCCTCCCCTTCGGCACCGGGGAACAGGCGCGGGAAGCGCTCGCCGCGCGGAACCGGGAACTCGCGGAACTGAAGGCCGCGCTGGAACGGGCGCAGAAGGCGAAGAACGCGCGGGAAAACGACCTCGCCGCGGCGCGGGCCGTCCTCGCGGAAAGCGAGAAAAGCCTCTCCGCGCAGGCAGGGCGCGAGGAGGCGGCGCGGGCCGCGTTCCGGGAAAAGCTCGCGGAGGCCGGCTTTTCCGGCGAAGAGGACTTCCTTGCCGCGCTCCTGCCGCCGGAGAAGGAAAAAGCGCTGCAAAGCTCCCTCGAATCGTACCGCGAGGAGCGCGCCCGCGCGCGGGAGACGTCGGAGCGCCTCGCGCGGGAAACGGCGGGGAAAACGCGCGAGGACCCCGGCGCGCTGCAGGCGGAGCTGGAAAAAGCCGCCGCCGCGGAGTCGGAGGCGGAAAGCGGCCTGCGCGGGCTCCAGCTCCGGCTGGACACGAACCGCCGCTGCGCGGAGCGCGTCGGGGCCGCGCTCGCCGCGCGAAAAAAACTGACCGCGGCCTACGAGCGCGCCCTCGACCTGGACCGCACGGCGAACGGGGCGCTGCCCGGGCGCCAGCGGCTGAATTTCGAGCAGTTCGTGCAGGCGGCGTATTTCGGCCGCGTGCTGCGGCAGGCGAACCTGCGCCTTTCCGCCATGACGGACGGGCGCTACGAGCTCCTGCGGCGCGAGGAATCCACCGACCTGCGCGTGCGCTTCGGCCTGGACCTGGACGTGATGGACCGCTACACGGGACGCCCGCGCGACGTGAAGTCGCTCTCCGGCGGCGAATCGTTCAAGGCTGCGCTGGCGCTGGCGCTCGGCCTTTCGGACGTGGTGCAGGCCTCCTCGGGCGGCGTGCGCATCGAGACGATGTTCGTGGACGAGGGCTTCGGCACGCTGGACGACGAATCCCGCAGGCAGGCCGTGGCCGCCCTGGCGGGCCTGACGGGCGGCGGGCGGCTGGTGGGCATCATCTCGCACGTGGAGGAGCTGCGCGAGCAGATCGACCGCCGCATCGTGGTGAAGCGCGGCGTGGGCGGGAGCACCCTGCGCATCGAAAAAGGGTGAGCGGCCGCGCGGCGCGAAAAGGCGGGCCCTGCCGGTTTTTCCGGCGGGCCCGCCCCGTTTCTTTTCCTGAAAGCTAATCCATGCCGAGCTCCTTGAGCTTCGCATCGTGCTCTTCCAGCGTTTTCTGGTAGTAATATTTTCCGTTTGCCGTGATGAAGAAGTAATAATCGGTGGAAGCGGGGTTCGCCGCCGCGTACAGGGCCGCCTCGCCCGGGTTGCAGACAGGCCCGGCCGGGAGCGCCGCGCAGCGGTACGTATTGTAGTAATATTTATAGTCGTCGGAAAACGGGCCGTTCGGCGCGAGAAGCGTCTGCGTGCAGTAGGTGCGCGTGGCGTCGGCTTCCAGCCGTTTGCCGTCTTTCAACCGGTTGTGGAAAACCGAGGAAACCTTTTTCATGTCCTCCGGATTGTCCGCCTCCCCCTCGACGATGGACGCGAGCGTGACCAGCTGATCGGTCGTCATGCCGCCGGAGCTGTACTTTCCGTCGATCCTGCTCTCCGCATTCCGCAGGAATTTGCCGACAACGTCCTGCGGCTTCATGTTCGCGTAAAGCTCGTAAGTATCCGGAAACAGGTAGCCCTCCAGCTTATAGGCGCGCTTCCCGTCCGCGGGGATCGCCTTCACGAGCGGATAATAGGTGAAGTCGTACGTCTGCGCGCTCTTGATGAAGTCCGCCTTGGAGCACACATGGTTCGCTTCGAGCCGCGCGCCGATCTGCGCGATGGTGAAGCCCTCCGGGAACGTGAGCGTCACGACGGTCGGCTCCTGCTCCGAGGAATCCGAGGAAGCGGAACCGGGGCTCTTCCCCTCCGCCGAGGAAACGGGCGTCCGCCCGGAAGAAGCTCCGGAGCCGCTCGCCGCCGAAGAAGGAGCGGAGGCAGCGGACGAGTCCGGCCTCGAGCTGTCCTGCGCCAGCAGAGCCGACTCCAGTTCGTCGGCCCGCGAAAACCCTGTCTCGACCCCGCCCCCGGAAACGGCCGTGGACGCCGCGGAGCTTGCGGCCTTCCCGTCGGAGCACCCGGCCAGGAAAACCAGCAGGGCGCAGAGCAGCGAAGCGGTCTGGTGTCGTTGCATACGGAGAATCATCCCCCTCTGAAAAATGAGCCGACCGGAAGCGACGGGTTTCGCACGGAAGCGCAGCGGGACCGTTCCGGCAGATCCGGGCGGCCCGTCCTCCGGGCCGCCGCTCCGCGCGACGGACGATAATATAATATAGAAAGCAATCCAAAACAATCCATAGTAATGTAATTTAGTATAAACGGATCCGGACGTTTGCGCAAGGCGGGGGAATTCTTTCCCAGCCGGAAAGCGGCCGCGCGGAACGGGGCGTCAGACCACCTGAAAAATGTAAAACTTCAGGTAGTCCGTCTCCGGCACGTTCCAGAGGATGGGGTGGTCGGGGGCCTGCTGGCGGGCTTCGACCTGGCGCAGCGAAACCTGGGCGTCCGCCGCGGCGGATCGCAGGATGCCCCGGAACAGCCCGTCCGTCAGGAAGTGGGAGCAGGAGCAGGTGGCCAGGTAGCCGCCGCGCGGCAGCAGCTTCATCGCCCGGTAGTTGATCTCCTTGTAACCGCGTTCGGCGCCGGAAACCGTCCTGCGGGACTTCGTGAACGCCGGCGGGTCGAGGATCACGAGATCGTACCGGTTTTTCTCCGTTTCCGCGAGGCGCGGCAACAGGTCGAACACGTTTGCGACCTCGAAGCCGACCTTCCCCTCCACGCCGTTGAGCCGGGCGTTTTCCTCCGCGGCCCCGATCGCGGAGGCGGAGATATCCACCGCGCGCACGCTTTCCGCTCCGGCAAGCGCCGCGTTCAGCGCGAAGGAGCCCGTGTCGGTGAAGCAGTCCAGCACGCGCATGCCGCGGCACAGCCGGGCCACGGCGCGGCGGTTGTATTTCTGGTCGAGAAAGAACCCCGTTTTCTGCCCGTTTTTGAAGTCCACGAGGTAGCGCACGCCGTTTTCCGTGATCGGCACGCGGTCCAGCTCCGGCTCCGGCACGCCGGGCAACGGGAAGAAGCCCGCGTTCCGCTCCATGCCCTCCAGCTCCCGGATCGCGGCGTCGTTGCGTTCGTAGATGCCGTCGATCCGCACGCCGTCCTCCGCCAGAACGCGGCGCAGCAGCGGGAAAAGCATCGGCTTGAGACGCTCGACGCCGAGTGAAAGCGTCTGCGTCACGAGGATGTTTTCGAACCGGTCCGCCGTAAGGCCGGGAAAGGCGTCCGCCTCGCCGAACACGACGCGGCAGCAGGAGACGTCCGGCCCCATCACGGCTTTGCGGTACTGCCACGCGTAGCGCAGGCGGCGCTCGAAAAACGCCTCGTCGAACGCGTCGTTTGCGTTGCGGGAAATCAGGCGCACGCGGATCTTCGAGTGCTCGTTGTAAAAGCCGGTGCCGAGATATGCGCCGCTCCGGCTGAAAACGTCGGCCAGGGCGCCGTTTTCGCACGGCTCCGCGGCGGTGACTTCGGTGTCGTAGATCCAGGGGTGCCCGCCGAGCACGCCCGTCTCCGCCTTGCGCGTGACGCTGACTTTCGGAAAGCTCCGCACCTGCTTCATTCACGTTCCTCCGCATAAAAAGATAAGCGCGGCCCTTCGCCGCACCGCCGGTCTGATTTCCCGGTATGTTGCACTTCATTATATCAGCGAATCGGCGCGTTTGCAATTTTCGCCGCATAAATTTTACAAAATTGTCTTTTTTCTTGTCATTCCCGCCGCAATGCGATATAGTGTAAAAGAAATTAAGTTGCATCGAGCAAAGGAGGAGTCCATCCAACATGAAGAAATTCTGGCTGATCGTCCTGCTCGCCGCCGTGCTTGCCGGCGTGGGCTGGCTGATCTACCGCTTTACGCAGAACAGCGGGAACAATTCCCTGCCGGCCCCCGTTTCCTCCGCTTCCGTTTTTTCCGCCGCGTCTTCGCAGGCGGGCCCGGGAGCCGCGCCTTCCGCCGGTTCGGACGGCTCCGCCGTAAATTCCGTTTCCTCTGCGGAGCCCTCTTCCGCACCGTCCGCCGCGGCGCGGAAATACGAGGATTTCGCGAAGACGGCCATCGACCTGGACTGGAACAAATACCACCTGAAAGCGGAAAAGGAAAAGACGGTGAACGGCAAAGCCTACCAGGCGTTCAGCATCTGGGGCGAGGACTACTCGGTGGGCCCGACGGTCCTGGTCGACCCGGCCGACGGAAAAGTTTACACCTGGGTCGCCTCCGACAGCGCCCCGATGCCCGCCGCGCAGGACAAAGCCTTCGACAAGACGCCCCACACCATCACCGGCATCATGGAGGACGGCGCCATGATGAGCATCACGCTGAAAACGGACGACGGCGCGGAGCTTATGGTCCGCAGGGTGGACGTGGATACCACCGACCTGAAAAGCATGGTCATCGGCGACAGGATCAAAGTGACCTACACCGGCGTCATCAAGGGGAACGACATGTCGCGCGCGTTCGTTACGAAGCTGGAGAACGTGAAGTAAAAAGCAGCAGCCGAAATCCGGGCGGGGGGGAGACCCCCGCCTTTTCCGTCGTCACGGCTTGACTTGACTTTTCAAGCGGAATATACTGGAGTACGTTGTAAAAAGCCTGCGCCTGTCGAACGCGGGAGAAAGAACGGGATGCTTTTTGGGAAACCCATGGAAAAAGCGGAAAGAGCTCGACATGACGAGCGGTTCCGTATGGAAACAATTGATCCAGTTCTCCATCCCCCTCCTGCTCGGGTACCTGTTCCAGCAGATGTACAGCACCGTGGACAGCATCGTGGTGGGGAATTTCGTCGGCAAGCAGGCGCTGGCCGCCGTGGGCTCCACCACCAGCATCATCAACACGCTCATCGGCGTGTTCACCGGCTTCGCCACCGGCGCCGGCGTTGTGATCGCCCAGGGCTGCGGCGCCGGCGACCGGGAACGCGTGCACGACGCCGTGCACACCGTGATGCTCTTCACGTTCCTGCTCTCCGTGGTGTTCACCGCGGCCGGCATGCTGCTGGTGAGGCCGATGCTGGTGATGATGGCCACGCCGGACGACGTGATGCCCGAGGCGGAAACGTTCCTTTCCATCTACTTTGCGGGCGTTTCCGGCCTGCTGGTCTACAATATGGGCTCCGGCGTCCTGCGCGCCGTGGGGGACTCGCGGAGGCCGCTGTACTTCCTGGTCTTCGCGGCCGTGCTGAACACGGCGCTGGACCTTCTTTTCGTCATCGTGTTCCACTGGGGCGTGGCCGGCGTGGCCTGGTCCACGACCATATCCCAGGCGCTTTCCGCCGTGCTGGTCCTCGTCACGCTCTCGCGCTCGGAGGGCGTCTACCGCCTCGTGTGGCGCGACCTGCGCATTGCGAAGCCGCTGCTGCGCGAGATGCTTCGCATCGGGTTCCCCACCTCCGTGCAGATGGCGCTCACCGCCTTTTCCAACGTGTTCGTGCAGGGCTACATCAACTTTTTCGGCTCCGCCTGCATGGCCGGCTGGGCCACCTACGTGAAGATCGACCAGATTCTCGACCTCACGCTCCAGACGATGACCATGTCGGTGACGACGTTCGTGGGGCAGAACATCGGCGCGGGGCTGTTCCGGCGCGCGAAGAAGGGCCTTTCCGCCACGATGGTCCTGCTGCTCTCCTGCACCGCGCTTGAGATCGCGCTGGTCACGGTTTTCGCGCCGCAGCTGGCGGCGCTGTTCAACCCCGACGACGGGGTGGTGCGCTACGGCGCGCTGTTCGTGCGGCTCATCTCGGCCTTTTACCCGCTGGCCTGCGTGGCGAACATCCTCGCCGCCGCCCTTCGCGGCGCCGGCGACGCGAACAACACCATGCTCATCCTGCTGGGCTCCTTCGTTGTCGCGCGCCAGATCTACCTTTTCATCGCCTCGCATACGGCCAACGCCGTGATCCCCATCGCGCTCGGCTACCCGTTCGGTTGGTTCGTCGCGGCTGCGGCCATGTTCGTCTACTATAAAATGAACGGATTCGAACGGTGCGGCCGCCGGGCCGCCGTAAAGCTAAGCGGGTAACGGCGGCCGGCAGCATCGCAGATCCCGCCGTTTCCGCGAAAAATAGAAAGAATGGCCAAAGATAAAAAAATTCTTAACGGCCGCATTTAAAATCCGCGGCCGGTTCCGCCGCGTTTTATCCTGTCTGGCAATCTTCCCCCTGCATAAATCTGCCGTTCGTGCAAACAATATTTTAGCAAACGAATTGAATCAGGGGGAGATTGATATATTATGAAAGCAACAGGAATCGTCAGAAGGATCGACGACCTGGGCCGCATTGTGATCCCGAAGGAAATCCGCAGGACTCTCCGCATCCGCGAGGGCGACGCTCTTGAAATTTTCACCGACGCGCAGGGCGGCGTGATTTTTAAGAAATATTCGCCCGTCGGCGAGCTCTCCACGTTCGCCTCCCAGTACGCAGAGGTGCTCAACCGCACGGCCGGCCTGCCCACGGTGATCTGCGACCGCGACCACGTGGTGGCGGCGGCCGGCGTCTCGCGCAAGGAATACCTGGAGCGCCGCGTGACGCAGGAGCTGGACGAATGCGTGCAGTCGCGCCGCTCGTTCATCGGAACGGACAACGAGAAAATCTACCCCGTGGAAGGCATCGAACGCCCGGCGGAAATCATCTGCCCGATCCTCGCCTCCAGCGACGTGACCGGCGCCGTGGTGGTCATGAAGCCGGAGGGAAACCCCGCCATGCCCCTGGAATCCGTTACGAAGCTCACGCAGGTGGCCGCCGCGTTTCTCGGAAAACAATTGGAGGAATAAACGCGGAAGGCCTTGCTTTTTCCACGGAGATGTGGTAAACTTGATAAGAATTATTGAAGTGAGGATGAAAGAGTGGGGCAACCCGCTCTTTTGTTTGTATTACGAGGTGAATGGATTTTGTCGGAAGGCAAAAAGGGCGGCGTGGCCGAAACCGTGCGCGGGATGGCGGCGCCGTACGCGGAGAAGCTCGGCCTTTCCATCTGGGACGTGCGCTATGTGCGGGAAGGCGGGGCGTGGTACCTGCGCATCTTCATCGACAAGCCCGGGGGCGTCGGCATCGCGGACTGCGAGGCCATGAGCCGGGCGATCGACGGCCCGCTCGACGAGCGGGACCCCGTGCCCGGGCCGTACTGCCTGGAGGTTTCGTCCCCCGGCGTCTGCCGGGAGCTCACCCGGCCGGAACATTTCCGGCAGTACCTCGGCGCCGGCGTGACGGCGCGCCTGATCCGCCCTCTTGCGGACGGGCGGCGCGAGCTTGCCGGCACGCTGGTTTCCTTTTCGGGCGGGGAGTTCGTCCTCGCCCTCGAAACGGGAGAACATAAGACGATTTCCCGCAAGGACGTCTCTTCCGTCCGGCTTCGGGATGATGATTTTTTGGAGGGAATTGAGGAATCATGAAGAAAAAGAGCAAAGCGGAGCCCGCCGCGAACAGCAGCGCGGAGATTTTCGGGGCGCTTGCCCTGCTGGAAAAAGAGCGCGGCATCCCCGTGGATTTCATGCTGGACCGCATCAAGAAGGCGATCGCAACCGCCTGCAAGAACAGCTACGGCAACGAAAACTGCACCGTAAACGCCGACCAGGCCAAAGGCGTGTTCGAGGTGTTCCTCAACAAGACGGTCGCGGAGGACGTGACGGACCCGGGCAAGGAAATCACGCTGGAAAAGGCGCGCGCCGTCAACCCGGAAACGGGCGTCGGCGAGACCGTTTCCGTCCCGCTGGACACGAAGGAGTTCGGCCGCATCGCCGCCATGACGGCGCGCAACATCATCCGCCAGGGCATCCGCGACGGCGAGCGCAGCAGGATGCTCCAGGAATTCGAAAGCAAGCACCAGGAGCTCGTCACCGCCCTCGTGGAGCAGATCGATCCGCGCACCGGCGCGGCCACGCTGACCATCGGCAAGGCCGAGGCCGTTCTGCCGAAGACGGAGCAGGTGCCCGGGGAAACGCTCGCGGTGGGCAGCCATGTGAAGGTCTACGTGGCGGACGTGCGCGAAACGGAAAAAGGCCCGCACGTCGTCATCAGCCGCATCCACCCGGACCTGGTGCGCCGCCTGTTCGAGGCGGAGGTGCCGGAGATCTACGACGGCACCGTCGAGATCAAGGCCATCTCGCGCGAAGCCGGCTCGCGCACAAAGATCGCCGTCACCAGCCACAACCCCGACGTGGACGCCGTGGGCTCCTGCATCGGCGCGAAGGGGACGCGCGTCAACCACATTGTGGAGGAGCTCGGCGGGGAGAAGATCGACATCGTGGAGTACAGCGACGATCCGTGCAAATTCATCGCCTCCGCCCTTTCGCCCGCCAGCGTGCTGGAGGTCGTCCCCGCCGACGACGGCTCCCACGCCTGCCGCGTGAGCGTGCCGGACGACCAGCTTTCGCTCGCCATCGGCAACAAGGGCCAGAACGCGCGCCTCGCGGCGCGGCTCACCGGTTGGAAAATCGACATCAAGCCGCAGAGCGGCTTCAGCGCCGCGGCCGAAGAGCCGCAGCAGGCCTGACGCACGCCGCAGGGAAAAGAGGGGACGCGCCGTGATCCGAAAAAAGAAAACGCCGCTGCGCATGTGCGCCGGCTGCGGGGAAATGAAGCCCAAACGGGAGCTGGTACGCATCGTGAAGTCGCCGGAAGGGGAAATCTCCCTGGATCTTACCGGCCGCAAACCGGGCCGCGGCGCATACATCTGCAGAGACGCGGACTGCCTGAAAGCCGCGCGGAAAGCGCGCCGGCTGGAAAAGGCCTTCTCGTGCAAAATACCGGAGGAAATCTACGACCGCCTGGAGGAGGAACTGCTTGGAAACAAATAAACGTCTGATGAACCTGCTGGGCATCGCCCGCAGGGCCGGGAAACTGGACCTCGGAGCGGAAGCCGCGAAGCAGGCGGTGCGAAGGCGCCGGGCCAAACTGGTCCTTCTTTCCGCGGACCTCTCCCGCAGGACGGGCGAGACGGTGCGGGCGGAGGCGGAAAACGCCGGCGTGCCCGCAGCGCCGCTGGAAGCGGGAATGGACGAAGTGGAAGCCGCCCTGGGGAAACGAACGGGCGTAATCGCGGTAAATGACAGGGGATTTGCGGAAGCTCTCCGGAAACTGAGCGCGTCAGATCGAGGAGGAACGAACTTATGATGATAAAATACAGAGTCCACGACGTTGCAAACGATCTCAAGGTACCCAACAAGGACGTAATCGACACCATAAAAAAATATACCGGCGAAACGAAGAAGCACATGACGGCCCTGACGGAAAACGAGCTGGACGTCGTGTTCGAGACGTTCACCCAGCAGCACAGCTCCCCGAACCTCGACGCGTATTTCGCGCAGGCCGAAAAGCGGAAGCCGATCGTCACCGTGGAGAAACCCGACATCCTCGTGACGCCGGAGAAGCCCGCTGTGAAGGAGACCGCGCCTGCCGCCGCGAAGCCGGCGGCGGGCAGGCAGGCCCCGGTGAGACCCGCCGCGAGGCAGGCCGCCGGACAGCAGGCCCCCGCCAGACAGGCCGGGCAGCAGGCCCC
>ENA-UOOK01001994-UOOK01001994.1-fermentation-metagenome-genome-assembly--contig:-NODE-1994-length-25818-cov-5.947987_pt1 | contig 25818 bp, 13 predicted proteins | sample MGYA00245777_ERZ724023 | MGnify/ENA primary metagenome ERZ724023 (study PRJEB28704, sample SAMN03018312) | fermentation metagenome | biome: anthropogenic terrestrial biome; feature: soil; material... | reverse complement strand
AGAGCACCACCCTGATAAGGTGGGGGTCGGTGGTTCGAGTCCACTCAGTCCTACCAAAATTTTTGGGGGTATAGCTCAGCTGGCTAGAGCACCTGCCTTGCAAGCAGGGGGTCAACGGTTCGAATCCGTTTACCTCCACCAAATAAAAAACTCGAATTTGTGTTCGAGTTTTTTTAAAATTAATATTAACTTATAGTGATATTTAAAATTAAGATAATTATTAATTTATATCGGTTATTTTATAAAACGATGATTGTTGAAACTTAAAAGTAGTCTTTAAAACATACGGAAATAAGTTTCTAATGTTTTTATTCACACCGTGCGAATTTTAATTGTTAACTTCAATATTGGTTTTAGTTTTTTATCTTAACTCGATTTTTTTTGGTGGCGCTTTTTCTTAATGATAAAAAGTGCAACTCCGCATGCAACTGTTATTACTAGCGCACTTATTATAATAAATATAAACTTACTTTCATTTTCTTGTTTAGGTTTTTCCCCTTCAATTTCTAAAACATATTTTATTGCTAATGATTGAACTTGTCCGTCAGGCAAAGTTTTATTAATAGTGTAAACAACTGTATATTCATTTTTTCCTTCATTTAAAAACATAGTTTCATTTTCCCATTCCCAACCGGTTGGTAACTCAATCGTTTTTAATCGCTGTGTTGTCAAAAATTCCTCTTCTATTTTAGGTATTACCATAAACGCCACTTTACGAATCAGCATTTGATTATTAACGGTAAAACTAACATCCACTTCATAAACGCCAGCCTTTTCAACAATTATTGTTTTATCTACCCAACTAATGCCATTAGGTAATTGTTCTTGCAAATTTTCCAGAGTTTGACCAACACGCTCTCTTGCAACAATATTTATATCTTGCCACACAGCAACAAAACGCATTGTTCGTGGTCCCTCGCCCACTTCTAAAATAACACTGTCCCCTTCTGGTCGTTCGCCACTATCGTCTATCCAATAAAGAAAAATCTTTTGGAGTTTAAAAGGAATATAATTAATTAAGTTTACTTCTTCGCCTTCGTCAAAAACAATGCTTGCGGGAATCCCGATAGCACCATCTGTATTAAATAGAACATCCACCCCTAGTGGCACGCCGTTAACTTCGCTAATAATATCTATTTTAATATTATTTAACTTAATAAATAAAGCATCTTTTACTTGTTGAAGATTATCCACAAGTTCGTTTTTTTCACTCAAAATTTGTTCACAATTTAGTAGTGTGTATGCATTATTTAAAGTGGTCGTTAGTTTTTGAAGACTGCTTGTTGTTAATGGTTGCTTTTTTATTTCATTTATCTCTTGTTCAATATCTTGTAAAAATTCCACTTTTTTTTTATATATTTCTCTTGCACAATTTAACAGTTGATTGCCACCAGCACCATAATTGTCTAACTCAATATTATTTATTGCACTTGCGTTACCAGCAAAATTTACCCAATCATCCACAAATTCTTCTGCCATAATTATTGCATCAACACTATTAAATGTAATATTAAAAAAATTAATATTATTTATTAAATCTTTCCACTTGTTTTCAATTTCGTTAAAGTCTTTCATTTCACGAATTACACGGTTTGAAACCAGTCCGCTTTCAGCATAAAGTTCAATCACCCAAACACCACTATCAATATTATTATAAAGATATAAAGTGCCACCATCTGCCAGATTAATAGGTGCTAGCAGAATCTCATGCTTATCTTCACAATCCACTTTTTTATATACAACTTTTTTAAGAGGTGCGCCGTCTTCACCTTTAATCAAGTTTAATTCGAAATACAACCTGCCGGCTTGAACTATATTATTTCTATTATATTCAACCTTTATGACATCCATTTCAGGCATGGTATAGTCAAAATGCTCCACTTTAAAATCAACGCCATCACTAATCAAACCGTCTGCGTTTCTTAGCCATACAGTATATTCGCCTTCGGGTAAACTGTAAAAGTATTCTCCGCCTGCAAAGTTTAACACTTCTGCCCAATCACGAATAACCAAATAGTTTTTATCAACGATTAAAAAGTCATTTACAGCAACTTCACTCATTCCAACTGTGAATATAACGTTTTTAGTGTCTTGAATCAGTCCGTTCACCCAAGTGGCTGGTTCAACTCGTACACTTTCGATAACAGGTTTTCCTTTGGGTATAGAAACAGCCACCATAATCTTAGTACTATTTCCGCATATATCGATTGAACTAAATTCCACTCTGGTAATTTCAGGGTTATCAAAAGTGACTTTATAATCATTCCCATGTTGAATCGTTGGTGTCCAATCATCTATAACCATACCCATATTATCAAATGTTCGCCACAAAACTGGCAACCTTATTTCATCTGTTTCAAAGCCTACACCACTATCAGTTTGTCTAACTATAAAATCTAAAAATTGACCGGTATAAACGTCATCAATGTTTTTTGGGGGTGCGGAAATTATCAGCAACATTGGTTTTTCTTGGTCTATAATAACTTCAACATAGTTTTCTTCGCCCACTATTCCCTCGATAACTTCTGTATATGTAACTATGTAATAATTTATCATTCCATAATCGGCTGGCAGAATAAAAGCTTCGTTAAAATTTGTCCAGCAAGCTTCATTACCGTTTTGAGTTATTTTATATTCAACATTGTTTACAGAATTAAAATCCACTGTAACATTTTCACTTGCAAAATATTCGCCCGAATTTAATTGTTTAAGCGCCACATTACTAGCGGTAAGCATAATAATAGACGGATTAACTTCTTCTGCATAAACACTATATTGCCCGAAAAAAAGAATAAAAAAACAAAAAAATACATAAAGCCCTATATTAAGTTTGGTCTTAATTTTAAATTTTTCCATTCTTTCTTTTTCCCAAGTACGCTTGCTTCGATAGCAAAAAAATTATTTAATTACCCTTATTATAATGTTTTTCATATATATTTCAAAACAATTTAAAATAATAATATTTACAGCAAGGCGAAATAAAAATATGCAGGATTACTTTTGCATAATAGTTATAGGTATATAAAAAATATTTGCGTTTAAGAGTATTATATTTTGTGTATTGCAAATCTTTATAAAAATAAAATATCATCTTGGTTTTTTATCTAATTTTTTAAAAAGCAAATATTTTTGTTTATCAAGGTTATGGGCTAACATATTATCTCACGGTCAAATAATAAAAAGCACTGTCGAAATATTCTTCCTTCTCCCACGCGAAATGGATTGGTCGTTCTATAAAAAAATGGATTGCCTTTTGATAAAGCAACCCAAATATATTAACAACCCTTAAAGGTTGAGATAAAGGGAAAGAGCAATATTCAAACTTACCAGATTTTTTTCAAAATTAAGTGATTCGCTCTTACACCTCATATTATGCAGTCGTATTTTTTTGTGTTACATGATTTTTAATGGCATCTGCATATGAAATTCCAAGATAAAGCGAGTGAGCAATAAAGCCAGCAAGTTTAAACTGTTTTTGCTTTTCCCAACCGATTAAAAGAGGAGTACGATTAAAAAATGTCATAAGCGAGTAGTCGCCAAAAGCACTAGAATTAATAAACACTTTCCCCTTGCCGTAATACAAAATTGACCCTTTTTCCATGCTGTCAACTTTGGAAAAAACCACAAAAACCTTGCTACCTTTGTGTTTATTACTAATGAAAGAAACAGCGCTATCTAAGTTATTATGAGTTATAGGATTTTCGCTTCTTCCATAAACATACGCTCTTATTGCATATTTTTTGATTAATAATTCTGCTACCAGTTTTGAAAACATATCAGTGGAATGCTTTTCCCCGACGCAAATAATCACAGGCAATAAATTAGTTGCTAATAATTGAAAAGCTATTTCTAAAACTATGTCATTATTATTGTTTGCGGTTAAATAATCAATTTGCTTCATACATATTTATTGACTTGTTTTTGCACTTTTAAACAGTTACTAAAATAATGCTTGCAATTTTATACAAGTTGTTGTATACTAACAAAACTCATCAATTTTTACGCAAAAAAACTTTAATTTAGTTGATTTTTTTAAAAATTAAACTTTAAGATATAAAAAAGTTTTCTTTAAACTTATCGCAAACGATTAACCTTAAAAAGGAGGAAGATATGAAAACACTGCGCAAGTTTCCAAGCACAATAAATTTATTTATTTTAATACTTTCTTCGCTTACTGTTCTTTCATTCTTTTACATTAACTTATCTTCCAACCTTACTGCGTTTGGTCTTTTGTTTGGTAAAAATTACAATCAATTTCAACTAGCTTTTTTATCGCAAGTTCCTTACCCCACACTTGGTGAAATGTTTGTTTTTAGTATGTATTTTATTTTTTGCTTAGCAATAATTGATGTTATTTTAAGTTTAATTATGTTTATCCCATCCATTCAACGAAACTCTTTTATGGCAATTTTATACAAAACATTTTTAATGTTTTACGGCATTATACTAATTATGTTGGCTAGTTTCGGCATAGCATTTTTAGTTTTTTATCTAGTTACTCATGGTTTTAACGCAAACAACCTTTCGCCAATTATTATGTTTGCCGGCTACTTAACTTTAATTCCTATTGTTCAATGCATCTTTAAAACTACTGCATATAATAAATTTAAAAGACCTAATAAGAAAATTTAAAATGCTGTATAAAACATAAAAAACTAAAATTAATTTTAGTTTTTTTTATTTAAGAGTAAACCATGATGTTAAGATGACTCTTTATATTGATTTGAATAACCAAGATTGTTATAAAATATATTTTTTATTGTGTAAAGAGCAAAAAAAGATTTTATTTTTACGTAAACTTTAAAATAAACACTTTTATAATATTAAAATAGTAGTTGCAAAAAAACAAAATATTAACAAATATTATATCATCAATATAAAATAGTGAATACAATTTATTGAAAAAATATAATAATAAAATTATTTAACAAAGAACAAAAAACTTTATTATCTGTTTTTTTAAAACTAATTTTAATAATTTTTTTCTCGAACTTCAAAAAATGCTTGAGGATGATCACAAACTGGGCAAAGTTCCGGAGCGTAATTGCCAACATGAATATGTCCGCAGTTTCTACATTTCCACTCTATACTTTTTTCTTTTTGAAACACTGCACCGTTTTTAATATTTTCTAATAGATTAATAAATCTCTCTTCATGTGTTTTTTCAATATTCGCAACACCTTCAAATTGTTGTGCAAACTTTTCATAACCTTCTTCTCTTGCTTCTTTAGCCATTCTTTTATACATTTCTGTCCATTCGCTATTTTCGCCCACGGCAGCATCTAGCAAGTTTTCGATTGTTGTTGGAACATCGTTATCATGCATTGCTTTAAACCAAAGTTTCGCATGCTCTTGTTCATTGGCCGCAGTTTCTTCAAATATTGCAGCAATTTGTTGATATCCTTCTTTTTTTGCTTTCGAAGCATAATAACTATATTTAGTTCTTGCTTGTGATTCACCAGCAAAAGCTTCTTTCATATTTTTGTATGTTTTTGAGTTTTTAAATTTCATTTTTTTTCTCCTTTTATTTTTCTTTTTAATAACACTATATTATATTTTTTGAATTAAACAAAACTTTTTGTTGGAATTGAAAATAGCAACTTACAGTGTGGAATAATATTTTCGTGTTTAAGTTTTTTAACTTCACATTATTCTTACGCCTCAAACCATGAATCGCCAACAGAAATAGATGTTATTAACTGCACTTTTAATCTAACCACTTTTTCCATTTCTTGTTTTAAAATATTTTTAACAGCATCAATTTCATTTTCTTTCGTATCCACAATAAGTTCGTCATGCACTTGTAAAATTAGTTTGCTTTTTAATCCTTGCTTTTCTAGTGCATTGTGAACTCTAATCATCGCCAGTTTAATGATATCACTTGCCGTTCCTTGAAGAGGCATGTTCATAGCCGCACGCTCTCCGAAATTTTGCAAATTTTTATTGCTACTGGAAATTTCAGGAATGTTTCTAATTCTACCAAAATAGGTTTTAACATAGCCGTGTTCTTTGCAAAACTCCACATTGCTTTTCATATATTTATCCACATTTGGATATTTTTCAAAATACATTTTTATAAATTCGGAAGCATCTTTTCGTGTGCCTCCTATGTTTTGACTAAGTCCATAATCACTAATTCCGTAAATAATTCCAAAGTTTATCGCCTTTGCACTCTTCCTTAAATCGGGAGTAACTTCCTTTAATGGAATATTAAAAATTTCACTTGCTGTTCTTGTGTGAATATCCTCGTTATTGTTATACGCACTTATCAGGTTTAAATCGTTGGAAAAGTCTGCTAGTAGCCTAAGTTCTATTTGATTATAATCTGCACTAATTATTTTGCCATTTTCAAAACTAGAAATAAAAAGTTTTCGAATATTTCGGCCTTCTTCCGTTCTAACAGGGATATTTTGTAGATTAGGCTCACTACTGCTAAGTCTGCCCGTGGAAGTTAATGCCTGATGAAAGACTGTGTGAATTTTGCTCGTTTGTTTGTCAACCAGTTGTTCAAACGCACATATATAAGTGGAATAAAGTTTGCCTATTTGCCTGTATTCCAAAATTAGTGGCACTATTTCATGCTGGTACATTATATCATTTAGAACATTCACATTAGTGCTTAGTTTTTTATTATTATACGAACGCAGTCCTAATTTTTTAAACAACACTTCAGAAAGTTGTTTAGGGCTATTAATATTAAATTCCATACCAGCAAGATTATAAATGGTTTTTGTTAAATACTCTAATTGCTGTCCATACTTAACTTTTAAGGCAGTTAATTCTTCCCTATCAATACTAAATCCTGCTTTTTCCATACTGAAAAGCACTTCCACCAACGGCAATTCAATTTCGTTATATAAGGTTTCCAATTCGTGCTTTTTTAAAAGAGCGGAAAATTTATTTTTTAATTGTAATAAATAATAAGCAAAATAATTTTTAGTTAGAACATTTTCTTTTAACACATCTTCATAAGACGCTTCACTTCGTGTTCCTGAAAAAATTAAATATCTGGCAAGTAAAACATCAAAGTGCACGCAGTTTAAATTAATGTTACTTTTACTTAAAATGTGCTTAAACTTTTTTGCATCAAAAACCACTTTTTTAATTTCTTCACTTTCAAAAACTTTTTTAAACGCTTGCAAGGTACTGTCAAAATCATTTGTTACAGAAAATAAGTCAGCATCAAAACTTATGATATATTCTTTATTATTCATATATACATGCATAGCATTTTTATTTAAAAATATAGGGAGTTCGGTTCTTATTAAGCAATTTTTCACAAGCGCATTAATTTCTTTTTCGCCTTTAATGTTTATAACTTCTATTCGCGTTTCTTTTTCGTGTGTTATTTCAATTTCTTCGCTAAATAAATCTGTTCGTTTAAGGAGAGCATTAAACTGATATTTTAAAAAAAACTGTTGCACTTCTTTTCCAAAAGGAAACTGCAGTTTAAAATCTTCTAAATTAAACTTTTTTTGATAACTCAAATTTATAGTTGCAAGCATTTTAGATAAATATGCTTTTTCTTTATCAGCTAATAATTTTTCTTGTAACTTACCCGTGATTTCTTCAATATTAGCATACAGATTATCAAGGGAATTATATTTTGAAAGAAGCGTAAGCGCAGTTTTTTCTCCCACACCTTTGACTCCGGGAATATTGTCAGAACTGTCTCCCATGAGTGCTTTTAATTCTATTATTTGCCTGGGTTCTAGTTCATACATTTCGTATAATTTTTCCGCATCCACCTTAACAGTTTCGCTAACACCATTTTTGGGCGTTATAACATAAGTATTATTATTTATTAATTGAAATAAATCTTTATCGGCGGAGAGAAGAATGTTTTTTGTGTTGAAAGCGCGTGATAAAATCCCAATAATATCATCTGCTTCAATTTCTTCTTCTTCCAAAATTGGTATTTTCATCGCGGATAATAATTCTTTTAATTTTGGCATTTGAACAATAAAATCGTCGGGAGTTGGAGTGCGTGTTATCTTATAATCACTATACATTCTATGCCTAAAAGTTTGCCTGCCTTTATCAAAAGCTATTGCAATATAATCGGGACACACTTCCTTTATTATTTTAACTAAAATATTCGTGAAACCATAAAGCACGCTAGTTGGCTCGCCCAATAGTGTTTTTAAATTAGGTAATGCATAATAAGCTCTAAACGCAATATTATTTCCATCAATTATTAAAAATTTTTTCATTAAATACTTTTCCTTTTTAAACTCTCTATAAATATTTTTTGAACTTTTCTATCTATTTATATTTATTATAAAAAATTTCACTTTCTATATCTTTAAACTTTTATTATAAAACTAAATTACTTTTGCTAACATTGTTTAATTTTTTAATGTATGTTTTTAAAATTCACATTATCTTTATTTTAATAAACAAAATTCTTCACTTTTATCTTACCACATAACTAGCGTTTTTCCGTTAAGAAATTTTATGTTTTAAAAAATAGTGTTATATTTTTTAACAAAACACTATTTTTTTAATAATATTCTTAAACTTTAAAAGTTATATGGTTCAGCATTTAAATAAAAACTACGCTAGAAATATTTAACTCATAAGCACTAACTACATTTTCGCCAATTTTAAATTCAAGTTCTGCAGTGCTATATCCCGCAGTTTTGGTTCCTTCCACATCTTGCACCATGCCATCAAGTAATATACCTGCAAATCCCATTGCATTAACAAACAGCGTTCTTGTTTCTGTCAGACTATCAATAACTAACCCGCCTGCATCTTTATAAACAACATTTACTGTGATTTCTTCATAGAAATTTTTTGCTCCCACAAAGGCGTTAAACGCTATAAAGTACCCACTAGCGTCAACAGTATTTCCTTTAACAGCATTATAATGTTCAAATGCTAACGGATTTTCTTCCGTCGTCACACCTGTGAAATTTTGCCCTGTTACATTATAATAATTTTCATTTTTTTCATCATATTCTATTAAATAATTACTTACATTAACACCCAAATATAAATTGTTTTTCATTATTGGAGAAATATGACTATCTTGGTATTTTATTAAACTAGTTATTTCAATACTTTTATCAATAGCAACTCCCTCATTAATTGTGTATGACATAGTAATACTTGATAAATTAAATTTGCTCAAATCATTGTCGTACTCGGTTAGTTCCACGATAAATTCAATATACCCATTATTTAACACTTTATTGTATAAGTGATATCTGGCGTTTTCGTTGCCCACAAATTGAATAATGTTTATGTTTACATTTTTTCCAATATTTTCTAGTCCTGCCCAAATTCTAATAGGCAAGAACCAATTTGAACCATCGTAAACTTCGCCGGTTTTAAATGCATCTAAGTTTTTTACTTGTGCATTTTCTTTAACTTCTATTATTGCACCTTCTAGTTTATTTCCAGCAGATGCAAATAGTTTCATTGTGTTTATTCCTTCAACAACTGTATTTGTTGGTCGAACTTCAATTCCTAACCAATGGCTATAAACATCTAAACTATGCATTTTTAAAATCATATTGTTTGTGTCTGTTCGCATGGTGTTCATAACTAATTCATAATCATTGCCATCTAAATTAAAGGTTGCAGTAAAAGAAAGTAAATTCACTTTTTCATGCGCTAAAAGCGACCTATAATCATTAAACACACACACATCAATAATATAATTTAAAAATCCATTTTCATCCACAGTATTATAATAATTTTCATCTTCTCCAAGAAACGCCAATCCGTTCTTTTTATTGTTTAATGTTCCGCCTAATTTCCTATATTCATACGACACATCCACTGCCCAATTTTCTTGAATAGTCCAACCTGCATACTGCAAACCAACATAATATTTAAAAGAAACAAAATGATTGGAATGTACACTGTTAAAATAGCCATTAATTATGTCATTATTTTCTTCAATCGCCATACCATAAACATTGTAATTAGCACTATATTGTGTTTCTTCGTTCTTTTCAAGGTGGAAATATAAAGAATTGATATCCGCATCATAAGAAATAGTTGTTTCTTTTAAAACACTATCGCTTAAATATGAATATGCTTGCAAGTCGTTAGTAGAAATAGTTATAATTTCGCTTGCAATAATCATTTCAATTTGTTGCAAAATTATATCGCCATTATTATATTCAACATCAACAAACACACTCACATATCCAAAGTTATCAACAACATTTTCGCTGTAATAGTTTAGTGTTCCTAAAAGATTTAAACTTGAAACCTGTCCGCTAAATTCAACACCTTCATACACTCTAAACGCAACTATATATAATTCGCCTACTACCGTGATATAATCGCGGATAACAACATTTGTCGGCGTGCTCACTGCAAAGCCTGTTAAATTAAACTCGTTTACACTTGTTTGCGCTAATTCTAGTTTGCTAATATTAATGCCTAAATTTTGCTCATGAGTTGTACCAAGGAGTACAACATTATCTAGAATTTCTATTGCTCCACCATTAATCAGGATAGTTCCATTATTTTCAATATTACCATACGAGTAAACATTGCCTTCAACGGTTAACACACACCCTTCACTAATAGTAAGATTATCAATAATATATAAAAATTTAGTTAGCTCCACTGTTTTATTCGTTGCCATTGTATACTTTGCGGACAAAATAATATTTTCATTTATAAAGAAAATATCATCTGCTATATTATCTCTTAGAATATCATAAATCATGTTATTATTATCTAAGCAGTTCACATAAATATTTGCCAAATGATTTTCTTCCTCTATTAAAGAAATCACTATATCTGCATAGGCAATATCTTTATAAAGTATATAACCTTCAAATGTGTTATTAATAATATTTGCTATATAATCGCTTACAACTTGTGTGTTTAAAAACTCTGTTTTAGTTAAAGGCGACTGTAAGATTATAGCTTTTTCCCAACCTAAATTAGCGTCAGTATTTTCAAAATTATTGCCCTCAATTTCAAGGTTTTGATTTCCTTCAACTAAAATAGCAGTTGTGTTTTCTCCATAGCCTTGGCCTTTAATAAAATTATTATTTTTTATTATAGCATCAAATTTTGCATTTTCAAAAAATGATATCTTAATAGCAGTTGAACCGCTAGTACTTGAAACAAATTCATTATTTTCGGCTTTAAATATAGTGCTTTGCGCAAAAGTGTTAACCCAAATAGATGCACCATTTCCAAGTAATCCGTTAAAAGTACACTGTTCAATAATCACACTGTCGTAATTACCGGTTGTTCTAACAGCATATTGTCCACCACTAACTTCAACACCGCACATAAATAAATTTGCATTACATAAATAAACACCATGCACATTGGCCGTTATCGGCACAATAATACTTATATTTTCTATTGTTACATTTATTTTCACACTTGTGTTTGAATAACCGAACGCATATCGAATGCTTCCATATTGATATAAATTGGATTGCTCAACATTAAATACCACTGCAAGGTTATTTGGTGCGGCTATTAATTTTAACGAGTGATTGAAATTTGCACCCTTATTATAGATGCCGTCATAAATTAAAATCGTATCAAATGCGTTAGAATTGTTTACTGCATCTTGCAGGTTTTCAAAAGTTTTTCCTGCGCCCACTTCTAACACCCAACTAGCATAAAGAGTTATATTTCCAATACTTTCAATTTTATTATCAATAAGTTTAATCGTTTTGTCTGCATCTTTAAACCACCCTGCAAAAGTATACTGTGCGCGCGTTGCATCTTTTAAAATCAACCCGTTGTCCACGTCTTCTATTGTGAAATTTTTTCTTTCATCTGGTGTGTTTATATTATCTGGGTGATTAATTCCGTTTGCTAACACATAACTAATTTTATAGTTTTCTGGTATAAAGTTCGCAGAAATATTAAGGTCGCTATTCACATTTTGAAAATTACCTATCCAGGCAGAACTGCTTAACTTATAACCAGCAGGTAATTCAATATTGTCTATCAGTGGCGGAGTCGCGTTAGTATTACGTTGAACTATTACACTATAAGTGAACTCATCTATATATCCGCTTTCTGTGTGGTTTATAAAACGGCCTTGCACTAATTTCCCATTTCTAGTAACAAACGCGTTAAACCTAACTTCAAATTCATTTTTCAAAGCGTTAATAACAGAAACAACCATGTTTCTTTTTATATTAATGATTTTAAAAGTTGCGATAGCATTATTAACATCTTTATCACTTGGATAAAATTCTTGCCCATCAATATCAATTTTTATATCATGTATTGCCAGCGAGTATTCGCTATTTAAAGTGGCTGTAAAGGTAAAACTTTGACCATGCGGAATAACATACTTACCATATTCGTTTGGTAAAATTTCAGAAGAAAGAGTAAAGCCAACATTAGTTCCATTATCAGGAAGAGTGATATTATATTCTTTGATTTTAATGTTGGTTAATTTAATTTTCAAATTTCCTGTAACATGGGATATTGTAAAACGGTTTACACCCTCGCTATTACAAACTAAATTAACTGTTCCAAAAGTTGAAGTATAGCTTTCATCTCCTACTGTGTAAGGATTATCAAGTAAATAAGTTTGATATTCAATCATACTGTCTTCGCCAATAAGTTCATGAGAATCTTGCAAACTTACTTCAAATGTGTACTGCCCATCTTCCTCAATGCTCGCAGAAGATATTGAAATAATTTCATAACCTGTTTCATCTGCTGCTTCTGCTGTAAATTGGTTAGGGCTTAAATTTTGGAGTGATAATTCACCGTCGCTATTTATTCCCGTAATTGTTATAACGCCGTTAATTAAAATAACATCTTTACTCATAGATGTTCCTGCAAAATTTACTCTAAAATCTCTGCAATGTTGATAACCTTCAAGTAAAGTAATTTCTGCCACAAAAGTTGCAAGGTGGTTTACTTCAAACGCATTTCCCCCTGCTTCTATAGGTGTGTGAGAAGAGGCAGTTATGGTGTAACCAGATGGGTTTAAAGGCAGTGTTACCACATATATATTTTCTTGCCATGTGGTGGAATTTAAAGATATAAAAATATTTCCAGCAACGCTCGTTGCAGAAATACTAAAATTGTAAACATTACCCGATTTAATAAAAGTTGGAGTAACATTATTACTATTTATAACAACAGAAATAAAATCTTCCACTTGCGTTTTATCATACTTTTCATTAATCGTTACAGTGAAATGGTAAGATTCCCCATGTAATATTTGGTTATAATCTTTTTCAATGGTAAAATCACTTTCCTGATTTCTTGTTTCATTAATTGTTACTGTATAAGTTTTTTTAACCACGCCCATAACGGTTATGATATTATTATTTATAACATTTGATATTGTGAACACGCCGTCAAGATTCGCTGTAAGTGGCTCACTATTTGACGATACTTCAAAATTTTGTTTTTTATAACCTTCCTGTAAGACCACTGTGAACTTATATTCATCTCCGTGTTTAATAGAATCTTTGTTATAGCCTTCGAAGTCCTCAATATTATATCCAATCGGTGATTCCACTATTGCTCTAAATGTTTTTTTAGTCAGACCACTTACTTCAATTTCTTGATGATAGGTTACAGATGATAAAACAAAAGTATATATTTTTAATTGCCCTTGCACTATTGCATTATCTTCTTCTAACTGCTCGCCGTTTGCGGTAACAATTAAGCTTTCGTCATTTAATCGCGAAATATCAACTTTCAAATTAAAGGAAAAATTTTGCGAATGTTCAATGGTTTTTATTCCACTAACACTTTCCAATTCATATCCATAATTTTCTATTGTATCGTCTTCGAAAGTGATATTTAAAACCGAAATATCTTCCCACTTAGCATAAAGAGTTGTGTTTCCTTTAATCTGCATAGTTTCAAAATCCCAAGGAAACTGCGTATTGCTATCGGAAAACCAACCTTCAAAAATTGCTTTATCTTTAGTTGGAGGGGTGGGAACAGATACATATCCATTTTCATCCACTGTTTGGCTTGCAACTGTGCTTCCGCCTTTAGACACAAAAGAAACAGTATATGACACTTTCCCGCATCCACTAAAAGATATACCTAGCATAAAACAAATAAATGTTAATACTAAAACTCTCGATAACTTATTCATACATACTCCTTTAATTGCTTCAAATAAGTAGAGCTATTAGAGAAAAGGAACGCGGAGTTTATTTATTTTTGCTTTTAATTTAATAACCTTTTCTTCCATTTTTCATAAACACTTTTATTATACAATTTTCGCTAATCTTAGTCAAATAAATCTTGATTGTTATTTCGTTTGAATTTCGGATTAATTTTATTTAATTATTATCTGCAAATTGCTTTAATATCATTAATTAAAATTTCTAATTAATTTGCAAAAAACAAATAGTTGTGATAATATTGTGCCAATACTTTAAATAAAAAGGACGCATTTCTATGGATTTCATTGCGATAGAAAAGAAATGGCATAACTATTGGAAAGAAAACAAATGCCATAAGTTTAATAAAGATAATATTAATAAGAAATATTACCTGTTAGAAATGTTCAGTTATCCAAGTGGTGCAAACCTTCACTTAGGTCATTGGTGGAACTATGGCGTTAGTGATAGTTTTGGTAGATTTAAAAAGATGCAGGGATATGAGATTTTCCAACCTATGGGATTTGATTCTTTTGGATTGCCTGCCGAAAACTACGCAATTAAAACAGGAATCCACCCTAAGGACAGCACAGAAAAGAATATTGCAACAATGGAAAAACAACTTGATGGTATGGACGCAATGTTTGATTGGGATTATCAACTAAATTCACACGATCCAAGTTACTATAAATGGACACAGTGGCTTTTTTTAGAGTTATATAAAAACGGGCTTGCTTATCAAAAAACTGCACCCGTGAACTGGTGTCCATCTTGCAATACCGTTCTATCCAATGAACAAGTTATAGCAGAAAAGTGCGAAAGATGTAATAGCGAAATTAAGCATAAAAATTTAACACAATGGTATTTTAAAATAACAGACTATGCCGAACGACTGCTTGAAGATCATAAAAAAATTGACTGGCCTGCAATCACTATTCATTCACAAAAAAATTGGATAGATAAATCGATAGGTGGCGAAATTGCTTTTAAACTAGAAAATTCCACTCGCGAAATTCGTACATTCACATCCCGCGCCGACACTCTTTATGGCGTAACCTTTATTGTTGTTTCTCCAGAATACGAAAATGTTGAGCAGTTAATAACTTTAGAACAAGAAAAAAGCGTTAAAGAATATATCAAAAGAGCGGAACGCAAAACAGAACTTGATAGAACCTCTGGCGAAAAAACTGGCGTGTTCACAGGCAGTTATGTTTTAAATCCGCTATCGGGAAATAAAGTTCCTATTTTTGTGGGCGATTATGTTATTGCATCTTATGGTACTGGTGCTGTTATGGGTGTGGCAGCACACGACTCTAGAGATTATGATTTCGCTAAAAAATATAATTTACCAATTAAACGGGTTATAGAAAGCAAAGATAAAAGCGAACTTCCGTTTGAAGAATATGGCACACTTATAAACAGCGATAAATTTAACGGGCTGAAAAGCGAAGAGGCTATAAAAGAGATTCTAGAAACGCTAGAAAACATGAACGCAGGAAATAAAAAAACTAACTATCGATTGCGTGATTGGTCGGTTTCTCGTCAGCGTTATTGGGGTTGCCCTATTCCAATTATCCATTGTGAAAAGTGCGGAGTAGTACCTGTACAAGAAAAAGATTTGCCTGTAACTCTTCCATACAATGTGGATTGGTCACCAAAAGGCACTTCACCTCTCGCTTCTATCGATGAATATATCAACACCACCTGTCCGAAATGCAATCTTCCGGCAAAGCGCGACCCAGACACACTAGACACTTTTGTTTGCTCGTCGTGGTATTATTTGCGATATCCGGATGCTAAAAATGATAAAAGACCTTTTGATACAAAACTAATAAATAAAATGCTGCCAGTTGACAAATATGTCGGCGGAATTGAGCATGCCAACGGGCATTTGCTTTATTCACGCTTTATAACAAAATTTCTTTATGATAAAGGCTATATAAATTTTGACGAACCTTTTAAAAGTTTAGTGCATCAAGGTTTAATATTGGGCGAAGACGGGCAAAAAATGAGTAAAAGCAAGGGTAACACTGTTTCTGCCGACGAAATTATTAAAATTTATGGCACCGACATTTTACGCCTTTATTTAATGTTTGGATTCAACTATTTGGAAGGCGGACCATGGAGCGGTGCAGGCATAGCTGCTATGCAAAAATTCACAGAAAGGCTATGCAGATTATATGAAAAAGCTATTGAAACAACAGATAGTAATGGCAATCAATATGGAAGTGAAGAAAAACAATTAGACTATGTTCTTCATAGCACTATTAAAAGTGTCAGCGAAAATTTTGAAGTGTTTTCTTTTAACACGGCAGTTGCGCGAATCATGGAGCTTGTGAACGCCCTTTATAAGTATGATTCTTATTTGAATAAAAACAACAAACTATTTAAGGAGTCCGTTCACACTTTAAACTTAATTATTGCACCTATCATGCCTCACATTGCGGAGGAATATTTTTCACGCATGGTTGGATACGAGCAAGTTAAAACTATTTTTGATTGTTCCTATCCAAAATATGATGCAAGCAAAATAGTTTTAGACGAAGTGGAAATAGCTGTGCAAATAAATAACAAAATAATAACAAAATTAAATGTTTCCACCACCCTTAATCATGATGAAATCACACAAGTATGCTTGAAAAACCAAAAAATCAAAGAAGTTATTGGAAAACAACAAGTTAAAAAAGTTATTGTTATAAAAAATAGATTGGTTAATATTATTGTTTAAATATAATATTCTCACTGCCTTATACCTATGGCTTGTATCTGTGATGCTATGCATTTTTAACTAGCATAATTTTTAAAAAAAACACAATTACTGTGTCGCACAAGTCCGCCCAATTTGCGTAGGCGAGCGATTAATTCATTTAACCTTTTACTCTTTTTTTTAAAATTTCATATTTTTATAAAAAATTAATAAATTTTTCTAAAAAGATAACTTGGTTTTTTTAAACAATGCAAAAAAATATATCACTTAGAAAAGGATAAGCAATGGACTTTTCTCTTTCGCAAAACCTAAAAAAGTTTTCTTCTGCCTGCCAAAGTTCGGGCGGAAAACTTTTTATTGTTGGCGGGTATGTTAGAAATGTTTTGCTATCAATTCCTGCTTATGATATTGATATATGTTCATCGTTTAGCACAGAAAAAATAATAGAAATAGTTGAAACTTTGGGCTGGAATCATAAACTTATTAGTAAAAAACTTGGCACAGTTAAAATTATAGCAGGCAGTGAAAGTTATGAGCATACCACTTTTAGAAAAGACACCTATGCAAATGACGGTGGCCATAGCCCTGAGCATGTGGAGTTTATAAATGATATTAAATGCGATGCACTTAGGCGAGATTTCACTGCTAACGCTATTTATTATGATATAAAGGAAAATAAAATAATAGACTTTTTTGGTGGCGTTAAAGACATTAAAAAAAGACAATTAAAAATAATAAATAACGATGTTTTTAAAGTTGATGGACTTCGCATACTTCGCTTAATTAGATTTGCAACAACACTTGAGTTTACTATTAATAAAAAAACATTATCAAGTGCAATTAAAAACCGCCACCAACTTAAAGATATTTCTAAAGAGCGTGTGGTGGATGAATTTGAAAAAATGACCATAGCATGTAATCACGCAAACACTAAAACATTTTTGCAACTGCTAAAAAAATTTGAGTGTTTTAAATACATTATCCCTGCCACCGCTAATTTGCAAATACATTTAAAACACTTTAAGTTTTATGATGCTCCGTGTGAGTCTCGTTACACAGCTTTTTGTATGACAGTGCTTGCTTCATATTTTGATTACCAATTAAACACTAAGGATCAAATTATATTTGCTTGTCATAAAATTTTTGGAAATGATGGACTAAGTTTAAGTAATAGACAAATAGCGGATATATTTTCCACATATATTATTTTACAATATTCCTTTGTTAAAAATCCAACTCCGTCGCTCGAACTTATTTGTGATTATTTTAATACAAGCGAAGAAATTAAAAACTTTTTAAGAGGAATTTCTCCAAGTATTACCACCCTACTCGATAATGAAGTGGATATTTACAAAGCTAAAAATATTCCACTAAACGAAAGCCAACTGGATATAACTAACATTGAACTTTTAATAAGAGCTAACATAGAAAATAAATATGTTTCTAAAATAAAGCAAATATTATTTAACCTTTGTTTAGAAGAAAAAATTATAAATGAAAAAACAGTGTTACTGGAAACCGCAGAAATATTGGCTAAAAATATGAATTAATATTAAATAAAATTGTCTGAACTGATTTTTGTCAACAAATATCCTCACTAAAATGCGTGAGGTTTTTTAATGAGGTCTTAAGCCTTCTCGCTTCTTACACAACACCTAAAAAAGGTGCATTTTGATTTTTTCACTCGCAGTTTTAAAGTTTTTTAATAGGTCTAGGTATTTTTGTAAAACAATAAGCTATTCTTCTAGCTGGTTGCTGTATTTTAAGTTTATTGATGCATCCGCTGTAAGGTTTAAATCCGCCAAACCTTTGCCATTTTTAATTAAAAAATATCCTTCGCTCGCCACCATTGTAGCGTTATCTGTGCAATATTCAAAAGGTGGAATAATAACTTTAACGGAATTTTTAACTCCCTTTTCTTTTAATAATTCACGAAGGTAAGAGTTTGCAGAAACTCCACCTGCAACAACAAGTGTGTCTAAATTGTGTTTTTTACAGGCAAGCAAACTCTTTTCCACTAACTCACTAACAACATGTTTTTGAAAAGACGCACATATATCTTCCACAGGAACTTCACAATTTCCTTGTTTTAATTTATGCACATAATTTATAACTGCGGTTTTTAGTCCGCTATAACTAAACACTAAATTGTTACTTGGTTTTTTAACAAATTCAATATTTGCTTTGCCCAACTTTGCTAGTTTATCAACCTTTGGCCCACCGGGATAACCAAGCCCTAACACCTTTGCCACTTTATCATAACTCTCGCCCACTGCATCATCATGTGTGGTACTAATTAGCGTTTGATTCACATAATCATCCACTCTAATTAATGCAGTATGGCCGCCACTAACAACTAGCGCAATAAAAGGCGGTTGCAAAGTTTTATCAACTATATAATTAGCACTAATGTGTGCTTTAATATGATTTACTGCGATTAGCGGAACACGGCAAGCATAAGCAAGCGCTTTTGCATACGACACTCCCACCATAAGTGCACCTGCTAGCCCTGCGCCATAAGTTACAGCAATAGCATCAATTTCGCTTAAAGAAGTTTTTGCCTCTTTTAAACTTTTTTCTAAAACATTATCAATAGCAAGCAAATGATTTCTGCTTGCCACTTCTGGCACAACTCCACCAAACCGCTCGTGAATATCCACTTGGCTGGAAACAATATTTGATAACACTTCTCGCCCGTTTTTAACCACCGCAATGCTAGTTTCATCGCATGACGATTCAATTCCTAAAACCAACACATCTTGCTTGTTTTTTAATATATTAAATTTTTCCTGCACTATTTTTTGAAACATATTTTCTTCCCTTTTTATTCTATCATTAAAACGCTCTTATCACAAACACTAAATTTTTATTTTGTTTACATTAATGCATTCTTGCTATAATTTTTCAAACTTGTTTTTAAAACAAACCAACTTAAAAAAAAGTTAAACAAAACAATCTTTGTTTAAACTTTTAAAATATTAATTATATGGGAAAACATAAATATTATAATTCATTAAAGGGTTTTAAGTTCTTCCTTTAAATCCACATCACTCACATCTGCTCTGTAATATCTGGCACTTTCAAAAATTTCTCGTGTGGTAGTCAACGCATCAATTTGAACCATAGTTCTATTCATTGGTCCTGTTATTAAGAAAGCTTGTCCACGCCGAGCTGTTACTATTGCATCTTTTTCCTCGTCATTAATTCCCCCGGCGTTTCTATAAAGCGATATAAGGTCACTAATATCATTAGGCGACAATGAAAAAATCATAGAATATTGGCAGGCGTTTATAACCGCAGTACTTTGCGTTTGAATTTCCTCATTTCCCACAAAGTCTTTAATATTTTGCGTGATAATTATAAGCATTCCGTGATATTTTCTTATTCTTTTTGCCATCTGCGCCATAAAGTCTAACGCTATTGGGAATTTTTTATTAATGAACACATGCGCCTCATCCACGGCAACAACAATTCTTCTATGGTCTTCCTCTAACTCTTCATTCGCAAAATATTTTAAGTTGAAATCACGATTACGAATTATTTCGTTATCAAGGTATTTAAAAATTAAAAGCATTTGTGCGTTTGCAATAGTTTCATTTCTGTTAACAATTAATGACCTGAAACTAAAACACACAAAGTTTTCATTTGTTTGAATAGTGGTTGGCCCGTTCCATAAGTTACTATTTCGCCCGCCCGTTGCAAACTTCTCAACATAAGTTCTAACTGTGAGCAAGTTTCTTAAATGATATTCCACTTTTTCTAGCGCTATTAATTCATCTACCATTTCAAGCAGGTCATCAAAAATCGGGAAGTTTTTAGGTGAAAGTTTTTCAACAGGTGTTGAGGCATCAATATTTTTTCGTTTATATAAGCCAACTGTTATCGAGTTTAACTTTTCAAAAGCATCGGGAGACATACCCGGCAAAATCAATCGGTAGAACTGCTCCAAAAACTGCAAGTGAGCACTATACGAGTCGTCCGATTCACCTTCCTGTGCTTCTAGCGAAGGATAAATATGGAAGGGGTTGAAAATACCGTCCGTGCTTGCACCAACATCTATTGTTTTACCACGAAGGTTTTTACACAACACTTCATATTCGTTTTCGGGGTCAAGAATAAAAACACGCGTGTTATCAGCCGCAAAATTGGAAAGTAATGTTTTTGTTGCAAAAGATTTACCCGAGCCGGATTTTCCTATTACCATAATATTACTATTTACCCGCTCGTTATTTCTCGCAAAGAAATTTGTGAACACAGGCGCTGGGTTATATCCTAAGTAAAATCCACGTTCGTCATGAAGATAATTGCTTATAAACGGAAACATAGCGGCAAGTGTGGATGTTGGAATTCCGCGTTGATAACTTTTCATAAGATCTAGCGTGCTAATATTTGCGCTAACAAACCCATCAATTTGTTTAGCAAAGTTTTCATCGAATTTAAACCCACCTTGCTTTAACACAGCACGAACTTCTTTTTTAATGTTTTCGTCGGCTATAATATGAATATTTGTATTAAATAGGTTTTCATTATTATTTTTAAGTGAAGTAAGTAAACCTTTAAGAGTGTCAAAATGGGTTTGAGTTTCAATCCTTCTGCTTGTGGACATATCTTTGCCCATACGCATTTCCACTTCCATCAAACTTTTATCAATCATTCTTTCGGCGTTATATCTGTCAATAGGTTCAATATTTACGACAATTTTTGATTCCTCTAATCTAAACAAAGGATAAAGCCAAGCGTTTACTACTTCAAGCGGATAGTCGGAAATAGAAAAAGCCCGATATGCTCTGCCATCAATCCGTGTTGTCATCGCTTTAAACTCTATTTCTTGGGGAAACACCCATTTGATTTTGTCATTTTCCGAAATAAGTTCTAGTTCGCGTTCATCAAACTGGTCAGTGAAAGTTGATTTTAAAAACACTAATAATTGGTTTCCTTCAACTGGGTTTGTGTAAATAGGAGTAACAGAACTTTCTAGCGATGAAACAATCCCACGAACTGTGGAATTTAGCGCTTCACGATCAATATCGTAAACAACAATATAAAAGTGATTTTTAATTATTCTATCATTTTCGTTTAAAAATCGAATTGCTTTAAGCCGTTCTTCAAACACAGCACTTCTCGAATCCAACTCAGATGCGCTATATAACCCTCGCTCACTCATGTCAATAAGAGTGTTATATTTAGTGTCTTCATATTTAAGCATGTTATCAAGAAGCATGGGTTTACGAGTTTTAACAATGGTTAGTTTTTGGTTGGAATTTAACCTTGTGAATGCTTGAGAAAGTGTGCGAATAACCATTTCTTGTTTTTCTTCTGTTAGTAAAAAGAAAGTGGATGGTAAAATTTCAATAACTTGGGCATAATAATCGCCAAACGAAATAAATTTATCAGTGCTCAATCCCTCAAAAGGGATAACTCTGCTTATATCATCATTGGGATTTTTAGGATCACGATAATATTTTTTCTTATATGCAGAAAACTTAAACAATAACACAAGTCCATAATACAAGCGAATTTGCTCGTTAATTTTCATAAATAATGATGCCCATAGAACAAGAAAACTTAAAGCAAAATAAAAACTAAATGGCGCAGAAAATATGTTTGAAAATAATAACAGCAAAAACATGAAAAAGCCGACTACGGCAACAATAATATCAGCGATGGTTATTCCTCGCCAAAACTCCATTTTAATTTTACTTTTTCTTGGTATATGTCTAACCATTTTTATTTTCCAGTTTAAATCAAGTTTATTTTGTGTAATAATTATAACATTATATATTATATAAATTAAAAAACAAAATAAAAAAGGCAAACCCTTTGCCGTTTAAGTTGATAATAAATTTAATATTCACTTTTTTTTAAAATAAATACTATATAAGGCTTTTTAATAAACCTTAATTTTTTAGTTTCAATAAAATTTATGAAAAAATTGATACAGAGCTAATATTCATAAACAAAATTTTATTATTTATTTTTATCTATAAATATTTTTTAGGCGGAAGTAAATAAAACAAATATTCATTATTAATCAAAAACACCAATATCATATTATTATGAAATTAATAACTGCTATTAAAATAAAACCACTCATCGCTGTGCTTTTTTTAAGCATAGTGAGTTTGCTTACCAGTGTTGCGATTGTAAAAGCTTTTTACCCCAGTCCGTCTTCCAGTTTGCTTGGCTATACCATTGTGTTAGACGCTGGTCACGGCGGACGAGATAACGGTTGTTCGGGAAGAATAACCGATGTTAAAGAAAGTGATGTTAATTTAGCTATCGTTAAGAAATTAGAAAAACAATTAAGAGCATTTGGCTTTAATGTGGTGCTAACGCGACATGGAAAAGAAGGGTTATACCAAGAAAATGTGGACAACTATAAAAGAAGCGACATGGAAAAACGAGCGGATATAATTTTAGCATCCAACGCAGATTTGGTAGTAAGTGTTCATCAAAACTCTTTTCCCAGCCAACACCAACGCGGTGCTCAAGCCTTTTATAATACAAATAGTTTGGAAGGAGAATTTTTTGCTAAAAGTATTCAAAAACAACTTTTAAAATTATTGCCTTATGCCAGAAAGGAAGCAAACTTTGGCGATTATTATATGCTTAAAATCGTTAAAGTGCCCACGGTTATTGTGGAATGTGGGTATCTAACAAACAGTGAAGAAGAACAATTGCTTCAAAATGCAATCTATCAAGATCGAATCGCTTATGCCATACTTTGTGGCATTGTTGAATATTTTGATATTTCCACCCTTGTGATGACAAATGGAGAATATAATGTTTAAACTTTTTATTAAAACAAATATGAAATTTGCATCTATGTTTAAATTATGTTATCGCATTAATAATATTTAATTTTGTTACAAAAAAAATAGCAAATAAAAAAGTTTAGTAAAATCTGAATTTGCAAGTTACTATCAGTCAATCAAAATCCATAGAAAGTACGCTTGATTTCAAATCAACAGTAGAATACCCAAAAAAAACCTTTTTAACTGCGTACAACTAAATAACAGAATACCTATTTTATTTGTTTATAGCGTATATGTAATTATTTTTTAGCCATTATTAATAATTGAATTATAGCCAAGTAATATTGTAAGATTACAAAAATATAATACAAGTCCTTGTAAAAGACAAATAAAAATCTCTATGCTAAGCTAGTCTAACATAGAGATTAAAAAGTAATACCATAAAGCGTTTTTTTAGTAGCTAATTATTTGAAAGGTTTTTTTGTTATTAGTTATTTCTTAATTCGAATTGATAACTGCTTTCACACATATCTTTTAATGACCGGGTTGCCTTCCAGTTTAATTCTTTCTCTGCTTTTTGGGAAGAAGCGTAAGACACAGGAGCGTCGCCTGCTCTTCTTTCTGCAAATTCGTATTTAACTTTATTGCCGCAAATTTCATTGAAAGTATTAATTAAATCTAACACACTATATCCAACGCCCGTGCCTAAATTATATGTATTTAAAAAACCCTTTTTATCTGCAATCTTTTCTAACGCTTTTAAATGTCCCTTCGCTAAATCCACCACATGGATATAATCTCTAACACCTGTGCCGTCTGGTGTGTTATAATTATCTCCAAACACTTTTAATTTCCCCAATTTCCCTGTTGCAGCACGCGCAACTAATGGCATAAGATTGGCAGGTTTTTCACAATCTTCACCAATAAGAAAACTATCGTGTGCGCCAACGGGATTGAAATATCTTAGTATCACAAAATTATTTGTCTTATCTGCGGTATATACATCTTTTATAATTTCTTCTATAAAATATTTTGTTCTGCCGTATGGATTAGTAGGAGTTGTTGGCATACTTTCGTAATATGGCAAGTCATCTAAGTCTCCGTAAACGCAAGCAGATGAACTAAAAATTAAATTCTTAACGTTGTACTTTTTCATAGCTTCTAATAAATTAATGCTGGATATTATATTGTTGTTATAATATTTAAGTGGATTTTCCACAGACTCTCCCACGGCTTTGGAAGCCGCAAAATGCACAACGGCATAAAAATTTTCTTGCTCAAAAACTTTAAACAATGCCTCTTTATTTTTTAAATCTTCTTTGATAAATTTGAAACTTTTATTTGTTATTTGCTTAATCGAATCTTTCACTTCTAGTCTACTGTTGCTTAAATTATCTATAATCACAATATCATAATTATTTTGCAATAGTTCAACTGCGGTATGTGAACCGATATATCCTAGTCCGCCGGTTAAAAGTATTTTTTTCATATTTTCCTCACTTTTTTATTTAATTCGCCTAATATTAACATAAAAAGAAAAATAAACAAAATCCTTTAAATCAACATGGTCAATTTACTTAATATGTCAACTTTCTCGTTTTCGTTAAAAACTATATTAAAAATTTTCTCATCATAGGGAACTAAAAACTGCTCACGATTTTTTACTTGCTCAAGAGTCATATTATCTCGTTTCATAACTCGTTTTAATCGTTCGTCTTCATTCAGCCAAACAAGAATATTACAAGCGCTTTTTTTAAAAAGTGAGAGTTGATTTATTAAAACATGTTCAATAATGTATAGGCTTTTAGGATTTTTTTCTATTGTTTGCAACACATTTTCTTCACACAGTGCTTTCATATAGTTGCACCAATCATCATACAGTTCTTTGTTATTATAAATATGATTTGCAATGCTGTCTTTATCAAGTATGCCATCTTTAAAAACACTTTTTCCAAAAATTGAAAGTGCTTGAACTCGAACTTCTTTTGTGGTTAAAAGTTGTGTATTAACCTCATCTAAATCAACATGTATAGCATGAGGAAAGTTTTTGGTTATCGTTTCTGCAAGGGTAGTTTTTCCCGAACCCGCTTTGCCCGCAATCGTTATTATCATAGTTTTTTTCCTTTTAATTTTTTTACTTTATTTTATTCTATTATATATCAAATATCCGTTTAAAAAAAGAAATTTAAACTTTTTAAAAAAACTGCAAGGCAAACTTTCCTTACAGTTAGACTAAGTTTTTATTTCTTAGAACCCCTCCAAATTACAC
>ENA-UOOK01001991-UOOK01001991.1-fermentation-metagenome-genome-assembly--contig:-NODE-1991-length-25861-cov-13.304425_pt1 | contig 25861 bp, 24 predicted proteins | sample MGYA00245777_ERZ724023 | MGnify/ENA primary metagenome ERZ724023 (study PRJEB28704, sample SAMN03018312) | fermentation metagenome | biome: anthropogenic terrestrial biome; feature: soil... | reverse complement strand
ACGCCGAGGTGCGCGGGGCGAGGCGCTCGATGGGGATGATTTTTCAGCAGTTCAACCTGCTGATGCAGCGCACCGCCGAGGGCAACGTGTGCTTTCCGCTCGAAATCGCCGGCGTGAAGAAAGAGAAGGCGAAGGCCCGCGCTTCGCAGCTGCTGGAGCTTGTGGGCCTTTCGGACCGCAGGGACTCCTACCCGTCGCAGCTTTCCGGCGGGCAGAAGCAGCGGGTCGCCATCGCGCGCGCCCTGGCGACCGACCCGAAGGTCCTGCTCTGCGACGAGGCGACCAGCGCGCTGGACCCCACCACGACGAAGTCCATCCTCGCCCTGCTGCAGGACATCAACCGGCGGCTCGGCATCACCATTGTGGTCATCACGCACGAGATGGGCATCATCGAGGCCATCTGCGGCCGCGTGGCCATCATCTCCGACAGCCGCATCGCGGAGTGCGGCCGGGTGGAGGACGTCTTCTTCAAGCCGAAGACCGAGGCCGCCCGCCGCCTGGTCTGCCCGGAGGGCCGGGTGGACCGCTTCCGGAGCAGCCGGCGAATGCGCATCGTGTTCGACGGCAGCTCCGCCTTCGAGCCGGTCATCGCCAACATGGTGCTGGCCTGCGGAAAGCCGGTCAATATTTTGTATGCAGACACCAAAAACATCGGCGGCAAGGCGTTCGGCCAGATGGTCGTCCAGCTGCCGGAGGAGCGGGACACCGCGCGGAAGATGTTCGAGTACATCCGCTCGCGCGGCCTGACCGCCGAGGAGGTGAGGGAAAATGTGGGATGAGGCAATGCTGCGGATGATGCTGAACGGTATTGGCGAAACCCTGTATATGGTGGCGGTATCCACGTTCTTCGCCTATGTCATCGGCCTGCCGCTCGGCATCATGCTGGTCGTCTTCGCGCCGGGCGGGGCCCGCCCGCATCCCCGCGCCTATAAAATTTTGGACGTCGCCGTGAACCTGGCGCGATCCATTCCGTTCATCATCCTTCTCATCGCCATCCTGCCGTTCACCCGGGCCGTCGTGGGGACGACCATCGGCTCCACGGCGGCCATCGTGCCGCTCGCGCTTTCGGCCGCGCCGTTCATCGCCCGGCTGGTCGAGTCCTCTTTAAAGGAAGTGGACCCCGGCGTCGTGGAGGCGGCCCAGTCCATGGGGGCCACGACCTTCCAGATTATCCGGAAGGTCCTCCTGCCGGAGGCGAAGCCCTCGCTGCTGGTCGGCGGCGCCATCGCCGCCACCACCATCCTGGGCTATTCCGCCATGGCGGGGTTCTGCGGCGGCGGCGGTCTGGGCGACATCGCCATCCGCTTCGGCTATTACCGCTACCAGTACGACGTGATGCTGGTCACGCTGGTGCTCAACGTGGTGGTGGTCCAGATTCTGCAGGGAATCTTCATGAAGGCGTCGAGAAAGAGCGACAAGAGAAAATAAACTTTGCTTTCCATAGAAACAGGGAGGGTACTATAGTATGAAAAAACTGATTGCACTGCTGCTGACGGCCTCGCTGGCCGCCGCCGCGGCCGGATGCTCGGGCAATTCCGCGGCGTCCTCGAGCGCCGCGCCGTCTTCCGCCGCGCCGGCGTCTTCCGCGTCGGAATCTTCCTCGTCTGCGGCGGGCGGCTCCAAAACGCTGGTCGTGGGCGCCTCGCCCGCGCCGCACGCGAAAATCCTGGCCGAAGCGGCGAAAGAGCTCGAGAAAAAGGGCATCACGCTCGAAGTCAAGGAATTTTCGGACTACGTGATGCCCAACACCGCGCTGGAAGACAAGCAGCTCGACGCGAACTACTTTCAGCACAAGCCGTACCTGGACGATTTCAACAAGAAAAACGGCACCCACATCGTCTCGGCGGGCGCCATCCACTTTGAGCCGCTGGGGATTTACGGCGGCAAGACGGCCAGGCTCGCCGACCTGAAGGACGGCGCGACCGTCGCCGTGCCGAACGACACGACCAACGAGGCGCGCGCGCTGCTGCTGCTGCAGGCGAACAACCTGCTCAAGCTCAAAGAGGGCGTGGGCCTTGAGGCCACGCCGAAGGACATCGCCGAAAACCCGAAGAACCTGAAGTTCAAGGAGCTGGAGGCCGCCCAGCTCGCCCGCTCGCTGCAGGACGTGGACCTGGCGGTCATCAACGGCAACTACGCGATTTCCGGCGGGCTGAAGGTCTCGGACGCGCTCGCGACGGAGGACGCCAACTCGGAGGCGGCCAAGACTTACGCCAACATCATCGCGGTCCGCGAGGGCGACGAGAACCGGGAGGACATCAAGGCGCTGGTCGAGGTGCTCAAGAGCGACGAAATCAAGAAGTATATCACGGATACGTTCGCCGGGGCCGTCGTTCCGGTCGACTGAGACGCGGGCCGCTGAAGAAAAAAGGAAAAGAATCAGGGAGCCGGTTTTCCGGCCCCCTGTTTTTTTGCGCGCGCGGCTCCGCCGCCGGCCTCGGATAAAAAAAGAGGCCCGGCAGGACCGGACCTCCGCGGGCTCACTGGATCTGCACTTTGCGCGTCTTGGTTTTGGCTTCTTCCAGTTTCGGCAGCTGCAGCTCCAGGACCCCGTTGCTGTACGCGCCGCTGATTTTGCCGGCGTCGATGCCGTGGATGGCGTAGCTGCGGCTCAGCTTGCCGTACCTGCGCTCGCGGCGGATGTAATTCTTTTTGTCTTCCTTTTTGTCTTCCTTCCGCTCGGCCGAAATCGTGAGCTGATTGCCCTCTGCGTTCACACTGATTTCGTCTTTGCTGAAGCCGGGCAGGTCGGCCCGCAGGACGTACCTGTCCCCTTCGTCGACGATGTCCGAGCGGCAGGGCGCCCAGTCGCTCTCCGTGCCGCCGAAGAAGCTGTCGCCCAGCATCCGGTCGAAGGTGTCGAACAGGCTGTTGGTGCGCTCAAAAGGAACCAGATCAAACATACAATCAACCCCCTAAACACAAAATCCGCAAGATTTTATCTTCAGGGACCTTTCCCGATCCCTCTCGACGCCTTCAGTATATCGGGAAATTATGAATAAAATATGAAATATTATTTGCCAAATCGTAAACTTTAGCAGTCTAACAGTAAGAGTGCTAATTCTTTGAAGCCCCGCTCTTTTTCCGGATGCCGTACAGCAGGAAGCGCACGACCGGGATTCTGCCGGTCGCTTCGTAGAACAGCAGCGCCGCGGCGAGCGTGAGGGGCAGCAGCACAAAGTAGACCGCCGGGAACGGAACGCGCGCATACGTGAGGATGAAATAGGCGAGCGTGACCAGAATGGGGTAGTGGCACACGAAAATCCCGAAGCTGCGCTTTTTCAGGTACTCCGTCAGTTTGCTGCTCCGGTCCAGCCATTTTTGGGCGCACCCCAGCAGGGCCAGAATCATCAGCCAGGCGTACAGGTTGGTCAGCGGGTGCTGCAGGCACGCGTCGGCGGTGTAATCCGTGCCGAAGAACCGCCGGACCTGCACGCACCCCAGCGCGGCCGCGGCAATCAGGAGCGGGACGCCCGCCCGCCGGAGCCTGGCCAGCACCTCTTCGTGCGAGAAAACATAGTAGCCCAGCAGGAACGTGAGCCAGTAGATGCCGTTGCGGAACACGGTGACGACCGGCACGTTCAGCAGGAACGAGGACCCCCAGACCGGCAGGGCGAGCAGCAGCAGAACGGGCAGGTTCGCTTTGCCCGCCAGCGCCCACAGGCGGTCGTTCCGGTCGAGCCCGCGCAGCAGCAGCAGAACCATCGAGGCCGCGAACAGCTCCAGCAGGAACCACACGGGCCCTATCGCCAGGCAGTAGACCAGGTACCGCACGAAGCCGGGCACCCGCCGCCCGCCCAGCATGTCCACATAGTGCGAGATGACCCAGCCGTTGAGCCAGCCGAGCAGGAACATGCTCCCGAAAAACGGGACTATCAGCCTGCGCACCCGCTCGCGGGCGAACCGGCGGCCGCCGCGCGCCTGCAGGGAGTACCGCGCGCTGATGCCCGCGACCGCGAACATCAGGCACATGAACCACGGGTACACGAAGTATTCGAGGGCGTCCGCCGCGGGGACGCCCCGCACGGGGATGCCGGACGGCACCCCCGCGCTGTTGAACAGGTACACCACGTGGTAGAGCACGACCAGCAGGACGGTGCAGGAGCGCAGATTGTCGAGGTACTTTTTCCTCCCGGGAACGGACGCCGTTTCAGCCATGGCCGTCTTTGCCGCCTTTCTCCGGCGCGGGGCCGGAAAAAATCGTCCGGGACAGCTCCGCAAACAGCCCCTTCGGCGGAATCGCGATGCCGCGCTTTCTGTCCGCCAGAACAATCAGCGTGTCGCCCGGCCGGATGCCGAAGATATCCCGCGCCTCTTTCGGAATCACAATCTGCCCTTTCTCGCCGACCTTCACCGTCCATGCGTACCTGCCGTTCGGAGCGGCCATCGGACCTCACATCCTTAAAGTATGATAAGTATGAAATGTAGTACATATCATAACACGCGGCCCGCCTCCCGTCAATGGAAAATACAGGGAGCGGGCCCGGCCCGTTCGGGCGGCGGCCGCGCGGAAAGGAAGCCGGACGCCGGGGGACGCTCTCCGGCGGTTTTAAGGGCGTCCCTCTCTATACATATTGTTTTATAATTGGATTAAAATACTGCCGGTTTTCATAAAATCCGCTCAATGCCGAAGCGCGCGGAAGATTTCGTCCAGCGTGAAATCCGCGCGGCAGATTTTGTCGTCCGCGGCGCCGTAGTACAGCAGGACCCTGTCCCCGTCCCGGACGCAGCCGCAGGTGAAGACGGTGCCGCCGAAGAAGCCCCGCTTCTCGTACTCCGTTTCGGGCCGGAGGAGCGGCTCCTTCGTCCACGCGAGGATTTTTTCGGGGTCGTCGCGGTCCAGCAGCATGGCGCCCAGGCGGTAGCGGCTGCGGCCGTCGGCCGCGTGGTAAAACTCCACCCAGCCCTTTTCCGTGAGGAAGGGCACGGCGCCCCCGCCGACCTTCAGCCCGCCCCAGCCGAGGCCTGCGCCGGAAAAGAGCGGCCGCTGCCGGCCCCACGAGACCAGGTCGGGGGATTTGCAGATCCATATCTGCGGCGCGCCGAACTGCGGACACACGGGCCGGTTGAGCGCGTAGTACAGCCCGCCGATTCTGGCGGGGAAAATCGCGACGTCCTTGTTTTCCGGCGCGAAGATGAGGCCCAGCCGCTCAAACCGGCAGAAGTCCCGGGTGCGCATCAGCCCCACGGCCGGGCCGCGCGCGCTGACCGCCGTGTAGCTGATGTAGTAGTTCCCCGCAATCCGCGTCACGCGCGGGTCCTCCATGCCCCAGCTCTCCTCCTCCGTTTCGGGGAAGGCCATCGGCCGCTCGTCCACCCGGAAGTGGACGCCGTCGAAAGAGCGGGCGAGGCGCAGGTGCGAGAAGGACGTGAGGCAGACGACCCCGCGCGCGCCGGACCTGCGCAGGACGGTGCGCCCGTCGGAAAAATCCAGCTCGGGGTGTTCGCTCCTGAGCAGGCGGAGCAGTTCCATCCGCAGGCCGGCCCCGCGCCGCCGCATCACGGGGACCGCCACTTCCCGCGGGGAGTCCCCGGCCGATTCGGCGACCCTGCAGACCAGCAGAATCTGGTCCCCGAACCGGCACGCCCCGCAGTTGAAGATTCCCCGCACGCACAGGCCCGGCCGGCTCGGCTTTACGTCCCGGACGGTTAAAAGCGGATTTTCCGCGCATCGCATCATGGTAAAAACAGTTCCTTCTTCCGGTGATTTTGAGGGCCGGAGACACGTGCCGTGCCCCGGTTCTTATCCTGCCCCTATGATAGCGAAAGATTTGCGGGAATACAAGCCTTTCTCCTTGCGAAATCCAAAACGCGACGGTATAATGACAGGAGGAGCGGGGCGCGGATGCGCCCGCCGCTCCGGCGGGAGGGAAAACGAAGCGATGAGGACGATTTATCTTGCCGGCGGGTGCTTCTGGGGCGTGCAGAAGTACTTCGACCAGTTCGACGGGGTCCTGCAGACCGCCGCGGGCTATGCGAACGGGAACACCGGAGCCCCGAAGTACGGGCAGCTTAAAGACACCGGCCATGCGGAGACGGTCAGAATCCTGTACGACGAGAGCAAAATTTCGCTGGCCGGCCTGCTGGACCGGTACTTCCGGGTGATCGATCCGTTCTCCGTGAACCGGCAGGGGAACGACGCCGGGACCCAGTACCGCACGGGCATCTATTCCGAGGACCCGGCGGCGCTTGCGGAAATCCGCGCGTACGTCCGGCAGGCGGAGCAAAAGTTCGGCAGGCCGGTGGCCGTCGAGGTCGGGCCGCTCAAAAACTTCTGCCCCGCCGAGGAGTACCACCAGAAATACCTGGAGAAGCACCCCGGCGGGTACTGCCACATCGCCCCGCGGTTCTTCAAAAAGAAGGAATAAGGGCCTTTCGGGGCCGGAGAACGGATTTTGAGAAAAGAGGCTTTTCTTATCATGAATCAGGCGCAGTTGGAGCGGATCCGCAGCGGAAAAGGCTTTCTGGCCGCCCTGGACCAGAGCGGGGGCAGCACCCCGAAGGCGCTGGAGGCCTACGGCGTGCCGCGCGACGCCTACTGCAACGAGGAAGAGATGTTCGACCTCGTCCATCAGATGAGGACGCGGGTGGTGACCAGCCCGGCCTTTTCGTCGGAGCACATCCTCGGCGCCATCCTGTTCGAGCAGACGATGGACCGCACGGTGGAGGGGATGCCGACGGCGGACTACCTCTGGCGGAAGAAGGGCGTCGTGCCGTTCCTCAAGGTCGACAAGGGCCTCGCGCCCATTGAGGACGGCGTGCAGATGATGAAGCCGATTGCCGGGCTGGACGCGCTGCTGAAGCGGGCGGCCGCGCGGAACATCTTCGGCACGAAGATGCGCTCGGTGATAAAGAAGGCGGACCCCGCCGCCGTCCGCAGAATCGCGGACCAGCAGTTCCGGTATGCGCGGCAAATCGCCGCGGCGGGCTTTCTGCCCATCGTCGAGCCGGAGGTCGACATCTTCAGCCCCGACAAGCCGGAGGCGGAAAAGCTCCTGAAAGCGGAGATTCTGAAGCACCTGAACGGACTGCCCGAAGGCACCGACGTGATGCTGAAGCTCTCCCTTCCCTCGCAGGACGGCTTTTACGCGGAGCTGATTGCCCACCCGCGCGTGGTCCGTGTGGCCGCCCTTTCGGGCGGGTACAGCCGCGAAGAGGCCGACGAGCGTCTGCGCAGGAACCCCGGGATGATTGCGAGCTTCTCCCGCGCGCTGCTGAACGGCCTTTCCGTGCACCAGACCGACGAGCAGTTCAACGCCGCGCTGCGCGCCTCCGTCGGGGAAATCTATCAGGCTTCCGTCACCTGAGGCGGCAGGCTGAGCCTGCACGCACGGCCCGGCGCCGGCAGAGCCGGTTCCGGCCCGGCGTGGGGTACAGCGAAAACAAAACGCCCGCTCTGCCGGGACAGTCAAAGACAGCTCCCGGCGGCAAGTTGCCGCTCCCACGGCCCGGCGTGGGTACAGCGAAAATTAAAAGCCCGATTTGCCGGGACAGGATAAGACATCTCCCGGCGGCGTGTCGCCGCCGCCACCGGCCCGGCGTGGGGAACGGCAAAAACGCCGGCCCGCTTTGCCGGGACAGGATAAGACAGCTCCCGTCTTGCTAAACGGGAGCTGTCCCTTTTATCGGGCCAAGATGCTACCGACCGCAACCCCCGTCGTCCATGGGAACCGCCCGGCGTGTCGAATGTTGCCAAGCTGGATGACGGCTCTTGGGGGGCGGGGGGACGTTTTAGGGCCCCTCCCGCCGGGAGGTAACAGTCCCCCCGCGCGTACTTTGCCTACTTTCGGACAAGACCGAAAGTAGGGGCCCTGCGCGGCCTGAGCGCGAACTGAAGAAAAGACTTTGAAATCAGAAGAGGCTGATTTGCAGGGCATAAAGGGCGCTTTTCGGGGAGAGGCGCGTATGACGTCGCACGTCCGGCCTGAGCGCGAACTGGAATAAAGCTTTAAAATCAGAAAAATTTGGTTTATGAGGCCAAAACTACAGCTATAAAAACTCCCGAAGCAAAATTTACGCTTCGGGAGCTGTCTCTGACCGTCCCGGCAGACTAAACTTTCAGTTTTCACCGTTCCCCACGCCGGGCCGAAACGGGCACCGCCCGCGGCAAACGGCCCCTGCATACCGCCGGGGAACCATACGTGCGTTCTGAAGCCTGCATAAATATTCAAAAAAAGACTTGATTTTCTGCATAAAAGGGGTATAATGGGCTTATAAAAATTAATTCTGCAATGCGGAGAAAAAGGCGGGCGGGTTTCAAATGGAAAAAAAGATTAAAAAAGTGGTCCTCGCGTATTCCGGCGGGCTGGACACGTCGGTCATCATCCCGTGGCTGAAAGAGCACTACGACGGCTGCGAGGTCGTCGCCGTCGCGGCGGACGTGGGGCAGGGCGCCGAGCTGGACGGCCTGGAGGAAAAGGCCAAGAAGACGGGCGCCTCCAAGCTGTACATCGCGGACCTGAAAAAGCAGCTTGTCGAAGACTACATCTGGCCCACGCTGAAGGCCGGCGCGGTCTACGAGGGCAAGTACCTGCTGGGCACGTCGTTCGCAAGGCCGCTGATCGCCAAGCGCCTGGTGGAGATTGCGCAGGCCGAGGGCGCCGACGCCATCGCGCACGGCGCGACCGGCAAAGGGAACGACCAGGTGCGCTTCGAGCTCGCCATCCGCGCCTTCGCGCCGGAGATGACCATCATCGCCCCGTGGCGCATCTGGGACCTCAAGTCCCGCGACGAGGAGATCGACTATGCCGAGGCGCACGACGTGCCGCTGAACATCACCCGGCAGACCAACTATTCCAAGGACAAGAACCTGTGGCACCTTTCGCACGAGGGGCTGGACCTGGAGGACCCGGCGAACGAGCCGCAGTACGACAAAATCCTGGAGCTCGGCGTCTCGCCCGAAAAGGCCCCCGACAAACCGGCCTATGTGGCGCTGTCGTTCGAGAAGGGCATCCCGGTCAGGCTGAACGGCGAAAAGCTCGGCGGGGTGGATCTGATTGCGAAACTGAACCGGCTCGGCGGCGAGAACGGCGTCGGCATCGCGGACCTGGTGGAAAACAGGCTGGTCGGCATGAAGTCCCGCGGCGTCTACGAGACCCCCGGCGGCACCATCCTCTACCACGCGCACAAAAAGCTGGAGGAGCTCTGCCTGGACCGCGACACTTCCCATTTCAAGGAGGGCGTCGCGCAGAAATTCGCGGAGCTGGTCTACGACGGCAAATGGTTCACCCCCCTGCGCGAGGCGCTCTCCGCCTTTGTGGATTCCACCCAGCGGAACGTGACCGGCGAGGTCAGGCTCAAGCTCTACAAAGGCAATATCATCGACGCGGGCGCAACCTCCCCGTATTCTCTCTACGACCAGGAGATCGCCACCTTCAGCGCCGACCACGTCTACAACCAGGCCGACGCGGACGGGTTCATCAAGCTCTTCGGCCTGCCGATTACCGTGCAGGCCCTGAAGAAAAAGAAAAAATAACGGGGGCGCGGAAATTGATACGAGCGGGAATCCTCGGCGCGACGGGCTATGCCGGGGCCGAGCTGGTCCGGCTGCTGCTCGGCCACCCGGCGGCGCGGGTGGCGGCCCTCGGCTCCAAAAACTTTGAGGGCAGGGCCCTGAGCGAGCTTTACCCCGCGTACGCCGGGCTGTGCGACGCGGTCTGCGGGGAGCAGGACGCGGTCATCGAGAAGAGCGACGTGGTGTTCGCCGCGCTGCCGAGCGGGCTTTCGCAGGAGATCGCGTGGCAGTGCCGGCAGGCGGGCCGGCTCTTCATCGACATGGGCGCGGACTTCCGCCTGGAGCGCGAAGAGGACTACAAAAAGTGGTACGGCGGCGGGTTCCGGCATCCCGAGCTGCACGCGCAGGCGGCCTATGGCCTGCCGGAGCTGTTCCGGGAGAGCATCCGCGGCGCCAGGCTGATTGCGAACCCCGGCTGTTATGCGACGGCGGTGCCCCTCGCGCTGGCCCCGGCCCTGAAGGCCGGGCTGGTCTCCCCCCAGGGAATTGTGGCGGACTGCGCCTCGGGCATGACCGGCTCCGGCCGGGGGCTGAAGCAGAGCGCGCACTTCGCCGAGCGGAACGAGAGCATGACGCCCTACAAGGCCGGCTGCCACCGCCATACGCCGGAGATGGAGCAGACGCTGCGCCGGGTCTGCGGCAGGGACGTGAAGCTCACGTTCGTGCCGCACCTGCTGCCGGTCAGCCGCGGAATCCTCGCGACATGCTACGCCCGGCTCGCGCCCGGCGTTTCGATGCGGCAGGTCCGCGAAGCCTACGGGGCCGCCTGGGGCGGCGAGCGCTTCGTCCGGCTGCTGCCGGAGGGGAGCGCCGCGGACATCCGGAACGTGCGGCTCTCCAATTTCTGCGACGTTTCGCTGCACCTGGACGCGCACACCCATACGCTCATCGCGGTCTCCGCCCTCGACAACATGGTCAAGGGCGCGGCGGGGCAGGCGGTGCAGAACATGAACCTCGCGCTCGGCCTGGACGAGGCCGCCGGCCTGACGGCCGCGCCCCCGGCGTTCTGATAAAGAAAGGAGCACAAAATGCAGAATCGGGAAAGCGGCGGCGTGACGGCCGCCCGGGGGTTCCGCGCGGGCGGCGTGCACTGCGGCATCCGCAAAAACGCGGGCAAGCCGGACCTGGCCATGGTCGCCTGCAGCGCGCCCTGCGCGGCCGCGGCAGTCTACACGAGCAACAAGGTCAAGGGCGCGCCCCTGGCCGTCACGCGGGAGAACCTGAAGGACGGCAGGGCGCAGGCGGTGATCTGCAACAGCGGCAACGCCAACACCTGCACCGCGGACGGCCCCGCCAAGGCGCGCCGGATGTGCGAGGCGGCCGGGCGGGCGCTGGGCATTTCGCCGCGGGACGTGATTGTCGCCTCCACCGGCGTAATCGGGCAGCCGCTGCCCATCGAGCCGATTGAAAGGGCCGTGCCGGCGCTCGCGGCGTCGCTCTCGCGCGGGGGCTCGCTCCTCGCCGCCCGCGCCATCATGACGACGGACACCGTGGTCAAGAACCTCGACACAACGTGCACGCTGGGCGGAAAGACCGTGAAAATCGGCGGGATCGCGAAGGGCTCCGGCATGATCCACCCCAACATGGGCACCATGCTCTGCTTCCTGACGACAGACGCCGCCGTCTCCGCCCGCGCGCTGGACGCGGCCCTGCGCCGCGCCGTGGACGTGAGCTTCAACATGGTCAGCATCGACGGCGACACCTCCACGAACGACATGTGCGCGGTTCTGGCGGACGGCCTCGCCGGCAACCCGGAAATCGCCGAGCCTTCCGGCGCGGACTTCGAGGCCTTCGCCGCCGCCCTCACCGGGCTGTGCGTGCGGTTTGCCCGCATGCTCGCCAAAGACGGCGAGGGCGCGTCCCGCCTGCTGGTCTGCGAGGTCACGGGCGCGAAGGACCGGCAGAACGCGCGCCTGGCCGCGCGGGCGGTCGTGCACTCCACGCTGTTCAAGGCGGCCATGGCCGGCGCGGACGCGAACTGGGGCCGCGTGCTGTGCGCGCTGGGCTACTGCGGCGCACAGCTGGACCCGGCGAAGGCCAGCGTCGCGTTCTCCTCCGCCGCGGGCGAGGTCACGGTCTGCCGCGACGGCGCGGGCGTCCCGTTCAGCGAGGAGCAGGCCAAAAAGGTCCTTTCGCAGGACGAGGTGACCGTGCACGTCGCGCTGCGGGACGGCGCGGCCTCGGCCGAGGCGTTCGGCTGCGACCTGACCTGCGGGTATGTGAAAATCAACGGCAGTTACCGCAGTTAGCGGAAGGGCGGCGGAGCGGATGCGGATATCGAACGGCGACAGGGCCAAAATCCTGGTGCAGGCCCTGCCCTATATCCAGACCCACGCGGGCAGGACCGTGGTGGTCAAATACGGCGGCAGCGCCATGACGGACGGCGCCCTCAAGGACGCCGTGATGAGCGACATCGTGCTGATGCAGCTCGTGGGCATCCGGGTGGTGCTGGTCCACGGCGGCGGCAGGGAAATCAGCGCCGTGCTCGGCAGGCTCGGCATCGAGAGCCGCTTCGTCGGCGGCCTGCGCTACACCGGCCCCGAAAGCATCGGCGTGGTGCAGATGGTGCTGGCCGGCAAGGTGAACAAGGACCTCGTGCGGCTTCTGGAGCGGCACGGCGGGCGCGCCGTGGGCCTGTGCGGGCTGGACGACGGCATGCTGAAGGCCCGCAGGCGGCGGGAGCCGCCGGACCTCGGCTTTGTGGGCGAAATCACCTCCGTGAACCCCGCCGCGCTCGACAACGCCACCCGAAACGGCTATGTGCCGGTCGTCGCGCCGATTGCGGGCGGGGAGGACGGGCAGGTCTACAACATCAACGCGGACGTCGCCGCCTCGCGCATCGCCGCCGAGCTGAAGGCCGAAAAGCTGATTCTGATGACGGATGTGCGCGGCCTGCTGCGCGACAAAGACGACGAATCCACGCTGATTCCCGTCGTAAACGTGAGCGACGTGCCCCGGCTGCGCAAGCAGGGCGTCGTGACCGGCGGCATGATTCCGAAGGTCGCGTGCTGCGTGGACGCGGTGCGGCGCGGCGTGGGCCGCGCGCATATCATCGACGGGCGCATCCCCCATTCCATCCTCGTCGAGCTGTTCTCCGACGAGGGCATCGGCACCATGTTCCGCTGACGGGAGGGTCGGGCATGACTTTTGAAGAGATAAAAAAGAAGGAAGAATCCTGCCTGATGCCGTGCTACGCGCGGTATCCGGTCGCGCTGGTCTCCGGCAGGAACGCGACCGCGTGGGACGCGGCCGGGAAGGAATACGTCGATTTCACCAGCGGCATCGGCGTGAACAGCCTCGGCTTCTCGGACCCGAAATGGGCCGCCGCCGTGGCGGCCCAGGCCGCGAAGCTGCAGCACTGCTCCAACCTCTTTTACAGCCCGGTGCAGATCCGCGCGGCCGAAAAGCTCTGCGCGCTGAGCGGCATGGCGAAGGTCTTCTTCTGCAACTCCGGGGCGGAGGCGAACGAGTGCGCCGTCAAGCTGGCGCGCCGGTACGGCGAGACGGCGCTCGGCCCCGGGCGCACCGAAATCGTCACGCTCGAAAATTCGTTCCACGGGCGCACCGTCACCACCCTGGCCGCCACGGGGCAGGCGCAGTTCCACTCCGACTTTCTGCCGCTCACGCAGGGGTTCCGCTACGCGCAGCCGACGCTGGACGGCGTGCGCGCGCAGGTGACGGAAAAGACCTGCGCGGTTCTGGTGGAGCCGGTGCAGGGCGAGGGCGGCGTGGTGCCGCTCGGAGGGGAGTTTCTGCACGGCCTGCGCGAGCTCTGCGACCGCCGCCGCATTCTGATGATGGCGGACGAGGTGCAGACGGGCGTGGGGCGCACCGGCGCGTTCTACTGCTGCCAGAAATACGGCGTGCAGCCGGACGTCCTCACCAGCGCGAAGGGCCTTGCGGGCGGCCTGCCCATGGGCGCGTGCCTGTGCGCCGCGCCGCTGGGCGGGCTGCTCGGGCGCGGGATGCACGGCTCCACCTTCGGGGGCAACCCGGTGGCCTGCGCCGGCGCGCTCGCCGTGATGGAGCGCGTGGGCGCCCCCGCCTTTCTGCGGAAGGTGCGGGAAAAGGGCGAATATTTCGCGCGGGCGCTGAAAAAGATGCCCGGCGTCGCCCTGGTGCGCGGCGCGGGGCTGATGCTCGGCGCGAAACCGGAAGCGGCCGCCCCCGGCGCAATCGCCGCCCGCTGCGCGGAAAACGGCCTGCTGATTCTCACGGCGAAAGACGTGCTGCGCCTGCTGCCGCCGCTGACCGTCACCAAAGAGGAAGCCGACCGCGGCCTCGCGATTCTGGCGGACGCGCTGCGGTCGTTCCAATAAATAAAAGGCCGAAAGGGCCTGCTTCACTGAATCAAACGGAGGGCACCATGAAACATCTGCTGAAACTGATGGATTTGACCGGCGGGGACATCACCGCCATCCTCAACCTTGCCGACCAGCTCAAGTACGAGCGGAAGCACGGCATCACGCACCACGTCCTCGCGGGCAAGACGCTGGGGATGATCTTCAGAAAAGCCTCGACCCGCACGCGGGTCTCGTTCGAGGCGGGCATGTACCAGCTCGGCGGCCTGCCGATCTTCCTTTCCGCCGGGGACCTGCAGATCGGCCGCGGCGAGCCGGTGCAGGACACGGCGCGCGTGCTGTCCCGCTACCTGGACGGCATCATGATCCGCACCTACAAGCAGTCGGAGGCCGAGGCGCTCGCGCGGGACGGCTCCATCCCCGTCATCAACGGCCTGACGGATTTTTCGCACCCGTGCCAGGTCCTCGCGGACCTGATGACCGTGCGCGAGTACAAGGGCGCGCTCGAGGGCCTGAAGCTGTGCTTCATCGGCGACGGGAACAACATGATGAACTCCCTGATTGTCGGCGGGCTGAAGATGAAGATGGAGGTCTCCGTCGCCTGCCCGGATGCGTACCGCCCCGCCGCACAGGTGCTCGATTTTGCCCGGACCCACCCGTCGTTCAGCATCACGCGGGACCCGCTGGAGGCCGCCGCCGGCGCCGACGTGGTCGTCACGGACGTGTGGGCCTCGATGGGCGAGGAGGCCGAGGCCGAGCAGCGCCGCAGGGCGTTCCAGGGCTACCAGGTCAACGACGCCGTCCTCGCCGCCGCCAAGCCGGGCGCGATGGTGATGCACTGCCTGCCCGCCCACCGCGGCGAGGAAATCACCGCCGAGGTCTTCGAGGCCCATGCCAAGGAGATCTTCGACGAGGCCGAGAACCGCCTGCACGCCCAGAAAGCCGTGCTGGTCAAGCTGCTGGCGGACTGAGGGCGGGTACAGCGTAGCCTGCTGAATCGGGGCCGCTGCAAAACACAAGTTTTGCAGCGGCCCCCGTTTATTGTCTGCCAGAAAAGTCCAGGCTCAGGCTGAATCAGAATAATTGAGCCGGGGAGGCCGGATGGTATCGTCGCTCAAAAACGCGTCGACCAGCAGCAGAGCCGCCCCGATGGCGCTTGCCTTGTCGCTGTACCGGCTGAAATGCAGATAATTCAAAGGTTCGCCGAAGGAGTTGAGGGGAAGCAGCTTTTTGCGCAGCAAATCGGAGTACTGCTTCAGATACTGGACAATCTCGCCTCCCAAGATGATGTCGGAATCAAAGACCGTGCGCAGGTTGTTGATTCCGGTCGCGAGATAGTCGAGGTAGGTTTCCCATTTCTGCATGCAGTACTGGTTCCCCATCTGCAGGGACGCGAAAAACTCGTCCACGTCGGTGAAATTGGGCTCCGTCAGCACCTGCGTTGAACAATAGGCTTCAAGGCAACCTTTTTTCCCGCAGGAGCAGGTCAGGCCGTCCTTTACGATGGTCATGTGGCCGAACTCGCCGGCCCGGCCGTTCATGCCGTTGAAAACCTTGTTCCCCACGATGATGGAGCCGCCGACCCCCTTGTTTATCGAAAGGAACACGGCGCTTTCCACTTCATCCATGTGCCAGATTTCGGCGAACCCGGCGAGGTTTGCCTCGTTGTTTGCCAGCACGGGGTAGGATATGTATTTTGTGATGGCCCCCAGCGGCAGATTGCGCACCTGCAGGGTCGGGCTGTACTCCAGCAGATTTTTTTTAGTGTTGAACAGACCCGGCAGCGCGATGCCGATGCCCAGCAGCAGGCTCCGGTCGATTCCGCTCCCTGCGAGAAAGGTCTCCAGATAATCGGCGAGCTTTTTATAGTACGCGTCGTTGTTTTGAAAATGCTCCCGAATGATTTTATAGTGCAGGATGTCTTCGCCGAGGTTGATCAGGACGAAACGGAGATGATTCTGCGTGATTTCGATTCCGACGGAAAAATAAGCGTCGTAGGCCAGCGAATTGACCACCGGCTTCCGCCCGCCGGAGGATTTTAAGGTGCCGGATTTTTTAACTAATCCACGGGCGGAGAGCTCTTTTAGAATCAGGGAAACGGTGGGCATGCTGAGGCCCAAAGTCTTCGCGATTTTCTGCTTTGTTGCCCCGTTGTTCGTGTAAAGAAAATTTACAATCTTTTTCTTGTTGGTGTCCCTGACCTGGAGATTGTTCACGATGCAACCTGCTTTTCTAAGAGATGTGATTTGGAGATGTAATTTGTTTTTATATTGTATCATAGGCGCTGTAAGATTTCTATAGATGCCGGGAATTTTTAATACTTTTATAAAATAATTTTACTAATAGAAGGAACAGATCCTTTATAATTCGGCAATTTATAGGCAGAGATTCTTATCATGTTAAAATCATGTTAAAATGTATTCCATAAAACGCTGGATAGAAACAGTAATTATGTAAAAGAAACATACCTGCTCCTGATTTGTTTATTAAAAAATTTAAATATTTGTTGACATTCCACAACTTCCGTGCTACCATAGTTTGTGTTAAAGATTTATAAAAGTATAAATCGTTAGTATCGGAACAGCGGCCTTCCCTTCTTCCGATTCCCGGAGGGCGAGATTCCAAACGAACGGTTCCGGAAAAGAATTTCTGTGTGCGCCGCAAAGCGGCACCAGGAAAAATCAAAGAGGAGATGTATCTTCCATGAAAAAAGCACTGGCATTCCTTTTGGCGGCAGTTATGCTCTGCCTGTCGGCGGGGTGTTCGGGAAGCAAGCAGGCAGCCGCGCCGGCATCGCAGGCGTCGGGCCAGGCTTCTCAGGCAGAAGCCAAAACAGGCTCCGGCGGCAAGAAAGTCGGAGTCTGCATGCCGGAAAAGAACCTGCAGCGGTGGGTTCAGGACGGCGACAACATGAAAAAAGTGCTGGAGTCCAAGGGCTACACGGTTGAACTTCAGTATGCCAACAACGACGTGAACACCCAGGTCTCCCAAATTGAGAACATGATTACAAGCGGCGTCAACGTGCTGGTCATCGCCTCCATCGACGGTTCGGCCCTTTCCGATGCGCTGAAACAGGCCAAAACCAACAATGTGAAGGTCATCGCATACGACCGGCTGCTGATGAATTCCGAAAACGTGGATTATTACGCGACGTTTGACAACACCAAAGTAGGCACACTGCAGGGCCAGTACATCGTCGACAAGCTTGGGGTTAAGGAAGGGAAAGGCCCGTTCAACATTGAAATCTTCTCTGGGGCACCGGACGACAACAACGCCAAGTATGTCTATAAAGGTGCAATGGACGTGCTGAAGCCCTATATCGACAGCAAAAAGCTTGTGGTCAAAAGCGGCCAGACCGATTTTGCAAAATGCGCAACCGAACATTGGAAAACGGAAGTCGCCCAGGCCAGAATGGACAATCTGCTTTCCGCCAATTACGCGAGCGGCGCAAAGCTGGACGCGGTCCTGACCCCGAACGACGCCATTGCCCGCGGCGTTCTGTCCTCCCTGAAGAACATCGGCTACGGCTCGAGCGACAAGCCCTTCCCGATCACGACCGGCCAGGACTGTGAAAAGTCCAATGTCACCTCCATCGCGAAAGGCGAGCAGTCCATGAGCATTTTCAAAGACACCAGGACTTTGGCAAACAAGGTCGCGGGCATGGTGGACGCTCTGCTGCAGGGGAAAGAGGCAGAAGTCAACGACACCAAGACCTATGACAACGGCGTCAAAGTGGTTCCCACCTATCTGTGCGATCCAATTGCCGTGACGAAGGACAACTACGAAAAAACTCTAATTGATTCCGGCTACTATACCAAAGCCGATTTGGGCCTTTGATTCTTCGGAATTCTTTTGCCCGGAAAGGGAATTCCCTTTCCGGGCAAATTAATGAAGGATTCCGTTAGAAGACGGGACGGCAGGGAGGTTCTATATGACCGAAAACATTCTTGAGATGCGGAATATTACCAAAGAATTTCCGGGCGTCAGGGCTCTGGACAGGGTCAACTTTTCCGTTAAAAAAGGTTCCGTCCATGCGCTGGTAGGCGAGAACGGGGCGGGCAAGTCCACCCTGATGAATGTTCTGGGGGGAGTGTACCCTTACGGAACCTACAGCGGCGATATCGTCTGGGAAGGGAAAGTCTGTCAGTTCAAAAACATCAAGGACAGCGAAAAGGCCGGCATCGCCATCATTCATCAGGAGCTTGCGCTGATTCCCTATCTTTCGATCGCGGAGAACCTGTTTATCGGCAACGAGCGGGCGAAAAACGGAATCGTGGACTGGGACCTGACCTATAACGAAGCGAAAAAACTGCTGCTCCGCGTGGGGTTAAAAGAAGACCCCAACACCCTGGTCAAAGACATCAACGTGGGCAAGCAGCAACTTGTGGAGATTGCGAAGGCGCTCGGCAAGAACGCGAAGCTGCTGGTTCTGGACGAGCCGACGGCGGCCCTGACGGAGCGGGATTCCCGGCATCTTCTGGAGCTTCTGAAAGAGCTGCAGAAAGCGGGGATGACCTCCATCCTGATTTCCCATAAGCTGAACGAGGTCGCCGCGGTCGCGGACACCATCACGATTCTGCGCGACGGCAAGACGATTGAGACCCTGGTGGACGGCAGAGACGAGATTACGGAAGACCGCATCATCAAGGGGATGGTCGGCAGGGAGATGACGGAGCGGTTTCCGAAGCGGGAAGCCAACATCGGCAAAGAGGTGGCTTTTGAAATCCGGGACTGGTCGGCGGACAACCCGCTTATCGAGGGAAAGAAGCTGCTGGACCACGTCAACATCAAGGTGCATAAAGGGGAGATCGTCGGGCTGGCCGGCCTTATGGGCGCCGGGCGCACGGAGCTTGCCATGAGCGTGTTCGGGGGCCTGTGCGGCAAGAACATCACCGGAAAGGTGTTCAAGGACGGCGTGGAGATCGACACCGGCACGGTCCAGAAAGCGATTGCGAACAAAATCGCCTACGTGACCGAAGACCGGAAAACAGCCGGGCTGATTTTAATGGACGACATCCGCACCAACATCACGCTTTCGAGCCTCGGCAAAGTGAGTTCCCGTTCGGTGCTGGACCCCGACAGGGAAACCCAACTGGCGGAGGAGTACAGGGAAAAGCTGAACATCAAATCGCGCAGCGTGTTCCAAAAGGCCGGGAGCCTTTCCGGCGGCAACCAGCAGAAGGTCGTGCTGAGCAAATGGATTCTGACGGAGCCGGACGTGCTGATTCTGGACGAGCCGACCCGCGGAATCGACGTGGGCGCCAAATATGAAATCTACACCATTATCAATCAGCTTGCATCGGAGGGCAAATGCGTGATTATGATTTCTTCCGAGCTGCCCGAGGTGCTCGGCATCAGTGACCGGGTCTATGTGCTGAACGAGGGCAGGGTCGTCGGAGAACTTACCAAAGAAGAGGCAAAAGCCGAGACGGTTATGCAGTGCATCATGGCGAACAAAAGGTTAGGAGCGTGAAAATATGCCGGATTTATCAAATCAGACGGAAACCAGAAAGACCTCTTTCAATTTAAGACAGTACAGCATGATCATTGCCCTGATTGTGATAATGGTGCTGTTTCAGATCCTGACCGGCGGTATCTTTTTAAAGCCGCAGAACGTCACGAACCTCATTTTGCAGAACAGCTACGTCATTATCCTGGCCGTCGGCATGCTGCTGTGCATTGTCAGCAGCGGTGCCATCGACCTTTCCGTCGGTTCCGTCGTCGCCTTCATCGGGTCCCTGCTCGGCGTGCTGATTGTCCAGAAAGGCATGAACGTCTGGCTGGCCGTCCTGATTGCCCTTCTGGTCGGCGCGCTGATCGGCGCCTGGCAGGGCTTCTGGATTGCCTACATAAGGATCCCCGCTTTTATCGTGACTTTGGCCGGGATGCTGATTTTTCGCGGGCTGACGCTCTATGTCCTGCAGGGCATGACGCTTTCGCCGTTCCCCAAAGGCTTCCTCGCCATCAGCTCCGGCTTTCTGCCGACCAGCGGCGGTCCGCTGGATACGACGACGCTGGTTCTGGGCGCCATTGCGATAGTGGTTTATCTGTTTTCCGCCATCCGGGGCCTGCAGAGGAAAAAGAAGCACGGCTATGCGCTTCCGGCCAAAGGCGTATTCCTCATCAAGAATATCGTGATTGTCGCGGCCATCGCCCTGTTTTCCATCTGGCTGGCCCTCTATGAAGGCGTCCCGATTCTGCTGCTGATTCTTGTGGCGCTGATTCTTATTTATTCGTTCTTCACCAATAAGACGGTTCAGGGCAGATACCTGTATGCGATGGGCGGAAATGAAAAAGCGGCGATACTTTCCGGCATCAACACCAAAAAGGCGCTGTTCTTTACTTTTGTGAACATGGGTGTTCTGGCGGCGCTGGGCGGCATCGTCTTCACTTCCCGCCTGCAGGCGGCGACGCCTGCGGCCGGCCAGAACTTTGAGATGGACGCCATCGCTTCCTGCTACATCGGCGGCGCGGCGGTCATGGGCGGAAGCGGAACCATTGTCGGCGCCGTCGTCGGCGCCCTGGTCATGGGCGTCATCAACAACGGCCTTTCCATCATGGGGGTCGGCAGTGACATCACCCAGACAATCAAGGGCTTTGTGCTGCTTGCCGCCGTCGTTTTCGACATCCTTTCCAAAAAGCACGCCGCCCGGGCATAAATTCCGCGCGGCGGACACTTGCGGGCGGGCCGCGTCTGCGCTACAATAAAGGGCAGAAAATGCGGCTTGCCCGCAGAGCGGAGGAGTTTGGAATGGCGGAAGTTGTGGCGCTGGGGGAAGTGCTCGTCGATTTTACGCCCGCGGGGAGTTCCGCGGCGGGGAACCCTTTGTTTGAGAGGAACCCCGGCGGCGCGCCGGCGAACGTGCTGTCCCTGCTGGCGAAGCTCGGGGTCGGGACCGCGTTCATCGGCAAGGCGGGGGACGACCTGTTCGGCCGCGGGCTGAAGGCCGTGCTCGAAAAAGTGGGGATCGGCACGGACGGGCTGATTCTCTCGAAGCGCTATAACACCACGCTGTCGTTCGTGGAGCTGGACGGGGCGGGCGAGCGGTCGTTCGGCTTTGTGCGCCGCTTCGGCGCCGACAAGATGCTGGAGCCGTCGGAGGTCGATTATTCCCTGCTGGACGGCGCGCGGGTCTTCCATTTCGGCGGGGTTTCGCTGACCGACGAGCCCGCGCGCAGCGCGACGCTCGCGGCCGCCCGCGAGGCGAAGCGGCGGGGGCTGCTGGTCTCCTACGACCCGAACTTCCGCGCCCCGCTCTGGCACGGGGATGCGGCGGACGTGCTGCGGGAGGGGGCCCGGCTGGCGGACGTGCTCAAGGTCTCCGACGAAGAATGCCGCATGCTTTCCGGCAAAGACGACTGCGCCGAGGGCACGGAGTACCTGAGCAGGACGTTCGGCCCGTCCCTCGTGTTCGTGACCTTCGGGCCGAAGGGCGCCGCGTGCCGGCTCGGCGGCGAGTACCGCACGCAGCCCGCGTTCCGGGTCCGCACCGTCGACACGACCGGCGCGGGAGACGCCTTTCTGGGCGGCGCACTCTACTGCCTGCTGCGGTCCGGCAAAAAGCTTTCGGAGCTTTCCGCCGACGACCTCGACCGCCTCCTCCGCTTCGGCAGCGCCGCGGGCGCGCTGGTGACCGAGAAAAAGGGCGCTATCCTCTCCATGCCCGGCCTGGCGGAAATCGAGCGCCTGCTGGGCCGCGGGCGGTGCCCGTTTCGGCCCGGCGTAAAATAGGGCGAAAATCACAGGCCCGCTTTGCCGGGACGGAAATAAGATGCTCCCGAAGCGCAGATGCTCCCGAAGCGCATAAAAAAGCGCTTCGGGAGTTGTCCTATACCGTCCCGCCGGAACAGGCGATAAAATGCTCCCGAAACGTTTTAACGCGCTCCGGGAGTTGTCCCATACCGTCCCGCCGGAACAGGCGAAAGGTTTGCTCCGTTCTGCACGGCGGGCCGAAACCGGCTTTGCCGGCGGGGCGAAACCGGCTTTGCCGGCGGGCCGAAACCGGCTTTGCCGGCGGGCCGAAACCGGCTTTGCCGGCCGGCCGGGTTCAGACGATGCCCTGGGCCATCATCGCGTCGGCGACCTTGTGGAAGCCGGCGATGTTCGCGCCCGCGACGAGGTCGTTTTCCCGCCCGTACTCCTTTGCGGCGGAGGCGATATGGTGGTAGATGCCGACCATGATTTTTTTGAGCTTCGCGTCCACTTCGTCGAAGGACCAGGACAGGCGCATTGAGTTCTGGACCATCTCCAGCGCGCTGGTGGCGACGCCGCCGGCGTTCGAGGCTTTGCCGGGCGCGTAGAGCACGCCGGCGCTCTGGAACGCGCGGATTGCCTCGGGCGTGCAGGGCATGTTGGCGCCCTCGCACACCGCGAAGCAGCCGTTTTGAATCAGCTTTTTGGCGTCGTCGCCGTTCAGCTCGTTCTGGGTCGCGCACGGCAGCGCGATGTCGCACGGAATCGACCAGCCCCCATGCCCTTCGGTGTATTTCGCGTCCGGGCGGGAGGAAAGGTATTCGCGGATTCTGCCGCGCCGGCCTTCCTTAATCTGCTTGACGGCGGAGAGGTCCACGCCCGCCGGGTCGTAGATGAAGCCGTCGGAGTCGGACATCGAGACCACTTTCGCCCCCAGTTGCCGGGCTTTTTCCGCGGCGTAGATGGCGACGTTGCCGGAGCCGGAAATCACCACGGTTTTGCCCTTCAGTTCTTTGCCGGCCGCGTGGAGCAGCTCTTTCGTGAAGTAGAGCAGGCCGTACCCGGTCGCTTCGGTGCGGGCCAGCGAGCCGCCGTAGGAGAGGCCCTTGCCGGTCAGCACGCCCTGCTCGTTCCGGCCCGTGATCCGCTTGTACTGGCCGTAGAGGAAGCCGATCTCGCGCGCCCCCACGCCGACGTCGCCTGCCGGGACGTCCACGTCCGGCCCGACGTATTTGTAAAGCTCGTTCATAAAGCTCTGGCAGAACACCATGACCTCGCGGTCGCTTTTCCCTTTCGGGTCGAAGTCGCTGCCGCCTTTCGCCCCGCCGATGGGCAGGGTGGTCAGCGAGTTTTTGAACGTCTGCTCAAAGCCCAGAAATTTGATGATTCCCAGATTCACGGTCGGGTGAAAGCGCAGCCCACCCTTGTAGGGGCCGAGCGCGGAGTTGAACTGCACGCGGTAGCCCCGATTGACGCGCACGGTTCCGGCGTCGTCCACCCAGGGCACGCGGAACATCACCACACGCTCCGGCTCCGTGAGCCGCTCCAATAGCCCGGCCTTCCGGTATTCCGGGTGGCGGTCGATCACAGGGGCCAGCGATTTCAGCACCACGCCGGCTGCCTGGTGGAATTCCTTCTGCCCCGGATTCTTTTTAACAAGCCCGTCGAGCACCTCGTCAATGTAAGACATGTGGGACCTCCTTCAGTTTTTAAAGACTGCTGCGACATTTTCCATCATTTTACTCTTTTACAGTGTCACTGTCAAGAATTTCACAGGACGGAGCGCGCGTGCCGCAGGCCCGGGGCCGGGGCAAAAAAGTTTGTAAAAAAGTAAAAAAACAGTTGCAATCCAACCGCACCGGTGCTATCATATAAAAGTACGACTGCGACAGATATGCGTTGAAGCGGGAGGTTGCGGCGCTCTGCGCCGGTTATTTCCGTGGAGTATGTCCGATTTTAAACCGGGCGAACAATATTTGGGCTGCGCGGCAGTGCGTTTCCGCCGCGTCGGTCCGGACGTTTTTGGAACCTACACCCGGATTTTCGGTTCGCAAGGAAATCCGGTTTTTTCATGCGGGGTGAAGAAACACCCGGCACTGTGTCAGGTTTTAGAAAACGCCGCCCGCCAACTGAAGCAAGGAGGCGTTTCAAGTGGCAGTCAAGGAGAAAATCAGAATCAGAATCAAGGGGTACGACCACCAGCTGGTGGACCAGTCGGCGGAAAAGATCGTGCAGACCGCGAAGCGCACGGGCGCAAGGGTTTCGGGCCCGGTTCCGCTCCCGACGGAAAAGCAGATCATCACCATTCTGCGCGCGGTCCATAAGTACAAGGACAGCCGCGAGCAGTTTGAGATGCGCACCCACAAGAGGCTGATCGACGTGCTGCGGCCCTCGAGCAAGACGGTGGAGTCTCTGATGGGCCTGGAGCTCCCCGCCGGTGTTGAAGTGGAGATTAAGCTCTGATTCAACCGACCGGCGGCCGGGGTCATGTTGGCCGGGCAGGCCAACCAATAACCTGCAAGGAGGTAAACAATGAAAAAGGGCATTATCGGCAGGAAAATCGGCATGACGCAGATTTTCGACAAAAAGGGCGAAGTCGTCCCCGTCACGGTGGTGGAGGCCGGCCCGTGCGTGGTTTCGCAGAAAAAGACGGTGGAAAACGACGGCTACGCCGGCGTGCAGCTCGGCTTCGGCGACATGAAGCCGCAGAAGGTCAAGAAGCCGCTCAAGGGGCATTTCGACAAGGCGGGCGCCGCCCCGAAGAAGACGCTCCGCGAGTTCCGCTTTGAGGACCCGGACGCCTACAAGGTGGGCGCCCTGGTCAAGGCGGACGTGTTCCAGCCCGGCGACCGGGTGGACGTGACCGCCACCAGCAAGGGCAAAGGCTACGCCGGCGTGATCAAGCGCTGGAACTTCCAGCGCCTGAAGGAATCCCACGGCACCGGGCCGAACGCCAGGCACGGCGGTTCCAACGGCTCCAACTCCGACCCGTCGCGGGTGTTCCCCGGCATGAAGATGGCCGGCCACCTGGGCGCTGAAAGGGTCACCGTGCTGAACCTTTCCGTCGCCAAAGTGGACGCCGAAAACAACCTGATTGCCATCCGGGGCGCGGTCCCCGGCCCGAACGGCGGCATCGTCGTGATCCGCGACAGCGTCAAGGCTGCCAAAGCGTAAGGGAGGGAGGAACAGAAATGCCTACAATCGCAGTACTCGATAAGACGGGAAAAGAAGTCGGCAAGCTGCAGCTTTCCGACGCGGTGTTCGGCATCGAGCCGAACAGGGCCGTCCTGCACAGCGCGGTGGTCGCCCATCTGGCGGCCCGGCGGCAGGGGACGCAGTCGGCGAAGACCCGCGCCGAGGTTTCCGGCGGCGGCAAAAAGCCGTGGCGCCAGAAAGGCACCGGCCACGCAAGGCAGGGTTCCATCCGCGCGCCCCAGTGGCGGCACGGCGGCGTCGTGTTTGCGCCCAAGCCCCGCGACTACACCGTCTCCATGAACAAGAAAGAAAAACGCCTCGCCATGAAATCGGCGCTTTCCAGCAAGGTAAAGGACGACGAGATGGTCGTCCTCGACGAGATTTCGGTGGAAGGCTTCAAGACCAAGGACGTCGCCGCGCTGCTGAAGGCGCTCGGCGCCGACAAAAAAGCCCTCCTCGTCCTGCCGAAGACGGACGAGAAGGTCGCCGTTTCCGCCAGGAACATCCCCGGCGTGAAGACCGCGGCGGTCAACACGCTCAATGTCTACGACATCCTGAACGCGGACAAATTCATCGTGGCAAAGGAAGCCGTGGCCGGAATTGAGGAGGTGTATGCTTAAATGACAGCGCAGGAGATTGTGCTCCGCCCGATCGTGACGGAAAAAAGCATGGCCGGCGTCGGGAACAAAAAATACACCTTCGAGGTCGCGCCGGACGCGACGAAAATCGACGTGGCCAGAGCGGTGGAGGCCCTTTTCGGCGTGCAGGTCGCGAAGGTCAACACCGTGCACGTCCGCGGGCACCTGCGCCGGCAGGGAAAGACCCAGGGCTACACCAGAGCCTGGAAGAAAGCGGTCGTCACCCTGAAGCCGGACAGCAAATCCATCGAGTTTTTTGACAGCATGATGTAATCTCCGCCCCGAGCGGAGGCGCATGGATGGGGGAACGGCAGCCCCCGCAAAGCCGTCATGAGGAGTGTGAAAAATGCCAACCATAAATTTCAGGCCGACGACAGCATCCCGCCGGAACATGTCCATCATGGACCACAGCGGGCTGACGAAAAAGCCGCCGGAGAAGAGCCTGCTCATCTCCAAGAAAAAGCATTCCGGCCGCAACAGCTACGGCAGGATCACCGTCCGCCACCGCGGCGGCGGCAAC
>ENA-UOOK01001990-UOOK01001990.1-fermentation-metagenome-genome-assembly--contig:-NODE-1990-length-25880-cov-5.103582_pt1 | contig 25880 bp, 23 predicted proteins | sample MGYA00245777_ERZ724023 | MGnify/ENA primary metagenome ERZ724023 (study PRJEB28704, sample SAMN03018312) | fermentation metagenome | biome: anthropogenic terrestrial biome; feature: soil; material... | reverse complement strand
ATCGCGCATGGTTCGGGACCATGAGGCCGAAGGTTCAAATCCTTTCACTCCGACTTATTTAATACACCAAGGTGCCGGCAAAATATTTGCCGGCTTAATTTATATGGCATCAAAGAAGAATTGTTAGATGAGACTATCATAAAGGAGGACAATATGACTTCGGAAGAAAGAAGATTACAAATTGAAGAAATATTAAATAATAACACAGAACCTATAACAGCATCTGCACTTGCCAAAAAGTTTTCCGTAAGCCGCCAGGTCATAGTGGGAGATATTGCCCTCATGCGTGCCGGCGGTCTTAAGATACATGCAACACCGAGGGGGTACATATTGGACAGAGAGGATGAGAGTCAGTGTGTATTTACGGTTGCATGCTGTCATGATGACAATAACATGGGAGCAGAGCTTTATGCGGTTGTTGATAACGGCGGTACTGTGCACGATGTTACCGTGGAGCATCCTATTTACGGAGAAATTATCGGTGAGCTGCACCTTAAATCAAGGTATGATGTTAATTTATTTATGAAGAAGGTTGCGGAAAATAAAGTTCAGCCTCTAATGAGATTAACCGGAGGAATACATCTCCACACAATCAAGTGCAAGGATGAGGAAACAAAAAAGAGGATAATCGAAGCGCTGAAAAAAGAAAATATAGCATTAGATTAGCAAAAGTAAAAATTTGATGGCTGACAGGACATATAATGCAGTGTAGATATAATCCGCTTGACAAATATAGAATTATAACCTATAATCATATCCGTAGGTGTCAAGACACATGACTTGACGCAAAAATGATTTAGGAAGGATAAAAATGAACAGAAATAATAATCTTAATTCAATGGTAATATCAGCACTTCTTTGTGCAATCGGAATAGTAATACCTATAATATCACCGCTTAAAATAACCTTGGAGCCGGCATCATTTACTCTTGCCAGTCATGTAGCAATTTTTATTGCTATGTTTATTTCTCCGGCAACCGCAGTATTTGTTGCTGCGGGTACGGCTGTAGGGTTTTTGCTGGCGGGATTCCCAATAGTAATTGTTATTCGTGCGGCATCCCATGTTGTATTTGCGGCTGCAGGCTCTGTGTATTTAAAGAAACATCCGGATACATTAAAAACCTTTAAGTCATCACAAGTTTTTTCTTTGGCAACCGGATTGCTTCACGGAATATGTGAGGTCATAGTTGTAATGCCATTTTACTTTGGAAATAACATGAGCTCAGCCTATTATGCAAAAGGATTTATAGTTTCGGTTGTATTGCTGGTAGGCGTTGGAACGGTAGTGCACAGTATGATAGACTTTTACTTGGCGCAGGCAATATGGAAGCCTGTTTCTAAAGCAGTTAAGCTTCCCGAGAAAGTAAGCGTAAACTATAATGCATAAGAGTCCTCATAGAGGACTCTTATAAATTGGGGAAAAATTGGAAGTAAATACTTGACAAAATAACTCCAATTTAGTATAATTAATACAGAAGATAAGGAGGAATATCTATTGCTAATCACAAGAGAAACAGATTATGCGCTTCGTATTTTGCGTGCATTGGCAGGCGGCGAACAGCTTACTACGGCTGAGCTGGCTAACGGCGAGCAAATTCCCCAACAATTTGCTTACAAAATTCTTAAAAAACTCCAAAAAAACGGTTTGATAAAAATTTTGCGAGGAACAGGCGGCGGTTGTATTTTGAATACAGAGCTCAGGCAGATCTCTCTCTACAGGCTGATGCAGGCTATGGAGGGAGAACTTTTGGTGAATTCCTGTATGAATCCGGACTATGTGTGCAGCTGGTGCAAAGCTCACGAAGGCGTTTCCTGCCATGCAAATGTATATCTCAATTTTCTTCAGGGAAGATTGGACGAGGAGTTGAAGGCACACAATCTTCAGGAGATTTTGTTCGGCAAATAAATTTTTTTAGCCGTAAAGTGGACAAAATAAGTCCAGAATAATAATTTACAACAGGAGGTCGGTATGTTATACAAATCAACAAAGCAGCAGGATGAACTTAGAAAAGTGGTCCGTAAATTTGCGGAGGAAAGTGTGAAGCCACTGACGTTTCTTATGGATAAGGAAAACATGTTTCCTGATGATGCTGTTGAGCAGTTAGGGAAAATGGGCTTAATGGGAATTCCTTATCCAAAGGAATACGGCGGAGCTGATATGGATATGATAAGCTATGCTATAGCTGTAGAGGAGCTTGCCAGAGTTGACGGAGGAACCGGGATTATTCTTTCGGCTCATACTTCTTTGGCAGAATGGCCTATTTTTGCTTTTGGAACTCAGACGCAAAAGGAAAAGTATCTTATTCCTTTATGTAAGGGGGAAAAGCTTGGCGCTTTCGGACTTACGGAGCAAAATGCCGGCTCAGATGCAGGGGGCACGGAAACAACAGCTGTTGACAAGGGCAGCTACTATTTGCTAAACGGCAGTAAAATTTTTATTACTAATGCCCCGAAGGCAGATATTTATGTTGTATTTGCAGTTACAACCCCGGATATAGGAGTTAAAGGCATTTCGGCGTTTATTGTTGAAAAGGGATGGAAAGGTTTTGAATTCGGAGACCATTATGATAAGATGGGAATTCGCTCTTCTTCTACTGCTGAGCTTGTATTTAATGATGTCAGAGTTCCGAAGGAAAATCTTCTTGGAAAGGAAGGTCAGGGATTTAAGATAGCCATGCAGACTCTTGACGGGGGGCGTATAGGTGTGGCTTCACAGGCTCTTGGTATAGCACAGGGTGCATATGAACAAGCTGTGGTTTATGCCAAGGAAAGGGTTCAGTTTGGAAAGCCCATCGGTTCTCAGCAAGCTGTTTCTTTTAAGATAGCCGATATGGCAACAAAGCTTCGTGCTGCAAGGATGTTGGTTTATTCTGCCGGGGAGCTGAAGCAGTCGCACGAGTCCTATTCTACTGAGGCGGCCATGGCAAAGCTGTATGCTTCCGAAATAGCGTTGGAGGTAACAAACGATGCTCTCCAGATATTCGGGGGGACAGGCTATCTTAAGGGCATGGAGGTTGAGCGTATGTATAGGGATGCTAAAATTACTACTATATACGAGGGAACTAATGAGATTCAGCGCATGGTTATAGCCTCCGGAATTTTAGGTAGAGTCCAAAAGGAGGCAGGAGAGTCTATGGGAAGGACACATAAGGCTGCACCGATTACCGGAATACGAAAAAGAATAATTTTTCGTGAAGGAAATTCTAAGGAACGCGTTCATGCCTTAGCGGAAGCTCTCAAAAAGGACGGGTATGATTTTACTGTAGGTATACCTGCCGATACTCCAATTGCTGTTGCAGAGCGTGTGGTTTCCGCAGGCAAGGGTATCGGAGAAAAGAAGAATATGAAGCTGATACAGGATCTTGCAAAGGCTGCCGGAGCAGCAGTCGGCTCTTCACGTCCGGTTGCGGAAACTCTTCAATACCTTCCTCTGAACCGCTATATAGGTATGTCAGGTCAGAAATTTACGGGTAACTTGTATATTGCCTGCGGTATTTCCGGGGCAAGCCAGCATCTTAAAGGGATTCGGGATGCTTCAACAATAGTTGCAATCAATAAAAATCCAAATGCCCCGATTTTTAAAAATTGTGATTACGGAATAGTCGGAGACTTAAACGAAATTCTGCCATTGTTGACAGATGTTCTGGATACCGGAGAAAAGCAACCTGCTCCTCCTATGGTAAAAATAAAAAGACCTGTAATGCCTAAGCCGGAGCCCATAGGTCCGTTGTATGTATGCGGAGGATGCGGATATGAGTATGTCCCGGAAATGGGCGATGAAGACAGTGAAATTGTTCCGGGCACTCTTTTTAAGGATTTGCCGGAGGATTGGGTATGCCCTGAGTGTGCCGAGCCGAAGGATCAATTTATTGAGGCACAAAGTTTAAGGAGGGATTGATTATGTATTGTGTAAGAAATGTAACGGAGAATTTATACTGGGTTGGTGCCAATGACCACAGGCTTGCCCTTTTTGAAAATGTATATCCTATTCCAAGAGGCGTTACCTATAACTCGTATCTTTTGAAGGACGAAAAAAATGTATTGTTTGATACGGTAGACTGGTCAGCATGCAGACAGCTGCTTGAAAATATAGATTATGTGCTTTCCGGCGGGAAATTAGATTATCTTGTTATAAACCATGTGGAACCGGATCACGCCGCATGTATTGAGGAAATTTTGCTTAGATGGCCTGATGTGAAGCTTATCAGCAATGAAAAGGCATTTATGCTGATGAGGCAATTCGGGTTTCATGTGGATTCCCATGAAATAATTGAGGTTAAGGAGGGGGATACCTTCAGCTTTGGCAAGCATACGGTTACTTTTGTCTTTGCGCCTATGGTTCACTGGCCGGAGGCTATGGTTACATTTGATACAATTAGCGGAGTGCTGTTTTCCGCCGATGCTTTCGGTACATTCGGAACTCTTGACGGAAAGCTGTTTGCCGATGAGGTGGACTTTGACAGGGACTGGCTTGATGATGCCAGACGGTATCTGACGAATATAGTAGGAAAGTATGGTCCTCATATTCAACTGCTGCTTAAGAAGGCGGGAGGTATTTTAGATCAGATAAAATACATATGTCCGCTTCACGGTCCTGTTTGGCGGAAGGATCTAATGTATTTTATTCAGAAATACGACACCTGGAGCAAGTATATACCGGAGGAAAAGGGTGTGATGATTGTATATGCTTCCATGTACGGCAATACGGAGGGTGCTGCCCAAGCTCTTGCGGCAAAGCTTTGTGAGAATGGCATGACAAATGTGGCAGTTTATGATGTATCTTCTACCCACGTATCTCAGTTGATTTCTGAAACCTTTAAATACAGCCATATTGTTCTTGCCTCAGTAACTTATAACCTTGGAATATATCCCATTATGGAGAATTTCCTGATGGACATGAAGTCCTTGAATGTTCAGAACCGTACTGTTGCAATTATGGAGAACGGCTCATGGGCAACCAAATCAGGAGATTTGATGCAAAAATTCCTCAGCGAGGAAATGAAAGATATGACTGTGCTTAATGAGAGAATTAGCATAGCATCATCCATGAACAAAGACAAGGAGCCTGAACTTGATGCTTTGGCAAATGCAATTATTGATTCAATGAAATAAAAAAAGGGAAAAAGCGCTTAGATGCTTGCATAAAGGCGGTACTTCAAACCATCGGGAGAACCGTCTTTTTTATTTTGTAATATTAATTATGATGTGCTATAATGTTGTATAAAAAAATTAACGGAGCTAACATGGAATTAATCTCGGTGACAAATGATAATCGAAAGGACTTCTTAAAATTTTATAAAAAGCAATATTTACTCAGTGATTTAAAAAGAGACTCAATGTCCGGATTTTTGAAAACTTTGCTTACCGGAAAGTCTGAGCTTTGTAAATCAGTATATACCGAACCGGTAATGGTAGTGGATAACAATGAAATTACAATGATATCCGTTCTTGCACACGCACAAAGGATGCCTGAATATATACAGATTTGTTTTTTTGAATCCGATAAATTTAATATGGATGCTTTTAAGCTTATTTTAGACAGGGCAGTAAAAGCAGCAGAAGAAAAAGGCGCTCACAAATTAACAGGCTCCTTGAACATGCATGTTAATTACGGTCTTGGATTTTTAGCGAGCGATTTTGATAAAAAGCAAAGCTTCGGCTCAGCTCACAATCCTGAATTTTATAATGCTTATTTTGAAAAAAACGGTTTTGAAACAATTGATTTGGTAAGCTACAAGAAGGATATGGTTAATTCACCGGAGCTGATTAACAATGATATAAGGGAAAAACTTAATGAAGTTTATTCGGTTAGAAAGTCAGATTTTAAAAATTTTAAACAGGAAATAGTAGTTTATACAAAAATAAACAATGAAGCTTTCAGAGACCATTTGTTTTATTATCGGAGGAAGACTGAGGAAGACTATGAACTTTTTAAGGATTTAAAATATCTGATGAAAGAAGAGAATTTATTATTTGTGGAAAAGGCGGGAGTACCTGTGGGGTTTATGCTGTGGTATCCTGATTTTAACGAAATAATAGGCAAGGGTGAAACCGCGGGAATTAAGACGGTGATAAAAAACAAATTGTTTTCTAATAGAATTAAAACATTTAAAATAGTTGAAATGGGAGTTATACCCGGTGAAAGAAACAAAGGAGCTATACTTGCACTGTTCGATTATTGCTTTAAACGCACCAAGGAAAAATATGACACAATGGAATCAAGCTGGATACTGGCAAAAAATTTAAAATCCAAAAGCTTCGGCATCAAATGGGCGGATGAGGAATCAAAACATTATAAAGCATATGTTAAGGAACTTATATGATAATATATATAGCGGAAAAACTTAAGGGCATCAAAGCATTTGATTTAAATGAAGAATATATAAAGCTGCTGTCACTGTTGGAGAGAATAAACCCCTGCAATCAATATTATGAGATAACAGAGGACTGCCTGATAATTTCTTATGATTTAAAGCTGAATTTATTTAATTTTATAAATATATTGCCTTTAAAAGCAAATGTGCAAATTATCGGTCTTCCCATATCCTTGTCTCAAAAAGGATATTATGGAGATTTAAATAAAGCAATTGAATTAGTCAATAAAAGAAAAGGATTGAAAATAATTTTAAATGCCGATACAGAAATCATTAAAGGTGCAAGAACCTTATCAACCTTTGTATTTGAAAACAATTTCGAAACATTTGGTGATTATTTAAATAAGCTTAGAAGCTCTTACAGAAGGCGTATAAATAAAGCACTCAGATACAGAAATAATTTAAATATAAGAAAAATTCAAAACAATAGTTTCAGCGATTATCATTATAAATTGTATTTAAGTATAATGAGTAGGACGGATAATCCGTTGGAAACACTTCCTATTGGTTTTTTCCGCAATTATGATTCTGAAATATACGAATTTACAGACAAAGATACCGATACTGTTGTCGGATTTATACAGTTAAAGGAATTTGACGGAAGGCTGTGCTTTTTATTCGGAGGTTTCAACAAAGAAGATGTTGAAAAATACGATATATATTACAACATGCTCTTAAAGATTATAGAAATTGCTATAGAAAAGAAAGTAAAAATAATAGAATTCGGACAAACAGCGGAAGAAAGCAAATTAAAGATAGGTTGCAGAGAAGTTTATAAATATCTTTATGTGCATCACAGCAATATAGTAATTAATTTTATAATACAAAAATTGCTTACATCCATGTCATATCGGACATACGGCAAGGTACATCATGTTTTTAAGGAAGAGTTATGATAGTATATTTAGAAAAGGTGAGAGTTAAAACAATATTTTCAATTGTTGATCCTGTCAGGGTCGAACCCTTGGAATTATGTTATCTAAAAACGGTTTTGAACAATATGAGTATTGAAAGCTATATTGTTGATGATATGTTTGGCTTCGTGCATCCGGAAGGATTAAATCCGGATATAATTGTTTTAACGGGCTACAATACGGCTGAAAATGCAATTATAAATAAATCAAAAATCTACAAGAGTAAATTTCCGAATGTAAAAATAATCGTCGGCGGAGTCCATATACAGGAAAATGCGGAATATTTCAGAGTAAACACAATTGATTATATTTTTCATTCTGGAAGCTTGAATACGTTTAAGCTGCTGATTGAAAATATAATCAGCAATAATGGGATTCCATTAAGCCACGGAGTTGATACTTTTCATGGCAGAGTATGGCATATAGGGGATAAAGAGAGTGTTTACGAAAATGAAAGAATTAAGCCGGACAGGGATTTCTTTAATAAAGCCAAATCTAAATTTAAATATTTGGATAAACGAAATGTGGCGCTGATTAAGGGAAGCATCGGCTGTCCCTACAACTGTTCATTTTGTTACTGCAAGCTGCTTAATAACAAGCATTATATAAAAGCGGATTACGAAGCAATGATTGAAGAAATGGAAAGTATTGACGCCGATTATTATTGGATTGTGGATGATGTATTGCTTTCTTCAAGAAATGATGCACTGAAATTTATAGATATTGTTGAGAAAAAAAAGTCTGACTTTAAAATTATAGGATACTTAAGAGCGGACTTCATCTGCAGAGAGAGGGATTTATTAAAAAGACTCAGAAATGCGGGACTCAGGGAGGTTATTGTAGGGTTTGAGGCAACAGTGAATGATGAGCTAAAGGCTTACGAAAAAACAACAAATGCAACTGATTATCCCTTAGCAATATCCTTGCTGAAAGAGAACAATATAGATTTAACGGCGCTTTTCATGGTACAGCCTGATTATTCCGTTAGGGATTTTAAAATATTAAATAAATTTATAAAGGATAATAAATTGGATTGCTATACAATATCCATTATGACTCCCATAAAAGGAACAAAATTATTTGAGGAAATGAAAGATTTATTGATTGATAAACGAGCGGAAAGGTATGATTTTCTGCACTTGGTTTTAAAGCCTAAGTTGCCTAAGCTCATATTTTATACTTTGTTTTACAGTCTTCACTTAAGACTTTTGAAATCAAAAAGAATAAGGGGCTAAGTTGATAATTCTGAAACTTAGGCAATAAAGTTAATAACGTAAGTGATTAATTATGGAAGCAGAGAAAAGAGTCGGCAATATAAAATTAATTACGTTTAATAGTCAGAAACATAAGAACAGATATTATAAGTCAGCAGGTCAGGAGATATAAATGTTTAATATATGGAATTTTTGGGCAGATAAATACGATAAACTTTGGGTGCAAAAATATTCTTTAAGACCAACCAGAAATTATATTATTTCATCCCTTGCAGATATAATTAATGATAAAAAAATAAAAATATTGGATTTGGGATGCGGTCCAGGAGAATTAATAAGTGAACTGACAGATAATTATAATAATATTGAAATTACGGGAATTGATTTTTCGGAAAAGATGCTTGAAATATCAAAAAAAAGAAATTCTTCCGCAAACCATATTAAAATGGATGCAGCCGAGTTAAGCAAGCTAAACGGCAAATACGATATAATTATTTGTACTCATTCGCTGCCTTATTATAAGGAGCCAAGGAAGGTCTTTGAAGAACTCTATAATTTGTTAAATAGTGGCGGAAGAATATTGGTCGGGTTTGCAAGCGGCGACAGCTTTTATGACAAATTAATATTAAGTATGGTAAAGCTTACTACAGGCAAAGCGAATTATCCGTCGGATATTAAATTCAGACAATTGATATCTCCCTGTTTTAATGTTGTGAATTTAAAGATAATCAGGGAAAAAATTTTTATGCCCCGAATAGCAGTTTATACTCTCAAAAAGGTGGAATTATGAAAATACTTTTAGTCAGACCAAGACCCCATAAGGAAACCATAGGACTGCAGCACGTAATGATTTGCGAGCCTTTGGAATTGGAATACCTTGTATCCAATATACCCGATGAAATTAAAAAAGAAGTCAGTGCGGAAATTGTGGACATGATACTTGAAAAAGCCGGCTTTGAAGAAATAGTATCTGAGAAAAAACCTGCATTCATAGTATTTACAGGCTACATTACCCATGTGGGAATCATAAAGCAAATGGCAGAAGCAGCAAAGCAAATTATCCCCATGGTTAAGACAGGGGTCGGGGGAGTTCATGCAGAGGTTGTTGCCGAGGATTTTAAGTCGGAATTTATAGATTTTATTTATGACAAAAATGGAATAGAAAACTTTAATATAACCTTAAAGGGTTTAATTGAAAAAAAAAGTGCGGGACAAATTAATGAAGAAATAAATAAAGGTATTAAGAAGAGTACATTTGAATATAAATATCCCGACAGAAATATGGTAAGCAAGTACAGAAAGTATTATTATTACATGTTTCATAACCCCTGTGCCTTAATAAAGACATCCTTCGGCTGTCCCTACAACTGCTCATTTTGCTTTTGCAAGGAAGTTACTGACAGCAAATATTTTTCCCGTGATATAGACGATATAATTAAAGAGTTATCTTCAATTGAAGAAGAAGAAATATATATTGTGGATGATGATTTTTTATATGACAGAAATAAACTTAAAAATTTCATTAGAGGCATAAAAGATAATAATATAAAAAAGAAATTCCTGGTTTACGGAAGAGCTGATTTTATAGCACAAAATGAGGACATTATAATCGAACTTAAAGCAATTGGACTTCAGGCAGTAATTGTGGGAATAGAATCGGTCAGAGCAGGAGATTTAAAGGATTACAACAAGGGAACAACGGTGGAAATAAATGAAAAATGCATTAAAATATTGCAGGAAACGGATATTGAATTATATGCGACCTTAATTATTCCCCTTGACTTTAAAAAGGAAGATTTCAGGCAATTAGTAAGCTGGCTGAGAGGATTAAATGTTAAATTTGTTAATTTACAGCCGCTTACTCCGCTGCCGGGAACAGAAATTTTTAATTCTTACGAAGGGTTTCTTTTAGTTACAAGACAGCAGTATGAAGTGTGGGATATGGCACATGTTGTTCTGAAGCCGGAATTTATGAGTATAAGAGCTTTTTATTCTGAAATTTTAAAAGCATACTATAGAGTGGTTATGAGACCAAAACATTTAGTGGCATTAGTCAGGAAATACGGACTAAGGGCGAATTTAAAAATGCTATCCGGCTCAAGCTTTGTCAGCTTCCAGTATTTACAAAAGATTATAAGGAGCCATTGATGAAAAAAATACTATTGATACAGCCAAGTCCTTATGATAAAAATCATAAACCCGTTAAGAAAAAAAGATTATATTTTGTGGGACTTGCCATGCCTTTATTGGCGGCGATGATGCCCGAGGGCTGGGAATCCGAAATAGTTCTTGAAATAATTGAAGATATACCGTTCGATACGGATGCCGATTTAATCGGAATAAGCACCATGGGTCATGGAGTTATCCGCTCAATAGATATTGCAAGAAAGTTCCGTGAAAAGGGAAAAACCGTAATATTGGGAGGCTACATGGCAAGCATAATGGCAGAGGAAGCATTGAAGCACTGCGACTGTGTTGTTGTTGGAGATGCTGAATTGGTGTGGCAGGAGGTTCTTAAGGACTATGAAGAGGGAAAGCTCAAAAAAATATATGAAAGGAATTTGGATAAGGGCTTTTTTTCAACTCCCATGCCTCGATTTGACCTCATAACAAACAAAAATATAGGGGATTTTCTGCCTGTACAGGCAGGAAGAGGCTGTCCGAACACATGCAGCTTCTGCTCGGTGGCATGCTTGTACAAAGGACATTATATTAAAAAACCCCTTGATGAGGTAATAAGAGATATTAAACAGGTAAAGGAATTAGGATTTAAGAAGTTTCTTCTGCTGGATGACAATATTTTTTCCGACAGGGAATATTTGGACAGGCTGTTAACAGAAATAAGGAAAATGAATATGCAGTGGATGAGTCAGTGCGACATACGTATAGGCAGGGAAAGCGAGCTTTTAAAAAAGATTTCGGACAGCGGCTGCACAGCCTTAAGCTTCGGACTTGAAAGTATTTCATCCGAAAGCTTAAAAGGAATGAACAAGTCATGGGCAAATCCTTTGGAATATCCAAAGCTCATAAATAATATCCATTCTTACGGAATAGACGTTTCAACTGAAATGGTGGTCGGCGGAGAAGGGGATACACTGTCTTCAATTAAGGATACAAAAAGATTTATTGAGGATAATAAGATTACCGTACCCCGTTTTTATATATTGACACCAATTCCGGGAACAAAGTTTTTCAAGGATATGAAAGAAGCGGGAAGAATTATAAAGGAAGATATATACTCCTTCGATGGGACGGAGGCGGTGCATACGCCTAAATTCATGACACCGGATGAATTAACAAACTCCTATTGGGAGTTGTATGAATCTTTGTTTACTTTGAAATCAATTTTTAAAAGAAATATATTTAGAAAAGAGTTTTTAAAGAAGCCGGGTAAATATTTATTTTATACAATTGTTAATTTGTTTTACAGACATCAAATAAAGCAAAGAATTACTCCAAATATTTTTTAGAAGTCCTAATCGTATTTTTCAAAGGTACGGGACACACCTCTAAAATCTGTGAACAAAATTGCGGCAGCATAAATACCGAAGAATAGGATATATAATGAAAATATTATTGGTAAGATCTCCAAGAATCAAGCAGGCAATCACATTAAGCGACTTTATGTTTTCAGAACCGTTAGGCCTTGAAATGATTTGCGGTGCCTTGAAGGATGAGCATGAGGTTGAAATTTTTGACATGATGGTTGAAACTACCGGCTTAAGGAAAAAAATCAATGAATACAAGCCATCCCTTGTTGGCATCACATCCCTTTGTATTGATGTAACAAAGGTTTTGGAGCTGTGCAAGGAAGTAAAGGAAATTGATATCAGCATAATAACAGTTGTGGGGGGCACTCAAACCTACCTAAATCCGGAAGGTTTTTACAGTGATAATGTGGATTATATTTTTGAGTACACGACCAAGGATAACATAAATGAGTTTTTCTGTTCAGTCAACAAAGGTGAAACGGCATTAATAGATGGCATAAGGTCAAGGGGACTGTCGTATGAATCAACCGGACAAATGGGAAGAAATGAATATATCCTGCCGGACAGAAGTGCAACGGAAAAATACAGGCATGAATATTCCTATTTCGGCTACAGACCCGCAGCCATAATGGAATTTGGAACAGGCTGCGAGAAAGCATGTGATTTTTGCCTAAGATGGAGGATTGAAGGAGTAAAAGAAAAATTAATATATACAGAGCTTATTAAAAAGGATTTAATAAATATCAAAGAACCTACAATAATGTTTATCGACAATGATTTTTTGGGAAGTGAAGAAAAAATTACTGCTTTTATCGGCGTTGTAAAAAGCCTTAATTTAAAAAAGAATTATATTATGTACGGCTCCGTGAAAGGTGTCATTGCATATGAAAAATATTTAAAAGAATTATCGGAAATGGGACTTAAGGCTCTTCTTATCGGATATGAAACATTCAGTGATGATGAATTGTACGCATATCATAAGAAATCTTCGACGGATGATAATTTAAAGGCTTCTGAAATATTGAGAAAACATAGAATTGATGTTTGGGCTTCATTTATGGCTCATCCAGATTGGGATAAAAATAATTTCAAATCGCTAAGGGGATATATAAAAAAGCTGAAGCCGCAAATTACTTCCATAAGCCCTTTAACTCCTTTTCCAAACTTGCCCATGTACAAGGCTTATGAAGACAGGCTTTTGTATGTTAAGGAGGACTATGAGAAGTGGAGCTTTGGGCAGGTTATGATAAGACCTTCAAAAATAAGTTTAAAAGCATATTATTATGAGCTGTTAAAAACAAATTTATATGTTAATATTTTTCTTAATAAGAATACGGAAATGATTAAAAAGTTCGGTGTTATAAATATACTAAGAATACTGAAAGGTTCACTTAAGGCGGTAAAAAAGTATATAATATTAATGAATGAAAAAAATTAAGATTTAGTATCAAAATCCATAACAAGATGCATTCCATAAAACGCGGAAGAAGAATTAAAACCACGAAATTCGTGGTTTTTAATATTATTGTTTATTTTTTTCCTTGATAAATTTTCGGGCATTTTTCATTCCGCCAACATCTTTAAACATCCGCTTGACTTTTTCGGTTTCGATTTGTTTGGAATTTAATCCGTCATATTTTGCTTCTTTCTTAAGCTTAAAATAGCTTTCTAATCTCTCCTCGGATAAGCTGCCATCTTCTACCGCATTTCTAACAGCACATCCGGGCTCCTTGGTGTGAGTGCAGTCGCTGAATCTGCACATTTGCGACAAATCATCAATATCCGCAAAAGCTTTTGAAAAATCCGCACCTTCAATTCCAAGCTCTCTCATACCGGGGGTATCGATTACAACACCGCCTTCAGGCAGAAGAATCAATTCACGTTTTGTTGTTGTGTGTCTGCCCCTGTCATCATTTCTAATTTCTTTGGTTTCAAAGATATCTTCACCTATAAGCTTATTTATGAGAGTGGTCTTTCCGACACCGGAAGAACCTATAAAAGCCACTGTTTGACCATACTTAATATATTTTTTGATATTTTCGTAATCATCCTTTAAGCTTGAAGTAATTATTATTTCAAGCCCTAATGCAACTTCATCAAGGTCATTCATTATATCATCAATATTTCCGCAAAGATCGGATTTTGTAAGCACTACAACGGGAACTGCTCCGCTGTCCCATCCGATGGATATATAACGCTCCAATCTTCTTAAATTAAAATCCTTGTTAAGAGACATGCAAATAAATACGGTATCTACATTGGCAGCCACTACCTGATCATTGTTTGATGTTCCCGCAGCCTTTCTGATAAAAGCGCTTTTTCTTGTTAAGATGTGGTGAATAACCGAATTTCCGTCATTTTCATCCAGCATTACAAAATCACCAATCGCAGGGTAGTCTGAAATATTGACTGCATTATATCTTAGTTTTCCTGAAATTTGCGCTTTAAATTCTCCGTTTTCCGTGACAGCCCTGTATAATCCCTTGTCTTGCGAAATAATTCTGCCTAAGCTGAAGCTGTACAATTTTGACTCATTGATAAACCTGTCGCTGAGTCCATAATTTTTCATGTTGATTTTACTCAATGTATCCTCCTGTTAATCTTAATTATCGGAGGCTTACCTCCGACGGTGCCAATAAATTTCCAATAAAGTAAATCATAATACAACACTCCTTTCGGATAAAATTTAAGCAAATAATTAGGTTTGCCAATAAAATGATTTTACAATACAAATATAAAATAATCAATAAAATTTAATTTTTTAATTGACTATTAATATTGTTTAGAGTAATATCATTTACTGATAAGGTTAAAATTAAGCATATAAATAAAGATACATACTTCTTTAAAATATTATTGTAAGACTGTTAAGTTCTTATAATAGATTCTGATAAATGTGTAATAATAGTCATAGGATAATAGTAATTTTATAAGAAAGGGAACATTATGGAAAAAAGGTTTGAAGAAATTAAAGAAGAATTCATTAATGCAAGTTTAGATGAAAAAATAAAGATATATTCTACTACTCAAGGGCTTACCGTAGAGCAATTTAAAGAATTGTTAGCATATTTCCCCATAAAGTATTTAGATAAACTTGAAGAAGCGGTAAATAGTTTATAAAACTGTCCGAAAGGACAGTTTTTGCATTCGGCAATGCTGTTATGATGTATAAAATTCCTCCAAATGGAAATAATTTCATTGAGGTGATTTTATGATTAATAATAATAACTTAAGAAAAACTTTTGTGAGAGAAACACTAAAAAATAAAAATTATTTAAGCTACAGGGCGGACTTGGCACTTTTTAAAGTGCTTATCAGCCTTGTGGTTTTTATACTGGTGTATTTTATATACCTTGATCTTATGTTGTCTTTGTTGGCTGCATCCTTGGTATTTGCTGTTATTACTCTAATTAACAAAGTTAATGTGGACAGCAAAAACAAAAAAGGCAGAGAGATATTAATTGATAAGATAAAAAAGAATTATTTTTCATCAAAGATTGAAGAAATTAATTCAAATGATTTCGAAATGCTTATTAAGCTTCTTTTTAAGCAAGAGGGATACAATAATATTATTAAAAAAGGAAGAAGCTTATACTTGGCGGAAAAGGAAGGATATATAAACTGTATTAAAATATTTAAGCTATATGACGGTATAGAGTTGGAAAAGCTTGATATACGAAGCTTATTGACTTTCATGGCACATAGCAATATAAGGAAGGGTTTTTTGATTACTACCGGCGGCTTAAGTGAAGAAGCAGGAAAGCTTCTTGAAAAGTTTAAAGATAAGTATGACATTACCTTAATGGATATTGACGGTATTTATGATTTGGCTTATAAGTACAATATGCTTCCTGAGGATTCATTTTATTATAATAAATTATATGAAGAAAAAGGTACAATTTCTAAAAAAGATGTAAAGGACAATGTTTTAAATATAAAAAAGATAACCTTGTATATACCTGCCGCCGTATTTTTTTATATTTCATCCGTATGGATGCCTGAGAATAAATTAGTTATTTATATTTCTTACTATTTTATAATATTGACCATTATTAATACTATATATTATCTTGCTAAAAAATATATAAAAAAATCAGAGCCCGTAGAATAATTTTTAATTTCCTTATTGTAATTTTAATCACAATGGATTATAATTTTTCTATAGATTATTATTGGAGGAGATTATGAATTTTAAAGTATCTGTTGGTTTATCTAACAAGCATGTTCATTTAAGCAAAGAACATATTGATATATTATTCGGAGAGGGACATGTTCTTACGCCCATGAAGGATTTAAGTCAGCCGGGACAATTTGCCTGTGAAGAAAAAGTGGATTTGGCTGGACCGAAAAGAACAATCAAAGGTGTTAGGATTTTAGGACCTGCAAGAAAGGAATCACAGGTTGAAATATCCTTGTCAGATGGATTTACACTGGGAATCGAAGCCCTTCCCATAAGAGATTCCGGAAAAACCGAAGGAACACCTGGCATTAAACTAATAGGACCTAAAGGTGAGGTAGAGCTGAATAAAGGTGTTATAGCTGCGTCAAGACACATTCATATGCATACGTCAGATGCTGAAAAATATGGCTTAAAGGATAAAGATATTGTATCGGTAAAGGTTGGAGGTCCAAGAGGTCTTATTTTTGACAATGTATTGATTAGAGTAAATGACGAATACGCGTTAGACATGCATCTTGATGTTGAAGAGGGAAATGCAGCAGGACTTAAAAACGGAGACTTGGTAGAAGTAATAGTAAAATAACAACTATATTTAGTTTGCATAATATTAATTATGTAAACTAATTTCATTGCTAAAAAACGTCATTCTAAACCGAAGGTGAAGAATCTTTTAATTTAATTGATGTATCAATACTTAGCAGGAGAATAATCTCCTGCTTTTTTAAATAAAACTTACTGCCGATCGTGATGACCGGCAGTAGTTGTTAACTATTGTTTTAATTACATAATTGATGGTATAATAATATAATAGTGCGAGCTGCGAAATCAGCAAAGCTGATTTCCCCTTTCGAGCGGAAGAAATTCTGTGAGAACTGGTAAGCTGATAACAATACAGTAGGGAAACCCTATCAGGTAAGGCTTAACCAGCCGCCTGTACCGAGTCCTTGGAGCCAACATGGTAACATTAGGTTTAAGCGTAGGACAGGGAGCAACAGAGCCGAAACGAAAGTGAAGTGATAGAGCTGGGAAATAATTATGAGGTTGGATATGGTCGATGTGTTTATTATCACAGTAGACAACACCATTGTAACCGTTATGGTAAGGGTATAATGGCATCCCCCAGTCTGAGAACTTGGCGAGGTTGATGAAGATAAGTATGTTATTGGAACAGCTGAGGTCCTGTTATTTCCTCAAAAGAGGTATGAATGACGAATCAAAGAAATGCGACAGTAATTCAAATGAGTGGCAGGAAGTCCGATACAGCCATAGTATCGAAGAAACTTGTGAAAACAAGCGGAGAAAAGGGCTGTACACTTTATAGCCTCAAGTAAATTTTGAACTGTGCAGACATAGGAGAGCTGAATAACATGGTAAATGAATTACTTGGGATACAATACAACATTAGTAAAGCAAACAGAACAGACGGAAAAGTTCAAAATCTCGCAGCATACATCAATAAAGGTACTTTAAGAGTAATCCACAAAAGGATGGAGAAGAATAAAGCTATGGGCATTGACAAAGTATGCAAAATGGAATATGAACAAAATCTTGAAAGGAATTTAGAAAATCTTGTTAAGAGACTGAAAAGCGAAAGATATCGACCAAATCCAACAAGACGTGTATACATCCCTAAAGAAACAAAAGGGAAGATGAGACCGTTAGGAATATCCTGCTATGAAGATAAATTGGTAGAAAATGCAATAGCACAAATACTTGAACAAGTCTATGAGCCGAAATTCTATAATGAGAGTTTTGGATTCAGACCGAATAAAAATTGTCATATGGCGATAAGAGAAATCATTGAGATGGTACAATATCGTAAGATAAATTATATAGTTGAAGCAGACATTAAAGGTTTCTTTGATAATGTCGACCACAGCTGGCTTATAAAGATGTTAGAACATGATATAGCGGATAGGAAATTCATAGAAATAATTAAGAAATTTTTAAAAGCAGGTATTATGGAAAACGGGAAATATCTTGACAGCGAGAAAGGAACACCACAAGGAAACGGGGCAAGTCCAATACTTGCCAACATTTATCTTCATTATGTACTTGATAATTGGTTTGCTATGATAGTCAAAAGAAGATGTAAAGGGCAATGTTATTTAATCAGGTATGCGGATGATTTTGTATGTTGCTTTCAAATCAATGGGAGGCAGAGGCATTCAAGCGAGGCTTAGAAGAACGCTTTAAGAAGTTTGGATTAGAATTAGCGAAAGAAAAGACTAAAATGCTGGAGTTTGGAAGATTTGCCAAACAAAACAGGAAACAAAGAGGAGAGGGGAAACCAGAGACCTTCGATTTTCTTGGATTCACGTTTTATTGTGGAGAAGACGGCAAGAAGCAGTTTTTCAGATGTAGAGTAAAGACGAGCAAGAAGAAATTTCGTAGCAAGATTAAAGCGATGAAAGAATGGATAAAAAGCCATAGAACAATGTCACTTGAATTAATGTTTAAGACTATTAATGCTAAATTAAGAGGACACTATCAATATTACGGAGTTACCGATAATACAAAAGAAGTGAAGAATTATTTAGCGCAGACAAAATGGTTGTTGTTCAAATGGTTAAATAGAAGAAGTCAGAGGAAAAGCTACACATTAGACACATTCTTTAACGGACTCCTTCTGACATTTCCGCTATTAGAGCCGAATATCAAGATTAGTATGTTTTATAGATAAAGTATGAATATAGAGTGAAAAGCCGTATGCCTTAATTGGGCACGTACGGTTTTGAATAGGGGCATAGGGGTGTAAACCCCTTGACCTACTAAAGAGATGACAAAGCATCGTGGAGGAATTATGGATTTTTTACCGATTAATGTAGATGATATGAAAAAACGCGGATGGGATGAATGTGATTTTATTTTTGTGACAGGAGATGCATATGTTGACCATTCATCATTTGCCGTCAGTATTTTATCAAGGCTGTTGGAGCGATTCGGATACAAGGTGGGGATTATTCCGCAGCCTGATTGGAAGGATTTATCGTCTTTTAAGATTTTGGGAAAACCTAAGTTGGCGTTTCTTGTAAATTCAGGGAATATAGATTCAATGGTCAATCATTATACAGCCTCTAAGAAAAAAAGGCATGAGGATGTTTATTCTCCCGGCGGAAAAGCCAATCTCAGACCCGACAGAGCCGTCACCGTATATTCCAACAGGATAAGAGAAGCTTATAAGGATGTGCCGATTATAATAGGGGGCATTGAAGCAAGCTTAAGAAGATTAAGTCATTATGATTATTGGAGCGACAGTGTAAAAAGATCTGTATTATTGGATTCGGGAGCCGATATATTAGTATACGGCATGGGAGAAAAAGCTTTGATTGAAATTGCAGAGGCTTTGGAATCGGGAATTCCTGTTGAAGAAATTACATTTATTAACGGAACCGTATATAAAACCAAGGACAGGGAACGCCCCTACAACCCGATATTTTTGCCTTCATATAGCGAGGTAGTATCTCTTAAGCAAAAATACGGTGAAAGCTTTAAAATACAGTATGAAAATACGGACTCCAAATCTGCAAGAGCCTTAGTGGAGCAGTACGATACTGTTTATGTGGTTCAAAATCCCCCCATGGAAATATTGTCCGAGCAGGAATTAGATGATGTTTATGATATGAACTATATGATGGATTATCATCCCAAGTACAAAAATTCGGGCGGGATACCTGCCTTGAATGAAATAAAATTCAGTATAATCAGTGTAAGGGGATGTTTTGGCGGTTGTAATTTTTGTGCCCTTAATTTCCATCAGGGAAGAATAATTCAAAGCAGAAGCCATGAATCCATATTAAAAGAAGTTGATAAAATGAAAAGCTGTAATGATTTTAAAGGATATATACATGATGTGGGAGGACCTACCGCTAATTTCAGAATAAAAGCGTGCACAAAACAAGAAAAGTACGGTGCGTGCGTTAACAAAGAATGCTTGACACCGCAGAAATGCAATAATTTACAGGTAGACCACAGCGATTATATAAGCTTATTAAAAAAAATCAGGAATACTGAAGGAATTAAAAAAGTATTTATTCGTTCAGGCATAAGATACGACTATGTAATATATGATAATAATGATGTCTTTATTGAAGAGTTATGCAAAAACCATGTAAGCGGACAATTAAGAACAGCTCCGGAGCATGTTTCGGAATCGGTTTTAAAACTTATGGGGAAACCTTCAATAAAAATATACAATAAGTTTGTGGAAAGATTTAATAAAATCAATAAAAAAATAAAAAAAGAACAATATATTGTTCCTTATTTTATATCATCGCACCCGGGTTCCCGTTTAAAGGATGCAATTGAGTTAGCCGAGTATATAAGAGATATGGGTCATATTCCCGAGCAGGTTCAGGATTTTTATCCTACGCCGGGAACACTTTCGACGTGTATGTATTATACGGGATTTAATCCATTAACAAATGAAGAAGTGTATGTCCCAAAGGATATAGAAGAAAGAAAAATGCAAAGAGCACTTCTTCAATACTCTAAAAAAGAAAATTATGAATTAGTTATGAAGGCATTAAAAAAGGAAAACAGATTGGATTTAATCGGTTACGGACCCAAAGCATTAATAAAACCGAACAGATAAGGGACAGAATGTGTTAATGCAATTTTAATAATTAATTTATTGCAAAATCTTTCATAGTAATATAGAATTATGATGTAATTATTTAAAGAGGTATTATATGAACAGAAAAATCAGACGACGAAAAAAAAGAATTAGATTGTTATTATTGGTATTGATACTATTGGTTGGCGTTTTAGCAGCTTCCTTTGTTGTAAACGGTATTGGCAAGGACGGCAAAAGCAAAGAAGAATATCAATCTGTTCAACAGCCTGAAGAAGAGCATGGAAAACAGATTGGCGAAAAAACTCCGAATAAGATTTCAAATCCCGAAAAAACTCCTGACGTATCGGTTAGAATTATGGCTACGGGAGACATAATGTTTCATCCTTCACAAATTGAAGGGGCATATGATGCATCGTCAAACACCTATGATTTTAACAACAGTTTTAAAGCAATAAAAAGTATTATTGAAAAAGCTGACATAGCAATTGCTAATTTTGAAGGAACAACTGCCGGAAATTCAACATACGGCTATCAAGGTTATCCATTGTTTAATGCTCCCGATGAAGTATTGGATGCCATTAAAAATGCAGGTTTTGATATATTGTCAACAGCAAACAACCACAGCCTTGACACAAGAAAGGCAGGTATCATAAGGACGGTAGAGCAAATCAGGCAAAGAGGAATGGAGCCTATCGGAACTTATATAGAAAAGCCTGAAACGAGGGTTTTTATTAAAGAAGTAAAAGGAATAAAAATTGCGTTCCTGTCGTATACGGAAATGGTTAATGGTCTTGAATCGGTTATAAGCCCCGTAGATTTGGATGCGATGGTAAACATTTTTAACGAAACGAAAATGAAAGAAGATATTAATTATGCAAAAGATCAAAATGCCGATGTAATAATTGCATGCCTTCACTGGGGAGATGAATATTCAAGAGTTCAAGCTCAAAGACAGGAAATAATGGCGGATATGCTTTTTAAGGAAGGTGTTGACATAATATTGGGAAGTCATCCCCATGTTATTCAGCCTACATTTACATTGGAATATAACGGCAAAACAAAATTTATAGCTTATTCGATGGGTAATTTCTTATCAAACCAAAGAGTGGAAACCTTGGTGCCTTATGGCATGGCCGAACGTATTTCAAAATATACTGAAGACGGATTAATAATTGATATAGAAATAGAAAAAAAGGGGGAAACAGGAGAAGTATCCATAAATAATATAAATTATATACCATTGTGGGTTTATAAGGGGTTTAAAGAAAACGGCACTGCCGAGCATATTGTTTATCCAATAATGGACTATATCGAAAGTGCAGAATTAGATGAAGATTCAAAAGCAAGAATGAGCAGGTCATATGCGGATACAATGGCTCAGATGAACGCTGAATAATATGGGGGATGTGGTTAGATGGACTTAATGGAGAGGATAAGATTAATTTTTTCTAATATCGGTTTCAATACAATTGTAGATATAGGTATTGTTTACTATGTCCTTTATCATGGATATATACTTATCAGAGATATGAGGGCAAAACAATTGGTTAAAGGAATTGTACTTTTGGTTTCGTTGATTCCATTATCCAAAATATTCGATCTCTATATGATTGAATTCATCTTAGATAATACCTTTCAAGTTGGCGTAATTGCTTTGGTTATTGTTTTCCAGCCCGAAATAAGGAAGGCACTTGAATATTTAGGGAGAACTTCTTTTACTTTATCAAATATTGAAAAAAATGCCGAAACCTCCCAGAAAATTATTAAAGAAATTATATCCGCAACAACTTCTCTTGCAAGACAAAAAATAGGTGCTTTGATTATTTTTGAAAAACAGATTGGACTTAATGATATCATAGAAAGCGGAACTAAATTAGAAGCAAATATCTCCAGCGGACTTTTAATAAATATTTTTATACCAAACACCCCTCTTCATGACGGAGCAGTAATTATAAAAGATTATACCATAAGAGCAGCTGGATGTTTTTTACCTCTTACGGAAAACAACCTTTTGAGCAAGGATATTGGTACAAGGCATAGGGCTGCAATAGGAATGACAGAAAAGTCGGATTCTGTTGCATTGATAGTTTCGGAAGAAACAGGATATATTTCATATGCTGTGGAAGGTAGACTTTACAGGAATATTCAAAATGAAGAGTTGGAAAGTTTATTGTCTGGTATTTATGCCGAAAATGAAAAGGTAAATATTATAGATAAGTGGAGAAACAGAAATGAAGATAAAAAACGATAGATTATTCATTCAAACTACTTGTTTAATTGTTGCCATTGGTCTATGGCTGACTGTTATGCTTGTGACAAATCAAACTCTTGAGGAAACATATCCAAATGTACCAGTAACCATAAGAAACTTATCTTCCTTGGAAAATTCAAATTTGGTAATGATGAATCAAGATAAAGAAAACATTACTATAACCGTAAAAGTAACGGGATTAACCGAACAATTAAATAAAATAAGCAGCAGAGATTTTTCTGCTTATATAGATGTTTTAGGCTTTAAGGAAGGTGTAACCACTGCCAAGGTTGAGGTTGTGGGGCCAAACGGTGTTGAGGTTAAAAGTATTTATCCGTCGCAGATTGCATGCAATATGGAAGGAATTGTATCAAAGGTAATGGATGTTGCGGTTAAATATGACGGAGCTCAGGCTAATACTCATTACAGAGCACCGGCATTGCCCAATCCTTCATCCGTAAAAATAACCGGACCCAGAAGTGTTGTTAATTCTGCTGACCATGCAGTTGCAACCATAAATATTAAAGGCGCTACGGATACTGTTGTTAAAACCGTTCCCGTAAGGGTTTTCGATGATAAGGATACCGAAATTTTTCTGTCTGTTCCTACGGGAAATGTAGAGGTTACGGTTCCGATTTATCCGACTAAATATGTTGTGCTTAAACCAACGATAGTTGGTATTCCCGAAGAAGGATATGAATTGGTTAATGTGACCGTAAAACCTGAAAGGGTTAGAATAGCGGCAAGACAGGATGTTTTAGATACAATCAAGGAACTTACATTGGAAGAACTTGATATTTCAGGTTCATTCAACAATACACTTTCCTCTAAAAACATATTGAATACTGAGGGTTTGATACTTTTGGATTTGGAAACAGTACCGGTTGTAAATACAGTGGTGGAAAAAGTTATAGACAGGGAATTTGTTTACAATTACGATGATATTCAGTTTATTAATAAAAGTGATAACAGCGATGCAGTGTTGGAAGATACGGTCGGGGAAATCACTGTTTCAGTGACGGGAACTTCAACCTTAATTAATTCTTTGAAAAAGAGCGATTTAATATTGACGGCGGATTTGGCAGAAGCGGCTGCGGGAGTAAATACTGTTAAATTAGAATGTGTTTCTGAATTTACGTTTAAAAATATCCTGATAAGCAAGGATACGGTAAATGTAGAAATTATTGAAACTGAAACAACAGAACATCCGGATGAAGAATCGAGGTAATTATGTTAGATATTAAAATCAACAGCATGGATTATCAAGGAATGATAGAGGCGGTATTTCTTGCCACACAGGATGCAATAAGTGTTGTAAACGAAAAAGGCGAGCATATTTTGGTTAACCCGGCTTATACAAAAATTACGGGTCTTGAATCTGAAGATGTAATAGGTAAAAATGCACTGTTTGATATTGAAGAAGGCGAAAGCCTTCACATGAAGGTTCTTACAACTAAAAAACCTGTGGAAAATACAAAATTAAAAATAAGACCCAGCGGGAAAACTGTTGTGGCTCAAGCTGCTCCCATTATTGTTAACGGTGTAATGAAAGGAAGTGTTGCTGTTCTTCATGATACTTCGGGAATAAAGGATTTGACCGATAAGTTGGAGGAAGTTGAAAAAAAGTTAAGAGAGCTTATCTACAAGTACAAGTCCGAAGATATAATCGGAGAGTCGGAAGCTATAAAAGAAGTAAAAAAGCTTATTGAGAAAGCTGCTAAGGTTCCCGCAACCATATTGTTGAGGGGGGAGAGCGGTACAGGTAAGGAACTGTTTGCCAATTCAATCCATGCTCAAAGCTCCCGTTCTCATAACAATTTTGTAAGGGTAAATTGTGCGGCATTGTCCGATTCTTTGCTTGAAAGTGAATTGTTCGGATATGAAGAAGGCTCGTTTACCGGTGCGTTAAAGGGCGGAAAAAAGGGTCTGTTTGAAGAAGCTGATAAGGGTACCATATTTCTTGATGAAATTTCGGAAATAAGATTAAATACACAAGCAAAGCTTTTAAGGGTTCTTCAGGAAAAAGAAATTATGCGGGTAGGCAGCAATAAGAATATTCCCATAGATGTAAGAGTAATTGCGGCAACAAATGCGGATTTGATAAAATACGTTCAAGAAGGGAAGTTTAGAGAGGACTTATTTTACAGACTCAGTATTCTTCCTATATATATACCTCCTCTTCGTGAAAGATTAGAGGATATTCCTTTGCTTGCTAAAAGCTTTATTGCAAAATTTAACGATGAATACGGCAGAAATATAGTAGACATTTCAAGTGAAGCATTGAAAGTTTTGATGAAACATGATTGGCCGGGTAATGTAAGGGAATTGGAAAATACAATAGGCAGGTCCATCATATATATGAATATTAACGAAAAAGTTATAAATACAATACATTTACCTATGCTTCATGCGGTTAAAATTCAAAATAATGATAATTGTATTGTAACAGCCAATGAAGATGTTACAACATTGGATAATGTTTTGAGTAAAGCAGAATCCGAATATATAGAAAATATTTATTTCAAATCCAATAAGAATAAAACCCATACGGCTAAGGTGTTGGGTATATCCTTAAGATCCTTATATTATAAAATGGAAAAGTATGGTATTTCTTAGCGTGCAAAGTATTGCAAAACAAATATAATTGCAATGTTTTGCATGCAGAGTATTGCAAAAGAATAAAAATGAATTAAACATATGAATCGATCGTTGAAATTTCAACGGCTGATTTTTTTTATAAATTTGGCACAAAACTTGCATTATATATTTCGAGGTGAGATTATGAATAGCTTTGACAAATTATTACGGTTGGCAAAAAACACCGAACCAAAAAAAATAGCTGTTGCGGCCGCACAGGATGACGATGTGCTAAAGTCTATA
>ENA-UOOK01001988-UOOK01001988.1-fermentation-metagenome-genome-assembly--contig:-NODE-1988-length-25889-cov-4.199195_pt1 | contig 25889 bp, 27 predicted proteins | sample MGYA00245777_ERZ724023 | MGnify/ENA primary metagenome ERZ724023 (study PRJEB28704, sample SAMN03018312) | fermentation metagenome | biome: anthropogenic terrestrial biome; feature: soil; material... | reverse complement strand
ATAAAAAACATTATATCATTGCATACTCCCTTGACTCTTCATGCAATCGAGAATCTAAAATGCGGGGACTTCGTCGAGATCACAGGGACAATATATACCGCAAGAGATGCAGCGCATAAAGCAATGGTGGATTTGATCCGGCAGGATCTACCCATACCATTTGATTTGAAAGGGCAAGTGATCTATTATGCCGGTCCGTGTCCTGCAAAACCCGGACAAATAATCGGTTCCATAGGTCCTACCACCTCCGGTAGAATGGATGCTTATGCTCCTTTTCTTATCGAACGAGGTTTGTCCGGAATGATTGGTAAAGGCAGTCGAAATCAGCATGTGGTCGATGCTATGGTCAAACACAAATGTGTATACTTTGGAGCTACGGGCGGAGCAGGAGCACTGCTTGCGCAATGTGTGAAAAGTGCAGAGGTAATCGCATTTGAAGATCTGGGAACTGAAGCTGTTAGAAAATTGTATGTGGAAAGGTTCCCGATACTCGTGGTTATTGATAGCAGAGGGAACAGCATGTACAAATGATTTGACAAGAAGAATGACATTCAGTAAAATGGTATCAATAGAATGAGAAGATATTAAGATGAATAACGAGGTGTTTTAATGCAAAAAGTAAGGATGGTTACGCCGCTTGTTGAGATAGACGGAGATGAAATGACGCGTATCTTATGGCAAATGATTAAGGACAAGTTGCTATACCCGTATATTGACTTAAAAACCGAATATTACGATTTGGGTTTGAAACATAGAGATGATACCGATGATCAAGTGACTGTGGATGCGGCGAATGCCATAAAAAAATACGGTGTAGGTGTTAAATGTGCCACCATCACACCGGATGCAGCAAGGATCAAGGAATACCAACTGAAAAAGATGTGGAAGAGTCCTAACGGTACTTTACGAGCTATTCTGGACGGAACTGTTTTTCGTGCCCCAATCTTGGTAAAGAACATCAAACCGCTGGTGAGTGGTTGGGATGAACCCATTATCATTGCAAGACATGCATATGGTGACATTTATAAAGGTGTTGAATTCCAAACCAAAGGAAAAGGAAAAGCTGAAATGGTTTTCACCGACGATCAAGGTCGTGAAACCAGACAAACCATCCATGAGTTTGATCAAGAAGGCGGGATTGTCATGTCCATGCACAATACCCATAAATCCATCAGAAGTTTTGCAAAATCTTGTTTTGAATATGCTTTAGGAGAGAAGAAAGACCTTTGGTTCTCGACAAAACAAACCATATCCAAGACTTATGATCATACCTTTATGGACATATTTGCAGAAATGTATGAGAATGAGTACAAAGACGCATTTGAAAAAGCCGGTATAAACCGGACTTATCTTATGCTATAATAAATAACATTGAACAAAATCCCATAAAGGAAGTTAAGGAGCTTGAAACTTCAATGGAGCATTATTATACGCAAAATCCGCAAACGCCCCACGATATCCGGAGCATTGTTTTTTCTGCCGGCAACATCCGGCTGGAGTTGTACACGGATGCCGGAGTGTTTTCCAGAAATAAGGTGGATTATGGCAGTGAATGGCTGATCCGGTCCCTGCCGAAGCTGTCCGGGAATATTCTGGATCTCGGCTGCGGTTACGGTGCGATCGGTCTGAGCATTGCCTTCTCCAATCCGGATGCCCGGGTAATGATGGTGGATATCAATCAGCGTGCAGTGGATCTTTCCTTGCGGAATATAGAAAGAAACCGCATTCAAAACGCCGCCGCTCATGTGAGCGACGGCTTCCAGCAGGTAAGCGGCCCGTTTCACGCCATTGTCAGCAATCCGCCCGTCCGTGCCGGCAAAAATGTCATTTATCCCTTGTTCGAACAGAGCATCGACTATCTCCTGCCGGGAGGATCCCTCTATCTGGTTATCCAGAAAAAGCAGGGTGCAAAATCCGCCGTTGACAAGCTGCAGGCTGTTTTTGGCAACTGCGAAGCCATCAACAAGCAGGGCGGTTACTGGATCCTGAAAAACACAAAGCGAAACAGTCCGTCATCCTGAACGGCCGTCATCCCAAGCCGGGTAACTCACAGACAAAACGGTAAAAATCTTCATAGGTACCCCGGTGATCGCATTGGATAGGTCCCTTGCTCCGGTGGATCAGGAAATTGGTGATCAGATAGGTTTCCATGCCCAACCGTGAAGAAATCATATCCTCCTCCACATCATTTCCCACCATCATGCATCGCTCCGGACGCTTGTCAATTGCCTCCAGGACTTCGGTATAGAACTCCAGATTCGGCTTGCAGTAGCAATTTTGCTCATAACAGGAGATATAGCTGAAATCGCTCCGATCCAGTCCTGCCCATTCAATCCGGTGATAAATGGCCTTCCGGGGGAACAGCGGGTTTGTTGCGATGACAAGGGAGTACCCCTTCTCCTTAAGAACGGAAACAGCCCCTTTTACCAGAGGAGATGCTTCTACAAAATCCCGAACCTTCAGGAAACCGTCGTCATAAAACCGGTCAAACCTTTCCTGATATGCGGACAGATCTCCGCCAATCAGCTTTTCAAAGGTATCCATAAATACCTTTTCATTGGTCTTTTTCTCCAGATTAGTTACCATTGCCTTTGTGCCGGCCCATATATTGTGTGCCAGCTTGTCCGCTCCGATCATATCCTGAAAGGATTTTGTCATTTCATGAAAATAGATTTTCGTAAATTCGTCCGTATCCAGCGGGAGAAGGGTACCGTCCAGATCAAACAATATGGTATCGAACAATCTTTCCACCTCCTGCCGTATATTATAGCAGGAGGCCGTTTCCCTGTATAGATTGAAATGCATTGTAACGGCGGCCTTCTCTTTTTAATAACCGAAGGATAACAGAGAGTTAACCGGAAATTAACAGGGATCGGAACAGGAAAGCAAACTATTCACCGAATATCACGTCTTCTCTTTTGATCCCGTATTTTAGCCTGCCGCTGTACTCCAGAATGCGGTTGATCACTCTTTCCCCGTCTTCTCCTTCCAACAGGACAGGTTGAAAGTCATTGACATGGTTGGTGGACGAAAGGCTGCAGGGATGGATGATTCCCTGACTTTCCGAAAGCTCGCCGTCCAGAAAGAGGAATTTATTCTGAAAAATAAATGTATCCTTGTCCGCCGGGTTCCGATTTCCGCCAAAACAAAAGTTACCCAGGCTGTAGACGATATATTTTCCCTTGTAATAGTCAATGCCCTGGATCACATGGGGATGATGCCCCACCACAATATCCGCCCCCCGGTCGACGGCATATCTGCCCAGGGTTATCTGCGTGGAATTCGGATAGTAAGACCGTTCCTTGCCCCAATGAAAGGATACGATCACAATATCCGCTTTGGATCGGGCTGTCTCGATATCTTCGGCCAGCCCATCCTTTATTCCGGTACTCCACCAGCTATAGCCGATACTTGCTATCGTGATCCCCTTTGCTTCGTAATAAGCAATTTGTCCTTCCCCGGAATAGTCCACATCCGCCCGGGACAGAACCTCAAGGGTTTCCTGAAAACCTTGCTCCAGATAGTCATAGATGTGATTGTTTGAAATATTGACCATTTCAACACCGCCCTCTGTCAGGATGTTTACATAGGAGGGCTCGCCCTTGAAACGGAATGTCTTCTTCGCTTTCTTTTTTGCCGTTGTCAGGGTGGTTTCCAAATTGACCAGCGTCAGGTCATCGTTTTGAAATACAGATCGGACCCCTTTGAAAAAATAGGAATAATCGCCTCCCACCTTTTCAAAGCGGTAAGGAAAAGAATTGACATAGGAAAAGGATTCATCTGTTCCGATGGTACAATCTCCTGCAAAGGAGATCAAAACTTCCACCGGAATTTCTTCCGGCGGTTTTTCCCCGGGCATACCCCCGGATGGATGCTCCGGCACAGATAAAGGGACGGCAGTCGGATGACTTGCCGATGCCGGCTCGGGTAAAGGCTGTGTTATGCCGCCGTCCCGAAGGGCAGCGCTTTTGTCCGGACTTTTATCTATGGCAGCGGAATTGTCCTGGGTTCCGTTCTTTTTCTGCGTACCGCCCGTAAAACTCAGCATGAAAATCAGGGCAAAAACAATGATCCTCTTCCCCATATCCGCACATCCTCATATCATTGATCACCTCCGTCATTCCTCATTTGTGGGAAAAATCAGCCGTCTATACATTATATGAGCGGTGCAATGAATTATGACGATGTATGGAATAATCCGTCCGAAGACATGGGAAGCTAAGATCAGGAGGGATATCATGTCCAAATATGTGATCGGAATTTTTTCGACATACCAGGATGCCAAAGAGGCTACAGAATCTTTGAATGATAGAATAAGGGAAGCAGTTATTCTGAACCGACTGCAGAAATTCGAGGAAGAAGACAGCGGTCCAAAGCTGGATGGAGTAATCAGCGGCGTATCGGATGTATTTCTCGGGCTGCCGGTCTTTGTGAATCCCATGAGCGCAATAGAGCTGCCGTCCGATCCCGAGCCCTTCGGACCGGCTGAAATGCAATGGGAACAATTCGGCTTTACAAGGGAGGAAGCCGTGAGATATCAGGACCTTATGCAAAACGGCAAAACGGTCCTGGCAATCAAATCGGAAGAAAAAGAAGAACAAATTTCAAACAAGCTGAAAGAATTCCATGCGGAAGAAGTCAGGATCCATGAATTTTAGTTCCCGGCATGTCATTCGGAGAAAATGTCAAAATATACCTGTGCAGTCGTCTTCGACCTGGCCAGGGCAAGAGCCCGGATCCAGCTTACCTTGTATTTGATCCGGTATGCCGCTGTTCGAAAAACATGGCATATCGTAAGCCGCTTGATTGCTTCCTGTAAGGATTTGGCCCGAAAGACCCATTCCGGGGCATCCGTCAGGACCAGCGGAGTACCCACATCCTCCGGAAAAACAACAAGGGCGTCTCCCCCGGAACGATCCATTTTTTCCTGGAACCGATTCATGATGGACCGGATCTTTGTTTCAAAAGCAGCCCGGCTCCTGTAATTCTCCGCCGACCAGTTCATTTGAACGGCATATAGAATTTTTGTTTTCATATTGTCCCCCCATTTTCTATAAAACCCTCCCTTTACAGCTTTTCAATCTCCTTTATCAGATCTGCCACCAGATCTGCCTCTTTTACCTTATGGATGATTTCCCCTTTCCGGAATATCAAACCCTCCCCGTTCCCTCCGGCAATCCCGATATCCGCTCTTCTGGCTTCCCCCGGACCGTTGACCGCACAGCCCATTACCGCCACCTTGATGTCTTTGTTTACCGATGCAAGCCTTTTCTCCACCTCTCCGGCGATCCGGATCAGATCCAGCTGCGTCCTCCCGCAGGTAGGGCAGGAAATAAACTCGATTCCCTCCTCGATATATCCCAGGGATTTTAAAATCTCCCTGCCGACTGCCACCTCTTCTACCGGATCGCCGGTCAGGGATACCCGGATGGTGTCTCCTATCCCTTCGGCCAACAGTGCCCCGATCCCAACGCTGGACTTGATGGTCCCCTTTCGGATGGTTCCCGACTCCGTAACGCCGACATGAAGAGGATAATCCACCTTTTTGGAAATCAGCCGGTAGCATTCTATCATTTCCCGGACATCGGAGGACTTCACCGAAATAACGATATCATGGAAATCCAGTTCCTCCAGGATTTCCACATGCCGCATCGCGCTTTCCACCAATGCTTCCGGACAGACCGTGCCGTATTTCGCCAGTATATCCTTCTGCAATGACCCGGAATTGACGCCGATACGAATGGGAACTCCCTTGTCCTTAGCGGCCTCCGCCACAGCTCTTACCTTTCCTTTTTGTCCGATATTGCCCGGATTGATGCGCAGCTTGGCAACGCCATTCTTGATGGACTGCAATGCCAGGGAGGAATCAAAATGAATATCCGCCACCAGCGGAATGTGGATCTGCGGAATGATTTTCCCCAGGGCTTCCGCCGCCTCCCTGTCGGGTACGGCGCACCGTATAATATCGCAGCCTGCTTCCTCCAACCTCAATATCTGGGAAACGGTTGAATCGACATCTCTCGTATCCGTATTGGTCATGGACTGCACGGATATGGGAGAATCACCGCCGATGGAGAGTTTCCCGATACAGATCTTCCTTGTCTTTGCTCTTCTCATCCTATTCGTTCTCCTCCCGTATTAATTATCTGGTATTCCTCTTCAGCTTTTCTATCACAGCATGGATCACCCAGTCGGGAGTGGATGCCCCGGCCGTGATCCCTATCTTCTCCGGTTTCTTCCCGGGTATGGGCCATTCCGGCAGTTCGGCGCTGTTTTCTATCAGAACGGTATCCTTGCAGTTGGCACTGCAGATCTCAAATAACTTTTTCGTATTGGAGCTGTGCCTCCCTCCGATGACCACCATCCGGTCCACTAACCGGGAAATTTTGTCTGCGCTGTCCTGCCTCTCCCTTGTTGCATTGCATATAGTATTGAATGCCAGCATGTCTTTGCTTTGTTTCGATACCGCTTCCACCGTTTTATCAAAATTGGACTGCATCTCCGTGGTCTGGGACAGGACGCACACCTTATCGGGCAGATCCTTCAGCTCGCTTCCGTCCCTGGTCACCAATGCCGTATTGCCGCACCAGCCGTTTATTCCAATGACCTCGGGATGGTTCCGGTCTCCTACGATGACAATCTGGTATCCCCTCTCATGATATTTTTTTGCCTTTTTCTGAATACTGGACACATAAGGACATGTGGCATCGATCATCGTAACCCCACTCTTTCCAATCTGATCGATGACATCGGGCGCGATGCCATGGGAACGGATCACAAGGGCATCCCTGGTATCCAGTTTGCCGATGTCCTTCCTTTCGATTTCCTGGATACCCTGCTCCTTCAACCTCCTGACTACATTTTCATTATGAATGAGGGGGCCCAGGGTATAGGTTTTCGATCCTTTGTTGCTGTTATAGTTAACGGTTATATCAACCGCTCGTTTTACACCAAAACAAAATCCGGAGTTCTCCGCAACGATAATCTGCCTGGGCATAAACATTTTCCTTTCTTCACGACCTCTGCCGGGGTATTTCGATTGAAAATCTTTCAGCCGGGAGTATATTCCTCCACAATCTAATAGTATACCGTAATATTGGCCGAATTCAAGTAAAAAGGAAGAGGGACAGCCATTCGGGACAAATCAAATATAATGATATTTGCCATACCATATCTTTGTCTGCTATGCCATAATCAAAGAGGTAAACAAAATATGGAGGTGCGTTGTCAATGTCAAAAAAATTCAGAGGCAAGGGAATCATCAATTTGCCCTCAAGAGGCCGCGGAACCTGTCCCATATGTCATACGGAACGCATCAAGCTGTTGTACGATATAGTAGCAAAATCGGGCGCCAAGTTGAAGGTATGCAAAAGATGCCAGCACAAAGTAGTCTGAAAGATGGAATAACAAACAGCCGTATCGAATCGATACGGCTGTCTTTCTCTTAAAATGTTATTCATATTGGAACAGTTCAAGGCTTTCTCCATTGGGACCTTTGAAGAAAATATTGCTGATACCGTTGAAAAGAGTCTTGTTGACGCCTTTTTCCGCAGAGTTGAATTCTACGCCCTTTGCCTTCAGTTTAAGGATTACCTGATCAATGTCTTTCACCTCAATGGCAATATGATCGATGATACCCGCCTTTCTTTCCTTTACGCCGGATACGTCCGCAGGCTGAATCAGCTCGATGACCAATCCTCCCACATTGACGAATCCCAGGCGGGTCGTTCCGTTCGGATTCACCAGATCCTTTTGATGAAGCAGTTCAAAGCCCAGAATTTCCGTGTAAAATTGAATGGACTTTTCCATATCAGCGGTATGTACCCCTATATGAGCAAGCCCTTTTATCCGGTTTTCCATTTTTCTGTCTCCTTTGCGTTTTATTTTGCTTCCAGTGCAGTCCTATGTGCGGTAAACCTGTTTCTCACTGATTATTCCAATACCGCCTTAATCCTTCTGACCCCGGCGGAAGAGCTTTCTTCTTTTTTGATTTTGAATTTTCCCAGTTCACCGGTTCTGTCTGCATGGGGACCTCCGCAGATCTCCCTGGAAAATTGTCCCATAGTGTAAACCTTAACCATATTTCCGTATTTTGACTCAAATAATCCGATGGCCCCGGATTTCTGTGCCTCTTCCAGCGGCATTTCCTCACAGATGATTTCCGCGTCGCTTTGGATCGCTTCGTTGACCAACCGCTCCACTTCCGTCAGTTCTTCCCTGGTCAGCTTTCTGGGGAAGGAAAAGTCGAAGCGCAGCCTTTCCGCGGTAATATTGCTTCCCTTCTGCGCCACTTCTTCTCCCAGTACTTTTCGGAGCGCCGCATGAAGCAGATGGGTCGCCGTATGGAGCCTTGCGGTCTCCACCGTATGATCCGCCAGGCCGCCCTTGAATCTCTGGGACGCTCCTGCGTGGGAAATTTCCTGATGATGCCGGAAGCTTTCCTGAAAGCCTTCCACATCCACAGTATAACCTTTTTCCGAAGCAAGCTCCTGCGTAAATTCAATGGGAAACCCGAAGGTATCATAAAGATGAAAAACGCTTTGGCCGTCAATCATCCTGGATGCTTCACCCAGTCTTCCAATCAGCTTTTCAAATTCCTTCAGTCCCTGCCGGATGGTCCTCTGGAACCGTTCCTCCTCCAGGGCCAGCTCCCTTTTTATGAATTCTTCGTTCCTGCCAAGCTCGGAATAGACACTGCGGTATTGCCGGATCACCACATCCGCGATCTCCGGTGTGCTGCCCTCCGGAATTCCGATCTGCAATCCGAACCGGACCGCCCGCCGGATCAGACGCCGGAGCACATAACCCTGGTCCACATTGGACGGCGTAACTCCTTTCTCATCTCCCAGAATAAAGGTTGCCGTACGGATATGGTCCGCCACGATCCGGAACGCTTTGGTGGTTTCCTCCTCCTGTCCGTACTGCTTATCGGAGAGCTGACTGATCTTGGCCATGATATCACGATACAAATCGGTGTCGTATACGGATCCGACTCCCTGCAGGATGGCGATGGTACGGTCCAGTCCCATACCGGTATCCACATTCTTCTGACGCAGCGGTTCAAATATCCCGCCGGCGGTTTTATTATATTCCATGAACACATCGTTCCAGATTTCCACGTACTTGCCGCAATTGCAGGCCGGGCTGCAGTCCGGACTGCATTTTTCCTTGCCTGTGTCGATGAACATTTCCGTATCCGGACCGCAGGGTCCGGTTATGCCGGCAGGTCCCCACCAGTTGTTTTCCTTGGGAAGGAAAAAGATATGGTCTTCCGCAACTCCCTTGGACCTCCATTGCTCATAGGACTCCATGTCCCGAGGCGCGTTTTCGTCTCCGGCAAATACGCTGAAATACAACTTTTCCTTCGGTATCCCAAGCCATTTTTCTGATGTAAGAAACTCCCAGCTCCACGCAATGGCTTCCTTCTTGAAGTAATCTCCCAGGGACCAGTTGCCCAGCATCTCAAAAAAAGTGCAATGTGTGGCATCGCCCACTTCATCAATGTCTACGGTCCGGATGCATTTCTGGACATCGGTAAGGCGGGTTCCGTCCGGATGCTTTGCTCCCAGCAGATAGGGCACCAGCGGATGCATGCCCGCGGTGGTAAAAAGCACCGTCGGATCATTTTCCGGTATGACGGAAGCGCTTGGGATGACAGCATGTCTCTTTTCCCGAAAAAAAGAAAGGAACTTTTCTCGTAATTCATTGGCCTTCAAATACAACACTCCTTTTATCTTCGTATGAGGATTTTCCGAAAAAAGCAGCATTTTGGCGGCTGCTTTCCATTTCTCCTATGATAAATTCACTATAAATGCCCGCTAAAATATTTTGCACAGCTGAAACTCTGGCTTGCTCATAGTCTTAACCGTTATACCACCCATTCGGTGGTATTCACTGTAAGTAGTATTATACTCAGTTGAAACTGCCGTGTCAATCATTTCCGCCCGATAACCACCGGGCATGGGAGGCGGCATCAGCCGGTTGTCCTCGCTTGGGAAAACGCGTACCGGAGGCGCATACCGGACTCGTACCGGAAATGGGTTTGCCGAAGCATTTTGTCCCTTGACTTTATCCGAGCCAAAGAGTAGAATTTTAAAAAACAGAATACTCTTGCGGGGGAACTGCATGCAGTTGAGAAGGTTAAAACCTGACCCTTTGAACCTGACGGTTAACACCGTGGCAGGGAAGTAACCATCAGAAAAGAAATCGGATATGCTTGGCTTCGCGCCAGGCACTTTTTGTTGGAGAGGAGAAACAGAAATGAAAAACCTATTGACTATAGCCGGTTCCGATTGCAGCGGCGGAGCCGGGATCCAGGCAGATCTAAAAACTTTTGCCGCTCACGGGACTTTTGGAATGAGTGTGGTCGTGTCGGTTGTGGCGGAGAACACAAGCCGTGTGATCTCGATCCGGGACATGGATCCGGATATTATAAAGGATCAGCTGGACGCCGTCTTTGAAGACATCCGGGTCGATGGAGTCAAGGTGGGGATGCTGTCCAATATCGGCGCCATGAAAGCGGTTGCGGAGAAACTCAGGCAATATGGACCGCCGCACCCGGTCATCGATCCCGTCATGGTCGCGAAGGGCGGATGCGCCCTGATGCAGGATGATGCTCTGGATACTCTGATCCGTGAGATCATTCCCATGGCTTATGTGCTGACTCCCAATATCCCCGAAGCGGAAACCATCACCGGAAGAAAAATCACGGATATGGGTGAAATGAAATGGGCCGCCGCATCTATCTATGGTATGGGTGCAAAAAACGTGCTGGTCAAGGGCGGGCACCTCAGCGGCGACGCCGAGGACATCCTGTATGACGGCAAGCGCTTTCACCGTTATCGCAGCAAACGCGTCCGGACGAAAAACACCCATGGCACCGGCTGCACATTTTCTTCGGCCATCGCGGCCAATCTGGCAAACGGGATGGAAATCGAGGATGCCGTCCGCTCGGCAAAGGAATATATCACCATGGCCATCGAACACGCCCTTCCCGTCGGTAAGGGCTATGGGCCTACCAATCATTTCTATCGGTTCTTCCGGGATGAAAAGTCGCCCGGCCCCGCTGGAGACCGGGGGTCAAGGGACGTCGTGACGGTGCAGGAGGATATCGCCGGGGTATCCGGAGAATGGATCGAATTGCTCCGGAGGAATGAGCATGCCTGATTACAAAGCGGCAATATTCGATTTGGACGGAACACTGTTGGATTCCATGCATATCTGGGAGCAGATTGACATCGATTTTCTGAAAAAGCGCGGGCTTTCCGCCTCCAGGGACTATATACAGGCAGTTACGCCCATGGGCTTTCCGGAAGCGGCGGAATATACCATCCGACGCTTTTGTCTGAAAGATTCACCGGAAGACATCATAAACGAGTGGAACAGGATGTGCCGCGACGCCTATCAAAGCAGCATCCGCCTGAAGCCGGATGCGAAGGAATACCTGCTCCACTTGAAGCAGGCAGGTGGTAAACTGGGCGTTGCGACGGCGCTCACCCCCGACTTGTACCGGCCTGCGCTGGAGAACAACGGCATTCTGCTTTTGTTTGATGCCTTTGCTGACCGGACGGAGGTTCAGCGGGGAAAAGGATTTCCGGATATCTATCTTCTGGCGGCCCAAAGGATGGGGGCAGAGCCTCCGCAGTGTATGGTCTTTGAGGATATCTTCTCCGGGATCGCAGGGGCCAAGGCAGGCGGATTTCTTACCTGCGGCGTATACGACCCTTATTCGGCGTATGAATGGGAGAAAATCTGCAGAACAGCGGATCTGGCCATCCGAAGCTATCGGGAAGCAAGCCGATTCAAGCTGTTATATTAAGGGAAAACGTATGGCCCCCCTATAGCGGGTCCTCCAGTGCCTTTCCATTTTGCTGATCTGAAAATTGTTCTTTGGTGACATGTGAGCGAACTCATACCGGTTGATCATGACACCGGTATGAGTTATGATATCCCTTGCGATAGCAAAATAAACGAGATCCAGTGCCTGCAGGTCATTTATCGAGATCTGCACTCCGTCCAGCCTTCCCAGACCTCGGATATATCTCTGAGGGTCCTGTTTGTACCAGTCCTCTTCAATTATCTTTCCGTCGTCATTCGGCAGGGATATTTCAAAATTCCTGTAAAAATGTATCACGAATCCCAAGCAGTCCAATCCCTCCAGTGTACGCCCATTGTGTACGAAAGGAACATTTTTATATAACTCCAACAGCCTTTTGATTTTCAATTCCCGGTCCATATCCGCCATTTCATGCTGCTCCTTTTTTTATCCTTGATTATCAGCATATGCGCATCCGGTGATTTTGTTGAAGGGATCGCTGAAAATACTCTGCCATTCGACAGGCGCCGGCGACAACGTGTATCACTTTTTATAAATATCTTTCATATCTATATATTAGGCAGTGCCATACTCCAATTCAGGAAATGAGGTGATTCCATGGGCTTTGGTTTTGGAGGCAAGGGTGGAAATGACTCCTTATTGTTCTTCTTCCTGCTTCTCATCATACTGTTCTGCAGCGGCGGATGCGGCAAATTCGGAGACCAAAACGAATTGCTGTTCTTCTTCCTGTTGTTGGTTATTTTGTTCCCAAGCTTCGGAGGTATTTGCGGTACCGGCGAATAACGAAAAGGGTAGGGCTCTTTCGGCCCTGCCCTTACATATTTCATTGTCCCGTATCCTTATTTATAAATATTCACAAAGCTTATCCACGCATTCTGCGGGCGCATGGCAATGACCGAGAGGATTTTCTCTGCCTTCATACATCCCATGAAAGTCGGAACCGCCTGTTAAAATCAGATTATATTTCTTTGCGAGTTGCTCTATTTCCATTACTGCATCCTGATCATGCAAAGGATGCCAGGCTTTCAAACCATCCAACCCGATATTGACAAGTTCAGGTATCAGATCAATATTCCCATATCCTTTCGGGTGGGCAAGAACCGCGACGCCTCCGGCCTTCTTGATGGCTCACGATGCTTACCCTGGGCCCGATATCCGTCCAACTGCCCAGCCTGCTCTTCTGAATCACGGAAGTCTTATGTATCGCAGGCTTTTCGCCGAGTTTCTTCTCTTCATACTCCTGACCTTCCGGCGGCAATAAATCATATTCGTATAGCACAGTAATTTCTCCCGTTCCTTATAATGTCCTCTAATGTCCTCTTCCTAACTAATTTTACTGCAATAAGTCATTTCACTGCAAAATAACGAAATCCGCCTTAGCCTTAGTTGCAGAATCAGCCAGGAGAAAGGCAGCATTTTTGAGGGTAAAATGACACGGACGTCATTTTTAGGTTTGCGGGGCATGTTGCCCAGCCGATGGTTTGAAAGAAAACCTGTCGCCTGGTTAACGGGAAGACAAACTGTAAGCAAGGGCGTCTCCGATGACGGAGGGGTCTGAAGGAAGCTGATGGTGGTTGATTGGAGCGAAGCGTAAGCGATCCAGGGATGGCATATTGGGTGGATAACCCTCCCTAAAGTGGGGAAGTCCAAATGTTAACTGACCCAATGTGTTGGGATGGTCGTTTCAACAACAGGCGAAGCAACTTAACCCAGGAAACACTGTATCTGAAGCTGTTAAATCCATTCGCAAGCGAAAGCAAGGGGTGGAAGAAGGTGCAGTATGCAGACGAAGTCATAGTAGTGAAGAAACCTAAGCCAAGGAAAGCTGGTAACAGTCTGGAGGACAAAACTTAGGCGACATGGAGCGAGGTTTCCATGGCCATGACTATCCAAAAGGCAGTCATGGGTGCGAAGGACGGAAGGAATTCAAAGTGTATTCAGGAACTAAAACGAGGGACTCTGAAGGTGCTCGAAAGAAGGCTGAAAGGCCGGAAGAAACGGAGCCATGGCATAAAAGAACTTGCTGAGACTCACGATGGCACGGATATGAAATACCTGGCGGAAGGAAGATAGATTGCCTTGAGCTGGAAACGTCAACGGAACCCAGGGAAGAACATATAGGAGGAACGAGTATCAGGGAAGGAATACCACAGGACCGGAGGTGGAACATGAAGAAATTGTACAGCCTGATTGATAAGATATATCAACCAGAAAATTTGAGGCAAGCCTACAAACGGGTAAAGAGAAATCACGGGGCCCCGGGAATAGACGGGGAAACGATTGAGGAATTCGACGTCAGGCTTGAGGAGAATATTGAGTTTCTTCATGAGAAACTGAAAACCAACACGTACGAGCCAAGCCCGGTAAAGAGAAAAGAGATGGAAAAACCGGATGGGGGCAAAAGACTGCTGGGTATCCCAACCGTAAAAGACAGGGTAGTACAGCAGGCGATAGTGAATATCATAGAAGGACCGTTTGACAAGGATTTCCACCCGTCGAGCTATGGCTACAGACCAGGGAAATCCCAACATAAGGCAGTAGCGAAGGCAGAAAAGTTTCTTAACACCTACAACCTGCCGTATGTTGCGGATGTGGACCTCAGCAAATGCTTCGACACACTGGACCATAGCGTTATCCTCAGGGAAGTATCGAAGAAGATAAGTGACGGAAAAGTGCTGAAACTGATTGAAAAGTTTCTGAAGGCAGGGGTCATGGAAGATGGTTCATTCTGCGAAACGGAGCTTGGAAGCCCACAGGGTGGGGTCATTTCACCACTGCTTAGTAACATCTACCTGAATGTCTTCGACCAGAGAATGAAGGAAAAAGGAATCCGCATCGTAAGGTATGCAGACGATATCCTGATATTTGCCAGAACAAAGGCAGACGCAGGGAATTATCTTTCCTACGCCAGAAAGATACTGGAAGAAGAATTAAAGCTGACAGTTAATAAGGAAAAGACAACCTTGACGGAGGTCTCAAAGGGAGTGGCGTTTCTCGGATTTGTAATATTTTCGGAACATGTAACGGTACAACCCAAAAGGCTCAAGAGATTCAAGGACAAGATCAGGAGGATAACGAAAAGAAACTGTGGCAGGCCAATAGAGGATGTCATAAAGGAGTTAAATCCTGTTCTCAGAGGATGGATAAATTACTACAGGGCAGCCAATATCAAGGGGATATGCAGTGGAATCATGGCTTGGATCAGAAGAAGACTCAGGATGCTCCGAATGAAACAGTGGAAAACCTACAAGGCAATGCATAAAGAAATGCGTCGGAAAGGTATCACTGGGAGCGGAGAGAAAATGGATGTGAGACGATGGAAGAACTCCAAGGTACACATCATCCATCTGCTCTTACCCAATAAGTATTTCAAGGAACTGGGTCTGATAGACATTACTACTTGTGAAGTTGGGGTGCTGTCATCCTTTTATGCTGGATGACATGAATTTCAGGAGCCGTATACGGAAAACGTACGTACGGATCTGTGAGAGCAAAGAAAACAGGAAATTACTCCTGTTTTCTAGCTACTCGATCGTCTCCCTGCAGGAGAGATGCGGCCGGGAAATGCAAGATGAGTCGCTGCTGATTCGCAACACGGCTTCGGCGGAATGAGTTTTTGCAGCAATGATTCTTCCTACATTGCCAGGGTCTGCATGTGGTCATACAGATCCTGCCGGATCTCATTCAGCATATGCCATGCGGAATAATGGGAGATATAGTCCGCCCCGAACTGAGCGGCGGCCCGCACCATATAAACAACGACCGCAAGTGCCGCCAGCCGGCTGACTTTGGCCATGTAGCTTTCCTCCATCGTATTGACGCTGTCCGTAACGGTCTGGATCAGGCTGCGGATCATCCATGGGCCTATCATATTCATGACGGTCATCAGTATCATGGATAAGGTGGCAAGTAAGAGCAGCCATCGGTATGGCTTGGTATAGCGAAGTATGACTTTCAGTTCTTTCATATATCCCTCTCCTCATTCCATCGATTTCCAATCCTTAGATGAGCTTTTGCAGCAGATTCCTGAGGGTTTCCAATTCTCTGGCGCTGAGTACATTCATTTCCTCTTCAATTCTAAATTATAAGAAAATTCATAGCAATGTCAATATAAATTTGATCCTGCAACTAAAACGAAAACAAAAAACTGCAGGGGCTCCTGCAGCATAACAATCGCCATTGAATTTCTTTTCCGGTCCGCCGGAATGGATTTTATGGATCTGTATGGATTGAAATCGAAGCGGAAACGTTTCTCAGATCATCCCGGTCATTCTTTGCAGGAGGCTGTTCTCCGCAATGATATCCTCAATTTGGTATAACGGAATAGGAAAATAAGGAAAACCAGCTGCATAGGGAGAAATTTCATAGAGTTGGAAGTATATAATCAGAACATTGTCGGCGACATAGTAGTCCTGATCCGGGCGGATCCCGCGGAATTCCTCCAGAAGCGGGATATTCCTTCCCCGGATCTGTTTCCGGATGAGGTCGGACAAAATGTCAACATAGTTGCTTCCCGGTTTGAAATTGGTTCCCAGGGGATAATCGGTACCGGTCATCCCATCAATATTCAATGAGCGAATATAGGTCATGGGGTGAGCTCCTCCGAAATCCCCCAATGCCCAAAGGGTCAGGCTCAGCACATTCCTTTGATTCGTCTTGCTCTCAAAGGAACCGCTGACCCGCATAGACAGGTCGGGCTGCTGGAGTTCCGCGATCAGGCGGTACATGAGCCCTATGATCTGCTGATTGATTTTCTGCTCCACTGCATGATCTCCGAGTCCTTCCACGACCGGATAGCAGAAGTCGATCAGGGGAGGTTTCAGATACCGCATCGTCTTGATTCGGACAGGCAAAGCGGACATACAATACACATCCTTTCCTATACATAATATTCCAAAGATATTCCATTCAGTATATGTTCCGAAGAAAGGATTGATAACGTGAAATTTTATACAGTTGTAGATACGATGGATATGGTATATACTGAGTTGGTGCAATCATACTGTATTTGCAGCAGATTCTATCGCGGAAAGGAAAGGACCTTTTATGAATCAACAAACCAAGGGGCTGTACAAATGGGTATTGCAGCTGGCGGCCCCCATCGCTCTGCAGAATATCGTCACATATCTGGTAAGTCTTGCCGACAATCTGATGGTCGGTTCACTGGGGGAACTGGCATTATCCGGCGTATATGTAGCCGTCCAGCCCCAGGGTATCCTGCAGATGCTGGTCATCGGCATGGGGGCGGCCATGTCCATCCTGTCCACCCAGTACTGGGGCAAAAAGGATACGGACAGCATGAAAATCATCATAGGGATCGCACTGAAGCTCAGCACCGGAGCAGGCCTTCTGTTCCTGCTGGCCACCCTGTTCTTCCCGGAGCAGATCCTCCGCCTGTTTACCAACGACGAAGCGGTGCTCGTGGAAAGCATGAAATATATGAAGTACATCCGCTTCACTTATGTTTTCTTCAGTATCACCCAGTGCCTGATTGCCGCCATGCGCTGCGTGGAGCGGGTAAAGATCGGAATGGTTTTGTCTTTTGCTACCCTGTGCCTGGATACCTTCCTCAACTGGGTATTGATATTCGGAAAGCTGGGGGCCCCGGCTATGGGAGTAGAGGGTGCGGCCCTTTCCACCCTGATTGTCCGTATGATTGAACTGCCGGTCATGATCCTCTATGTCCGGTTTGCGGACGACAGACTGCGCTTAAGACTGAAAGACCTGCTCAAATCCAATATCCTGCTGCTCAGGGATTTCTTCAAATATGGCTTCCCCGTTTTGCTCGGCGATATCTTCTGGGGCATCAACCTGGCAGTCCAGGGCGCGATTATCGGTCGCCTCGGTTCTACGGCGTTGGCATCCGTCAGCATCTCCAACACAATTTTCTCCATCCTCGCCGTCGGTATGTACGGAACGGCTGGTGCATCCGCCATTATCATCGGCAAAACCGTCGGATCAGGCAATTATGATCTGGTGAAGGAATATGCAAAAAAGCTGCAGATTCTGTTCCTGGTAATCGGTGTAGTCTCCGGCCTATGCATGTTTATCGCAAAGGATTATATTCTGAAGCTGTACAATATCTCGGGCGATACCATTGTTATGGCAACGCAGTTCCTGACCGTTCTTTCCGTCACCATGGTAGGCACTTCCTATCAGATGTCTTCCCTGACAGGTATCGTAAGGCCGGGCGGGGCGATTCATTTCGTTCTGATCAATGATCTGATCCATGTCTGGCTGATCGTCATCCCCTCGGCACTCCTGGCCGCTTTTGTGTTCCATGCACCGCCGGTTGTGGTATTCGCCTGCCTGAAATGCGATCAGATCCTGAAATGCTTTGTCGCCGTGATAAAGGTCAACCGGTTCAAGTGGATCAAGAACCTGACCCGGCAGACCGGTGAAGCTGCCGCCGTGTAACCGCAGAAGAGAAAATCCAAGATGAGTCGCCGCTGATTCGCGCTCAGGCTTCGGCGGAATGAGTTTTCGCAGCTGAATCAAATTTAAACAAAAGGGGACTGGAAAGAAGATGATTTCTATATTATAATGATCTGGCGTAGTGATAAAATAGAATAACGAGGTATGAAAATGAAACGTAGGAAGGATATGGTGCTTTTCCCTCTCTGTCAGGGCAAATACAGGAAAAGCCAGATTCTTTTTATTTTGGATGGGATCCTGATCAATGCAGCGGTAACCATCACAAACAACGTATTTCTGTCGGGATATATGGTGACCCTGAAAGCGGATGATTTTCTGGTAGGCATACTCAACAGTTCCCCTACCTGGTCACTTTTGATATCCCTCTTTTCTTTCCTCATATTTGAAAGGATGGAAAGGAGAAAAACGCTGCTGGTTGTCATGAATATAGTTTCCAGGATTTTGATATGTTCTGTCGTATACCTGCCTTTCCTAATAAAGGACGGCACCACATTGCTTTATCTGACTGCCATCATGACTATCACCGGCAATCTGATCTGGAGCATCTTCGGCGTCGGCGTCATGGTCTGGATGATCAGCCTGCTGCCGAACAACCAGGATAAAAACCGGTATATCTATCTGCGCATGTTCTTTCTTCGGATTTCATTTACCGTTTTTTCCCTTGCCATGGGGCTGGTCCTGGATTTGTTCAACAAAAGCCTGACCGGATTTGTGGTCGTCTTTTCCGTAAGTCTGCTCCTGTCGGCCATAGATGCTGTTTTGCTCATGAATACCTACGAACCGGCGAACAAGGTCGACAAAACTGCCAAAACGTTCGATATGGATTGTTTTCTGGAACCGATCCGAAACAAGGAATACAGAAAATATCTGATATTTGTCTTCTGCCTCTATTTCTGCCTCTGTCTGTCGAGTTCCTTCACTCCGCTTTTCCAGATCCGATATCTGGAGCTGGATTACAGCTTCCTGTCGGTAATCAATACCATATCCTATATTACGATGGTATTGAGTACGCAGATCTGGAACAGGGTGGAGTTAAAGATGGGTCTGCCCTTTGTCCTGAGCCTGACTGCCGTGTTTATGGCATCAGAGTTTTTCTTCTATGGATTTATGACGCAGAAAACGGTTTTCCTGCTTCTGATCACGCCCTTCCTGGCCGGTATTGGTAACAGCGGCTTCAATGTCGCCACGGTGAACTACCGTTACAGTATCATACCCGAAGACAGCCACAAGACGATATATGAAGGCTGGTACGGAGCTGTCATGGGACTCAGCGCGCTGCTCGGTCCTACCGCAGGCAATCTGATCCGGCACATGCTGCCCTCCTTCCAAAATGACGTGTTCCAATTCAGTGGTTTCCAGATCATGTATCTTGTTTCCTTTGCATCGGCTTTGGCCGTGATTTACCTGATGTTCTCACGGCCTTTCAAACCGCTGTCGGTCCGGGTGGCAAGAAAAATGTCAGGGGGACGTGGTCCGCTGTAAGGTTCCCACATAGATTGTACCGGCAATCGGCTTGTAATAATCATCACTGAGCAATTCCCTGCGGACCTCCCGGCCATCCTTATAATAATATACCCGGTAGGTTTTTACCTTGTAGCCCGGCCGCGACTGCACCTTGGTGTATTTCTGGTCCGTATAGGTTACATATTGGTGATTCACATCCTCCACAATGGTCGGACTGGGTGCTTTATACTGCGCATACAGATCCGATTCCAGCTTTACTTCATCATACTCCCCGTCTGCTTTCCCGTACAGTTCGATATACAGTTTGTTTCCGCTCCGATAGGTATGAAGATAGACCGGCATATCCTTGTCATTGGAGAATTTGAAATCGACATTGGGCCAGTTGACGGTGGCATCATGACCGATTTCCGCGTAGGAGGAAGGAAATGAGTGATGCCATCTTTCTTCTATCTTCAGACCGGCACGAACCACCGCATTGTAAACTGTGGTTGATGTCTGGCATACTCCGCCGCCCAGGTCATCCTGCATGCTTTTGTCCGCCATGATGACCGGCGCCGCTTTGTAACCGTTTGCCACGGTTCTTTCCCCCGTTGTCTGATTAAAGGATACCACTTCGCCGGGTTTTACCACCATTCCGTCAAATTGTGCCGCCGCATGGAATACGTTGCTCTTGCGGCCTTCGCTGCCGGTAACCACCGTATAGAACGAAGCGATCCTGTCTGTCTGAAGCCTCAGCTCCTCCGCAAGGACCTTGGGAGGAACTGCTTCCGGCTTCAGTTCCATTTCCACATATGTGTCCGTCTCAAAGGCGGCTTCCAGTTCTTTCATCAACCGGTCGGTATCCAGCCGCAAGCCGGCTTTTTCCCCGGTAATGGTGAACTTTTCCTTGTCCTGCGGGTGGAATTCGATTCGGGCATCCACCGGGTCCTCATTGATTTGCCCGGCCAGGAAGAGGATCGTGCTGCGGAGCCTTTCTACGGAAATGGTCACCGACACATCAAAGGACTTCGGGTTTTCCGCCAACCCCTTTATGATACCGTATCTTTGAAGGATGTCGCCTGTCCTTCCAACGCTGTAAGCCTCCTGCAGTACCTCCTCCAGATTGAATTTACCATACAGGTCCGCGTCGTCATACTCCCAGACCTTATCCCCATATCTCAGGACAAGACCGTACTGATTGCTCTCTTCTTCCAGCTTGGCGGAGATTGCCTGTTTTGCTTCCGAAAGAGTCATTCCTTCCAGGTCCAGCCCCTCCACGCGGATCCCGGGATAGAAAACCTCAGAATTGACCACATCCTCCATCTGCGCTCTTACATAATATATGGAAGAAAACAATCCAAGTGACAAAACGGTAAGAAAGAGCAGAAATCGTTTGCCGGTCTTCTTCTTGTTGCCGTCATTCTGTCGCTTTTGTCTCATTGTGTACCCCCTGTAGGCTTATTTTTGACATCTCATGTCTGTCATATAATATATATACCCACGAAGTACACAAAAAGTTGCTTGCATCCACTGTAAATAAAAAGAAAAAAAGAGAAGGCCGATATAAAATCGGCCTTTGGGTTTATTCCTTGCGCAGGGACTTGGGCTCTTCCGGTTGGTAGAACCAAATCCAGCATGCTGAAGCGGATGCCATGGCAGCAAGGAATGTCAGGAAGCCGGCACACAAAGTTGCGGCTTTCACGATCGATTTCTTCATGCTTGGACACCTCCTTTCCAAAACTTTAGCTTTATTAAAAGAGAATCCATCCAACCTATGACCGAGCGCAAAACGGCGGTAATGCTTAATGCCTGCCAAAGCATTCCTGTCTGTATGCAAATGATGCTTTTGAATGCCGCCGATGAGCCATACTTCAAATGGACTCCCCATAATACTGCAGTAATCAGCTCAAATACCAGCACGAAGGTCATGGATGCTTTTTTGAGTCTACGTCTTGTATCCGGATTCGTGATCCTTTTGTTTGGGCTGTCAACCGGTGCATATTTGTAAAGCAAAATAAGTACACAGGAAAGAGTAAGTATCTGAAAAAGGAGAACAGGGATCCATGATGAAAAGGCCAGTACATGCTTCACAAATAAAGAAAGTCCTCCGAATATCATTACACTGAGAGCAGCACAGCGATAGGGCGAAGTAGCATGCACCCCTCCGGAATATTGCCGCAACAAGGCAGCCGTCAGGGATAGGACAAGGATCTGCAGCAGCGAATTGGCAAGGATCCCAAACAGGATGATAAGTGCGACAGATAATAAGGTCTGCAGGAAGTTCAAAGCGCCATATTCCAGTATTTCCTGCCGATCCTCATCCAGGTTAAGAATATCAGCTGTTTTCGATGCAATTGCTCTGCTGGCTTTTTCAATCAAATACACTCGAAACCGCCTTCTTTTCTTGTACGTCTTATGTGATAAATGATAAAAATCACTATGGCAAATAAGCAAATAAAACAATAGATGGTAAAAACGATAGTGTCTTCTTAATCGGATCATCTGCAAGCACATTCAATATAAAATGATATTCGACATATCTCATAAAAATCCTTCCACAAAAAAGAAAAAACTACAAAAATGATGAATTCGCACCATTTTTTGTAGCTATTTTAGGCAATATATATGATAATATTAGAAATCATGTAAATTTTTATGAATACTTTCGGACGATTTTTCGCATCTCCTCGTACTTGATCAGCATATCCTGTGCCAGCTTGATCTGACATCTGGCCCGGTCCAGGTTGTGATTTGGCCTGTGAATGCGAAAGTACTTGTCACCGTTCAGATGATCCGCCAGGAAACGGGATGCAAGCTCTATGGTGATGACGATGGCTCCCAGCGCCATATTATCCACTTCCTTCCCCGTCAGAAAATCCCGGGAAGCCGTCAGGAAACCCCGTGTAAACTCTTCATAATGTTCCATGTTCAGGCCAACTCCGGACAGATCCGTTTCATCCTCCATTGCGGTATTGGCGGCGAACCGGATGGCATCGCCAAAATCATAAGCGGCCAGCCCGGGCATTACCGTATCCAGGTCAATGACGCACAGGGGCTTCAGAGTATCCTTATCCATAAGGATATTGTTGTATTTTGTATCATTATGGGTGACACGAAGAGGTATTTCTCCTTTTTTCAATAGGTTTCCCAGCGTGGAAGCCAGTTCCCTGTATCTTTCGAAGAAAGCGATCTCCTCCCGGACCTCCCTGAGCCTGCCTATGGGGTCGAGAGCAACGATTTCAAACAGATCGTCCAGCCTCTTTTTCGTATTATGAAAATCCGGAATGGTTTCATAAAGCCTTTCCATAGGCAGATCGGAAAGCAGCTGCTGGAATCTGCCGAATGCATACCCAGCACTGTAGAGGACCTTGCTGTTCTCCACATAGTCATAGGCCACCGAATTCTTTACATAGCAGCATACCCGCCAATAGCTACCTTCCACCACCGTATAGTTCTTTCCGTCCCTGTTCTCCAGGAATGTGATGATATCGCAGTCGTCCTTGCTGATCTTCGGCCTGGTATGAAGTGAAATTTCCCTGATATTGTGCATTACCTTGACAGGTTCTTTGAATACATATTCATTGATTCTCTGAAAGATAAACTCCTCTTCCGTCGTATTGTCAATCCGAAGCAATACGCGATATGTATCATTGATATGGCCGTTTACACATTGTGTATATGCTTTCAGTGACCCCGGAAGATCATAATGGTCGCTGACCTCCTTCAGCGTGCGGATTGTTTGAATATCCATGTGCAAGTTCCCCTTTTCCCTTAAACTTGATTCCGCTGCAAAAACTCATCCGCCAAAGCCGTGTTGCGAATCAGCGGCGACTCATCTTGCAGCTAAATGACTTGATGCAGTAAAATCAACTTCAATTTATTCCGCTGCATCAAATTGCTCCAGGCTGCTGCCCTTCTTCAGCGGTTTAGAATCTCCATGGCGCACCATAAGCATGGTACATAAGGACGCCAGTGAAAACACGACCGAGTATGGAAACAGCGTCCGGTAAGATATATTTTCCAGCAGAAATCCGGAAAGGATCGGCGTGACGATCTGTGCTGCCATGGAGAAAGTGTAGTAATAACCCGTATACTTTCCTACGTCCGAGCTGCGGCTTATTTCAACAACCATCGGATAGGAATTGACATTGATAGCCGACCAGCCGATTCCTGTAAAGGCAAAGACGATATTGATCCAGGCGGAATACTCCGTAAACAGGAAACCGCAGAAATAGGAAGCCGACATCATGAGAATACCGATGAGGATCGTCTTCTTTCTGCCAATGGTGCTGGAAACAAACCCAATCGGGATATAACTGATAATGGCCGCCCCCGTTGCAACCAGCAATGCATTGGCAAAGCTGCCCCCCTGCAGTCCCCAAACCTTGCCGGCATATCTGGAAAATGCCGTTGTTACGGCATTGTATGCGGTAAACCACAGAAAGATGGAAGCGAGCAAAAAGAACAGGCTCCTCCGGACATCTTTCGGCATGGGGCCGCCATTCGTTTCCTTATCTATTCTATTCTGCCGGGAACCGATCGGTTCTTGTTCCACCAGCTCCTTACCAAGCTTTTTTTCCCGGATGGTAAGTACCAGGATGCAGACGGCAGCCGCCATCAAAACTGCAACGGACAGAAAAACCGCAGTATAATCCGGATTCTCCACCTTTTTGATCAGCAAGCTGATCATCGCCAGAGTAAGAATCCCTCCTGCCGCACCCATCAGATTGATGACCGCGTTGGCCTTGCTGAGCAGCGGTTTAGGCGTCAGGTCCGGCATCAATGCAACGGCGGGAGACCGATAGGTACCCATGGAAAGCAAGAGTGTCCCCAAGGCGATGAAAAACAAAATGAAATTTCCCGTCCGGTCCGCATAAGGAATCAACATCATAAAAATCACAGCGCAGACCGTTCCAAAAACGATAAACGGAGTCCGTTTTCCAAATCTCGTATCCACCCGGTCGGAAAAGGTCCCGAAAATGGGGAGAAGAAACAGTGCCAGAACATTGTCCACCGCCATGACGGCCCCTGTCAGGGTTTCGCCAAGGCCAAAGGTGTTCTCCAACATCAGAGGAATAATGTTGTCGTAGAGCTGCCAAAATGCACATATGGATAAAAACGCCAGGCCGATGAAAAAAGTTCTTCTGTAATTAAGTTTCACTTGGATAGCCCCCCTTTTGAATCGTACTGAAAAACAGGAATTGTGGTAAAAACAGCTTATATCAAAGAGTATAACGGATTTGTATAGATAGTGCAATAAAAAAGAAACCCTGAAATGGAAATCAAGGTTTCCTGTTTATTCTCTTTCTATTTGTACTCAAATCTTTGCCAGGTTCAGCACCTTTGACTTGTTCAGCACCTTAATCATAACATAGGAGATCGCCGCATCTACTCCATGATGCAGCATGGAACCTACTCCGGTTATGATAAACAGGTTATATGCGTTGAAATCAACAAAGGGCAATATAACAAGCACTTCAAGCAATCCATGAATCGGTGCGGTAATCGCAGCCACCAGCTTGAAGGACAAACCCTTTCGGATCAGCCAGGCGCCGACCACTCCGACGATTACATGCATCAACGCCCTGGCCCCGACCAGCGGGCCAAGGTTCAGAAAAAATCCCAGGGCCGATCCCAGCCCGACCATAACGGCAGCCCAGGGCCCCAGCAGCATGGAAAAGAACATCGGCACATGGGCGCCAAGCGTAGCGGAGTAAGGCGGTATGATTACTTTAAAAAACACCGCAAACGGAATCACGATTGCCAGTGCGGTAAGCAATGCGGTCATGGTAAATTTTCTTGTATTCATTTCTGTCAGGCCTCCCAATTTTGTTTCTACAATATCATAACATGTGTATATACATCTGTCAAGACACAAAAAACTGCGAGACCCCGCAGTTTTTTATTCACAGTAATAGACTTTATTTACCACATTGCAATAGAAACAAATGTCAACGCCAAACGACACCATGACGACCACAACCAAGGTTTCAGGTTTATTGATCGGACTGCCTGTTTCGGAAAGGGGCGTCGGTCCAGCCAACCAGCTTGATCCCTTCCGCTTCGATGGTTTTGATGACCATGTCGTCCAGCATGAGCCGGTATTCCCATACCCGCTTCTGCCAGCCGCCGCAAATGGCCTTCAGCTCCTCCGTTTCCTTTGCCGGATGAAGGA
>ENA-UOOK01001987-UOOK01001987.1-fermentation-metagenome-genome-assembly--contig:-NODE-1987-length-25891-cov-8.492917_pt1 | contig 25891 bp, 25 predicted proteins | sample MGYA00245777_ERZ724023 | MGnify/ENA primary metagenome ERZ724023 (study PRJEB28704, sample SAMN03018312) | fermentation metagenome | biome: anthropogenic terrestrial biome; feature: soil; material... | reverse complement strand
ATGGTACGAAAGCCAGGAAGTATGTACAGAAACGTGAGGCAGCGCTCATTTACCAGAAGAAAATATATGGGCGGTGTTCCCGGAAGCCAGGTTATTCACTATGATATGGGAGACAAAGCAAACACAACTTTCCCTGTGAAAATTTCCCTGCTGGCAGAAGAGAAATGCCAGATCAGGCACACTGCGCTTGAAGCAGCCCGTATTACGGCAAACAGGCACCTTGTTGAAGAAACAGGGAAGACGGGCTTTTACATGAAGCTCCGTGTTTATCCCCATGAAGTACTCAGGGAAAACAAGCAGGCAACAGGCGCTGGTGCTGACCGTGTATCCAGTGGAATGCGCAGGGCTTTTGGAAAGAATGTCGGTACCGCTGCAAGGGTAAACGCAATGCAGAAGATCTTTACAGTAGCCGTTGAGAAGCAGGACTTCCAGATTGCAAAGAAAGCTCTCTGGCATGCAGGACAGAAACTGCCCACCCCCTTCAGAATCGTTATTGATGAAGGCGCAGAACTGGTACAGTAACGCGGTTAGAAGCCGTAAAAATTACAAGGGAGTCTAAAGAATGTATGATTACGAAGAGCTTTTAAACCGTGCAATGGCAAAGATGCCGGACACAGAGACTACTGATGCTCGATTCGTAATCCCTGAACCCAAACTCTTTTCCGAAGGAAAAACCACAATTCTGGATAACTTTGGAAATATTGCAGACACCCTTAACCGGGACCCTGACCACCTGATGAAATATCTCACCAGGGAACTGGGGACTGCAGGGAAGATAGAAGGCACACGTGCAGTCTTCCAGGGCAGGTTTACAAGAGCTCAGATTACAGATAACATTCAGGCATATGTTGACGAATACGTTATGTGTTCGGAATGTGGACGCCCGGATACCCAGCTTGTCAAGGTAGACAGGGTGCTTGTCCTGAAATGTTCTGCCTGCGGAGCACACAGACCTGTCAAAAAGAGAAAGGTAAGCAATGTAGTTGTCAGGGAAGCTATCGAAGAGGGCGGAACCTATGAACTCCGGATAGATGCTGTTGGGTCCAAAGGTGACGGGATAGCAAAAATAGATAAGTATACGGTCTTCGTGCCCGGAGCCGCAAAAGGCGACGTGGTTAAAGTAAAAATAAAGAAGATCAGCGGAAATCTCGCCTTCTCGGAAAGGGCTTGAGGTTTAAGTTTTTTATTTTAAAGAGGCAGTCCAGGCCGACTACTAATTTTTCCGGTTTTCGTGCCCGGACAGCTTAAGTCCTCATTTTCAAGACTTATATTCTCAAATTTTCGTACTCAATATGTGATCCATGTTCAGGATTATATTCGGGCACTGCTATTTTTAAAGAATTTATGCTCCTTTTAAGACTGGTTTGAAATGCGTTTATAATAAAGTCTTCGATTTTTTTCCAGAAAAAACAGGTGCGGTTTAATAAATTGTTGTTAGCTGCTCGGACCATAGACGGTTTTAAATATTTGTCAGTTAAATCATGAACTGTAAAAAATCACCTGTGAGGAAAAATGACTTCTGAAAGAAACAATGGGCCGGATTTTTCAAGAAACAGAGATATAGAAATTTTCTCCATGCCAGGGCTTTCTATAGACCTTCAGCGGCATGAAGGGGAAGCCCTGAAGCTTACAGCAAGAGGGACACTGAAAGCGATTTGTAACCCTATGCTGAAAAAAATTAATTCACGCCTCAAGGAAGAAAAACCGGCTCTTGTACAGGAAGACAGTGTTATTCCTTCCGCCTGGCTGCCTCCCATACCAGGCCCTGCTTTCAAGCGCCTTATTTTTGCAGAAGTCCAGATAGCTCTGGGAAAATACATTCCTGAAACCATTTCCATAGAGATCACCCGCCAGAATAGTTCAAGGAACCCTCCGGGCACAGCCGCTGATGAACTGGATACGGACACAATTAAAAGAGTAATAGATGAAGCCCTGGAACTTGGCACATTGATTATCAGTTTTACCGAGAATGACCCTCTTCTGCATGAAGAGATCTTTGAGCTCATCGAGTACGTGGACAAAAAACGCGCTATAGTTAACTGTTCTACCTGGGGTACGGACTTCTCAAAAGAAACTGCTCTCCGTTTGAAAGAAGCCGGGCTTCATTCTCTTATGGTTGGTGTTTATTCGACTGATCCTCAGAAACATGATGCAGTCCGGAAATCGGCAGGGTCGTACGAGCGTGCAATATCAACCATAAAACTGGCGCTTGAAGCCGGGCTCCTGGTTGTAATGACAACGCATGCTTCTCCCTCAAACATGAAGGAACTTCCTGCCCTCTACGCGCTTGCATCGGAACTGGGAGTACATGAATTTTCGGTCTGGGAATCGATGCCGAAAAAAAGAGGTGAGCCTGTGATTACTGATAGAGATAGGAGGACAATTCTTGAAATGTATCACAGGATTAACTCTGCCCCGGAAGGCCCTCGCATGTTTTCAAACACCTATTTCGAAGGGCAAATGCTGGGTGCAATGGCAGGCAGGCGCTGGATGCACGTGACTGCGGACGGAGATGTGAAACCAAGCCCATACCCTCCTTTCAGGTTCGGGAATGTAAAGGAAGTGTCCTTAAAAGAAATCTGGCAGAGGATCAGGAGCTATCCGTATTTCCAACGGCAGAAGAGCTTGAGCCCCATGCATGACCCTGAATTTATGGAACTTGTTGATAAAATCCCTGAAGAGGCAGAACTGCCCTATCCTTTTGAAAAGATTTGCGAGAAATAACCTGACACTATAATGAAATTACTCTGGATTTACTGAATTCCTGTAAAAAAAGAAGTAGATAAAGATAAAAAGCCGTGGATAAAAGATAGGTGACATTATCCAGGGCTGCCAGAAGATAAACATTTACATATAAGCAGGTATTTTAAAGAGCAATCTAACCGGAACAAAATTTACACCTTATTTATGCTACCCTTATTTAGCAAGAAAAAGCTGCTGCAAGACTTTCCGGAAAAGGCAGCCCATGAGGGACTTTATGAATAATAAACTTGACCCGTGGAGTTCAAGCAATATCACTGACTATTCCAAGTTATTCGAAGAATTCGGGATTTCTCCTTTTGAGAATGTACTTCCGGAAATCCCGTCCCCGAATAAGTACATGCGGAGAAAAATAATCTTCGGGCACCGTGATTACGAACATATTTCAGAGGCCATGCGGACAGGTGCCCCTTTTTCAGTTATGGACGGCTTTATGCCTTCAGGGAAGGCTCACCTGGGACATAAGATGGTAATGGACCAGATCGTCTGGCACCAGGAAAAAGGAGCTTCAGCCTTTGTCGGAATTGCAGACAGGGAAGCTTTTTCTGTGCGCGGATTTTCCTGGCAGAAGTGCAGGGAAATCGGGGTAGAAGAATACATATTAAGCCTCATCGCCCTTGGCTTCAAACCTGACGGCCTCATTTACTTCCAGTCAGGCTGCGAAAGTGTTAAAGACCTTGCATTCGAACTCGGAACTAAAGTCAATTTCTCGGAACTGAGTGCTATATACGGCTTTTCAGGAGAAACAAACCTCTCCCATATGATCAGTGTAGCAACCCAGGCTGCAGACATCCTCCAGCCCCAGCTTGAAGAATTCGGAGGGCCAAGACCTGTCGTGATCCCTGTAGGCCCTGACCAGGACCCGCACATCCGACTTACAAGAGGGCTCGCAGGCAAAATGAATATGTTCAGGGTAGAGGAAAGAGAAACAACAGAAGGCGGGAAGTACCTCAGCGTCCGGGGAAAAGGAGCTCACAGGGAAGCTTTACAGGAAATTAAAAAACGCATTCCCGGGAAAGTAAAACTCTATGAAGAGCACATTGATGTGCTCCAGACACCCGACTATGCATTCCTTGAAAGGTTTTGTTTACAGATAAGCCAGCCTGAGAAAAGGAATTATTTTATGACCCAGATTCAGGAAATCGCCAAATTTGCTAATGCGGCTAAACCACCTGAATTTTCGGAGTATGAAAAATACTTCGTTTTTAGAAAAATCTGGAAAACCACAAGGAAAATCCTTGAAGAAGTCGTGGCAGAAGTCGCAGCTGAGTTCGATGGCTACGCTTTCATTCCTCCTGCATCAACTTACCACCGCTTCATGAGCGGGCTACAGGGAGGGAAGATGTCGAGCAGCATCCCTGACAGCCATATTGCCCTTACAGACGACCCCAAAGAAGGGGCAAAAAAGGTAAAGAAAGCAAAGACAGGGGGGTGTATGACCCTTGAAGAACAGAAAAAACTGGGTGGAAACCCTGATGAATGCTCTGTCTTCGAACTGATGCTTTTCCACCTGATAGAAGATGATGAAGAACTTCTGGAGATCAGGCAGGAATGTGTCTGCGGGACCAGAATGTGCGGCTCATGCAAGCAGCTTGCAGCCGAAAAAATGCAGGAATTCCTTAAAGACCATCAGGAAAAGCGGGAGCTTGCCAGGGAACAGCTGGATGAATACAGAATAATCTACAATAAATAAATCATTCATTAACTCATGAATCCCTCTGGTAAACTCATCAAACTCTAATAAATTCATCAACTCCAGTATCAAATTCCAGTATCAAAGGCTTAAATTTCAGGAATCACAGGATATGATAATGTATGAGTATTCAGGACAACCTCACAATCAACGAGAAAAAAGTCTTGCTCGCTCTTGAGGAACTCAGGTCGGCAGCCCCTGATAAGCTAGAAGAGAAAGCAGGGTTGCAGGTAGACGCGGCAATGCAGGCTGCTTTCATGCTCCAGGAAAAAGAACTTGCCTCAGTTTCAGAAAAAGTGCGGGAACATTACTCTCTTACTAAGGAAGGTGAGGAATATAAGAAAAACGGACTTCCGGAGCGCCAGATTATTGATGCCCTGAAAACCCCTACCTCCCTTGAAGAACTGAGGAGCCGTTTCTCCCCTCAAACCGTTGGAATTGCAACGGGCTGGCTCGTGAAAAAAGGATGGGCAAAGGTTGAAAACGGAGTTATGGTGCCTTCTGGAGAGTCTCCTGCAGGTAAAGACGAAAAAGCCCTTGCAGCTTTTACAGGAAAAACAAAAACTCTCAAAGAACTTGCAGCCGATGAAGGTACCGTAAAGGACCTGCTCAAGCGTAAACTTGTCGTAAAACATGAAGAGAAGTTCAGGACCGTATCAATAACCGGTGCAGGAAGTGCACTTGCAGCTAAGGGGCTTGTTCTTGAAGAAGAAATTGCCCAGCTTACGCCCGAAATGCTGAAAAGCGGAGCCTGGAAAGGGAAAAAGTTCAGGCCCTACAGGCTTGATATAACTCCAAAACCTTTTTACGGAGCCAAAATCCACCCTTACAGGCGCCTGATTGAGCAGATGCGCCAGATCTTTCTGGAAATGGGATTTACAGAGATAAAAGGTGGTATAATTCAGAGTTCTTTCTGGAACTTTGATGCCCTATTCCAGCCACAGGACCACCCTGCCAGGGACATGCAGGACACTTTCCACCTCGGTAGCACCTGTCAGCTTCCGGAAAAGTATTCGGACAAGGTAGCAGCAATGCACGAGTGCGGAGGAAATATTGCCTCCTGCGGCTGGGGAGGAATCTGGGACAGGGAACTTGCCAGGCGTAATGTGCTCAGGACCCATACTACCTCGGTGACCGTAAAATATCTCGCGGACAACCCAGAACCGCCTGTAAAAGCTTTCTGTATTGACAGGGCTTACCGCAGGGAAACAATTGACCCAACACATACTCCTGAGTTTGAGCAGCTTGAAGGCGTGGTCATGGATAAGGATATGTCCTTTGCAGACCTGCTCGGGCTTCTTGCGGAGTTCTACCACAGGATGGGATTCGAAGAAGTCCGTTTCCGCCCTGGCTATTTCCCCTATACCGAACCGAGTGTGGAACCTGAGGTCTACGTGGACAGTCTCGGATGGGTTGAACTCGGAGGTGCAGGTGTTTTCAGGAAAGAAGTTACAGAACCTTTAGGCATCAAAGAACCCGTCCTTGCCTGGGGACTCGGGGTAAGCCGGCTTGCCATGCTGAAACTGGGGCTTAAAGACCTGAGGCTCCTCTATCAGTCCGATATTGACTGGCTCAGGAAGAGCGAGGTTTGCAGGATTTAAGGCTTAAAGCGGAAAGGATCTGAAAACTTAAAGCGGAAAGGATCTGAAAACTTAAAGCGGCTAATGGGCTGTAAAAACTGCCTGCTTCGGCCAACAGGCAATTTCTTTTTTTCATATTTGATATTCCGTGATCAGGCGGTTGACATTTTGATGTTCAATTTTACCGGCGCGAGTGAAGATTTCTCATTATTTGCTCAAAACCAGTTGTATCAGCTGGCCCAGCCGTGTTTGAGCGTAAGAAAAGTTAGGTAAACATACGCAGTTGATTACACTTTCTCTGCATAAATTATCCTTTCGACCGGCGTAGTGGCAAGTTCTCTTCCTGTAGGCCTGACATACCGCTCAGCAAGCTCCTCGGAACCAAGATGCTCTACTACCCGCCAGCCGTAACCCTCGAGAAAAACCGGCCACTCTTCCGGGTCCATCCCGAAAATCCAGAGCTTATCCTTTACGTACTTTTTGTAGAGTTTCTCCATGCCGTACATTACCCGGCCATCGAGAAAGTCCCTGCGGACATATGTAAAAACCAGGCGGCTCCCACGCTCGGCTTTAGCCAGAAAATCAAAGGTTGACCTGAGGCCGGTTTCAGTCAGGTACTGAGTGACACCCTCCCAGATAAAAAACGTCCGTCTGTCCGCGGAATAGCCATGTGATTCCAGAACGGGGCCCAATTCTTCGTGATCGAAGTCTATCGGCACAAGCCTGACATGGGATGGGACCTCTCCGAACAACTTACGCAACCTGGTTTGTTTGGACTGGATATTTTCAGGCTGATCGACCTCCCAGACCAGCATGTCAGATAGAGCTGGCAATCTGTATGCTCTGGTGTCAAAACCCGCACCAAGATTAACAACTGCGTTAACCTGATTGGCCGACTCGATCAGTTTATCGTCGATATACCTTTTTCTGCATAATATACCGCCCCAGAGGCCAGGAGTGTCCTTTTCAGATACCCGGACCATCCAGTCCCTGACCATATGAGGCCGCACCAGCCATACAAAGGCTCTCATGCTGAAAGGCAGTATTTGATAAGCCAGGTCATCTTCAATTATGCGCTGGCCCTCAGGGAAATATTGCTCAATAGCAACCAGCGTTGTAGGACCCGCTCCTGTTTTAGCTGCTGCTTTTGTCATATTGCCTCTCTATTTATGTAGTGCGGAATATACGTTTAATTTTGTTGTCATGCAAATCTCATGGAAAAAAATAAAACACATTTGAAATGCCCAGGATGCGGGAAGCGGGACTGGGCTGGGATACTCAGGATTAAAAAATGAACTGAAGAAAACCAAACTGTTTAAATAAATTGACCTGTATATTGATACGTTCAGTTCAAACTATTTTCAGTTTAAACAAAGAACTCTAGAATCCAGATTAAACAAAAACTCCTGGACAGGAAATGAGAAAATGATCGGTGTATCTTATATATTCTTAATATTTGGATTTATTCTTGTTCTTTCGCTTATCTTTTGGGTGTGGATACTTGCCGACTGCCTGCGAAAAGAAACAGATGAAAGAAATACGCGCCTTATCTGGGTTATAGTTATTGTTTTTACATATATTGTAGGAGCATTTCTTTACTACTTTATCAGGAGACCTAAAAGAGTCAAAGAACTTGGTATATAAGCGGAAGGGATTCAGATTAATTCTGAAGGGATTCAAATTATATCCTGAAAGGGCTCGGGTGATTTATGAAGGATGTTTAAAAGCCTGGACAGGCTGCGAAATATTCCAAACACCAAATCACCCCATCTTTAAAGCTCTTGCATTTATAGCTACGATTATGGTACTCAAACTCATGAGAACTGCACCCATGGCAGGGCTCAGTAAAATGCCGTATCCATAGAGTACTCCTGCTGCAAGCGGAATTGCAAAAAGATTGTACCCGGTTGCCCACAGCAGGTTCTGGTACATTTTGGAGTACGTCCTTTTCGAAAGCTCAATAATGTACAGTACATCCCTCGGGTCGTTTTTAACCAGCACGATATCTGCTGTTTCGATTGCAACATCCGTGCCTGCCCCGATAGCTATTCCAACATCAGCCTGGGCAAGGGCAGGAGCATCATTGACCCCGTCTCCGACCATTCCGGTAACGTACTGCTTCTGGACTTCCTGAACTTTTGCTGCTTTTTCGTGCGGGAGGACCTCTGCAAAGTAGTCGTCAAGATCCAGTTCCTGTGATACCCAGGCAGCAACAAACCGGTTGTCTCCGGTAAGCATGAGGCATTTAATTCCCATCCCTTTGAGCTTTGAGATTGCTTCCCTTGATTCCTTCCTGATAATATCGGCAAGGGCAATAGCTCCGAGTACCCTCTCCCCTTCGAGCAAAAAAACAATGGTTTTCCCCTGCTCCTTAATCTGTTCAATCTTCTCGTTTTTCAGGTCGATTCTGGCTTCTTCAAGGTAACTGGGGCTTACTACAAAGTATTTCTTTCCTTCAATTATCCCTTCTATTCCTTTTCCGGGAATGGAACTAAACTTTTCGACCGGTAAAGGACCTATCCCCTGTTCCCTTGACCTCTCAAGAATCCCTCTTGCAATCGGGTGTTCCGAACTGGCTTCAAGAGAAGCTGCAAGGCTGAGGATCTTTTTGTCATTAATTTTGTCGTTTGTTTTGTCATTAATTTTGTCGTTTGTTTTGTCGTTTGTTTTGTCGTTTGTTTTGTCGTTTGTTTTGTCGTTTGTTTTGTTATCATCGCCTGGGAGAGAAACTATATCCGTTACACCAAACCTGCCCTCGGTGAGAGTGCCTGTTTTATCAAAGATTACTGCCTCAAGGATGCGGGCTTTTTCAAACGCCTGCCTGTCCCGGATAAGGAGCCCGGATTTTGCGGCAATTGATGTTGAAACTGCGACTACGAGCGGGATTGCAAGCCCGAGGGCGTGCGGGCAGGTGATAACCATTACTGTAACCGCTCTTTCAAGGGCAAAGACAATAGCCTGCCCGAAAAAGACCCAGAGGACAAAAGTTAGAGTCCCGACAGTCAGGGCTATGACCGTGAGATACAGTGCAGCCCTATTTGCCAGGTCCTGGGTTTTTGATTTGCTTTCCTGGGCAGCCCTGACAAGCTCGACGACCTGGTTGAGGTAGGTGTCCTTTCCTGTCTTTTTGACCTCAACGACAAAAGCTGCCTCCCCATTAATCGAACCCCCTATAACCTCATTTCCCGGATTCTTCGTTACAGGTTTTGACTCCCCGGTAAGCATGGATTCATTTACGCTGCTTGTCCCTTCTACAACATCCCCGTCAACAGGCACCTTTTCTCCGGGCTTGACCAGGACCTTATCCCCTATTTTCAGCTGGTCAACAGCCACGTCGACAGTTTCGCCATTTTTTCTCAGGTGGGCAACAGAGGGCATTATCTTAACCAGCTCTTCAAGTGCCCTTGAAGCCCCCATCACAGAACGCATCTCAAGCCAGTGCCCGAGCAGCATAACATCGATAAGCGTCACTAATTCCCAGAAAAATACCTCCCCGTGAAGCCCGAAGACCACAGCAGAACTGTAAAAGTAAGCCACACTGATTGCGATGGCTATAAGGGTCATCATTCCAGGCGATTTCTCAGAAAGTTCCTGTTTTATCCCTTTAAGAAATGGATAGCCACCGTAGAAATAAACGGCCGAAGAAAGCAAAAAGGTAATAAGATCCGCACCTGGAATAATAAGCTCAAAGTTAAAAAAGTCCTGAATCGTAGGTGAGAGCAGTAGAACAGGGAAGGTTAGTATAAAAGAAACGATAAATCTTCTTTTGAAATCTTCAAGCATATGGGTGTGATGGTTACCGTGGTCTTTTCCCCCGGACGGCGTATGCCCCTCGTGCTGTTCATGCTTCATCCCCTCATGCAGAGCAGGCTTATGCCTATCCTCTTCCTGAAACTCGTGGGAATTTACTGACATTTCCCTGCCGGATTTGTGTTTTTTATCGTGAGGAGAAGGCACATTTGCTTGAGTTTCAGAACTATCCGTACCCATTCCCTTTTCTTTAGCCTGCATATCCCCAATACCCTGATTTTAATTTTATTTAAGATATTATATTTCCTCAATATTATTTAAAATCGGGGAATCAAATGTTCTGAGTCGAAAAAGAAAGGAAAACAGAGGATAGATTCAAGGCTTATCCTCTCTTTAGTAACGCACATATAGCAAAATCTACCTATCCTCCTCAATCCTTCAAAAAGATGTGTAAGATGGCCCCACCAAAATAAGTACAGTCAAAGTAAAGGAAATGCCGTAATTACATGCAACATTCCTTTTTTATTTTATTATCATCATATCAAATTCATTTCTGGGCTTAGTTTCTGGGCTTACGCACTCATATCTGCATAGGGAATTGAAAAAATGAAATGTTTGCTGAAAAATTGATTTTCCATAAAACCAATTAAATCAGCTGTAAGAAGAGAAGATAAATTAGTAAAAATTTACCATGTTATTCAGTCTAAATTAATGGAGATTCGTTATTACAGGGTTCATAATTACAGGGTTTATTGGTTCATAATACAGGGTTTATTATTTGATAGAATTTCTACAGAGTTTAAAAATTATGTATGCACCTGGTTTCTCTAATAACTTTACCAGTATTATCTTTTTCTAAGAATCTCATGATTTCTTTATCATGGAAAATCATTGTCTTACAGTACGGACACGGCTCTGAGTTTTTGTACGTAATGGCACGCCTAAATGTTTCTGCATCTTCAAATTGAGCAATTTTTGAGCTGAACCATTTTCTACAGTTTGGACACCTAACTTCACATATTTTTGTTTCGCTCATATTCCCATCATCTTTATACTTAATTTCACATTGTATGAAGTATTATCAAACTTATATATAAAGTAACATGGCAAAAATTAGCCATATAATGGCACTAGAAGGATAGGTCTCCCCAATATGTTTTTTACAAATTCACAAAATAAATAGCTTTGTATAATATAACCCAGCAATTAAAAAAGAAAAACTTCCATCGCTCAAAAAAGAAGTAATAAGAATAAATTCTTTACATATGACTTTATTTTTTCTTTGCAGTGTTAATTCCAAGAATAGCATAGGGAGTGCAGTGCCTCAGGATTGAGCTGTAGAGGCCCGTAAAAGCTATCAGCGCAACAATCCAATTCCAGGGTGACCTTTTCACAAGTCCTGTTGCCAGCGCAAGAATTGAAAGTGTTCCGTATATGGTTCTAAACAGGAGATCAAAACCTCCTACGTTTTCTTCCAGAAACAATTTGTTAAGATTCATTGGACAAAAACCCCCTTATAAACCCTCTTACATACTTATAGACCCTGCAATATATAGCGTTATTCTGTTTGTATTCCATGTATTTCCACTTGTTATTCTGTTTGTCAAGATAAGTTTTCTCACAACAGCTACGAAAACCCTCTGTGAAAAAATCCGAAATCCCGAAAAATCACAAAATATATAACAAGAGATGAGTAGGTTTCTAACATGCCCGAGATAAAAATTGACAGATCTCTTTCATACATCGAAGGCACGCAGCGCGTGTATGATGAAGCTACAACCCTTGAAAACACAAAAGATCAGATAAAAAAAATAGGAGTTACCCGAATCGCAGACATCACAAATCTGGACAGACTCGGAATTCCGATATTCTCTTCAATTCGCCCCAGTGCCGCTCCGGGAGCGATCAGCATCTACTCAGGCAAAGGTTCAACCGAACAGAGAGCCAGGATTTCGGCAATAATGGAGAGTTTTGAACGCTGTCTGGCAGAAAGGCCCGGCCTGAACGCAAACATTGCAGGCGACATTTCAGCTCCCGCTCTTGTAGAATCTTACCTGAACGCCAGGGAAAACTGCACTGTGCTTGACCCGGATGCACTGATCCTGTCCCAGCCCTATAACCCAAGCTCTCTTCTTGAGTGGGTCGGAGCATACGATTTACTGAATAAAGAAGAAGTCTTTGTGAGTGCAAATGCAGTATATCACCCGTATGACAGTCCTGGGCAGTGTCAGAAATTATTCCTGAGCAATACAAATGGGCTGGCTTCAGGAAATGCGCTTGAGGAAGCTATCCTTCACGGGCTGCTTGAGGTCATAGAAAGAGATGCGATCAGCACAGCCCAGTTTACAAGGGATCTTGGGAAAGAGATTGTTCTCACCGAAGAAGACGGATACCTGTACGAGCTTGCCCGGAAGTTCAAAGATGCCGGGATAGACCTCAAAATCTGGCTTGTCCCGACTGACACAGGAATCCCTACAATAATTGCGGCAACTGATGACGTAAAACTAAAAGACCCGGCTCTTCTGGTCATGGGGGCAGGTTCCCACCTGAAACCCGAGATCGCAGTTTCAAGGGCAATAACCGAAGCTGCACAGTCAAGGGTTGTCCAGATCCAGGGCGCAAGGGAAGATACGGATAGGGAGGGTTTTATCCGGAGTGTAGGGTACGACCGTATGAAGCGCCTGAACTGGTTCTGGTTTGAAGAAGGAGAAAAGATTTCCCTTTCCGAAGTTCAGGACCTCTCTAAAAAGAGCCCTGCGGAAAACATTGACGTGATACTCGAAAAACTGCAGGGGCTTGCAGATAGGGTACTCGTCGTTAACCTCTCAAGAGAAGAAGTTGCAGTGCCAGTGGTCAGAGTGATCATCCCGGGCTTTGAGCTCTTTACGATAGACCGTGACCGCAAAGGAAGAAGAATCAACGCAGGAAAGAAAAGAGAGTTTTCCAGGAATAAAAACGACAAGCCGTGGAAAAGAAAATAAAGTTGTGGAAAAGAAGATGAAAGCAAAAGCAGTAATCTTTACCGGCAACAGCATAAGCCATGAGGATGCAAAAAAAATCCTCAGGGCAGATTACCAGCCCCCTGTGCGCAGGTTTCAGCTTGAAAAATTTGTCCAGCAGGGATATAACGTCATGGGGATTATAGACGGAATTTTCTTTGACCGGGCTGCTGTCGGACACAGGGAAATAATTTCCGCCCTTAATGCAGGCGTAAAGGTAGTTGGTGGCGCCAGTATGGGGGCTCTCAGGGCTTCGGAACTGGACACACATGGAATGATTGGCGTTGGAAAGGTCTATGAATGGTACAGGGACGGCATTATCGAGGCTGACGATGAGGTAGCTGTAAGCACAAACCCTGATACCTTTGAACCCATTTCCGTACCCCTGGTAAATATGCGGGAAACCCTTAAAGCAGCTCTGACTGCCGGGATTATAAGCAAAAAAGAACACGAGGATCTTCTGGAGCTTGCAATCAATACCTACTACCCTGACCGGAGCTATCTAGGGCTTACAAAAGAAGGAGCTAAAAAAGGGCTGATATCTGAAGAAAAAAGGAAGAAACTGCTTGATTTTTGCGTTAACAGCGGAATCGACGTAAAAAGACAGGACGCGGTTCTCGTACTTGAGACCGTAAAAAAGCTGGTTGAAGAGACTGAAATTTAAAGTCTCCTCAAATTAGCGGTTTGTTTTTCCAGATCTCAGCGTTTTTCAGCGTTTTATTATGTACAGCCTGATGATGTAAAGGCTTACGAGCAGGACAATGAAATTGTACACAGCCCTGAAAATAGGAATATATTGATACTCGAACCAGATCTCGATTACTCGCTCTATGGAGAAATAAAGCTGGAATGTTGCCACAAGCAGGAGCAGCATGGCAATCACAAAAACTCCTTTCTTGAAATTCTCCCCGAGGTCTGACACCTTTGTTTTTTGTGTTTCTGAACTGAGCTCCTCTGTATTACTTAAATTTTCGGTTTCACTCATCCAAACCGCCTCCTTAGAACTGCTGCCGAACAGAGCAGGACTGCTGACAGGAACAGGCTGAATCCCGGAGTAGATTCTTCCCTGGCGTAATCTTCTTCAGGAACCATTTCATCTTCGCGAACATTTTCGAATTCACTTGTCTGAATCTTCCTGGACTCCGTTGCAGTCTTATCCTTGACCTTTATTTCCGGATGGAGCTGGATATAACCCTCTCCACGCCTTACGATAGTATCATTGTTCCAGATCAACACTTCGACAACGTAGTTGTACTGGTCAGGCATTGTCAGGTTAACACTCCGGATAACAGTTGTTTCGGGCTTGATTTTCCCTGTCTGGATCCAGACCTTATCTGCAAGAAGCCCTGCATCCATTTCCCGGACCTTAACAAGCGTACGGAAATCAGAGCTGGTTTTCCTGCCCTCGTTTGTCATATAGATATCGCTTTCAACGAGGACTTTTCCATCTTCCACCTTTCTGACCTTGAAATCCATTTCGGAAATTTCAATCCCTATATCCTGCACATCGGCAGGCAGAAAATCCAGGTTGTAAACTTTGATTTCTCCGCTGCCTTTCTGGATTTCCTCTTCAAAAAGAACTGAGCGGATATCATATCCTCCGGTCTTGGGAAGGCTCAGACTCTGGCTTACGGCCTTTGTTTCCCCTTTTTTCAGCTTCCCGAGATTTACTTTTTCCTGTACTTCGAGCAGCCCACTTTCCCTGCTATAAACTTTCAGAATAAGAGAGGTGTTTTTCTCTTTATCCCCCTGGTATTTTTCTATGTATGTCGTGACATTGAGGTCTACAAAAGAGGTCCCTGCACGATCTGCCGAGATGTCCATATCCTTGATGTTGTAATAGCTTTCCTCCTCAAAACTCCGGATGCAGCCACTCCCAAAAGTAAAAAGGAGGATAATGGACATCAAAAATAATATCTGGATTAATTTGGTCCTCTGCTTTCCCAAGATCGATCCTCCTCTTTACTAATTGTATTCAGAAGTATATGCTTTTTACCTCGACAGACACTTATATATTCCTTGGAAAATAAATTGATAAAATTATTAATATGAACACATCAATATTTAGATGATAATATCTTAGGGGGGCAGATCATAAAGAGCAAGCTGTATAGAAAAATTCTGTTTGCAACAGATGGCTCTAAAAATGCCAGAAAAGCTATAGATGATGTGGTTGAGCTCGCTTGTCTGAGTGGAGCGAAAATTTATGCTGCCAGCGTTATCGACAGGTCGACATATTCTTCGGTCCCTGAAGATCTGGAGTGGGAAGAGGCAATGTATGACCGGTTCAGGGAACTTGCGGAAGAAGCCGTGTCTTATGTGGAAAATACTGCAAAAAACGCAGGCCTTGATGTAGAGGCGGTCCTTCTCGAAGGGCATCCTGCAGAAGAAATTGTTAGTTTTGCAGAAAAAAACGGAATAGACCTGATTATCGTTGGCTCACTTGGAAAAAGTGGAGTCGAACGTTTTATGCTCGGAAGCGTATCAGAAAAAGTGGTTAAGAACGCAAAAGTTCCTGTTCTGGTTGTCCGGAGAAAGTGAATTCCAGAGAAAAAACAGAGAACAAAACAGGAATAAAGTAGAATAAAAGAGAGAAAAGTAGAGAATAAAAAAGAACCATCTGAGATCCATAGACCAGAACTAAAAACAAAAGCATTGATTGAAATGAGTTAAACGGGGAGAAGAGGGGATGAAAAGCGATTTTTACAAAAAAATCCTGATAGCGACTGACGGCTCGGAAAACGGAGCTCAGGCGGTAAGAGCCGGGATGGAAATCGCAAAGCTGAGCCAGGGAAAAGCCTATGCCCTGTATGTAATTGATAATACCTGTTATCCAGCCGAAAAATGGGACCCTAAATTGAAAACGGCAATGGAAGAACAGTTTAAGACTTTTGGGCTTGAGATGACTGCTACAGTGGAAGAGGCTGCAAAAGCAGCGGGCATTGATGTAGAATTTGTAATAAGGGAAGGTCATCCGGCTGAAAAAATCCTTGATTTTGCAGAAAAGCAGGGCGTTGATATGATTGTCGTGGGCTCGCTCGGGAAAACCGATGCTGAGCGCTTTTTGCTCGGAAGCGTATCAGAAAAAGTTGTCAGGAACGCAAAAGTTCCGGTACTTGTCGTACGTGCAAAGAGCCTGTGAAAATATGAAAGTTCAGATTATGGGGATAATAGATTAGAACATGAGGGGGTAACTATGGAAGGAAACATTGATATCGAATCCAGACCGCGAAGACAGATACTGATCGCAACCGATGGCTCAGAGACCGCAAACGAAGCCGCGGATTTCGGTATAGAAATGGTTGGGTGCAGTGGGGCAAAAGTATATGCCCTGTATGTCATTGATATATCACCTTATCGCTCAGTTTCGCTGGATAAAATCTGGTCAAAAGAAGTGCTTGATGAATATGAGAGAGTAGGGCATGAAGCGACCTCTTATATAGAGAGAATTGGAAAAGCTGCCGGAGTGGAAGTCGAATCAAGAGTACTTAAAGGCCATCCGGCTGAAAAGATTATAAATTTTGCAGAGGATAATAATATCGATATGATTATAGTGGGGTCGCTTGGAAAAGGCAGATATGAACGCGCTGTACTTGGAAGCGTGTCTGATAAAATCATAAGGTATTCAAAAGTTCCTGTGCTGGTTGTCCGGGAAAGGCACAAAAGTGAGAAGAAGTTGATACAGGAATGATCTAATCCTGAGTGGATTAGTAAGTAAGGAATGCAAAGGTTTCGTACTTATTGTGCATGGGAAGGGACAGTGAAAAGTACGAAAATCCGGAACATGGATGAGCCAATACCAAAATTCAAATTTTTTGAGTCTTATCTTTTGAGTAATTAATTAAGTTTCCAATCACAAAAGCGGTATAAAAAATCTAGATTGGTTAACAAGGATATGGGTTTTGGTATCGGCTCAATAATAAGTCAAGAAAATTAGGGGGGTAAGTATGGAAGGGGGTAATGAGAAATTTAAACCGCAAAGAAAAATTCTGATCGCTACCGACGGTTCAGAGGCCTCCGAAAAAGCAGCAGACTTCGGGATAGAGACCTTGAGATTTGAGGGGGCAAAGGTCTATGCTGTTTATGTCATTGATACAGGATCTTATGGCTCAGTTCCAATTGACGAGAAGAAGTTTAAAAAAATAGAGCAGCTTGAGGAAATAGGGCATAAAGCAACCTCTTATGTTGAGGAAAAGGCAAAAGCTGCCGAAATGGAAGTCGAATCCATAGTACTTAAAGGAAATCCGGCTGAAGAAATTGTGGATTTTGCAGAAGAGCAGAGAGTTGACATGATTGTTGTAGGATCGCTTGGAAAAAGCGGAATTGAGCGTTTTATGCTTGGAACTGTATCCGAAAAAGTTGTAAGGCGTGCAAAAATCCCGGTGCTGGTTGTCAGGAAACAAAAAGAAGAAAAACTACACAAACAAATTTTGATAGCTGCTGACTGCTCAAAAGCTACTGAAAAAGCAGTGGATTTCGGGATAGAAATTGCAAAGTTAAATGGAGCAAAAGTCTATGCCGTACATGTCATTGATCCAATTTTTAATGACCTAATGGAGGAAGCGTGGGCAGCAAATGCGTATGAGCAGTTTAAGAAAATTGGTCGTGAAGCAATATCTTATGTTGAGGAAAAAGCAAAAGCTGTCGGAGTGAAAGTTGAATCTTCGGTACTCGAAGGAAATCCGGCTGAAGAAATTGTGGACTTTGCAGAAGAGCAAAAAGTTGACATGATTGTTGTGGGCTCTCTTGGAAAAAGCGGATATGAACAGTTCTCGATTGGAAGCGTATCTGCAAAAGTTTTAAGGAATGCAAAAGTCCCGGTGCTTGTCGTACACGATATTTATGAATTTGTCGAGCTTTTCCGTCGTTGCCAAAAGGGTGAAGAAGTACTGGCCCCTGCCATGAGCGAGAAAGAACAGTGAAAAGCCAGGGTCCGAAATAAAGAGAGTCACACCTGAGATAGGGAAGTTACGGAAAAAGTTGTAAGGCAGAAAAAATCTTCTTTAGAATTAAGGCAGAAAAAAGGCCATTTTCCATGACAAAAAAATTACTGTCTGCCACCCTCTGGCAGTCTGAGAGTTTTAAGTTTCCTGTAAATGGTTTCAAGTTCCTGTTTCAGGAGGTTCATCTTTTTTTCAAAGGACTCCACTTCAGGTTCAGCCTGTTCCTGAGAAGGTGCCAGGTAGTATCCATCAGGTGTATGCGAGGTACCGGATACTTGAGAACTCTCGAACTCAAAAGCTCTTTTGCGCCTGAAACTCTGCCCTGCCCTGCAGCCCATCTTTTGCCTGCAGCCGGCTTTACTTCCAAATTTCCTTTCTAAGCCGGCAGGAGGTCTTTTCATATACACATGGGCGTTATCACCTGTACAGTATACCGGGCACCTGCCTGTCTCTGGCCCCTGGCCCAGCATCCCTGTCCTGTTTTCACCTGACATATAAAAGCTCCTTTCTGTTTAATCCAAATCTACATTGTCGCGTTATCAGTTACTTCCTTACCATCTGAGTCCCGCACTTTTCACATTTCATCTCAACACACGGCACTCCTGCCCTATGGGGTACTTCGTATCCGCATTGAGGACATATGCATGTCCCTTCCGGGCCGCCTGTTCCTCCCCTGCTCCTGCATTGCCTTTTGCCTCCCCGGCTGACCACGCCAGGTCCCTTACCTTCAGGACCGCTACCGTCTCCTCCTGGCATTCTGTAATCTCCTCCTTCAATTTTTACTGATTTTCCATAAACAAAGGCTTCAGTTACTTTCTCAAGTGCTCTTCTAAGCGTCCTCTGAAAAGTAGACTGGTGAATATCCATACAGGCAGCAGCTGCGGTCTGGGACAGATTTTCCAGAAAACTGAGCCTCATGGCTTCAAGTTCATCAACTGTCAGGACTACTCCATCAGAAGAACCTTCTTCGAAATTTTCAGGCCTGAAATGCCGTAGCTGGTGTTTAAAATTCACCATTTTTCTTTTCCTTGGGCGAACCATTATGCATTATTATGCAAAATTCCATACATATAATTTACTATGAGCTGATCCCAATTTACTATGGGCTGCATCCCAAAAAGACGGTTAAAGAACATGACAAAAAAATCTCGAGGTCAGGTATTAATACATGAAGCCTGAAAAGCACCGTAAAATGTCAAGCAACCTGGAATTTGATATAGTAAAAAGAGGCTTCGACTGGCTTTCCTCCCAGAAAATCGAGTCAGTAAAGGAACTTGCAAATACAGTATCGGCTCTTGCTCTTTGGGGGCTCAAAAACCCCTATATTACCCGCCTGATCCTTAAAAAGGACGTTGACTGCTGGAATTCTTCGATAAGAGATACGGCAAGAGCATGTTCAGCTCTTTCGGCTGAAGGAATCATATTGATGGCACCGGAAAAGTGGCTGCTTTCCAGGAAAAAAGGGTGCTCATGGAACGAAGACGTCTATGATACTGCTTATAGTCTTGGAGCTCTTGCTGACATGGAAGTTTCTGACAGGGAAGGCTGTGACTGGTTATACGAAAACTACGGCCCCGCCTGGGAACAGGTAGGTACCACCTCCCTCATAATCTCAGCCCTCAAAAAGCAGGAAAAACTGGCAGAAAGCAGGGATTTTGAAGAATTTATCCGCGAAAGGGCTGAATGGGTCCTTTCAAAGAGAGGACAGGACGGAGGCTGGGAGCATATTTCTACAAGCAATCTGGCAATTCAGGCATTGCTCCTTGCAGGTTTTAAAAAAGAAGTTGAAGTTTCCATTCGCTGGCTCCTTGGAAAAGCCCGTGAAAGCGGAGCCTGGGGAAATAAACAAGACGACATAAACGCAACTGCCCTTACTCTAAGCACACTCGGGATGTACGAACAGTCATAAGCAGGAAAACTTGATTTAAAGAAAACTTGATTTAAAATTTGATTTGTTTCTTTAACTATTTTCCTTTTTATTCCGGATTTTTATCCGATTTTTGTGTTTTTGACACAGAACTTCTTTACTTATAAATGTTTTACCGATATCTTTCTACGTGAAGCGGTTTACCCAAAAAACTAGAAATAAGAACAAGATTCTGACCAGTTTTCACCAATAAACATATATATTAAATAATATTATTTTATGATATCAATTAAGATTGCTATAGAAAAAAAAAATAACTACTGAATTTTTATTTTATTTTGTCAAGGAGGAAACCTGATCATGTAGATCGAATGGACTCTAAATCCGTTCAGCCGGGTTAGATTCCCGGGGTTTCCGCCACGTTTCTGAATCCCGGAATGGCACTTGCATAACATTCCACTGAGGTTTTTTATAGAGTCAGGAAAGTTTTTCCAGAGTCTATAACCGTTTCTATCTCCTGGGATATACATCTCTTTTCCGGGTAGCTGTCAGCAATTGCTGGCTACGCGCTTATGTTCTGTAAGCCGGGGTTCTGAATACTGTTCTTGGAAATTAGCCGGGTTTTAGTTCACCGAGGGTAACACTATGGATAAAAAACCACTAGAAAATCTGATATCTGCAACCGGGCTCTGGATGTCCAGGACCGGAACAATCCACAAAATCAAGTACCACGAAGTTTCACGAAGGAAGATCTATATCGAAATGGCCTGTGGAGACAGGCTTGTTGTAAATAACTCCAGGAGCAGCAGGACCGCAAGAGCACTCAGGCACCACAAATATAAAAGGACATGCAGGCACTGCAGAGTTTCGGATGAGGATATTAATAACTTCCTTACAAAAAAGAGCGAAGATAAGACCAGTGTGAAAGTAAAGGTAGTTTCTGCTCCCAGGACTAAAAAAGCCATGCCGAAATCCATTGCAAGGGCTCCAAAACCGCTTGAAAAAACAGCACCGGTCTCCGTATCAACAGCAAATTCTCCTTCGGCAGCGCCTGCATCTGTATCAGCAAGGGAACCGACAAGCCCTGCTACATCAGTTTCGGCCCCTGTTCAGGCAAGTGCTCCTGCACTTACAAAGAGTCAGATTGACAGGCTCGAAGCACTGTTAAGTCCGAAAGATGAGATTTCTTTGAATTCCGGAACGCCTTTCAGGGAGCTTGAGTCCGAGCTGCTTTCCCGGAGAAAAAAAGACCTTCAGCAAATCTATGCAGAAGATCGGGAAAATTACCTGGGAAAACTCGAACGCGAGATCACAAAATTCTTTGTGGACAGGGGTTTTCTGGAAATCAAGTCCCCGATTCTGATCCCTGCAGAGTATATTGAAAGGATGGGTATTGGCAACGACAAGGAACTTTCAAAGCAAATATTCAGAGTGGATAAAAACCTCTGTTTAAGGCCCATGCTTGCCCCGACTCTTTACAACTACCTGCGCAAGCTGGATAGAGTTCTGCCTGACCCTATAAAAATCTTCGAAATAGGGCCCTGCTACAGGAAAGAGTCTGACGGCAAAGAACACCTGGAAGAGTTTACCATGGTTAACTTCTGCCAGATGGGATCAGGCTGCACACGGGAAAACCTTGAGGGCATGATCACGGAGTTCCTGAACCATTTTGGAATTGATTTCGAGATCGTAGGCGATTCCTGCATGGTCTATGGGGATACCCTTGATGTCATGCATGGTGACCTCGAACTTTCCTCTGCAGTTGTGGGCCCCGTACCCATGGACCGGGACTGGGGTATTGATAAGCCCTGGATAGGGGCAGGTTTCGGGCTTGAACGCCTGCTAAAAGTTATGCATGACTTCAAAAATATCAAGAGAGCCTCAAGGTCCGAATCTTACTATAATGGAATTTCCACCAACCTGTAATGGCGATAAATGGCGACATTAACTAAAGAAAATAAAAGACCATAAACCTAAAAGACCGTAAATCCGGAAACTTAAAATGGCAAACAGGTCCGGAAGGTCTAGCCTGAAAAATGTAGAAGGAAGGCTGCAAGGATGGAAAAAATTGTAAATTTATGAGAGGGTGAAATTTTGATCCAAAAAATGGTAACTGAAGAACTTGATAGTTTCGGAGAAAAAATCATTGAAGGTTTCGAATTATCTGACGATGATCTGAGAGCTCTTCTCTCCCTTGAATCCAAAGAAGAACTTGAAAAGCTTTACTACGTAGCTCAAAAAGTCAGAAACCATTATTTCGGCAACAGGGTATTTCTTAACTGCTTCATCTATTTTTCGACCTATTGTAAAAACCAGTGCGCTTTTTGCTACTATAACTGTAAAAATGAAATTAACCGCTACCGTCTGACCGGAGAAGAGATAAAAGATATGTGTAAAGCCCTGAAAGGAGCAGGCTTTCACATGATTGACCTGACAATGGGGGAGGACCCTTATTATTATGATGACCCTGACCGGTTTGTTGATCTTGTCCGGATAGTAAAGGAAGAACTTGGGCTTCCAATAATGATTTCTCCGGGAGTGATGGACAGAGACACTCTTCTTAAAGCCAGGGAGAAAGGGGCAAATTTCTTAGCCCTCTACCAGGAAACCTATGACCGCAAACTTTACGAAAAGCTCAGGGTCGGACAGTCCTTCGAAAGAAGGCTCAATACCAGGCGCTTTGCAAAACAACATGGATACTGTGTGGAAGATGGGATCCTTACAGGCATAGGAAACAATATAGAATCAACTGTTATATCCATCAGGGGAATGAAAGCAAACAATCCAAACATGGTAAGAGTTATGACTTTCCTGCCCCAGGAAGGGACTCCACTTGAGGATTTTAGGGATAGTTCAACACTTTCGGAACTGAAAATTATAGCAGTTCTCAGGCTCATGTTCCCGAAATGCCTGATCCCGGCTTCCCTTGACCTTGAAGGTATCGACGGCATGGTGCACCGCTTAAACGCCGGAGCAAATATTGTAACCTCTATCCTCCCTCCCGATCCCAGGCTAGAGGGTGTTGCCAATTACGACCGCGGCATGGAAGAGCGGGACAGGGATATTACAAGCGTTGTCAAAAGGCTGAAGATTATGGGAATGGAACCTGCCTCGCAGGCCGAGTTTGAAAAAGTCCTGGGGTGCTAGCCTGAAAACGATATGTCTTATAGGGGGGAAACTACAGGGCTTTGAGGCTGCATATCTCTCTAAGAAAGCCGGAATGAAAGTGCTTGTGATAGACAAAAACCCTCAGACGCTTATAAGGAACTATGCAGATGAGTTCCAGTGCTTTGATGTGATAAAGGAGCCGGAAAAACTCCTCGATATCTCAAAAAGTGTTGATGCCATACTGCCGGTAAACGAAAACCTTGAGTGCATAGAGTTTCTGAGCACTATAAAAGAAAAGTTCTCCTGTCCGGTACTCTTCGATTTCGAGGCTTACTGGATTAGCAGGGATAAGAGAAAATCAAAAGAATACTTTGCGTCCATAGGAATTCCGACCCCTCAGGACAAACCATCCGAGCCGCCTTATTTTGTAAAGCCCCCCTGCGAGAGCAGCAGCGTGGGAGCGAGAATTATCTATGACAGGGAAGAGCTTGAAAGCCTTGAGCCTGGCATGCTGATCGAAGAATATGTGGAAGGGGAAGTGGTCTCCCTTGAGGTCATCGGAGACGGAAATCACTTTGCTGTAGTAAAAGAAACCCTTGTGCATATCGACAAAACCTATGACTGCCATATGGTAACCCCTCTCCCTCTCGACCCTTCATTTAGAGAGATAGCTTATTCCCTTGCATCGAACCTGCCCTTAAAAGGGATAATGGACGTGGAAGCAATTTCCGGCCCCAGGGGGCTGAGAGTTATTGAAATCGATGCCCGCTTCCCAAGCCAGACCCCAACTGCAGTCTATTATTCTTCCGGGATAAATCTCATAGAACTTCTTTTCCGTGCCTTTACAGAGGGTATCGAAGAAATCAAAACTCTTCCCAAAGACAGATACTGTATTTACGAACATCTCATGCTTGCAGAAAATGGAGTTTTCATACCTGTTGGAGAACAGGCACTGTCCATGGGAAGTGATTACGGCAAATATTACGAAGAGCCTGGCATCGAGATTTTCCTGTGTAAAAGAGAAGATCCTGTGTTCACCCTGGTTTTCTGGGGAAAGGATAGAGGAGAAGCCGAGGCTAAAAAGAGCAAAGGGATTTCGGTCCTGAGAGACCGTTTCGGAGCTGCTGCTTAAAGCAGGAAGAATTTTTCAAAAATTGAAAAGAGAGGTAAAAAAATGGCACTTTTAACCCCCGAAGACCTGGAAAATATTAACAGACAGCTTCAAGAGGCTGATTCTGCTGTCCGGAAAGTAACCGGGCTTGATATAAAAGGGATCTGTAAAGATCTCTATGGCACAACACCATGCTGTGAAAAAGTAGGTATCGTACCTGTGACTTCAGGAAATGGGATAATAGGGAATTTCTCGGCTTCCCTGCATGCAATTACCGAGTATTTCGCGTTTGACAGTTTCGTTACGGATATGCCCGATATTAGCGGGTATTACGAGGCAGTAAAAAACGGGGCTCAGATCATCCTCATGGCAGACGACCATACTTACCTTGCCCATAACCTCAAAAACGGAAAAATAGCCAACAACCAGCCCTGCACAGGTATAATATATGCTGAGATAGCTTCCAGGTACCTGAAAGCCGACTCAAAAGATGTGCTTGCCGTGGGCCTTGGAAAAGTGGGCTTCCATGGGGTAGCCCACCTCGTACATAAAGGGTTCAGGGTTTACGGATATGATGCTGACAAAGCCCTTCTCGAAAAAACCGTTTCCAGCCTTGGAATTATTCCTTTTGACCCCAAAAGCCCCAGAAAGTTCTCAATTATTTTTGAGGCGACACCCTGTGCGAATACAATTCCCGAATCCGTAATCTCGGAAAATTGCATAATTTCTACCCCTGGAATCCCCTGTGCAATTTCTACGGAACTTCAACAGAAGTACGGAGTCAAACTTATAATGGAACCTCTCGGGATAGGAACAGCATCAATGCTGTATTCCATACTATGAATAAGGGATGAATCAAGGAACATTCCGGACTATAAGGATTATGTGATGGTTGGACGGAATTATACAAAAAGTCTTAAAGAAAATACACAGAGCAGGGGGGCAAGTTCCCCCCTTGTCGAAAAATCAGCAGTATGAAAGAACATCACACCGGACATAAAACAAAAAAATAACTCATTACTGATTACATTATTTATTTTTTTCAATATATCGGGACTTAGCTTCCTGAAGTACAGTTATTGCTGTTTCAAGGCCTTTCCAACCGATAACCTTCACTCGTTTTTCCTCTAAATTCTTATAAGTTTGGAAGAAGTGAGTAATTTCCTTAAATAGATGAGGCGGAACCTGATCAACTGTCTCAATATAATTCCACATAGGGTCATTCTTTGGAACGCATAGTATTTTTTGATCTCTTCCTTTATCATCTTCCATATCAAACAATGCCACAAGATGTACATCTATTACACAACCTGGAAAGGTAGGTTCCCAGGTCAAAACCATAGCATCTAATGGGTCACCGTCAAGTGCCAGAGTATCAGGGAAAAAGCCATAATCAGAGGGATATACCATTGAAGAAAAAAGCATTCTGTCGAATTTAAGCACTTTCTTTTCTTTATCGTACTCGTACTTATTCCGACTTCCTTTAGGGATTTCGATAAGTACAGTTTCAACTTGTCGTTCAGTCACATCAACACTTCCTACATATTGAACTCATCTGAACTTGATTTAATTCCATTATTGGCACCAAATTTCCTTTAGGTGTTAGTAAATATTTTAGGTGTTAGTAAATATTTTAGGTGTTAGTAAATCTTTTAGGTGTTAGTAAATATTTGTAGAAATCGACTGGCGATTTCCTGACAAAAGATTTCCTGATAATAACCGTCCATACGGATAGATACATAATATATAAACTATTGACCTGGAGCCCAGGTGAAGGAAAATATCTTTTCAGGTGCAATCTATCGTGACATACAAAATTCATTCATTAACTTCCTTATGTGAATAGGGTCTTCCTGTGTATTGTTTCGGTAAAAAATAATGCTCAAGATTCCCATCGAAAACCATTGATTTTATGGGAATATTTGATTTTAAATTTATAATTCCAACATAATATTAGTTTCGGCACCCGAGTTGCGTCACCCGAGTTTCGCCACCCGAATTGCGATTCGGGAGCCCGCGGTCCTTTTCGCTCGCTTCGCTTGCTCAAGAGGACTAATTTATGGTAAAACAGTAAGCTCCG
>ENA-UOOK01001985-UOOK01001985.1-fermentation-metagenome-genome-assembly--contig:-NODE-1985-length-25908-cov-4.405988_pt1 | contig 25908 bp, 16 predicted proteins | sample MGYA00245777_ERZ724023 | MGnify/ENA primary metagenome ERZ724023 (study PRJEB28704, sample SAMN03018312) | fermentation metagenome | biome: anthropogenic terrestrial biome; feature: soil; material... | reverse complement strand
GGGAATAAATTAAGAACATTTGACGACGAGACCTTAGATGATGCAAAAATAACAAATATAGATTAGCAGTATTAATATCAACTATCCTTGTCTTGAGCATTTCAGGTACTTTGTTATTAAAAGATGCGTTTGATTCTAATAATGTACTTATAAATAGTCAAAGAAATTCATTCTCAAATGTCGTAAATCAAAATACTGAAAATAATCTAATTAATCAACAAAATGAAGCATCAATTCCTTTGGCATCTTCATTAATTGACCGTAATTCCTCAATTAAAGGAAAACAGAAAAATCAAACTAATTCTAACTTGAGTAATTCCAATTATTATTTAAAAAATCAAAATTCTTCAATAATCTCAAAATCAGACAAAAATAAAGAGATAATTCAGCAAAATAAAAGTAATGATATTGCTGAAAAACTATACTTAGAGGATATTAAACAACCTAATAATTTAAACACTAATTATAAACAATCTATAGCAACATTAACTCCCGCAAATTTTGATAATTTTAGTAGCAACACGGCAATTAATTACTTTCATCAAAATGAATTTAATAATCAATTAATGCTCATACCGGATGTAAAATCTAATTTTGAATTGACAATAAATACTCGTGCTTTCCGCAATTCTAAGTCAATCGCATTTGCAGATGAAAAATCATTCTTCTCCGGTAGCTCTATTTCATTGATGTATAAAATTAATGAAGAACATTATATCGGTGGTAGCTTTGGCGAAAATGAATTTTATCAAGAATTTTTATATCATAATGGTGACCAACTCACTTTATATCAGCAAATGCCAAATTACTATTGGGGAACATTTTCATATAAATATATTCCAAAATATTTAAATATAGGCAATATTGCACAAATCTATGCTAAAACAGGCGTGGGCGGTTGCAAAGCTGGCGTAATAGGTGAATTACAATTAGGTCTAAATATTCCAATCACTCAATCACTAAATGGATTCATTGCAGGTGACTACAGCACACTAATTTATAATATAAATAGAGAATTTTACAATTCAAATAAATTTGAAATATTATATGGGATTAGCTTGAATTTATAAAAATTTAGTTCTTATTATAAAATAACAACTCTACTAAATTGATTAATAGTATCTATTGTAGTAGAGTTTTTTTATTTCTTTTATAAATTTAAAATAAACCAACATATTAAAAGTGAAAGAATTTTAGTATATTTAAATTCAATATTTTTTTTAGTTCTATAAATAATAAATAATGAAAGAGATTTCATTTTGAAACTCATCGCAATGACCGTGTTGTATATAATCATTGCAATAATACTCTTTTAAAAAGAAACTAAAGCTCAAGAGGATACCATAACCTCTAATTTATAATGACACGGATTTAATATTTGAATACTAAATTAATAAACTAAAATTTTTTATAATTTCCCAGAAATTGAATAATACAATTTTTAAAAAATCAATTTAATAAAATAATAAGCTTTTTTCTGATGAGTCTATAACTTACATTATGAAATATTTTAGATATATAATTTTAATTTTATTGTTATGGACAATTTCTTGCGAATGCCCTCCTAGCGCTGACACTCCAAAGAAATTGACTCCACAGAACTATGCAAATATTTGTATTCTAAATGCTGTTCACAATACATATTCAATAAATATTGATACTAAATATGGTGAAATTATTAATAATCTCCTATTTAAGAGCAATAGCCAATATGAAAAAATCGGTAGTGGATATAATTATATCAATATAAAACATAATATTTTTGATTTTTATAAAGTATCTGTCCAATTAGACTTAAATTCCTATTACACATTTATTCCCTCTGGGAACGCCGACCAAGTGCAAGCTACTCTTATTAAAGATTATGTAGAAATACTTAATAAAAGTAAATCATATATTAGAATAATTAATTCAATGCCTTATCTACCGGAATTGGAGATACATAACGAACTTTTACCAAAGAAAATTTTTAAATATAGGGATTACACTTCTTTAATAGAAAGTCCAAGTGTTGCCCAATTATTCAAAATTTATATTGAAAATAATATGCTATTGAATATTGAGATCATTCCTCAGGCTGGCTATTTCTACACAATTGTACCTTTTTATAATCCTACAGAAAAAAATATATATGGTTTAGCATGTACCATTATAGAACTTAAAATCCCATAATAAATTAATTCTCCTTAAATTCTAAAGCACTACAATTTCTCTGCAATTCTTAGTTTCGCACTACGCGAGCGAGGATTATTTTTTATTTCAATTTCATCTGGAATAATAGGTTTGTTCGTGAGGATCTTCAATTGCTTTTTTCTAATTAATTTCGGCAATGGGTCATCATTATATTTATCTGATGCATATTCTCGCAAAATATTTTTTACAATTCTATCCTCTAAAGAATGATATGAAATTACTACGATTCTACCTCCGTTTGTGAGAAGTTCTGTAGAATTTCTCATTGCTTCCTCGAGAACTGATAATTCATCATTTACTGCTATGCGTATTGCTTGAAATACGCGAGATAACGACTTAATCAGCTGGGCTGGAGGTACTGATTCTTCAATAATTTTCCTTAAATCTAAAGTCGTTTTAATAGGAAATACGCGACGTCTCTCAACGATAAGTCGCGATATATTTCTTGCGAAAGGTTCTTCTCCATATTTTCTTAGGAGACTTTCAATCTCTTCTTGTTTTGCGGTATTAAGTAATTCTTCGCCATCGATCCCCTGAGAAGAGAATCTAAGGTTAAGAGGACTATCAAATCTATAGCTAAACCCTCTATTGCTGTCATCTAACTGCCTAGAGGAAACCCCGAGATCTAATAAAATCCCATTTACTTTTCCGCAAATACTCTTTATGCTGCATGCCTCACTGAAGCTTTGATTTAGGATTGATATTCTACTATTATCACTTTTTTCAATTTCTTCAGCAAATAATGTGAGACAATATTCAATCGCCATCACATCTTTATCGAAGGCTAACAGTTTCCCGTTTTTCCCCAGCCTTCGTAAAATTTCACTCGAATGCCCACCTCCTCCTAAAGTGCCATCGATGTAAATTCCGTCTTCTTTTATATTTAAGTATTCTAGTACTTTTTCTAAGAAAACGGGCAGATGATATTCATATTCTTTTGCTTGTGAATAGTCAATCTGCTTTTTTTTATTCACTTTTTTCTGATTTTTTTTCATCATTAAAAAGTTTATTTAGTGAGAGTAATTATCCCCCCACTTTTCCCCACCTTTTTTATATAGTTATAATTTTTTAATCAATAATTATTTATTCATTGGTAGAATAAATTAATTATTAATCATTACTTTTTCAGCTATTTCTGCGTATGATTCGTCACGGCTCTTTAAATAATCTTGGAATATTTGTGGATTCCATATTTCAAGATGGTCAATCATACCAATAATTGCTACTTTGCTATCAATTTCGCTAAAATCAATTAATGGTTTAGGTACTGAAATTCGCTGCTGAGCATCGATTTTTACTTCTTCGCTCCACATTAACAAAATTCTAAGGAAGTACCTATTTTTCTCGTCATATTGATTTAATTGTTCGAATTTCTCTTCATATTTCCGCCATTCATCGAATGGATAAGCCATAATGCACTTTTCTACACCTCGAGTCAAAACGAATGTATCGTTAGCCTCTGGAGAAATGGCTTTTCTCATCTTAGCCGGGATATTCACTCTCCCTTTACTATCGATGGAATAAACTTCTTGCCCTTTGAAAAATGACATTTTTAATACGAATTATACTTCAAAACAAATTTATATATTAGTTTTATAATGATTTTATTTAATGAAAATATCAAAATAAAATAATTACAATTTTAAGTACGCAAATATAATAAAAATATTGGGAATTTCTCCCACTTTTTCCCACTTTTTTTAAAAAAATATTTATTATTTCAGAAATAGTCTATATAATGCATATTTTGAAGATAATTATTTTTTCAACATCAAATAATAATATAAAAAAGATCCTGTTTTCATTTCTGAAAACAGGATCTAATAAATTTACTTAAACTAATTATTATTTATTATTTATCATCTACAATTGTATAATCTGCTTCTTCTACGCCACCATCTTTTTTATCATCTTGAGCTTGCTCTTGATTTGGTTGAGCATTATTTGTATCGGCGCTTTGTTGAGAGCTTGCACCCTGATACATCTGAGTAGAAGCCTCGCTCCATACTTGATTTAATGCATCAATTGCTGGCTTAAATTCTGCAGTATTATTATCTTTCACTGCTTTTTCTAATCTTTCTTTTGCTGCTTCAATCTTTGTTTTAAATTCTGGAGTAATTTTATCTCCTAAATCTTTTAATTGCTTTTCGGTAGAATAAACTAAATTATCAGCTTGATTTTTTAAGTCAATTTCTTCGCGACGTTTCTTATCGTCGGCAGCATTAGACTGAGCTTCATTTTTCATTTTGTCGATTTCATCTTTACTTAATCCAGATGAAGATTCTATTCTAATATTTTGCTCTTTTCCGCTTGCTTTATCTTTAGCAGCTACACCTAATATACCATTGGCATCGATATCAAAAGTAACTTCTATTTGAGGAATACCTCTTGGAGCAATTGGAATTCCATCTAAATGGAATCTTCCTAATGCTCTATTATCTCTTGCCATTGGGCGTTCACCTTGCAATACGTGTATTTCTACTGAAGTTTGGCTATCAGCAGCAGTAGAGAAAATTTCTGTCTTACGAGTTGGAATTGTTGTATTTGCTGGAATCATCGGAGTCATCACACCACCTAAAGTTTCAATACCTAGAGTAAGAGGTGTAACGTCTAATAACAATACATCAGTTACATCGCCAGCTAATACACCACCCTGAATAGCAGCACCAACAGCTACAACTTCGTCAGGATTTACGCCTTTTGATGGCTCTTTGCCAAAGAAATTTTTAACTAATTCTTGTACTTTAGGAATACGAGTAGAGCCACCAACTAAAATTACTTCATCAATTTGTGCTGGAGTTAATTTAGCATCGCTCATTGCTTGCTCGCATGGTTTTAATGATTTTTCGAATAAATCGCCACATATAGATTCAAATTTAGCACGAGTAATATTAATATTTAAGTGCTTTGGACCATCTGCATTAGCAGTAATAAATGGTAAATTCACGTCAGTTTGAAGCATCTGAGATAATTCAATTTTTGCTTTTTCAGAAGCTTCTCTTAACCTCTGCAATGCCATTGGGTCTTTTCTTAAATCAATACTTTCTGATTTTTGGAATTCATCAGCTAAATAATCTATTAATCTTTGATCAAAGTTGTCGCCACCTAAGTGAGTATCACCATTAGTTGATTTCACTTCGAATACACCATCGCCAATTTCAAGAATTGAAATATCAAATGTACCACCACCAAGGTCATACACTGCTACTGTCATATTTTTATCTTTTTTGTCTAAACCATAAGAGAGAGCAGCAGCTGTAGGCTCATTAATAATTCTACGAACTGTAAGCCCAGCTATTTCTCCGGCATCTTTTGTTGCTTGTCTTTGCGAATCGTTAAAATATGCAGGCACTGTAATTACAGCTTCAGTAATTTTTTGTCCCAAATAGTCTTCAGCTGTTTGCTTCATCTTTTGAAGAATCATTGCAGAAATTTCTGGAGGTGACCATAATTTTCCATCTATATCTACTCTTGCAGAGCTTCCATCTGGTCCTGGTACTATTTTATATGGTACCATCTTCATTTCTTCTTGTACCTCATCTACTCTTCTACCCATTATTCTTTTTATAGAATAAACAGTATTTTGAGGATTAGTTACAGCTTGTCTTTTAGCAGCTTGTCCAACGATTTTTTCGCCACTTTTTGTAAAACCTACCATAGAAGGTGTAGTTCTTGAACCTTCGCTATTTGCAATCACAGTAGGAGTAGTACCTTCCATTACAGAAACGCAAGAGTTTGTAGTTCCTAAGTCAATACCTATTATTTTTCCCATAATTCTTTTATGTCCTTTCGTTTATTTAATATTATATATTTATTTCAAATTTTTGTTAAGATATTTAATTGAATATCAATTTTTTTGATTTGTACTAATAAATCTATCAAAATTATACCAAAATCAATTTAACCGACAAAGTGTCAGCCTTTTTGACAATATTTTTTTAACTTGATTTCCATTTCCAAATATGTCACAATCTAATTCATTACTTTGACAATATTTCATAATTAATGTATTTAATTCTAATTATGTTTAAAATTAAAAATTTATTGTTAATTTTGCATTATATGTATTATTCAATTTAATATTAAAATGAAAATTTTAAATCGATTCATCAAATTAATAATAAGTAGTTTGTTTTCAATCCTAATTTTATCATCTTGTTCAAAAGAAAACCCAATTATAGACAATTCTGATAATTCTTTTAAAATGCTAGTTGCTACAGGCGAAAATCATTCAGAATTATCGGTAATTGAGCAGCCAAGCGGTAAAATAATAAATGCAAATTTACTTTCAAGTCCAATATATAGCGAGATTAATAAAAAAGAAATTTCTCGCATAGCAGTCTATGGTTCACATATTTATGCTCTTATCCCAGAAGCTTATAAAATTTTTATTTATAATAGATGGAACTATAATTTCATCGATTCTATAAGTTTCGAAAATGAAAAGATAATGCCTATTGATATAGCATTTTCAAATGCTACTGATGCTTATTTAATTTTTAAAGATTATAGCAAAGTAGCAATAGTCGATATTAAATTTTATAAAACTTCTCGATTTATTGATATTGGAGAATCGCCTTCATCTATTGCATATTATAGCGGTAAGATCCTTATCACAAATAATACATCAAATACCGTTTCGATTATAAATTCTCAAAATTATACTTTTGAGAATGAAATCCAAGTATCAGCTTCTCCACTTCAGATAGTAGTAGCACCAAATTCTCCAATTGCTTCAATAATATGTGGGAAGAATGCCTTAATTGACTCTAATGCTACAGACATTCCTAATGCAAAAATCGATATTTTAGACTTATCACAATTGAAAATTACTAGATCTTTTGATTTACGTAGTCCAATTTTTGATGCAAACAAAATTTATCCTTCAGGTGCTTCAATTAGCAGTAATAATATTTTAATTGTTGCTACACAACATGGACTCTTTAAATCAAATATCAAAACATTATCTCTACCAATTTTAACAAAAAAATATGGGGTAAAAGCAATTACATCTACTCCTATTCAAGATAAATTTTTAATAATTGATTCCGAAAGTAAAGGCAAAATTATTTCTCCAATCACAGTAGAAACTGAAATGGAGCTAAACTTGCCATTAAATATCGGTACAATGGTAATTATTTAAAAAATTTTAGCAAATATTAATTGAAGTTCTAATGTTAAAAAAAAATAATGGTTGAAAGGTTAAAACTATTTATAAAAATGTATTTATAATAAATTCAATGTTATAAAATAATAATATTAACTTTTCGTTTCTTAAAAACACTTATTAAATAGTAAGTGTTTTTTTTTATTTATAATTAGAATACTTTGGAATTTTCATCATATATATATGGTAGGAATGCCGTAATCGAAGCACTTAATTCAGGCAAGGAAATTGAAAAGATTTTCATTCAATTCGGTAATCAAGGCGAAGCAATCAATAAAATTTATAAATTAGCAAAGCTCGCAGGAGTGCAATGCTCTAACTATGACAAAAAGAAATTTCTGCAATTAGAAAATTCCATTTTTAGAGAGATCGGAAAAGACAATTCAAAGAGTCTGAAAGATAATAAAACTCAAGGTGTAATCGCTTTAATGCGTCCATTTGAATTGCAAAATATTGATGAATTCATATCTAAAATAACTGATTTAGACAAAAATCCATTTTTAATTATCCTTGATGAAATTAGCGATCCTCATAATTTAGGGGCAATCGCTCGCACAGCAGAATGCGCAGGTGCTATTGGACTTATTATGACCGAAAGGAATTCTGCACCTATCACTCCGGCTGCAATTAAAGCATCAGCAGGAGCATTAGAGCATATCCCAATTATAAAAGCAGTTAATTTAATCACTGCAATTGAGAAATTAAAAGAAGCAGGATTTTGGGTAGTTGGTACTGATAGCGACGGTAAAAACCAATATACAGATAAAATTTATAACTCTCCTACTGCAATAATTATTGGGTCAGAAGGCAAGGGTTTGCGTCCATCAATCGCTAAACATTGCGATTTTATTGTAAAAATCCCTTTAATGGGTAAGATAACCTCGCTGAATGCCTCAGTATCAGCAGCAATAATTATGTACGAAGTTTTAAGACAGCGAAAAAAATAAAAATTATTATTACTTAAAATAATATTAAAGAAAATCGATTTGGAAATATCTAATAATACAATTGATTATAAACACTTATTGATATTTGTATTAATATGTGCAATTTTTTTATTTCCTATTTTGTTTTTCCCACTTTCTGGTGATTTAGCATTATTTCTTTCAGGGGTAAAAATGCTTGATGCAGGTTATTTACCTTATAAAGATATAATTGATATAAAATCACCATTCTTATTTTACGTAGTCAAAGCAATTACATGGATATTTGGCAGTGGAGAACAATCTTTAAGATTTTTTGATTTTGTTGCTCAAATCACTACTTGTATAATGATGTATATGCTTTTGTATAAAGTTTACAAAGATAAAATAGCATCATTTGCAAGTGGAGTAATTTATTCATTAACTTACACAATACTCAATTTCACAAATACATCGCAAATTGAGAGTTTTTTCGGCTTGATAATTATCCCAATGATTTATATTCAACTCTATAAAAATGATAAGTTAATTTATTACTTTACTATTGCAATTTTAATTGGTCTTTTTACTGGACTTAAATATACATTGGGACTATTAATTGTAACACCATTTATTGATGATATTTTCTTTAACAAAAAACCTACACAAATTATAGTAAAGAAATTTCTAATAATGTGCTTGGGGTTTATTATTTCCTTTGGAGGGACATTATTACCTTATTTAAATCCAGAGATAAGGCAAGGGATGGTCGAAATGTCGTCATATTTCAATTTTTATGCTTCTCATATCAAGCTAAATTCCGCTTTTGTAAGTTCGATTTTAAATGCTATTAATTTCTATTTATCATCTTTCATTTCAATATTTGTGTTAGGTTTAATTTTAATAGCTTTTCTTAATTTTATTAAGAAATATGATTCAAATTCCAATGAAAGCAAATTCTTAAGAATTACATTTATCATTTTCGTATTAATATTTATTACATTTTTAATTGAACGAAAAGGATATAGTTATCACCATTCCCGAGTGAATAGCACTTATATGATTTTCGCAGGTGTGGGATTTTCAATATTTTATAATTTTATTAAGCATAATTTTGATTCTACTGCTAAGAAACTAATTATAGTTACCTTCCTGATAATAATGGTTCCGCTGTCTCCACTTGTTAGATGGGTAAATGTAAGCCAATTGCCATATAAATACTTTTTTAATTTCCCTGCTTATGCTCAAAAATACGAAAGCGATTCTGATAGTAAAGTAAATACAAGCTATATCACTCATAGAAAAGTCGCAGAATATATTAATAATAGAATTTCTCCAAATGATAAAGTTATTTTGGCAGCAACAGGAAGCGGATATATTAACTATTTGCTTAAAACAGACAATAAATCAAAATTTACTCAAAGTTCGTATTATGTCTATCCAAAAGCCTCTAATAAACATATAAATGATTTTATAAGTGAAATTTCAACTTCAAAATTTACCATTTTCCAAACTAATGACGTTTATCCTGATGTAAATGGTACATCAAAGTCTACTTATGAAGCTGTTATTAATAATCCTAAAATTAAATCAGCAATAGACAAATCTCTTGTTAGCGATACTACAATAGGTAAGTATATAATAATGCATAACATTAACTATAATTCTAAATAATTTACTTCACTAATTCTACTAATATACCAATAATCCGATTAACTTTTTGTTAAAGTATTTGGAGTATTTCATAATTTATTCTTAAATTTGCTATTTAGTTTAATTTCAAAAAATTGTAAAAACATTTTAAATTGCTTAAATTACAAATATAAATTTTTTAACATTATTAATTAAAAATGAAAATATTCAAAATTCTTATATATATAATAGCAGCATTTATTACATTAAACGGAATTACGTTTTCTCAGGAAAATATCGCTAATATTTTTAAAGAACATAATGTAAGAGGAAATTTCTTAGCTTATGAATATAAAGAAAATAAATTCACTGTATTTTATGATGCACGATGTAAAAAATCATTTCAACCTGCATCTACTTTTAAAATTGTAAGTACTTTAATTGCATTAGAAACCGGTATAGTAAGAGATTCAAATTATATTTTCAAATGGGATAGCACTAAATACGAAGACCCAAATTGGAATAAAGATATGAATATAGCAGAAGCTATACGAACTTCTTGCGAACCATGCTTCCAAAAACTAGCCCGAGAAATTGGACCGGATAGAATGGAATTCTTTATTGAAAAATTTAATTATGGTGAGAATAAATTTGATAGCACATTAGGTGATAAAATTGATAAATTTTGGCTAAATGGTGATTTAATGGTATCAAGCTATGAACAAATTTATTTTCTTAATAATCTTTATTTAAATAATATAAGTGCAAAAAAGAAGCATATTGATATTTTGAAGTCGATGATGTTGATTGAGGAAAATCCACAATATAAATTATTTGGAAAAACAGGGACATTTTCGGCAAATAAAAAACCTTTTGGATGGTTTATTGGTTGGATTGAAACTAAAAATACAGTTCATTTTTTTACTATTAATCTCGACTTAAGAATTAATGAAAAAATTCCACTTTTACCAGAACGCAAGAAATTAGTTTTAGATATTTTTAAATATATGGGCGTAATTCAATAATATTGCCCAACAATCAATTTTCTATCTCAATTTATATTTTTTATCTCAATTTATAAAAGAATGACTACCGAAAACAATAATAATAGTAATAATAAATTATACGAAACATCAGAAAAGGTTGAAAAGGCTCTTGCAATTGCTGTAGTCCGCAAGGGGGCAGATAAAGACAAAGTTTTTGATTATTTAGATGAATTAGAAGAGCTTGCTGATACTGCTGGCGCTCAAGTGGTCGAAAAAATTTATCAAGAATTAGCTAAACCAAATTCTTCTACTGCTATAGGTTCTGGAAAAGTAGAAGAAATAAAACAAATAATTGAAGAATCAGATATTCAAATTATAATTTTTGATGATGACCTTACTCCTGCTCAGCTTCGTAATCTCGAAGAAGAATGGAAAATTAAAGTTATCGATAGAAGTGGGTTAATATTAGATATTTTCGCAAAACATGCTCGCACTCTAGAGGCAAAGACTCAAGTAGAACTAGCACAATTGCAATATTTGTTACCTCGTTTGACTCGAATGTGGACGCACTTATCAAGGCAATTTGGTGGTATTCGCACTAAAGGACCAGGTGAGACTCAGATAGAAACAGATAGACGTTTAATCAAAATCAAAATAGCAAAACTAAAAGAAGACCTTGATAATATTGAGAATCACAAGATACAACAAAAGAAAAACCGGACAAATATTCCAAAATTCGCTCTCGTTGGATATACTAATGCCGGGAAATCTACTTTAATGAATGTTTTGTCAGAATCAAATGTCTATGTTGAAAATAAGCTATTTGCTACATTAGATACTACTACACGTGCTTTTCAATTACCGAATAATCAGAAAGCAGTTATTTCTGATACAGTTGGGTTTATTCGAAAATTACCTCATCATTTAGTTGCATCATTTCGCTCAACACTAATGGAAGCAGCTGATGCTGATGTAATAATACACGTAGCAGATGTAAGTCACAAGATGTATAAAGATCAAATCAAAATAGTTAATGAGACTTTAGAAAGTCTAAACATTGTTGATAAACCAATTATTTTAGCATTAAATAAAATTGATAAAATTAAAGACAAGGACTATTTGCATTATTTAAGTAATGAATATCCAGATTCTATTTTGATTTCAGCAAAAAAAATACATAATATAACTGCATTATTAGATTTAATTCAAAAGAAATATGATAGTAATATAAAAAAGATTAATATTCTTTTGCCTTATGAGAAAATGGATTTGATTTCGCAATTATATGATTTATCTGAAATTATTGAGAAAAAAGATTTGGATGCTGGCATTAAAATGCAAGTTAAAATCAATAAAGGAAAAGATAATATTTTTATTAACAAATTCAATAATTTTATTATAAATGAATAAAATTAAATAAGTAAATCGATTTTAAAAATAAATAATTAGTTTTTATAAAAGTTACAAATTATTTTTATCTTTTTTGAAAAGTGCTAACGTATTGTATTACAATGTGTTAAGCTCTTACTTGATACACAAAAAACAAAACATCATAAAAATTAATTTGTATAGTTGACTTTTTTTTGGTAATTTTATAAGATGAAAACTTGCCTAATTTTCTTTAGACAGTTTTTGTAAAATGTTTTTATATAGTTATAATTGATTCGATTGGAATAATAATGGAGATTAAAGGAAAGAAAGTATTAATTCTTGGCGGCTGGGGCTTAGTAGGTACAGCTTTGTGCCATAAAATTATGGAGCATTCACCAAGTAAATTATACGTAACCTCTCTAAAAGAAAAAGAAGTAAAAGATGCTATCTCACAACTAAGAGAGCATTATCCCGATAACGACCCAAATATGTTTGGTGGCGAATGGGGCAACATTTTTATCCGTAAAGAATATAAAGATATTCCTATGGGAGAAGTTCTAGCTACTCCTACAATGCGAAGAAAATTGATAGACGATATCTTCTTAGGCTTAGATAATGAAATATTAAAAGAATCTACTCTTTATAATATAATAAATACCCTTAAACCGGATTTAATTATTGATGCTATTAATACCGCTACTACAATTGCTTATCAAGATGTGTATTCTACATCAGCAAATGTATTAAGAGATATTGATAAAAAAGAATATAATCAAGAAGATGTAGAAAGAATGATTGCAAGTATGTATATCCCGCAATTATCTCGTCATATCCAAATCCTTCACGCAGCTCTTACTGATGCAAAGGTTACTATGTACTTAAAAATAGGTACTGCTGGTACCGGTGGTATGGGATTAAATATTCCTTATACACACTCTGAAGAGAGACCATCGAGAGTATTATTAGCAAAATCAGCTGTAGCTGGAGCACAAACATTATTACTATTTTTAATGGCTCGCACTCCAAATGGTTGTATTATCAAAGAAGTAAAACCGACGGCAACTATAGCATGGAAAAGAATTGCTAAAGATAAAGTTTATAGAAAAGGGCAACCAATTCCTCTTGTTGACATGGAAATTAACGATGCACATAAGGTAGATGGAAAATTTACTTTTAGTGACGACAAAGGTGTTAAGCCGACAGATAAGTTCTTTGAATCAGTATTCATTGATACTGGCGAAAATGGTATTTTCTCAAAGCAAGAATTTGAAGCTATTACTTCGCTCGGACAAATGGAAATGATCACTCCAGAAGAAATATCCGCTGCTGCAATTTATGAAATTATAGGTGGAAATTTTGGAAAAGATGTAGTACAAGGCTTAGATGCTTTCACTATGGGTCCTACTTATAGAGCCGGTAATTTACGCCACTCAGCTTTAAATATTCTATCTAAATTAGAAAAAGAACACAACATTGATAGTGTGGCATTTGAATTGCTTGGTCCTCCTAGACTTTCTAAGCTATTATTTGAAGCATATTTGCTTCGTAAAATTTATAAATCTGTAAATAATGTATTAAAAGCTGATTCTAAAGAAATATCTGAAAAAGCATTTGAAATAATAAAATCAAATAATGAACTGCGTTCACAAATGCTTTCAATTGGTTTAGTAATTATGCTTCCTGATGGTAAATCATATTTACGTGGAAAAGATGTGAAAATCCCTGTGAAAGCAGGCGATGATATAATTAATTCTGACCAAGCACAAATTGATAAATGGTGCTTTGAAGCATGGATTGATTTAAGACCATCAAGTTTCGACGAATGGAAAAAAAGATTTACTAATATTAAAAGCCAAGTTGGTCATAATTTCAAGGGCGATACTAGCTCAAGATATAATTATAATGATGAATATTGGAACAACTTTGAAGATATTAACGAAGGCAAAATCGTAGGCTGGGTATTTGAACACGAAGACCGCGGCTGGCGATTTAAAAGATAATAAGAAATTACAAACGTAAAAATTACATGATTTAATTTTTACAGACTTTTGAAAATTATAAAAATAAATTAATTAAATATTGTTTTACTCTCTTTTTGAGGCTTCTTATGAAGAAATTATTACTGTCATTCAGCATTTTTTTCGTAGTAGGATTAATTAATCTCTATGCTGTGGAAAATAATGATAACGAATTACAGGATCGGAGTGTCTTGGATGATCAATTGGTTAATCCAGGGCAAACAACTTACCCGTTTCCTTTCGTGAAACAGGGTGCCAATCCACGCACTTCTCCTGCAATTTCTACAGGTTACTACTTTGTAGATAGTAGAGAGATTCGCATTCCAACTTTTTGGAGACCAAGCCCAAGACTTGTTTCTCTAGACTTTGAACCAAACCTATGGAAGAAAATTATTTCTGGTCCAAGGCAAGTCGATTCTACATATTGGGATGCTCCTGAAAATAGTGCCTTAGGTTTAGGCTTTTTCAGAAACCCTACTTTCCCAAGTGAAGGTAGCTATTTTATGCATGACGTTGATCCTACCGATATACGATATGCTACAGATTCAACAAATGAAGCATTTGCTGGACCAATTCCAATTGGAATCTCTGGTGGATTTTACTTCAATGGTATCCGTTATGATTCATTCTATGTATCAACTAATGGTGTAATTGCACTTACTAATAGAAGATATTTCTATGATTCAGAAGGACAAGTTACAATTCCTCCTGGTGCTACTACTGCTTACGACCCAATGTCTATGGATTGGTTTGCTAATGGTAGAAGTAGAACTAGCGCTCCAACAGGTCTAGAAGCAAATAGATTACCTGATGACTTTGGATATCAATATGCTGTTCTAGGTAATACTTTAACAAATAGACTTGGTGGTATCCGTAATCCATTGTATAATTATACAATGCCATCTAATCCTAGCACACCAGCTAATCATACAAGCTCTGCTCCTAATGGATTAAGTGGTTTTGAAGTAAACAATAAAGCTGCTCTGATTGCTCCATTTTGGGGTCCTCTAGCAATGAATACTTATAATGTAAGATTAAGGAGACCAATAGATTTTAGCCAAGTATGGTATAAAAGAAATATTACATCTGATAAATTAATCATTTATTATAAAGATATTACTGTACAATTTGGAAACTTTAATAATAGATTTGCAAATAACCAATTCTCATTGGCTATGCCTTATAATCCAGAATTTGGATTAGATGAAAATGCTGTCTATGCTTCAGCTCAAGTAGTACTTGACAGAAATGATAGCTCTATTACTTTTCAATATGGTAGATTCCAAGGTTCTGGTTTCTTAACTGGACCAGGTTGGGGTACTTTTATTCCAGCTAATTTAATTTTCCAAAGATTAACTGTATCTGGTGTAAGAGGATTTGCTCGCCACGTGAATTATGATGGCGTTAATGCAGGTGCTCCAGTTGAATATGAGCAATTAACTCATTTTAACAATGCTGTTGATGTTACTGCTCGTACTATTTATGCTAGTGATTTAGCAATAAAATTCCAACAATATAAAAACGTACTAAGAATGTATGATGTACAATATAGAGTACGTGGTCAAGAAAAGACTTCTAATTTAGATTTCGTAACCGTAATACCACAAAATCAAATTGATAACTATGAATTATTAGCAGGTGAAGAAAAAATTGGTGCTTTGCAACCAATTATTTCTATTCAAAACCTAACTAATGATATTCAAGGTACTGATGGTGTTAATTTTACAAGACAAGGTTTATTATTCCGCTCAAGAATTAAAATCATCAATGAAGTTTCTAATGAAATAGTTTATAGCTCATTAGTTGATATTAATCACCCTAATTTAATGGGTGCTAGCGATAATACTTTTATTTCTGTAAAATATTCTGATGCTAACGGTAATCCACAAGACTACCCACCATCAGAAGGTTATACTGGTATTCCTCCATATGGTTTTGCTAAAATCATATATAGAGCTTTCGAGCCAAGTGAATTTGATAATAAATATATTGGTAGATTAAAGATCTATATTAATTGCGAACCAACTAACCCAACGACTAACGAAAGATACGGCGATGAATGGCCTTTTGATGATACAGTTTCGTTTAAATTATGGGTAATGAAAAGATTAAATACATTTAAAGATGATGTTACTGAATTCCATGTACTTGATGGAATAACAGTACCTTCAGTATTTAAATGGGTTAACTTAGGCGTAAGGGCTGTAAGAGGCGAAATGTTCTCTAGATATCCTTTAGCTCCTCGTGGCAATTTCCAAGATGAAAGAAGTAGAGGACAATGGCTTACTTCTCCTGAATTATATTTCGACAATAAAGATGAAGGTGGTCAATACTGGAACCCTGATCAAAATCCAAATACTCCTGATGGTGATGAATTAAGATCATTCCCTATTGATTTATCAAATAAACGCAATCCAACATTATCTCTTTCTATTCAAAGAGCTGCATATTTCGAAGGTATTGACTATCCTAGAGGATTCTTAGATAGAGAATTAATTGGTCCAGAACCAAGAGTCATTATAAATGATAATCCTAATAATCCTTATATGGCTGTAAATCTTGCTGCTGCTCGTTGGACTGATAATTTAAGTGTTGAATTTGCTTATCCAAGTCCAAATGGTATTAAAAATATCACAAATATACCGAATAATTTATGGAAACAACATCAAGTTCTCACTCCTGGAGGCTCAAGAGTTAATATAACTAATACTGCTGCTTTACAAATGTATGGAGCAGGTGGTTATACTATTGGCTTCTTAGAAACAAATAAAGACTCTGCTTTGACTTCTGACCAAGGATTAAGAGCTGATAAATTTGATGATGGATTTGATTGGGATTTCAAAAAATTCTTTATTAGAATTCCTAGCTATATATTGAATGCTGCCGATGGTGGTGCTCGTAACTTTAGATTTAGACTAAAAGAATGGTCATACGAATACTTCCAAATTAATATCAATAGTGGTCCTATTCCTGATGACGACGACGTATTTATAGTAGATAACGTTGCAATCATTTCTCAAGGTGAAGATGCTGATATTGAAGTATCATCAGTAAAAGTACATTGGCCTTATACTGCTATCCCAGCTTCTCAAGCTACAAGAATACCTGTAAAAGTGATAGTTTCAAATAATACTGCTGTTCAATCAGAAGAATATGCGTTGAAAACATTCATCACAAAAGGCGAAACAGATACTGTATATTGCAGTATTACTAACCAACCTTTATTACGCGAAGGTAAAACAATCGAAGTTCCATTACCAGAATGGAATGCAAGATTAAGTGGTCCTGGTACTTATAGATTACATACTCAAATGTTCTATATCGGTAATAGTACAGATTATAGAGACTTAGATCAATCAAATGATTATAACTTTAGCGAATTTATTTTAAGATTCTCAGATAGTTATGTGTATGAAAATTCTATTGACACTGCTGGAGCTCGTAACGATGTTCCTAGCTTCTTAGCAGCTACAACAATGCCTGGTAAAGGTCTTAACTTAAGAGGCTATAACGAAGGTGGTATTGGTAATATTTCTAACGTTGCAAGCAAAACTGCATATGCTTCTAATGATGCATTAATAAGTGGTTATGTAGGTGGCGATGGATCAGGTGAAATTGCTGTAAAATTCGAAGTATTTGATCAAGATACTATTTATGGATTTAAAGCATTTTTCGGTAACATGAGCGTTGATCAAGATAATATATTCTTAAGAGTATATAATGATGGCGGTTCTGGATTATTCCCAGGTACTCAAATCGAAGGTTCTAATATTACAAGATTAAGAGGCTTAGATGATTTAACAGGTCAATTCTCTTATAATTCTTATGTAACTTACTTATTAGATGCTCCTATACAATTAAATGCTGGTATTTACTGGATATCAATTGTACAAAGAGGTGCTTATGGCTTAGAATTAGGCGCTAAAGCTGATAGAATGGGTATGAGAACTACTTCATTAGGTATTAGACAACCTACTAATCAAAATCTACCATTAGGTGAATTAGGAAACAGCTTATTAGTTGATAAAAACTTAAGAAGAACTAACTCTGTAGGTCAATTAGTAAATAACAACTTGTTCTGTTACCAAAATACTTCTGGTGATGGCTCTTGGAACTTATTTATGCCTAATACTGGTAACCCAGCTTATGCTCACTTAGACCACTTTGGTACTACTCCTGGTGATGGATACCAAAGCTATACATTCTCAAGAGGTACTTGGTTACCTATGCTTAGACCTTACTTTACTGAAAAACAATTTGGACAACCTTCAGGTTCTATACCTTGCCCAGATCCTGTTCCAGTTGAACTATCAGAATTCGAAGGACATTATAGAAATAATAATGTTGAATTATATTGGAGAACTGCTTCTGAAACAAGTAACAAAGGTTTCTATGTAGAAAAAGCAGTCGAAGGTGGTAATTTCGAATCAATAGCATTTATTAATGGTAATGGTACAACTACATCAATGAGTGAATATTCTTACAGAGACTCAAAAGTTGAAAATGGAAATACTTACTTATATAGACTAAAACAAATGGATATGGACGCTTCTCAATGTGCTAAATATTCTAATGTAGTTAAAATTAATGTAAGTGATAATTTAGTTTCTCATAAAGTAGGACCTAATCCATTTAACACTTCTACTGTAATTTCTGTTACTTTACCTAACAATGCAGATGTGAAATTAGATGTATTAGATATGCTTGGTAATGAAGTTATTAATTTATATAATGATAAATTACCAGCTGGCAACCGCTCATTTAATTGGAACGGTTCAGATGCTTATAATATTCAAATGCCTTCTGCTTCTTATATTTATAGATTAAACGTTGATGGAGTAATTTCTTACGGGAAAGTTACTTTAGCAAGATAATAAATAAATATATCATTTTTTCAAACCCTCTGTTTATTTAAAAGCAGAGGGTTTTTATTTAAAATTTTAAATTATTAATTTTAATGGAGATAAAAATGGAAGATTCAATTTTCACAAAAATAATTAAAAGAGAAATCCCCTCTGATATAGTCTATGAAGATGACGATGTTTTTGCTTTTAAGGATATAAGTCCTCAGGCTCCTGTGCATATAATAATAATTCCTAAAAGACAAATTCCAACTCTAAATAATTTAGAGGATCAAGATTCATTATTAATGGGAAAATTAATTATTGTAGCAAAAAATATTGCTAAAAGTCTAAACATTGCCGAAGATGGCTATAGGCTTGTTTTCAATTGTAATGAAAACGGCGGACAAACCGTTTTTCATATTCATTGCCACTTAATGGGCGGAAGAAAATTTAGTTGGCCCGCTGGATAATTCATTAATTTACAAAAAATAAAGTTTCACTTGAATAAATTAGTAAATTTCCTAATTTAATGTTAAATTTGTGATACTTTTAAACAATTAATTTTTAAATATAAGTTAGGATAATAAAATGTACGACAATCTTAAAAATAGTGATCCTGAAGTATTCAGTACAGTAAAAAATGAATACGAAAGACAACGAACTAAGCTGGAATTAATAGCAAGTGAAAACTTTACTTCACCTGCTGTAATGGAAGCTCAAGGCTCCATTTTAACTAATAAATACGCAGAAGGATATCCAGGCAATAGATATTACGGAGGATGCGAATTCGTTGATGTAGCTGAAGATATTGCTCGCGATAGATTAAAATTATTATTCGGTGCTGAATATGCTAATGTCCAACCGCATAGTGGATCAAGTGCAAATATGGCTGTATATTATAGCTTTATTAAACCAGGTGATACTGTAATGGGATTAAGTTTAGCACATGGTGGACATCTTACCCACGGCTCTCCAGTTAATTTTTCTGGCAAATTTTTTAATTTTATTCCTTACGAATTAGATCCTGTTACTAATAGAATTGATTATAATCAAGCTGCAGATTTAGCTAAAAAACATAAACCAAAAATGATCACTGTAGGTGCATCAGCTTATCCTCGCGATATTGATTTTGCTAAATTTAGAGAAATAGCTGATAGTGTAGGTGCTTTCCTTTTTGCTGATATTGCTCACCCAGCTGGCTTGATAGCTAAGGGACATTTAACTAATCCAGTACCTCATTGTGATGTAGTAGCTTCTACTACTCATAAAACTTTAAGAGGACCACGCGGAGGTCTAATTTTGCTCGGTAAAAACAATGATAATCCATTTGGCATAGTTGCACCAAAATCAGGTAGAACTAGAAAAATGGGCGAAATTATTGATTCTTGGGTAATGCCAGGTATTCAAGGTGGACCGTTAATGCACGTAATTGCTGCTAAAGCTGTTGCTTTTGGAGAATGCTTAACAGAAAACTTTAATCAATATATTATTCAAGTCATGAAAAATGCAAAAGCATTAGCTGATGCCTTGATGAATAAAGGATACAATTTGGTCTCTGGTGGTACAGACAATCATTTAATGCTTGTAGATCTACAAAATAAAAATATTACAGGCAAAGAAGCTCAAAATGCACTCGATCATGCTAACATTACATGTAACAAGAATGCAGTACCAAACGACCCAAAATCGCCTTTAATTACATCAGGAATTAGATTAGGCAGTGCTGCTCTTACTACTCGTGGATTCAAAGAAGCAGATTTCAAACAAATCGCTGAATTTATTGATAAAGTAGTGATGAATTTCAAGAATGAAGATATTATTAAACAAGTAGCAAATGATGTTCATTCATTTGCTTCAAATTTCCCATTATATACTGAATTTGATGGAAAATTGTAAAATTATTTAATTAAAATAATTAAATTTATATATAAAAAATCCCGACTTTATAAGAAGTCGGGATTTTGTTTTATTAATTAACTAATAAATTTTTACTTAGTTATAACTACTGGAGAAATTGAACGAATGCCATTAATATCAGTTACTATATAATATTTACCACTTGATAAATCAGTTACGTTGATATTAAAGTTAGATTGAATAGTTCCGTTGTTTAAGATTGTTTTAACTACAGAACCTTGCATATCGTTAATATAAATTGAGCCATTATCACCAGGATTTGCACTTAAAGTTACATTAATATAATCAGAAGTAGGATTAGGTGTAATTTTAATATTTGCAATATTAGAATTTTCTAAATCTAAAACTGAAGATGGCTTTTCTAATAACCAAGTTATAGAATTATTTAATAAAGTAGCTCTTTTATTTAAATCAGATATTGCATCTAAGCTAAAGCCAAAATAAAGTGCTTTATTTTCGCTTAAAGTGATAGCAGCAGCAGCACCAGTAGGATCAGTTGCACTTGCTGATGAATAATTCATAATTATTTTTGATACACTAGGATCTGTTGATTTCATTATATCACCATAGTAGGAATACCCAATATTAGGATTATCATTAATAACTAATTCTTCACCAAAGGTTGCATTAACAGGATGCTCCTCAAGAATTAATGTAGTAGGTGATAAACTGTTATTGGCAACAAATTCTTTAAGCCCATTACCAGTATATCCTTCAATTTTAAGAGTATTATTAAAGAAATTCTGTAAACTTGGAACCACAGATAAATTATTAATTGAGGTTGGGTTCTTTAATGCAAACATATCAATTTCAGATGAGATTAACATTGGAATTTTGTTTTCTACAGCATTTTGAACAATTTTTCCAAATTCTAATCCTTCATCATAATTGTGAATATAGTCGCAAATATTTTCTTCTAAAAATATATGCAATTTAGCATTACTATGATCTAATGTAGTTAAAGCATCTTTAACAAAAGGAATTAAAGCAACTCTATCGCTGTATGTTTGAAGATTACCGTTAAGAATAGCAGGTGTTATTCCATTTAATGTATAAACAAAAATATCTGCACCATCACTTAAAATACCTTTTATGAAACTTTGTGATGTAGCTACATAAGCTGCAGAAGGTACTGGTTTTACTCTTATTTTGTAAAGTGCAAATTTGCCTAAAGAAGCATCACTAGTAAATTCTAATTCTACTGTTTTTGTTTCACCTGCTTTTATATTAACTTCCCATCCAGTATTGCTTGTAACTGTCCAATTATCAGGAAGTAAAGATGAACTTGAATCAATTTTTATTGAATAGTCTAAATCAACAGGATTAGGATTTTGAATTGTAAAGGATTTTTTAACAGAATTTCCTCTTTTTATATTAATATATTCTGGACTTTTTTCTGATAATGTAAGTTTTGTTGAATATATTTCTCTATCTTTTTTATTTGCAGCTATACAATTTAATACTTCAGTATCAGAACCTGTTTTATGAACTATTGCAGCTATCCAAATATTATCTGGATTTTGAAGCGAAGGAGTTACATTTGATAAATTTATTGTATAAGTACGAGTATAAGTCGCACCTTTTACAGCAGTTGTAGGAAATCCTTCTATAGAACCATTTGCGCCATCTCCTAAGTATAATAAAACATTATCATGTTGAAAATTATAAATTGTAGAAGGTTCATCAAAAAATCTAGAATCTTTGTAATTTGGATTACCAGCCATAGAATTAACTTGTCTCCAAGCACTACCATCACCAGACATTGCATCTTCCATTACTAATAAATTAAAAGCTAATTGAGATGGTACATCTTCCATCATCTCAGCTTCTATAGTAGCAGTAAGAACTTTTGTTTCTTTATCTAAATTCCATGTTGTAATTCTAACATCTACAACTGCTTGCTCATTTTTATTAATTTCATTTTGAATAATACTTGGCCAATATGCTGGATGGATCTTAATTCCATTTACATTACTTTGTCCATTATTATATGTAAATGATTTTCGATTGATTATGCCACTAGGAAAAGATGAAATTCCAAACTTTGTAGATAGTGCTCTACTAAATTCATTTTCCATTGCATCACCACTATGTGCAGCAATTGGAATGATTAAATCTTTATGATTTTCTCGCAATTTTTCAATTGCTTCTATCCCTATTGGGCAATATTGACACCATCCACCGGTGTGATCTTCTACTAAATACCGTCTTGGTACAGCATTAGCATCAATTGTAAGCGATAGCAAGATTGCTACAGCTAATAAAGTAATTAATTTTTTCATTTAATTAAGCCTTTTAAAATTTGATAATAAATTATATTAATTATTTGTTAAGCCATTGTTAATATTATTGCATTAATATAGATGCAAATTAATAAAATTTTGTAACAAAAAAAATTTTTTTTCTCCATTTATATAATTTTTTATTATTAATTTTATTTTCGCAAGAAAAAAGCAGGAATAATTTTATTTAATCACCCTGCTTTTCCTATTTTTAAAAAATTTAATTAAAATATTTTGAAATTTTATTCAAATCCTGGACCCCAAATTTGTAATCTTTTATCTTCTATCTTAGCTGATTCACGTACTTTAGTATACCACATATTGAAGGCATTCTGCATACCACTTTGAGCTAATTCAGCATATTTTTGATTAGGAATATCTTTTATTTCAGGTGCTTTCACAATATTTCTTGTATTAATTTGCATTATATAATAAGCTCTTTCACCTCGTATTGGTTCTAGGACTTTTCCAATTTCTTTCATAAATGCATTTTGAGTAAAGCTATAGTCTAAACCTAAAGCAGGAACATTTCCAGTATTTTTAATATTTTCAGCTGTTCGTACATTTTTAGTAGAATCTGATTTCATAGTGGTTAATGTCCAACCATTTGCTTTAATATTTTGATATACTTCCTCAGCACGCTTCTTCAAAATATCTAATTTTTTTATTCTAATTATATTATTTTTTATATCATCTCTTTTATCTTCTAGAGATGCAATTCCGGCTTTTCTTTCTCCTACTACTTGAGCTACAACTAATCCTAAGTTAGCATCTTCCCATGGACCAAAGGTTTTACCCTTTTTTGCTTCAAATGAATAAAGCCCTGCATAAGGAGTATCAAACCCTTGGAATCCTCTTTCTTTTGTAAAGAATGGACTTTCCATAGCTGGATTTGGATTATCAAGTATTTGTTTAGTAGCTGAATCCAAATCTAAGCCTTTATCATTTGCAATATTTGCAATTTCATTTGCTTTACGTTTGATTTGATTTCTAGCCATATTTGAAATTTGTGGTTTTACAATTATATCACTGTAACTAATTTCTTCAATTGGATTATTTTTCTTTTCAGCTATTTTAATTAAATGGAAACCAAATTGAGTTTCAACTGGACCAACAATTTGACCTGGTTTGCCATTGAAAGCAGCATCTTCGAATTCTTTAACCATTTGACCACGTTTAAAAAATCCTAAATCGCCACCGTTTTGTGCTGAACCATCGGAGGAATATTTCCTAGCTAATTCTGCAAAATCTGTGTTTTTACTTTCTGCTAGTACATTTAAAATCTTCATTCTAGCTGAATCTTTGCTTGCTTCAAAAGGAATTAATATATGGCTAGCTTTTACTTCTTCATTTGTATTATTTCTTTTGCCAATCAATTTAATAAAATGGAAACCATCTTGTAATGGAAATGGTCCAACGAAATCATCTTGAGTGACTGTAGCTAATATAGATGTTATTCTAGGATTAATTTGATCAATAGGTGTGAAGTCAATTGTCTGGCTTAAACTATTTTCGTGTAATCTTTCCTTAAATACACTATCTAAATTACCATTTGTTTTAGCTAAATTTAGAGACTCAAATATTCTTTTTACTTTTTTCTCTGTTTCCATACTATCAGCATGAGAAGCTACAATTGGGAAAGCATAATACTTTAGACGTCTTTGCTCTGGTTGAGTATAGTATTCTTTATTTTTATCATAGTACTGCTTAATTTCGTCTTCTGTTACTTTTACTTCATCATCTTTCACAGACATCAAATCAAATGCAATATAATCTACAGTTGCTGTTGAAGTGTCTGTAGAAATAATTTCTTGAGCATAAAGTGGTGAAATTATTGAGCCAGAAGCACCTACTAATGTTTGAATATTTTGCACTAATAACTGACTTTTTATTTCATCTTGAATTTGTGTCATCGTTTCACGAAATAGTGCTAATTGTTGCTGACGCTCAGCAGCAGGTAAACTTCTGAAAACTTCTTCAGGTTTTGTCATATATTGAATATATGCTTCGCGAGCAAATTTACCAGTCGAATCTGAAAACATTCTTTGAATGTCTTGAGGTGGATTCTCAAGCATAATATCCAAAATTGCACCATCAGTAACTTGAGCACCTGCTTTTTCGGCTTCTTGGTTTATTATAATTTCGTCTACGGAACGATCGTATAATTGATTTCTTAAAACAGTTGGATCTACTTCCTGAGCATCAGGATTTTGTCTTTTATTTGCTCTTTGTTGCTCTTCATACATTCTAGCTTTTGATTCAAATTCTTTATATGAAATAGGTTCCCCATTTACAATTGCTATTTCTTCAATTTTCATTCTATTTCGCATTAAGCTATTAGGATCGATGTCAGAAATAACGAAAAATGCAATTAATATAATTGCAAATGCCCCAATTATAAAGGGTGAGGTTTGACGTATCTTTTCTAAGGTACCCATCAGTTAATTGTCTCCGATTTATCTAGTTGTTAAATTATTTTTAAAATATCATGTAGCGCGTATGCAACACCACAATCCTTAACATCAGTTGTTACGTATTTTGCTTATTTTTCTTTACTAAAATAAGACAGAGCACGGGCAAATTATTGCCCGTGCTC
>ENA-UOOK01001983-UOOK01001983.1-fermentation-metagenome-genome-assembly--contig:-NODE-1983-length-25920-cov-4.733733_pt1 | contig 25920 bp, 22 predicted proteins | sample MGYA00245777_ERZ724023 | MGnify/ENA primary metagenome ERZ724023 (study PRJEB28704, sample SAMN03018312) | fermentation metagenome | biome: anthropogenic terrestrial biome; feature: soil; material... | reverse complement strand
CCAAAGGCAGAGCCTTTGGCGAGTCTTTGCATACTTTCTTCTCGCAAGAAAGTATGGGCCCGCCCCGGCCCGAGGGGCGAAGTGGAGATTAGAAGAATCTTTCTTCTAAAACGGAAAAGGAATAAATACTTTTTAAAAAGGCTCCACCTTGCAGTGGTGCTTCGGAAGTTGAGTGAGATTTAATCGGTTCGGCGGCGCACGGGAATTCGTCCTATTGTTTCAGCCACTGGCCGATTTCCTGATAAAGGCGCTGCGTTTCCTCGGGGGATTTCCCGTTGACGATCACATACGCGGGATCATCCCCGCGGAGTTTCAGCACAATGTACCTGCCGACATCGTTGTAGACATAAAGCATACATTTTCCATACCCGTCGAGCGAAAAATGCCCGAAGCTTTTGTTTGCCCCGCCGTATCCGTTTGTGCGGGTGCCGTTCGGGAGCGCGTCGATCGTGGAGACGGATTCCACCCGTCCCTTTTCGACCGTCATGTCGTACATGCCGGCGTCGATCGCAAGGCCGGAGCCGTTTTCGGTGACGACATAGTCCTTGGAGCCTCCATATAAAACGAGGCCGAGCACGGCGGCAATCAAAATGAGGGTCAGGGCGAGGATGGAGATCCCGGCCGCTTTGCCGGGCCGTCTGCCGATATTGATGGTGAAGCCCATGCTCGGGATCCGCTTTGGAACGAAAATTCTGGGGTCGTTCGGGTTGCAGTAAAATCCCCATTTCCATACATTTTCCGGTTCAGCGCCCTCTTCGCTCTCCGGCAGCTCGCCGAAGAACCGGTCTTCCGCCAGGCGGATTTCCCTTTGCTGCCAGTACGCGATCCAAAGCAGGGAAACGATCAGAATGACGGTTGGAAGAACGGTCAGGAAGGGGTCCCTTCCGTAAATCATCACGGCGTTGAATAAAATCCAGAATATCAGCATGAAAAATCCGGACAGCGAGGCCGATTTTGTGTTGATGCGCTCTTCCGCTTTCGCGCACGCCTGATTGACTTCCGTGCGGCTGCTCAGCGCGGGGGCGTGCAGGTTTTTCATCTGGCGGTACAGGAAAACCATGCACAGCTGGCAAAACGGGCCGATCAGGCTGAACCCGATTGGATAGATCTCTCTGGCTTTCGGCGACAGAATCAAAAATACCGTGGGAAGAAAGCTCAGAACGAAAAACAGCCGGACCCATGTGGCGGAAACGCCGGATTTCCCTTTTTCCTTTGAAACGTTGAGGTCCACCGTCACGACGTTCGCGCGCCGTTCGGTCCATGCGTTCTTCTCTTTTACCGCCCGGAGCTTCTCCTGGCAGCGGTGAAAGAAAAACCAGGCTGCAAAAAAATCCGCCAGCATCAAGATCAGAAGATAGAATTCGGCATAGGGCCTCATTCCCTTTGTCAGGGCGAGAAGGCTGAGAGCGAAGAAAATCAGCGGAACGGCCCAAGAGGCCCTTGTGAATCCCCTGAGAATTTCCTTCACTTCCGGCGACGATTCCGCATGGTCGCGCGACAGCGTGACCCCAAGAATCCGGCCGTTACGGTGATGCCTGTCAAACAGCACGGACGCCGCCGCTACTCCGAACATCAGCCAGGTGACGATGAGCAGCGATAAAATCATAAAAAATCCCCCTTATCCGATTCTCCCATACAATACAGATCCATCCGCATGTCTGCCGCTCTGCGGCAGGCGGTGTGTACGCCGCCATGAAAGCCGTTCCATACGGACCTCGCGAAAATGCACGCCGCTGGATGCGGCGCTAAAAGCGATTTTATCGCTTTTTTAAATGAAGGTCAGTATGATTCGTAAACACTGTCGATCAGACTGGAAATGTGCTTTTCCAGATTCTCACGGGAAGCGCCTTTTATGCGCGCTTCCGAAATCAAAAGCTCGGCCCGCTGGTCGAAATCCGTGCCGAAAGCGTTCCCATACGCCGCCCGGCAGTCGATCCGGGCGCCGTATCTCCGGTCGATCGCGAGAAACCCTTCCTTTTTCAGCAGCGCATAGGCTTTGTTGACGGTCATGGGGTTCACACCGATGTCGCTCGCCAGCTGCCGCACGGTGGGGAGGCGATCGCCTTCGTTCAGAGCTCCCTGCGCGATCCCAAATACGATCCCGTTGCGGATCTGCTGGTAAATCGGGGTCTCGCCCGACATGTCGATCTTTAACAGCATCCGCATCCTCCTTTTTTCGTACCAATTTTGTATTATACATATTAATACAAATAAGATATTATGTCAATAGAAATCCGCAGGAAATCAGCCGTTCAGATTTTGCGGATAGAAAAACAGATGCTTTCCGATTCCGGGTGGGCACTCCAGCGGGTTTGACCGGACAAAAAATCAGGCCTTCCGTTTTTGGAGTCGTCAGCCGACGGCAGTGAATCGTAAGAGGATTGATGTTTCTTTTACTGATAATCTTCAAACAGGCATTGTTCGAATACTTCTTTCCCTAAAATGGTAAGCGCCCTGACCGGACAGCGGCTGAAGCAGCGGTAGCACAAGGTGCATTTCTTCCCGGAAACGGCTTTTCCATTGCTCAGCCGGAGGTTTTTCATCGGGCATAATTTTACGCAAAGGCCGCATCCGGTGCATTTCTGACGATCGATATCCGGCTTCTTCTGATACGACGCGGTTTCCCCGTAAAACCACAGCCGCTGGCCAAACAGCCCTGCCATATGATCGAAAGGGTTCAATCCGTCTTTTGCGGGGTTGCCATCCTTCAGCCTTTGTGCGGCAAGCCGTATTTTTTCATCCGCTTCTCTGACGATCCTTTTGTTTTCTTCAAGCGGCTTTTTCAGCAGCTTTTTATCCCCGATGCAGTCCGGCATTTTTACATGCAGGCCGCCCACGATCTGCGCGCCGGATTTCTTCAGCAGGCGTGCCGAGCATCCCGCGCCGTCTCCGCTGAATAATCCCATGGTGGCGAGGAGAAACACCTTTTTACCCGCAAAGCAGTCCCCGTTCCCAAGGATAAAGCCTCTGACGATTTTCGGAATATTGCTGAAATAAATCGGATAGCCGAAAACGATAAATTCGTCTTCCGCAATCCGGCTGCGCACATCTGTACTTTCAATGGGAACCGCGGCCTTTCCCGTATCAAAGCATTTTATAAATTTTTCCACGCAGTGTTTTGTGTTGCCTGTTCCGCTGAAAAATACTCCTGTCAAATGCAGACACCCCGTTCCTGTATGAAGCCGCGTGCAAAAAACTGCGCTCCCATTGCTCCCACACATCCTTTCCTCAATTTGAAAGCAGATTAAAATAAGCTTCTTTGTCCCGTTGTTTTCCACGCTCTGCCCGGTGGAACGAAAAAAGAGCCGTTGCGTCGTTTGGGAAGAATCGCACAGCGATACGAACGATTCTAATCAAATGAAAACAAATCTTCGATGGGGGTTTCTAAGATGCGGGAAAGGTCGAAAGCGAGCTTCAGCGACGGATTGTACTTCTCTGCTTCCAACCGCAGGATGGTTTCCCTTCTTACTCCCGCTTTTTCCGCAAGCTGTTCCTGGGTCAGCCCTTTCCACTGCCTGTATTTTTTGACATTGCAGATAAAATCGGCCATCCGAAGTCATCTCTCTTCCAGTAAATAAAATTTAACCGCATAAGCGATGAGAAGGGACGCAAAGCACGCCGACACAAGAACCGGAAGGTATTCACGGATGGCCGATACCGAAACTCCCAATATCATCATCAGCATGATTTCGATCAGGGCAAGATTTCCCATGAAAGCCCTTGCCCGCGTATCATCCTCCGCGTATCTTTCATCCGTACGGTTCCCGCTGATCTTTCCAATAAAAAAATAGGAGAAGAACCCAAAGAACCCAACGTAAGTCAAATCGTAAAGATTGCCGCTGCCGATCAAGCGAAAAGCCAAAAATCCCAGGAATCCCAAGAATCCCCAATATTTGCTTTTTTTATGGAACATGTCACGGCCTCCTATATGATATATTTATCACTTATTGATATAAATATATCATATAGGAAGACAGACGTCAATAGAATTGCAAGAAAGAAGAGAGACTATTTTTTCTTGCCGAACAGCCCCAGTGCAACGCCGAAACACAAACCCAGCGATATTCCGAGGGCAAGATTGTCAAATATGATTCCGAAAGCTATTCCCAAACATAGGCCCAGCGATAATGTGACCGTGCTGTTATTTTCCTTTTCCGGTTTATCGGGAGTATCGGCTTCCCCTGGAATTCCGGCCTGTTTATCCTGACCGCTTTTCTGTTCATCTGGTTCTTCAGGTATTTTGTATCACCTCCGTCTGTGGCTTTCAGCCGTTGTTCATGGAAAATCGATTGATCATCCCTTCGCTTTTTTCCAATCTGCGGCCAACGCCGCACAGTTCAGTATGATTGTAACGGCAAGAAGCAATGCAGAAACAAGTGCAACCGCATTGAAAGTATCCATCAGCGCCGACCAGTCCTCTATCTTTACCAGATGGTCGGTATAGAAAATCTGCATACACAGAGAGGCGGCACAGGCGCCGGCGCTTGCCGCAGAAAGAACGGCACGGTTTCCGCGGTCGGTCCGATTGCGTTGTGTAAGGCTCACGATGGGAAGGATCCAGGCAATCAGCCCAAATGCAAGACTTCCGATATTCAGCCAACTAGCTCCCAACATAAGTTTTCTCCTTTCCGATATCCGTTTGCGCGTGCAGGCTCATCTTGATTTTTAAAGATCGTGGAAAAAGCCTTTTTTGGATCTGCTCAGAACGTTTGAAAGTATGCATATTGTCTTTTTGGGAAAATTGAAATTCATTTTGCCCGCCGCAGTTTTATGATGAAAAATACGGAAGAACCCAGCATTAAAATCAAAAAGACGGAGAGAAACCAAACCGGCAGTTTTTTCGCCGATGCAGAAGTCACCGACAAAAACACAAAAACGGCTGCCATCAATAATTTTATGGTACCGATCATGTTTTTAAGGATTCGATAAACCTGCTCCTGATTTTCCTCTGTAACGGCGACCCCCGTGTTCCAGATCTGAGGGAAATGCTCGGTAGCCGTTAATCCCAGATACAGGATCCATCCGATGATCGGAAGAATCAGCAGTTCGCCCTTTTTCCCCCATCTGTCCACTTCTCCCACGGCATTATAATGTCCGGGGATTTGATCGGGAATGTTGTTCCAATTCACTCCTAAGTATATTATGATTCCGAACAGAAGGATCAGGCAAATCAGATTTACTGCAATATCGTATTTGCTTCTCTTAATTTTCATAATGTTAAGCTCTGGCTTTCTTTTTATGTATGGCGATCTGTCTTTATTATACCTGCTCGGGAGGGAAAAGAAAACAGAAGAAACGGAAAATTTCCTGTTCTCTTCCCATCCAAAACATAAACCCTCGGGCGATACGGCGTGTACAAGATTTACCATGGCGCATAGCATGATATATGGCAAGTATTTTTAAGAAGGGAAAGTTTTTATGAGTGCATTGTTACAAGTCGAGCGCTTGGTAGCGGGTACGATTGAAGCGAATACAAATGTCGTCTTTGATTCGATCGTAAATTCTGCTGGAAATGTCAGTTATGATAGCGCTACGGGTATGATTACCATAGAGGAAGCAGGCAGGTATGAATTCGATTGGTGGGTGGCGACGCAATCCTCCGTATCGACGAATGGGATCGGATTCACCCTGGTATCATCGCAAGGGGACGCTGTAATTGGCAATATGCCGATCAAAACGGGAGAGGTCGTCGGAGTCGCGATCATAGAGGTTGCAGCAGCGCCTGTAACCGTAGAGTTGAGGAATAGCGGCAGCGCGGCGGTTTATTATTCAACGATTGTTCCGGTCAAAGCGTCGTTAGCTGTGATCGGAGCAGATGAAACAGGTCCCACAGGCCCTACCGGCGAAACAGGGGCGACGGGTCCAACCGGCCCCACCGGCGAAACAGGAGCGACAGGTCCGACAGGCCCGACCGGCGAAACAGGAGCAACAGGTCCAACGGGCCCGATCGGCCCCACAGGAGCCACCGGCGCGGCTGGCCCCGCAGGCCCGACTGGAGCAACAGGACCCACGGGTGAAACGGGTCCGACCGGCGCGGGCTTCGACGGAATCGTCGATTTTGATCCCGGCCAGTCCGGAAGCTATCTGGAAGGTCAGGTGGTTTATTATGACGGGTCGTCCTATGTGGTAGTCAACGCACCGCCGAGCGGCACACCCGGAACCTCACCCGACTACAAGCTTGTTGCACAATCCGGCGCTACCGGTCCTACTGGAGAAACAGGCCCGACCGGCCCCACCGGCGAAACAGGAGCGACGGGTCCAACCGGTGAAACAGGAGCAACGGGCCCGACCGGCCCCACCGGTGAAACGGGCCCAACAGGTCCGACCGGCCCGACTGGTCCTACCGGAGATACTGGACCGACTGGTTCCGGAGGCTCATTCATCATTCCATTTTCAACCGGATATACCGCGATTTCTACCCCCACAACAAATGCTGCCGGTCAATCGCTTCGTATTGCTGTAACCGGATTCGGCGAAAGTGGGCTCAATATTGCACTGGATGCGCCTGATGGCAACACTTTCACTCCTCTTGTGGCAGATGACTGGTATATGTTCACCTTACCGGCTGATATCGTTATCACTAAAATAGTGGCAAGCGTGGTGAATGGCGCAGCGATAGACCTTACTGCTTTCAGCAATCTTGTCCCTTATATTGTGATTGCAACCGCGCCATCCGACAGCAAAAACTACACTTTTGTGGCGGACACTTATTTTGAAACGGCACCGATCCTGGGAGGAGAGCTTCACTCTGTGCATGAGACGATTGTCAATGGAGAATCGGATGATATCAGTGTCACTCTGACAAAAGGAACACAGGTCATGATCTGCCTGGGCCTGAAAATGCCCGCATCTCCTTCTTTGGCCCTTGCGCCGACGATGGGATTTAATGGCGGCCTGGTAGTACAATTGGCATAAATCTTATGTATGTGCCTCCCGGCGCAGCCCTTCCGCCAGTTGTTACCGGGATGCCAGGGGTAAAGAACAGGGGAGAGGAATCATTGCAATGCAGGCATAGAAAATTAGCAATTCTAGCTCCCGGTCAAAGGAGAAAGCTCCTCTGCCGGCCCTTTTATCGGCCGGCAGGGGAGCTTTCGCTTTACTGATTGAATGCGGTACTCACATTTGGCCGCCGGGTTGAGAAATGTTTTTCAGAGCCTCTCCCGCATTGTCCTGAAGAACAGGCTCGACGGAGATATCGCCCAACGAGACAACCCCTACGAGATTGTTGTGATCCACAATGGGCATCCTGCGTATTTGCTTTTCGCTCATAACCTTTGCGACCTCATGCACATCCATTTCAGGATCGCCTACAACCGGGTTCGGGCTCATGATATCCTTCACTTTCTGCTGATTCGAGCCCTGTCCTTTTGCGGTTGCCCTCAATACGATATCCCTGTCCGTAACGATTCCGATTACTTTTTCGCCTTCACAGATGGGAAGGGAACCGATGCCGTGCTGTTTCATCAGCTGAGCGGCTTTCTCGATCGAATCCTCTGGGCTTAAGCTCAGAACATCCTTTGACATGATATTTCGAACCTTCATCCTATTCACCTCTCTATTTTTGTCTGCTCTCTATCTGCCGAAACGGGATTGCTTCTTTTAATCCCGGAAGCTGATATTATAATGCCCTGTCGGAGCGGCTTTATCATATGGATCCAGGGATTTATTATTGGGATGCGGTTATCTGCGATGTTCTGAACGGCTTTTTCCCCAAGGCTGATGCGCGGGTCGTGCCTGCCCGGGCAACCGGGGAATGCGATGATAGTAGAAGGCGTTCCGTTCGAGGCTGTGAAAGTTAAAAATGGCTCCTGCCATGTGGCAGGAGCCGGGAATTTCTATTGTTTCGCAGATATTTGCGGTTCAGCGCGGCGAACGCTTTGTGTTGGGCCCCAATGAAACCTTTTTGGTATTATGATTTTGGTTTTGATTCTCAACTTTGCCTTTGTCTTTTTTGCTGTCTGCTTGTTTCTTCCGGTCTTGGCTGTTCATAAAATCACCTCAAAAATAGCATGCGCAAAGGGGCGGAACTTATCCGCCCACATCGGCGGCGCTCCGGCCGCTACATCGTGTGATCCTGATTTTCGGTAAGCGCGGCGTCGATTCCGATATTTTGAAGATGATTTTTAATTTTCTGAATGTCTGTTCCGCTGCTGTCGTAATCAACTGCGACCCGATTCTTCTGAATGTTTGTGCTCACGGATAGAACGCCGGGGATTTCATTCAGAGATTTCTTGATTCTTTTCACCTGATGCTTGTCGTCCAATCCGGATGCCGTAAAATACGCACTTTGTTTTGACATGACGATCACCTCGCCGGATAGTATCTGCGGGGCGGATTTGGAATATGCAAAAAATTCCATGATCGGTCGGGGATCATCCGTGTTTTGGCCCGCAATCCGCCAGCGCCAGAATTTGTCCGCAGATTTCTGTCTCCTTTTGCTGTACGCGCTCAAAGTCCATGTGCGGAATATAGTACCTTTCCAGTTCGTCATGCAGCTTTTTCGTTTGGGCCAGCACGGTTACAGCTTCGTCCAGCACTGTGTGGAACGTGCCGGCGTCAAATTTCAGCGCGCTTTCCTGCGGCGCGGTCTGTGCGAGGTCGGTATACTGTGTCATGTCCAGTATCGTCCGGTGCCCCTTTTGCTCGAAATCGCTGTTTTCTGAGACGAACGCCAGTTTCAGCTTCGGGATCAGCATATGCTCGATGCGCGTTTCGGGGGCGAGCGGGCAGTAAAACAGCTCGACGTTCAGCCCGCGGCGCACCGCCTCGGCGGCCGCCCTTTCCAGCATCTCGTGCACGCCGACGCCCCACAGGCTTTTGACCGCATACACTTTGCCCGCGCCGTCCACCAGCGAATCCAGATGGTGGACGATGCCGGCGGGGGTGACGGCGCTGGCGAACAGGCGGCGGATGCTGCCCAGCCGGCCGCTCGCCGGCACCTGCATCAGCTCGCTGTCAATGATGCGCTGCGCCTGCAGCAGCGGGCCGGCTTTGTCTGTGGCGGCCTCGAACGTCTCCACGATGTCATCCATCAGGCATTTTGCCGCCGAAATGTATTGGAACGCGCGTTTGTATTGCCGCCTGATCTCCCCGTTTATGCGCATGATTTCGTCACGGTCCCGGCGGATGGCCTCCCCGTCCCAGAACTCCCCGAGGTTGACGATCTCGTCCACTGCGCCGGGATTCACCGGATCGGTTACATGCGGGGCCGTGCCGTCGATGAGCGCCACACCCAGCGCCGGAATTACCAAGCCGTCCAGCGAATCCGGGTCCGATGCACAGTGCATGTACTCAAGGTCGAGCCCCTCCTGTGCCATTCGTTTCCCAATGTGCTTCAAAAACGTGGACTTGCCCGTGCCGGGGCCGCCCTTCAGGCAATAGATGCGTTTGGCCTGCTGCTGCGGAAGGATATAAGCAAAATAAGAGAAAAAGCCTTGGCTGGTATTGTTGCCGGGGAACATGTGCCGAATGATATGGTCTGCCATAAAGACACCTCGCAATCTATATTTTTCTTTATCAGAATATGCATAGGGGATTGGGTTTGACTGTGGGAAAGGTATTTTGCGGCATGAAGCCAGGGCGGAAATCTCATCTCGAAATACGGCCTGCCGAAGGAAGGCCCATTTGGATTATGATCAGAATCGAAGAAGGGCCACATACATTATAAGGGTAAAATAAAATCCATAGAACCGCATGATAGAAAATTCTCTGTATTTTTATAGGGAAAAGGATGTGTACCTGAAGCAGCAGGGAGCAAAGACGGCGCGGCGCTGCCGGCGAATACGCAACCATACCGCCCTCGGCAGTTCCGGGAAAGACTGTCGGTACAGATATTGCATTTTTTCGCGGTAAGCCAAAACGTTATTATGCCTGTGTTTCGCAAAAAGATGAACATTATGGTCTTGTCATGATAGAGACAGTACGATAACAGCCAGATTACAGTGGCGAGCTTTCGGGAAAATTATAAATACAGCGCGCAGCCGCTTCGTTTCGGCAGACTGATTCGGCCGGTTGTATTCCATAAAATATAAATTCATTATTTATTTTTTCTATTTTGTATTGACAAAATAAAAATATGGGATATATTTATAGTATCCGTTGTGTATGGAGAGTTTGCTCTCCGAAAGGCAGGGGCAGGATGTTGCGGCATCTTGCCCCCCACTTTTTATGCAGAAATAAGCACAGATAAAAAGAAAAACGAAAAGAGGGCTTCGCGATCCGAGCCCTCTTTTTATTAGCAGAAAGATATTTTAAATACGCGTTCAGTCTGCTTTCATTATGCTTGGCTGAAGGCTGCGAGCATGGCGAGCTGTTCCTTCGAAATTCCAAACCCGGATAAAACGGCTGCCAATTCCGGATCTTTTTCCAGCGTTTTGGACAGGAATGTGATTCCGTTCATGGTGATCTCGTTCATAGCCTCTCCGGATTTATCCTTGGAAAGATCGAGCACTTGGCTCGGTTCCGGCTGGGGGGGTATGGATACGCTGCCTGAAACGCCGCTCGTTTTCCCGGCCATCGAGACCGACAGAAGCCTTGGTATGGAAAGCTGGAAGGTATTGTTGAGCTTGTCCGCCTCCAAAGCGGTTTCGATCGTCAGGCTCAGCTGATCCAGCTGATCGGACGACAGGCCCGCCTGCTGCGCGTATTTGCCTAACTCGTGGTTGGGGTCGTACAGAGAAAAGACACACTTTCCGACGATGGTGTCGGAACCCAAAAACGAAATCTTTTTAAGGCCTGAATAATGAACGGTTACGCCGATATTTTTCAGATCTTCGCTATGAATTTTCAGTTGCAGATCCCCGGTTCCTTCGCCTGTTTTTGTATCGGTGAAAGTAAAGCCTTCTTTCTGATCCACCAGAAATTCCGCCGCATATTTCTTGTCGGTAATCAGATAGTTCAATTGTCCCTTGTCGGTTTTATCATGACTCTCATAGCAATGTGCCAAAAGAGTTCCATTTTGGGAAAGGTAGGAGTTCGCAGAAAAAGTCACACCGTCCTTTTCCAGATTCAGATTCGATAAAAGCTTGTCGATGAGTTTCCCGTAGTTTTCTTTTGTCAGATTTTCTGAAGATGACTGCGTGCTTCCGGCGATTGCCGAAAACAAGCCATAGTTATCGGATACAAACGTATACAGATCGTTATCGTTTTTAGCCGTTTGGGCGATTGCTTTCACCAGGGCCGAGGTCTGGGCCGCCGTCAGGGAAGCGGTCAGCTTTTGCCCTTGAACCGTTGTGCCGTCAACAGTAACGCTTTGGTTGTTCTCCGCCTTCATTTCCGCCGAAGAAAGAGAGTCCGAATAAACTGCGGCGAGTTTCTCCAGGCTGGCCTGCAGCTTTTTCGGGTCGTATTTCATTTTTGAAAGGCTGTACGGACTAAGTTGGAAAGCGGTCTCCTGATCTCCGTCGGAAAGATATCGATCGAGAAGCTGGGGAATATGTAGATATGTTTTTCCGTCGTGATCAGTCAACGATTTCACAGTCAGCTTTAACGCGGAAGAATCTGTCAGGGTGGAACTGGTTTGCGTACCATTCTCTCCGACAAGCGTCTTGGTATTTATTTTCAGGGTGTTCAGGTATTTTACAGCCTGCTGGATCGGGCCGAATCCTTCCGCCGGTACATTCATGTCTTTTAGGAACTGATCTTCTAATGTAATATTGAATTGCAGGTCGGAATTCAGTGTTTTCGGTTTGGCGTAACCTTTCGACAGATTGACGCCCTTGTCTAAAAGGGTGACCATTTGGCTTGCGCTTGACTTTGCCGTTGCCAGTTCAATATTTTGCGCATATCTGGTTTTGCCTTGGATCAGTTCCATAAAATCGCGGTTGAAAAAGAGTTTGCCGATGGAAACGATCCCAATCAGTATCACAAAAACCGAGATAAGGGCGATTGTGGCCTTCTTGAATTTTTTAGGTTTCTTTCCGCCGATTCCGTCTGCCGATACAAAAGGATTGTCTTCGTTGGAACACGCTACGTCTGAGGTTCCGTCGTTTTCCGCAGAGCCGCCGCATTTGATATAAGCCATTTGAACTTTCCTCCATGTTTTTTGATTACTATTCACAACATAAATTATTATAATAAAATTTCCAGTGCATGGAAACCGGTATATATTGGAAACCTTTATGCTATAAAAACCAAAGTGGAAATATAAGCTAAAATAAAATCCAGAGAATCGCATGACAGCAAATTCCCTGGATTTTTATTTGAAGTCTATTATTTTCTCAAAAAAAAATCCAAAAGCATAATCCCGTTCGGAAGGAACAGAACTGTGTTTCTGGATTTGAATGGCGGAGAGGACGTGACTCGAACACGCAATGCCTTGCGGCACACCACATTTCCAATGTGGCTCCTTACCAATTAGAATACCTCTCCAATTTGGTAAATGACGCGCCTTTTCTACAGGCGACTCTGTTATTATAACGAAACCTCTTATAAAAATCAAGAGTAAACGCCAATATTTTTCAAATCTCCCTGCTTTTTGAAAAAACGACGCGAATTGTGCTTGATTGAATCCCGCGTGTGATATAATATAAAAACATCTTGGAAATATTTTTTATTTTACAGCAATTCCACTTATCATTGGGAACCCGTGTCTATTTCTTCCCCGCCCGGCAGGGGAAATAAAAATGATTCTGCATCTTAACTGGAATGCCGTAGAATATGCAGGAGGGAATATGATTGGACAGAACCGAATTATCAAAGCTGCATGAAAATCCGAAGGCTTTTGCCGATGCGCCGCTCACGGTGTGCGGATGGGTGCGCAGCATACGCGATTCCAAGGCGCTGGGATTCATCGACCTGAACGACGGAAGCTGTTTTCAGGGCGTCCAGATCGTCTTCGAGGAGGACAAGGTGGAAAATTTCCGGGAGATTGCCCGGCAGAACGTGGGCGCCGCGCTTTCGGTGACCGGAAATCTGGTGCTGACGCCGCAGGCAAAACAGCCCTTTGAGATCCACGCTTCCGAAATCAGGGTGGAGGCTCCATCCACCCCGGATTATCCGCTCCAGAAGAAACGCCACTCTCTGGAATTCCTGCGCACCATCGCGCATCTGCGCCCGCGCACCAACACCTTCAGCGCGGCTTACCGGGTCCGCTCCGCCGCGGCGTTTGCCCTTCATCAGTTCTTTCAGCAGAACGGATTCGTTTATGTCCACACCCCGCTGATCACCGCAAGCGACTGCGAGGGGGCGGGGGAGATGTTCCACGTCACCGCGCTCGACCTTCAGAATGTTCCGAAAGACGAAAACGGCCGGGTCGATTATCAGCAGGACTTTTTCGGGAAGCACACTTCGCTCACCGTGTCCGGCCAGCTGGAGGCCGAGTGCATGGCTCTGGCCTTCGGCAAGGTGTACACGTTCGGGCCCACCTTCCGGGCGGAACGCTCCAATACCCAGCGCCACGCGGCGGAATTCTGGATGGTGGAGCCGGAAATCGCGTTTGCCGACCTCAAAGACGATATGGATCTCGCGAGGGACATGATCCGGTATGTCATCCGGTATGTCATGAAAACCTGCCCGAAGGATCTGGAGTTCTTTAATTCCTTCATCGACAAGGGGCTGCTCGAACGGCTGAATCATGTCGTCGGTTCCGATTTCGGGTGTATCACCTATACCGAGGCGGTGAAGCTGCTGGAAAAGAACAACGGCAGGTTCGAGTATCCGGTTTCCTGGGGAGCGGACCTTCAGACCGAGCATGAAAGATATCTGACCGAGCAGGTCTTCGGCAAGCCCGTGTTCGTCACGGATTATCCGAAAGAGATCAAGGCGTTTTACATGCGCATGAACGACGACGAAAAAACGGTGGCGGCGGTCGACCTGCTGGTGCCGGGGATCGGCGAGATCATCGGCGGAAGCCAGCGCGAGGAGCGGCTGGAAACGCTGAAGCGGCGCATGGCCGAAACCGGGCTTCGGGAAGAGGATTACTGGTGGTATCTGGACCTGCGGCGTTTCGGCGGGGTAAAGCACGCGGGGTTCGGCCTGGGGTTCGAACGGCTCGTCATGTACCTCACCGGGATCTCCAACATCCGCGACGTGCTTCCGTTCCCGCGCACCACGGGCTCCGCGGAGTTTTAAAATGCAGGAGCTTAAAATTTGACTTGCGTTTTCCCTCCGAATATATTAAAATAGGGTTGTTTTCAGCATGCTTTATGCAACTTTATAGAGGGAGATGCTCAAATGGAATATTGTTCAATGTCTGCGCAGGAAAGGATTCGCGCGAAAGAGGAATTGCAGCGGCAGTACCGGGAATTTCAGGCGCTCGGCCTGAAGCTCAACATGGCGAGGGGGAAACCCAGCCCCAAACAGCTTGACCTTTCGATGCCCATGCTGGACTGCCTGAATTCGTCGTCCGATATCCATGCCCCGTCCGGGGAGGACTGCCGCAATTACGGCCTGCCGGACGGCCTGCCGGAGCTGCGTGAAATTTTTGCGCAGATGATGCAGGTGAAACCGGAGAATGTGATTATCGGCGGAAACTCCAGCCTGAATCTGATGTTCGATTTTGTTTCCTGCGGCATGACGCACGGCTTTTCCGGCTGCAGGCCCTGGGGAAAACAGGAGAAAATCAAATTTTTATGCCCTGCCCCCGGGTACGACAGGCATTTTGCCGTGACTCAATATTTCGGGTTCGAACTGATTCTTGTCCCAATGACGGATGCCGGCCCGGATATGGACGAAGTGGAGCGGCTGGTTTCCTCCGACCCCGCGGTCAAGGGAATATGGTGCGTCCCCAAATACTCCAATCCGCTCGGCATTACATATTCCGACGACACGGTCCGCCGCTTTGCCGCGCTGAAACCCGCCGCGAAGGATTTCCGCATCCTGTGGGACAATGCGTACTGCGTGCATGACCTGACCGATACGCCCGATGTCCTTTTGAATCTTTACGCCGAGTGCGAGAAAAACGGAACGACCGAAACAGCCGTTTTCTTCGCATCCACCTCCAAAATCTCCTTCCCGGGCGCCGGAGTGGCGGCCATGGCCTGCGGCGACGAGACCAGGAGGGTATTTAAGGAGCATCTCTCGTTCCAGACCATCGGCCCGGATAAGCTGAACCAGCTGCGGCATGTCAAATTTTTCCGCAACATGGATGGGATCCGGGGGCAGATGAAAAAGCACAGGGCGCTGCTCGCCCCCAAGTTCGAGATCGTGCTCGGCACGCTGAAAAAAGAGCTCGGCGGCAAGGGCGTTGCAAAATGGACCGAGCCCAGGGGCGGCTATTTTGTAAGCGTGGATGTGATGGAAGGCTGCGCGAAACGGGTCGTCGCCCTGTGCAAAGAGGCGGGCGTGATCCTGACCGGGGCCGGCGCGGCGTTTCCTTACGGCAAAGACCCGAAGGACACCAACATACGCCTTGCGCCTTCGTTCCCATCCGAAGAGGAGCTGCGCCGGGCCATGCAGCTTTTCTGCATCAGCGCGCAGCTTGCCGCGCTGGAGAAGCTGACGGCGGAATAAATTCCGGGCGCTTCTCCGCGGCCGGGCCAATAGCATATTTCTTGTCGATATTGCGGGGAATCCATTGACATTTTTTGTCGGGAATCTTATAATAAAATTTGTTATGTTCGCGGCTGCGGGTCATGTTTGACCGCAGCCGCGGGAACCTTATGCTATTGGAGGATATCTGCATGAAGCGAGTAGGAAAACCAGTGTTTTTCATCGTCGCCTTCCTTATCCTGTTTTTAACCTATACCGCCCTGTTCGGTATACATGTGCAAAACGGCGATAACAGCACCACTGTGATAAAGGGTGCGGGTGACATTCGGTGGGGAATCGACATCCGGGGCGGAGTAGAAGCCACTTTTTCTCCGGAAACGAAAAAAAAGGCCACCAAGGATCAGCTGAATTCTGCAAAGTCCATCATCGAACTGCGCATGGTCAAAAACAACATCACGGATTATGAGATCTATACGGATTATAACAACGACCGTATCATCGTCCGTTTCCCGTGGAAGAACGACGAGAAGAGCTTCGACCCGGAAAACGCCGTGAAAGAGCTTTCCGCCACCGCGCTGCTCACCTTCCGCGAAGGCGGCGAGTACACGACGACCGAGACCGGCTCCGACGGACAACCCGTCTATAAAACCCCGAAAGGGACCACCGCGGAAAAGATCATTCTGCAGGGCGCCGACGTCACCAGCGCCAAATCGGAAATGACGCAGGATGAGACGACGGGCAAGGCCTCCTACCTGGTCGCGCTGGAGCTCAGCGGCGACGGCGCGAAAAAATTTGCCGAAGCCACCGAGCGCCTGAACGGCCAGACGATTTCCATCTGGATGGATGACGTAATGATCTCCGCCCCGAGGGTGGATGCCGTCATCACGGACGGAAAATGCACCATCACCGGTAATTTCACCGCGCAGGAAGCCTCCGCGCTCGCGGCGAAGATCAATGCCGGCGCGCTGCCGTTCAAGCTTTCCACGACGAACTTCAGCTCCATCAACCCCTCGCTCGGCGATTCTTCGCTGGATGCGATGTTCCTTGCGGGCTGCATCGCCTTTGCGCTGGTGTCGCTGTTCATGCTGATCGTGTTCCGCCTGCCCGGCCTGATCGCGGTCATCGCGCTGATGGGGCAGGTTGCCCTGTCCTTCGCGGCCGTTTCGGGATATTTCCCGTTCTTGCCCAGCTTTACCCTTACGCTCCCGGGCCTTGCCGGCATCATCCTTTCGGTCGGCATGGGCGTCGATGCGAACATCATCACCGCCACCAGAATCAAGGAGGAACTTTGGGCCGGCAAAACGCTGGACGGTTCGATCCAGCGCGGCGATGAGAACAGCTTCTGGGCCATTTTCGACGGCAATATCACGGTCATCATCGTGGCGGTGATCCTGATGCTCGTATTCGGCCCCACCAATATCCTCTCCCTGTTCTTCGGACCGTCTACCACAGGCTCCATCTATTCCTTCGGCTATACGCTGCTGATCGGCGTAATCGGCAACTTCCTGATGGGTGTTACCGCAACCCGTCTGATGACGAAGTCCATCTCCGGGTTTCAATTTGCGCGTAACAAATGGCTGTATGGAGGTGCCGCACAATGAAAAAATTTCATATCGGATTTTTTGAGCACAGAAAAATCTATTTTGCAATTTCCATCGGGATCATGCTGGTCGGCCTGATCTTCAATTTCATTTACGGAACCCAGCTGGACATCAAGTTCACCGGCGGCGCGGTCCTCAGATACTCCTACACCGGAACGATCGACCAGGAAGACGTCCAGCGGATCGTGCAGCAGACCACGGACAAGCCGGTTACGGTGACCATCAGCAAAGACGTGAAAAAAACGGGCAGCACCGGACAGAACAATGTCTCCCTGGCCTTTGCGGGAACCGAATCCCTTTCGCTGGAAAAGCAGCAGGCTGTGGCGGCCGATCTGGCGAAGGAATATCCGAACGCAAACTTCACGGTGGTGGAATCCAACTCGATCAACCCCGTCATGGGGCGCGATTTTCTGCTGAAATGCATCATTTCCATCGTGATCGCCTTCCTTCTTCTGATTATTTATATTGCCCTGCGGTTTAAGAAAATCGGCGGCGCTTCCGCGGGCACAATGGCCATTATCGCGCTGCTGCACGATGTGCTGATGGTCTATTTCACGTTCATCATTTTCCGGATGCCGCTCAACGACAACTTTATCGCCGTCGTCCTGACGATTCTGGGCTACTCGCTGAACGATACGATCATCATTTACGACCGTATCCGCGAAAACCGCAGGCTGATGGGCCCGAAGACGGAGTACAGCGTGCTGGTCGACACCAGCATCAATCAGACGTTCACCCGTTCCGTCTACACGGCGTCCTGCACCTTCCTGTCGATCGCCACGGTGTTCGTGGTCGGCGCCGTCTTCGGTCTGGACACGGTGAAAACCTTCGCGCTGCCCATGATGGTCGGCATCGTGACCGGCTGCTATTCCTCCGTCTGCATCGCCGGCCCGCTGTATGTGATGTGGCAGAATCACAAGGCAAAGCAGAGGCTGGAAAACGCTCCCGCCAAAAAATCCAAAAAATAACGCGAAAAGAACGAAGCCTAAATACTTTTCTGAAAAAGGGAGAAAATACCAAAACGGTATTTTCTCCTTTTTATCGTGTTTCCGCGGCATATATCCACCGAAACGCGGTGTTTTCCTTCTTTCGGCAGAAAGGTTACTCCAGTTCCTCCGCCCTTTTATAATGCTGCTTCTGGGTGATCACATAGCTTTTCAAAAACGCTTTCGCCTGATTTTCGATGCTCATCGTTTCCACGGTGCGGCCGACCAGCTTTTTCATCATCAGCTCTTTTTCCGGATCCAGCGCTTCAAAATTTTTGACGATGTCCAGGAATGCGACGGAGTTCGCGTAGAGAAATCCGTTGACCCCTTCGGTGATCAGGCCGGAATCCGCGCTCTCTTTCGGAAGGATCGCCGGCAGGCCGCAGGCGATGGCCTCCAGGGGCGCCGCCTTCATCGAATCCGAAACGCCGGCGCTCACGAAAGCGGTGCAGAGATGATAGCAGAGATTCATCTCTTCGTGCGGGATGACCCCGGCGAACGATACCCGGGAAGCGATGCCGAGCAGGTTCGCCTTGCTGCGCAGGTTTTCCAGCTCCGGGCCGCTTCCTACAAGGACAAGCTGCAGCTTTGAGCCCGTCTTCACCCAGTTTTCCAAAAGGGTCTCCGTCCGGTTTTCCCGCGTGAGCCCGCCCACCGAAAGAATTCCGGTCTTGTCGCCCAGCCCCAGGCGCCGGCGCATGGCTTCGCGCTTTTTTTCCTCGAATACGGCTTCCCGGGTGAAAAGCTCGGTATTGATGAACAGCGGGATCGGGCGGATCTGTTTGTTCCGGCAGATCGGGCGGAGCCTTTTGCAGATTTTTACCGAAGGGCTCGTGATATGGTCCGAAAAGGCGAGCGCTTTGTGGAAGGTGCTCCGGTAGCGCGCGCGGTCCGCGATCCCCAGAACTTTCCTTTTTCCGAATGCGGACTGCGGGTCCAGAATTTTCTGGACCGTCGTCATCAGCGGAAGGTCGTGCGCCAGCGCGTACTTCAGGCCGAGCCCGCCCACCTGCCAGAAGGTGAACAGATGGATCACATCCGGGTTGAACTCATCCAGCCGCTCTTTCAGCCGGGAAAGCTTTCTCTGCTTCGCTTTCTGCCCGTACACGTTGCGCGCGGGCCTGGCCGGGCAAAACAGCATGTCCTGCTCCGAATAGCATTCATCCGATTCCATGTCGGAGGTGGCCACCAGAACGTCGTGGCCCATTTTCTTCAGGCTTTTCGCCAGTATAAAAACCTGCGTTTCCACAGCGGAGGTCTGGGGAAGATACGTCTCGGTAAAAATAGCAACTTTCATAACTGCCTCCCAGTTCAGAATACAGGAGATTGTCCCAAATTTTTCTCAGTTATTATACCACAGGCGCGAAGCGCCGTTGTGGTATATTTATAAATTGGCGAAGCTGGTATAATAGCCGCCTTGCGGCTATTATACCACAATTTCCCTGGGTTCAACATGGAGCTCCTGTATAAATTTTTATCATCATTTGACTTTAAACTTCATGCCGGTTAAGATATAATAATATTGTACCAGATATTGTGCCAGGAAAATACAGGTATTTTATTTTTTGAAGGAAAAGTAGGTGGACTGGATGTCGATTGATTCTGATGAGGGAAAGGAAAAGGTCTTTACCGTCCCTCTTTCCAAGATAATGAAGGAACTTTCCCTGAAAACGGTATATCTGCCCTGCGACCCGGATCAGGTGCTGATCTCTTCGATGGATGTCAACCGGCCGGGGCTGGAGCTGAACGGCTTCTTCGATTATTTCGACCGCAGCCGGATTCTGATTATGGGCAACGCGGAGACCGCGTTTCTGAAAGGCTTTACGCCGGAAGAGCGACAGGTTTCCCTCAACACGCTCCTTTCGAAGAAATCACCCGCGGTGATCGTCGCCAGAAACATCGAGCCGATGCCGGAACTGCTGGAGGCCGCGAAAATCTACGAGGTGCCTATTTTCAGCACGCCCGACGCGACATCCGCGCTGGTGGCCGCACTGGTTTCCTATATGAGCGTGGAACTCGCCCCCCGCATCACGCGCCACGGCGTTCTGGTGGAGGTTTACGGCGAGGGGATTCTTCTGGTGGGGGACAGCGGGATCGGGAAGAGCGAAACGGCCATTGAGCTGATCAAAAGGGGGCACCGCCTCGTCGCGGATGACGCGGTGGAGATCCGGCGCGTTTCCGCAAAGTCGCTGGTGGGCTCCTCGCCGCCGAACATCCGTCATTTTATCGAGCTGCGCGGCATAGGCATTATCAACGCCCGCCGGATTTTCGGCATGGGCGCGGTCAAGATGTCGCAGGAGATCGATATCGTCATCAATATGGAGCCGTGGGACAGCGGAAAAACCTACGACCGGATGGGGCTGGAAAACGACTATACCGAAATCCTCGGCATCCGGGTCCCCGTGCTCACCATCCCGGTGAAGCCGGGGCGCAACCTCGCCGTGATCATCGAGGTCGCCGCGATGAACAACCGCCAGAAAAAAATGGGCTTCAACGCGGCGCAGGAGCTGCTCACGAGCCTTGGCATGGATGTTTCCATGCTTCGGGAACAGGAAAAGAAACTCGATCTGGATCTTTAAAAATACAGGAGCAAAAGATGAAGATTATCGCGGATACCCATTGTCATACGCTGGCGTCCACCCATGCGTACAGCACCGTTGCGGAAATGGCCGATGCGGCGGCGAAGGCGGGCCTTTACGCCATCGCGCTCACGGATCACGGCCCGCAGATGCCCGGCGCCCCGGGACGCTGGTATTTTCACAACCTTGTCGCGATTCCGCGCCGCCTTTCGGGCGTGCTGATCCTGCGCGGCGCGGAGGCGAACGTCGTTTCCGCCGCGGGCGAGCTGGATGTCTCCCCGGACGACATCGGCCGGCTTGACTGGATCGTCGCCTCGATGCACGGGGTGACCATGCGGGACGGCCCGCTCACTGCGGAGGAATGCACCGAAGCATGGCTCAGGGTGGCCGAAAACCCGGCTGTCCGGGTGATCGGCCACAGCGGAAGCCCGCAGTTCCTCTACGATTACGAGCGCGTCATCCCGGAATTCGGGCGCCGCGGCAAGCTGGTGGAAATCAATGAAAACAGCTTTCTCATGAGAAAATCATCCGTCCCGAACTGCGTTAAGATCGCGGAACTCTGCAAAAAGCGCGGAGTCCCCGTCGTGGTCAATTCCGACGCCCATTTCCATACCATGCTCGGGTCGTACGGCCATGCGCTGCGCATGTTGCGGGAGATCGATTTTCCCGAAGAGCTGGTGGTCAATTCCAATGTGGAACGCTTCCGTCAGTACCTGAAAGAATATACATCCGTCCTTTCCGAAGACGGCTCCGAATCCTGACGGAAAGAAAATGGAGGCTTTTTCCATGAACGAGATCGAACAGCTTTCCCGGCTGGCTGAAAACCTGGGATGCGCCTGTTCCTGCCAGGAACCGATGAGCCGCCATACGACCTTTCGGATCGGGGGGCCCGCCGATCTTTTCGTCTTTGTGAAGAACAGAAACGTTCTTCAAAAGCTGGTGCGGCGGGCGAACCTTCTGGAAGTTCCCTGCCTTGTGATGGGGAACGGATCGAATATGCTGGTGAGCGACAGGGGAATCCGCGGCATGGTCCTTGCGTTGACCGGCGATTTCTGCCGGATCAGGCTCTGCCAAAACCATACCGTCAGCTGCGGCGCGGGTGCGCCGCTTTCTTCCCTTTGTTCGTTCGCGCTGAAAAATTCCCTGACGGGCGCGGAGTTCCTGTGGGGAATCCCCGGCACGGCGGGCGGCGCCGCCTTTATGAACGCGGGAGCCTACGGCGGCGAGATGAAGAATATTCTGGTTTCGTGCAGCCACCTGACGCGCGCCGGGGAATTCGGCAAGCTGGAAGGCGAAGACCTGCGCCTTTCCTACCGGCACAGCGCCTACACCGACAACAGGGCGGCCATCCTTTTTCTGAAAGTCCGGCTCGCTCCGGGGAATCCCAAAGAAATCCGCGCGAGGATGGACGACCTGATCGGCCGCAGAAAATCCAAGCAGCCGCTGGAATTTCCCAGCGCCGGCAGCGTTTTCAAGCGGCCGGAGGGCCGTTTCGCCGGCACGCTGATCGAACAGTGCGGGCTGAAGGGAAGAAGCGTCGGCGGAGCCGTGGTGAGCAGCAAGCACGCGGGCTTCATCGTCAACAGCGGCGGCGCGACATGCGAGGATGTCTTAAAGCTGATCTCCGTGATCCAGAACACCGTTTTTCAGAAAACAGGGGTATTGCTGGAATGCGAGGTCAAAACAATCGGATCATAAAAGGAGCCTTATGCTCGGAGGGAACGGGAAATGGAATTTATCATTGTAACAGGGCTTTCGGGGGCCGGAAAATCCAGGGCGGTGAACGCCCTGGAGGATATCGGCTTTTATTGTGTGGACAACATTCCGCCCAAGCTGATCCCGACTTTTTACGATCTTTGCCGTCAGGCCAAGGGAGGGTTCAAACGGGTGGCGGCCGTCACCGATATCCGCGGCGGCAACATGTTCGACAGCCTTTTTGAAACGCTGGACCTGATGAAGGAAGAGGGGAAGGCCTATAAGATCCTTTTTCTGGATGCGAACGATATGGTCCTGATCAATCGCTTCAAAGAGACGAGAAGGAAGCACCCGCTGGCCGAGAACTGCCTCGGCTCGCTGGAAGAAGCGGTCAAGACGGAGCGCAGGATCCTGAAGACGGTGCGCGAATGCTCCGATTATATCATCGATACATCCTACCTTTCCCCGGCGCAGCTCAAAGAGCGGATCTCCAGCCTTTTTCTCGGGGATGCCTCAGAGGCGCTGATGGTCCACTGCGTTTCCTTCGGGTTCAAGTACGGCATCCCGTCGGAAGCGGACCTCGTTTTCGACGTGCGCTGCCTGCCGAACCCCTTTTATGTGGACGAACTGAAAAAGCTGACCGGGCTCGACGAGCCCGTGCGGGAATATGTGATGAAGTGGGATCAGACCAAGGGCTTTGTCAAACGCTTTCTCGACCTGATCGACTATATGCTGCCGCTTTACTGCGACGAGGGCAAAAGCCAGCTCGTCGTCGCAGTCGGCTGTACCGGCGGCCGCCACCGTTCGGTGGTGCTGGCGCAGCTTTTGTACGACCATCTGCTGGAGCAGAACAAAAGGACCAGCGTCAGCCACCGCGATATTCATAAGTAAGGTAAGTAAGGGATTGCCATGTCATTTTCATTCGATACGAAAACGGAGCTCTGCAGGATAGAGCCGGAACGGGACTGCTGCGTCAAGGCGGAATGCTACGGGATGCTGCTGTTTGCCAGAAGCTTTTCCCGGTCCGGCATCGCGCTTGTGACGGAAAACAGGGCCGTCGCGCACCGCGCCGCCGAGCTGACCGTCCGGACATCCGGCGTGATCGCGGATGTTTCGGCGGCGCTTACCCGGCGCAGGAACAGCAGCTATACCCTCACCGTGCAGACGGAGCACCAGCGGGATGAAATCCTGCGGCGCTTCGGGTACACGGGGCGGGAGATCAGCCTGCGCATCAACCGTTCCAATCTGGAAAACGAGTGCTGCCACGCCGCCTTTGTCAGGGGGGCGTTCCTTTCGTGCGGGACGGTCACCGACCCGCACAAGGATTATCATTTGGAGTTCAACGTGCCGTTCATGAACCTCGCGAAGGATTTCATGGCGCTTCTGTCCGAAGACGAGACGCTGAACCTTCAGCCCGCGCTGATCAACCGCAAGGGCGCGTTCGTCGTCTATATCAAGGGGAGCGAGCATATCGCCGACCTTCTGGCGTATCTCGGCGCGGGCGGCGCCGCCATGGAGCTGATGCAGGTGCGGATGCTCAAAGAGGTGCGCAACAACGTCAACCGCAAAACGAATTTCGAAACGGCAAACATCGACAAGACGGTGAGCGCATCCGTGCGCCAGATGAAGGCGATCCGGCGCACGGATGCGCTCACCGGGCTCAAGGCGCTTCCGGATGAGCTGCGCGAAACGGCGGAGCTTCGCTATCAGAACCCGGAAATGTCCCTGCGCGAGCTGGGCCGCATGCTGTCGGAGCCGATCAGCCGTTCCGGCGTGAACCACCGGCTCAGCCGGATCCTGAAAATCGCGGAGAATCTGAAAGAGCCATAAGGAGGGGAGAATCGTGAGCGGATTCGTTCATCTGCATCTTCATACGGAATACAGCCTGCTGGACGGAGCCTGCCGGATCGGCCGTCTGATGGAAGCCGTGCGCGGGCAGGGGCAGCAGGCCGTCGCCATCACCGATCACGGCGTCATGTACGGCGTGATCGATTTTTACCGTGCGGCGAAAAAGAACGGGATCAAGCCGATCATCGGGTGCGAGGTCTATGTGGCGCGCCGCACGCGCTTCGACCGGGTCCACGAGCTGGATGCGGAGCCGTATCATCTGGTGCTGCTCTGCGAAAACAATACCGGCTATCAGAATCTGATGGCGCTGGTTTCTAAAGCGTGGATCGAGGGCTTTTACAGCAAGCCGCGCGTCGACCCGGAGCTTCTGGAGCAGCACAGCGAGGGCCTGATCGCGCTTTCGGCCTGCCTTGCGGGGCAGATTCCGCGGGAGCTTGCCTCGAACGATTACGCCGCGGCCAAAGAGACCGCCTTGCGCTATGAGAAGATTTTCGGGCACGGGAATTTCTTTCTGGAGCTTCAGGATCACGGGATCCGCGAGCAGAAGCTCGTCAATGCGCAGCTTCTCACTCTGTCGAAGGAGACGGGGATTCCGCTTGTGGCGACGAATGACTGCCATTATATCGAAAGAGAGGACAGCAGGATGCACCGCATCCTGCTGTGCATCCAGACCAACCACACCATCGAGGACAAGGATGGGATGGAATTCGCGTCCGACCAGTTCTATCTGAAAAGCGAGGAGGAGATGCGCGCGCTCTTTCCACAGGAGGCGTGCGACAACACAGTGCGCATCGCCGGGCGCTGCCAGGTGGAGTTTGAGTTCGGTCACACCCGCCTGCCCCGGTTCGACACCCCGAACGGGCAGGAGAATACGGCCTATTTCCGCGACCAGTGCTATCAGGGCCTGCGCCGGCGCTACGGGGAGCACCCCGATCCAAAGGTGACGGAGCGGCTCGAATACGAGCTGAAGGTCATCGAGAGCATGGGGTACGTCAATTACTATCTGATCGTCCACGATTTCGTGCGCTACGCGAAATCGGTCGGCATCCCGGTCGGGCCGGGGCGCGGTTCCGGCGCGGGCAGCCTTGCCGCGTACTGCATCGGCATCACGGGGATCGACCCCATCCGCTACAACCTTCTGTTCGAGCGGTTCCTGAACCCGGAGCGCGTCAGCATGCCCGATTTCGACATCGATTTCAGCGACGAGCGCCGCCCGGAAATGATCGACTATGTGGTGCGCAAATACGGCGCGGACCATGTGGCGCAGATCGTCACGTTCGGCACGATGGCCGCGCGCGGCTCCATCCGCGACGTGGGGCGCGCGCTCGCAATGCCCTACGCCGCGGTCGACGCGATCGCGAAGCTGGTGCCGAACGAGCCGAACATCACGCTGGACGAGGCGCTGGAAGCCTCCGGCGAGCTGAGGCAGCGCTACGACACCGACCAGCAGGTCCACCGCCTGCTTTCCATGGCCCGGCAGCTGGAGGGAATGCCGCGCAACGCCTCCACGCACGCGGCCGGCGTCGTCATCACGGACAAGCCCGTGGCGGAGTACGTCCCGCTGGCGAAGAACGGCGACTCCGTCGTCACGCAGTACACCATGACGGCGCTGGAGGAGCTGGGCCTGCTGAAAATGGATTTTCTCGGCCTGCGAAACCTTTCCGTTATCCGCAGCGCGGAAAACATGATCGGGAAAAAGCGCCCCGGCTTCCGCATCGAGGACATCCCCATGGACGACAAAAAGGTCTTCGAGATGCTCACCGCCGGAGCGACGGACGGCGT
>ENA-UOOK01001982-UOOK01001982.1-fermentation-metagenome-genome-assembly--contig:-NODE-1982-length-25944-cov-4.727645_pt1 | contig 25944 bp, 26 predicted proteins | sample MGYA00245777_ERZ724023 | MGnify/ENA primary metagenome ERZ724023 (study PRJEB28704, sample SAMN03018312) | fermentation metagenome | biome: anthropogenic terrestrial biome; feature: soil; material... | reverse complement strand
TGAAGTTGAAAGAGCAACAATGATGTGGGGGGATCGGAGTGATCAGAGTGGATCAGTATCAGCTTATCAGACAAATTTATGCAGTGGAAGGATTATCTCAAAGACAGATTGCAAAAACATTGGGAATATCGCGTAATACAGTACGGCGTTACTGTACTGGTAAGAATGTTCCCTGGGAGCGTAAGAGAAGCTCTCGCACAGCAACAGTTATAACCCCGGAAGTCCGAGAATTTATTCAGGAATGCCTAGAATAGATCAAAAGGAGGGAATCTTAAAGCAACAACATACCGCTAAAAAGATCTACGAGCGCCTACAGCAGGAGCTTAACTTTACCGGCGGAGCATCTACAGTTAGATCTGTGGTGCGGGAAATGAAAGAGAAAATACCGCAGGTATATATACCGTTATCATATTCCCCTGGCGAAGCAGCACAAGTTGACGGGGGAACAGCTGTAGTTTACATAACTGGTCAGAAAACTAATGTAAACCTATTTTGCGTGCGACTTTGCTCCAGTTGTGCACCTTTTGTAATAGCATTTCCATCACAGCGAGAGGAGGCATTTTTAGAAGGACACCAAAAGGCATTTGAGTTTTTTGGAGGTGTAGCCAGAGAGCTTATCTACGACGATAGGTTCTTTGTTTTTATGATCTATAAATCTTGTTAACAGTAAATCCTGTTAGTCTAGATATCTGTCTTAATGAAGTTCCATCAAGTTCTTTTAAATATTTCAATACCTCTGCCTGCGTCTTCTGCGGTTGATTCTGTAAAGATGCCAATATGAGGTGGTACTTATCCATAACTAATTCTTTTATTTCTTTATCAGATATTGTTTTTCTTACTTCCGTGACTTCAAGACATTCATCGGTACTGATTTCCGCCTTGAATATAATAAAACTTTGTATAGATTTGTCTCTATCAGTATCCCACATACCCAATACAAAATCAGTATCAACAATCCTTTTTTCGCCTGATGGTATTGGAGAGCTCTTCTTTCCCTTCTTTTACTAATAAATGTACATAATTCCCCATTAAACAATATGCATATATTTTGTAACCTATCTCTGTTTTGTATCTTTCAAGGATATCAGTGAATTTTTTATTATCTTATTCATCCTCAAATATGTTTTGCTGATTAATTTCTCTTAACATAATATGATATATTCCACTCTCACTCTCTTTTCTCTTACTGTTCTTGGCATAAAAAAATCACCTCAACAGTAGGCTATCATTCGGTTGAGAGTTTGTTAAACAAAGAACCGTCCCCCGTTCCGTCCGGAAGACAATATTGGATACGGCAATTATGGCACCGAGGAACTAAGGATGAATCAATTAGCTGATGTATGTGAGGAATTTCTAAGGCAGCATGAGATAACAGTATATAGGAACCGTCCGGAAATGAGCTTGGCTCAAGTGGTGGCTGATAGTAACAGCAAAAAGCCCGATATTCATTTTGCTATTCATTCTAATGCCGGCGGTGGCCGTGGATGCGAGGTATTTTGCCATCGTTGGGGCGGGGAAGGGGAAAAGCTGTCAAGAGCAATTTATGCTGAACTTGAACCGCTCACTCCTTCGGCTGACAGGGGGATCAGGGAAGGATGCAACCGTTTCGGCCCTGGTAAACCGCTTTATGAACTAGCCAACACCTATGCACCAGCAGTTTTGGTGGAGGTGAGTTTTCACGATAATCCTGATGATGCGGCCTGGATAGTTAATAATATAGAAACGATCGGAACAGCCCTCGCCAGGGGAATTTTAAAATACTTTGGAATTCCCTGCCAAGAGAACTGTGCCGATTTGAATAATTGGCTTAATGTACTGGTTAAATTCGGCGTTATCCAGTCACCGGATTATTGGAGCCAGAATGCCGTAAAAGGAAAAAGCGTAAACGGCGAATATGCAGCTATTTTGATTAAGAGAATAGCTGCCCTGCTTTTGAATAATAAAGGCCTATAGAATGCAAATATCCTCGCTGTCTTAAAAGTCTCCTTTATTAAGCTTAAATCTTAAGAACATATTTTTGGGAAGAGAGATTATTAACAACAGTAATTATTACTTCCTGATTATTAGCAAGTTCAATCTCCTTACATTTTTCAAAATTAATATATACTTCGGAGGATTCATCTGCTGTTTCTACCGTTAATTTGACCGGGGTTTCCTTTGGTTCACTGGTATAATAAGTAATATTATTCATCAGGGATGGATGTACTTGATTTCCGTCAACTTCCAAGCGCTTTAGAGAAACATTGTCGGTTTCTGAAAATCCTTGAATTAAGGCTTCCATACATTTGCTATGGAGATCTTTATTCTGATCCGGACTCCCTTGGTAATAAAATAAAGTATTATTAAGTTTAACTTCCCCGGCGATTACATCCTCGGGCTCCAGATTTTCGTATATTATTTGGCAAGTATCAAAATTTATATCTGTAATGCTCCTAATTTTTCCGGTATTAAAGTCCAGCCTTAATCCTATATCGGCAGGGAGAAAAACAGTCTTTAGGCCTTTTATTTTAAATGCCTCACTAAATACATTGCTAATATTGGTTCTAAGGTTCCGAAACTCCTCTCCCCATTCTGATATGATGCATACCCGGGGATTAATTTCTTGAGCTACCTGCACTAAACCTAAACGCCCCAGGTGATAGTCATAAAAGGGGCAGGCTTTAACCGAGTTTTCATCCATTGGGTTCTTTGAATAAGGATACTTACATCCATCCCTGTCTTTCAGATAGTAAACACATTGTGCTTTACCACTTAAATGAAGCCTTTCACTTTTATCAAAACCACCGATATGGGATAGCAAATAAATGTTATTAACATTGCTGGCCGTGGATATCCACTCTTTGATATTGTCTTTATATACCTCTTTGGTATTGATAGTTTCAGGATTTTTGATATCTTTAAGCATCTTGTGGCAATTAGTCCATCCCCCATCACTGGTGTATACTAATGACCAATTGGGAGCTATAAATACGAATCCCAGCGGAGGTGTTTCAGACAACTTATCCGGATGATAAGTCGGTATGGTTTTTACTATCCCTCCTCTAATTGTTCTGCCGCTCTCGTCTATTTGTATGTCCTTTGTTTCATAGGGCTTGAGAACATGAACAATATAGCCCCCTTTTTCTCCGGAGGTCCTTACACCTCCGATATCGCATTGAGGATCAGAGGTAAAATAACCTTCAAATTTTTTAAATACCCCACTTGACACATAAAAAACGAGGGTCTTTTTCCTATATTCATAACGCTTTTGAATATCTTTCTTGCAGTCCTTTTTGGCCTGGGAAGAAGAAATGTTTCTTTCTTTGGCGATCTCACGGGGGATGGTATCTTCTTTAAGATGTCGATTAAACCTGTATAACAGGCTGATAATTGCTTCCAGATCCGCTGTGTGATCGTCATGGGAGTGAGTGCCCATAACTATATTAATCTCATCGAAAGTATGTTTACACTTTTTATAGTTGTAAATAAAATTAAAACCCGGATCAATGACGATGCCTATCCCGTTCATTTTTAGAAAATAGCCTCCGCCTAAACTATTATCCGTAATCAAAGGAGTGTACGAATTCCACCGTTTCAATATATCTAAAGTGGATTGGCCATCCTGGTTTCTATTAGTGTATTGGGGAGCTAAGAATGCGCTATGAAAGCTTTCCTTTAAGTCAAAGACTTGTTCTTCAATACTGTTTACGTTTTTAATAGTTGCACAGAGGATCATTTCCGAGATATCATCCGGCGAGCAAGAGGTGTTACACCTGTCTTTCAATTCAATAAGATTTTCCATGTCTCTTGCACATGATCGTGCGATTCCCTCGTGATACTTGTTGCCCAGTGTATGAAATTTAGCGGCTGCCTGCGTATAGAATGTTTTTGCACCATTATAATCTTTTAATTTTTCCAAGACCCTGGCCTTCTCCCGAAACGCCCTTGGAAAATTGGGGCTGCTAGCAATGGCCTGATCAAGGTATTGCAGTGACTTCTGATAGAAGGCAAATTTTTCGCTAATATCGTATCTTCGATTTCCCACTTCATAATACGTCCGGCCAAGACCATAAAAAGCATACGGGTGCTGGGATAACTTTAAGGCGCCTTGATATTCATGCTCAGCTTGAGTATAGTCTCCCAGCAAACGATAGCAGTCACCTAAATAGTACCTGGCAAAGAAAAATTCCGAATCTATTTTTAAAGCTTTTTTATATTGAAAAATGGCTTTTGCGTAATCCTTCTTTTTACGGTATAGGTTTCCTAGACCGTTTGTAGCATGGAAATAATCCCCAGCCTGAATATATTTAGCTTCTGCTGCTTCCTCAAAATCTTGTTTCTCTCTTTTTAATTTAGCCCATTTCCGATATTTGAGATATAAATCTCCCATAGCGTTGCACGCTTGTACTTTATCCGTTAGTCCATCCAGATTAAACTTGCCTTCCGCTTTTCGGTAATATTTATCCTTATTTTTAAAATCGAGGTTACCTAAAAGAAAATATATTTTACCTAATTTATAATGGGGAAACCATTGAAAATAAGTTAATTCACTTATGGCTTCTCTCATCCGTTTTTCGGATTCTTTAGCCCAACCTGTGTTATAGGTGCGTTGTGCCGCTAAATATGTTTCCAGCCCTTTACCAACATTGAAATACAATTTTCTGTTAAACATGGACTCGTTAAACTCAAACCGCTGTCCTGTTTCCAGAGCACCGAACCCGGTTATGAATAAGATAGAATCATTGTACAGGTCATGATTTCCCTTGACACCGTAGTAGTTTGGCAATTCTCTGATTTGTTCGTCAAAGAATTCTTCTTTTTGCTTTTGGGTATAAACGCTAGAATACTTGTCGAAAAATTCCCGTAAAAATTCTTCCCACTGATCCACTTTTATTTCCCTCCAGTAGCTGCTGTTAGCAAGGCGCTAGGTAATATAAAAAATATCAACTATTCCATTATAATACATTATTTCTAACGTTTCTCTGCAAAGTTACAATAAATAAGAAATTTCTTTAAATCTAGCCCAAAACAGAAACAAATCGGAAATGATCTTAAGCATCAACGCCGAATTTACTATGGAGTGAGTATCCTTAAGGATAATGCAAGGGCAATGGGCATAGTTTTCCCGTGTAACCATTATTTGGGGCGCTGAATAGTATGTAGAAAACTATTGGAAAGGGTGATGGAGCTTGAGTGGTACTACGCTGTCATCGTCCCAGTTTGTTCAGCAATCATTGGAACTGAATTTATTTTTCTTACGTATTATGAAAGAACACTCGTTTTTTCTGGAAGCAGGATTTGTATGTAAAGACAAACAGTTGATTAATCGGGCAGAGAGGTTTAAAAATGCGTTCACTATCTTGCTAAGGGACGCGGTAAGGCTGGCCGATAGAAACGTAAGCAGAGCAGTGCTTACCTCCGGAGAAGTAGTCACTAATAGAACCAGGCAGGCTGAATTAAAAACTCAAAAACTTACTGGAGTTCACTTTGATACAGCTTTAACAGCGCGGGAAAGAAGGTTAATGGCTGGTAAAGGAAACCCGGCTTTAGCACCGCAAGTCTCCCGCTTAAACCAACGAGCCATAATCTTAACCCGCAGGCTAATAAAATTTAAGACTCTAGTGTTGAACGAAATGCTGACCTGCAAAACATTTACCTACAATTTTCCTTTGTTAATCAGGCATATCAGGCGTGAAGCAGTATTCTTTGTCAAACATCTGGAAAGATTACAACAACGCCGTGCAATTAGTACCAGACGTGAAATAATTGAAGAAAAACTCTTCTGGGATAGAATAATGGCAGAACATTCTTTATTTATTGCCCATTTGTTGGATCCGACGGAGAAAGCGCTCATTCATCAAGCGGATGCTTTTGCCAACGAATTCTCCAGATTGAGAAGGCAAGTTGCCAATGCTCAAAAGGCAGGAATGACCAACAGTAAATTAAGGACACTAGTGCAAAAAGAAAAGACAGCCGCACGAGATATTGCCCGGTTTAAAAGTGCGGCAGAGGTAGGAATTTTAGGTTGTAAAATAGAATCTATTATCATACCGCTTCTCGCTGATCATGTTCTCCGTGAAGCTGATCATTTTTTAAGAATATTGAAACAGGCAGAAGGAGCTATTTAAAAACAAGATTGTTTAAAAGGAAAAAGGCTGGCCTTAAATTCCGGAGCGGAAAAAAGGGGCAGCCTTTTGTCATTCTAGGAAAACACAAAAACACAGGGGACGGTTCTTTGTTTTTATGATCTATAAATGATGTCACTGCAAAAAGTCCAAAAAGACTAAGAAAAACATACCAGCAAGCAGAATAAACACCACCGAAAGTCGAAGTGATATAGAGATAACAAAAGATATAGAGATATAAACTTCAAAATAGGAAGTTTGTTAAATTGTTTAAACCAAATAACAACCATCGTCAGGAACTACTATTTAGCGATTTTCAAAGATTCAATCCCATTGTAGCCAAACGACTCTGCCATCTTTAATCGCTCCTCAAGGAAATGTATTTTATCATTTCTTTGCGATTTCAGGCTGTACTTTTATCGTAGCACTCCACCGGCTTGTTTATCAGGTTAAGGATAACAAACTGATAATCGCAGATTGCCGCACACTAGGCGTTCAAAATCGGCAGTAAATCCGCCAAGTATTGCAGACGATAAGAGGCCGGGCTGGATTGGACGCCGTCGCCGATGGCGGCGCAATCCATATTAGCGGCCATGGCTGCCTGGATGCCGGATTCGGCGTCTTCCACTACCAAACAGAACTGCGGGTCAACACCCAAAGCGGCGCCGGCTTTTAAAAATACCTCCGGATCAGGTTTGGAGCGGGTAATTTGGTTGCCGTCCACTACGGCGTCGAAGTAATGTTCCAGCCCCAGCCGCTGCAAAATAAAGGGGGTATTTTTACTGGAGGAACCTATCGCCATAAGTATCCCACAGGCTCTTATCCGGTCCATGGTGTCCTTCACTTCGGGGCCCAGGTCGGCCGGTGACATGTTTTTCAGCAGGCTGCGATAGAGTTCGTTCTTTTTTTTGAGGTAATAATCCTTTTCTTCTTGACTGAGCTGGCCGGGGTAGGATTCCAGAATGATCTCCAGACTTTCGGCGCGGCTGACCCCGCGCAGGCGGTTGTTGATCGTTTCATCGCAATATGCCCCGATTTCATCGGCTATCTGTTTCCAGGCCTGATAGTGATACCGGTCCGTGTGGCAAATAACCCCGTCCAGGTCGAAAATTACCGCTTTATACTTCACAGTGACCCCTCCTCGACGCTATCGATGGACCGGCGGGCAACGGTCAGGACGTCTGCCAAAATATACTCCCGGCCATATACGAATATCTTTTGGGCACGGCCGGATTCCAGGGTGAGAACACATTCGCTTTCTTTCACATGGACCATGATCCGGCTGTCTTCAATACGTATTTTAAAGCGATAGGCCGTCCAGGGCCGGGGCAGAATCGGGGCCAGAAATACTCCGTTTTCTTTCAGCCGGAAGCCTCCGAAACCATAAACGATGGCCATGTAATTATTGCCCATATTGGCGATATGAAGGCCGTCCTGAGTGTTCTTATACTCGTCGTCCAGATCCAAACGGGCGGTATTCTTAAAATAGGCAAAGGCTTTCTCTTCCATTCCTAAACGAGCTGCCACGATACCAAATACGCCCCGGGAAAGGGAAGAATCGTGGGTAGTAATTTTTTCATAATAGCGAAATGAATTCCACATGGTTTCTTTGGATTGAGCGTCTTCCAGAATAAGATAGGCCAGCACTGTATCCGCCTGTTTGCATACCTGGTGACGATATAAATACAGGGGATGATAATGGAGCAGCAAGGGAAATTTATCCGCGGGAATATCCTTGAGGTCCAGGGGTTGCTTCTGCAAGAAAGAGTCGTCTTGGGGATTGATTTTCAGCTTTTTATCGTAAGGCAAATACATATGGTCGGCTGCATTTTTAAAGGCCTCAATCTCCTGCGGTTTGATTTGTATTTTTTCTTCCAGTTCAGGCAGACCGCCGGCGGCTTGCAGCAAATGATAAAGCTTGACCGCCCAGCGCAAATGGTACTGGGCCAACACATTGGTATAATAGTTGTTGTTTACGATGCAGGTATACTCGTCGGGACCGGTCACATTGTTGATATGGAAGCAGCCCTGGTAATAATTCCCTACTTCCAGCCATAAACGGGCTGTTTCCCAAATGATCTCGGCGCCCATCTCCTGCATCAAACGGATATCTTTGGTGGCTAAGTAATAAGCAATGATTGCATAAGCAATATCTCCGTTGATATGATACTGGGCGGAACCGGCCGGGAAAAAGCCGGAACATTCTCGCCCCATAATGGTTCGCCAGGGATAAAGGGCTCCGCTTTTATGCCCTAAAATGCAGGCATTTTCCCGAGCCGAATCCAGGGTGGCATAGCGGTAGACGATCAGATTTCTGGAAATATCGGGATTGGTGATGGTGAAAAAAGGCTGTATATACATTTCCGAATCCCAGAAATAATGGCCCTCATAGCCGTCTCCGCTCAGTCCTTTGGGAGCTATGTTGCTGTATTTATCCTTGCCCACCGACTGGATCAATTGGTATAAGCTGAAACGAATGGCGTTATTCACCGATTGGTCGCCATCGATCTCAACGGCACAATTGCTCCAATAATCGGCCAGATAAGCGGCCTGCTTTTTATACAATTCCCCCAGATCAAGCTCCAGCGCCTGTTGCATCTCTATTTCCGCCTGCCGGCGGCAATCGGGGTAACGGATGGAATCACAGAAGACCGCGTATTTAATCAGCCTGATTTTTTGATTCGGTTGGGCCGGGGTGGTAAAATGGCAAATGGCAGCTTGCTTATCGAGGATAAATTCTTGCTGGTGATCCTGCAACAACACTGTTTTTACGCCGCTGCAAATTTCCAAGCCCGACTTTGAGGTACGGGAGGTAATATAAGAGGCGCCTTCTTTTATTTCGCGGCTGAACGAATGCAAATACTGAATGCATTCGTTGGCCAGGCGGGGGTCGCTGGGGTTGGAAAAATTTAAAACTGTTCCGTCATGGACCGATTCGATCACGGCTGCCGCCGAAAAATTCAAAGGCTCCACTTCATATTCAATGGTGAACAGCGGCAGATGGTAAAAAGAAGCCATCCGGGTAACAGTCAGTCGGAGCTCTTTTCCCCGGGGCGAGCGCCAGTGGACATTACGCACCGTTATTCCCCGGTCCATATCCAGGCGCAGCTTGCTATCCAGCACAGTTCCCGTAAACATGCTGAATTCTTCATCATCAAAAGCAATCCTGATGGTTTGCGTGTTGGCTACATTTAAAACGGTTTGTTTTTCTTCCACCAGCCCGTACAATTTTTCAGCCTGGGGCAGTTTGGCATAATCGTAAAACCCATTTATGTATTGGCTGGGGGTAACGCCATATCCCGGCGGATATCCTTCCTCCAGATCGTAACGAATGCCGATATAGCCGTTGGCATTGTGAAAAAGTACCTCATGGAGCTTCACTTGGCGGAGGTCTAAACTGAAATTTTCAACTTCATAAACAGCCGGTTGATTTCGCATCAAATCTCTACCCCTCCTCATTTGTATTCTTGATATCGACCAATCTTTGTAAAATTGCGCGCAGTGACTGCCAGGATTTGATATGATAGTTGGCATTGGTATTGCCGATGCCTACTTTAATCGCAAAGGAGCCGGGCGGAAGGGCAGCAAACAGATCTTCGTCGGTATGATCGTCTCCCGCCCCCAGGATAAAATCAAAGCTGCTATGCTGAATAAACAACGAGGATACGTAGCCTTTATTCACCCGGTTATCTTTTATTTCCAAAACTTTGTTGCCTTCCTGAAGCCCCAGGGTGGTTGATTGGGTCAGCGACAGCAGGGCCTCTTTGATTTCGCTCAGCTTCATGGCGCTCATATCCGGATCGCATTGCCGGTAATGCCAAGCCAGGGAATACTCCTTCTCTTCAATGAAGGAACCGGGCATCCGGTCGGTATATAACTCCAGAATGTGACGGACTGATTCCTTCCATTCGTTATCCAAGGGCACGGTCATAGCCCACTCTTTCTGATCGCGAAGCCGAATCCACAAGCCATGGGAGGCTAAAAGACTCAGGTTCAGATCACCCAGCCATTCCTCCAAAATGTTCTTATCACGGCCGGAAACAATGACCACCGTATTCTGCGGGTCATTGCCCAAATCCGTCAGCAATTGCCTGAGTTCCTGATCCGGCCTGGCCTGTTCGGGAATGGCCTTAAACGCCACCAGGGTGCCGTCGTAATCCAAAAAAAGGGCTCTGCTGCCCGCGTTTTCATAAGCTTGCTCTATTTTATGCAGGTTGATTTCGATATTTTCCGATACGGCCTGACCGGTATCTTCCATCACCCGGTGTAAAGCGCTTAAAAAATCACTGGCCCAAAAGTTCACATTATAACGCTGCAAGCGCTTGTGCATCATTTTATTCCTGGTTTTTTTCTCATCCCGGGGCATCTCCAGCGCCGTTTTGATGCCTGCAGCAATGGCATTAAAGTCGTTGGCGTTGACAATAACCGCTTCTCCCAATTCACTGGCCGCGCCGGCTGTCTCACTGATAACCAGCATGCCTTCATAATCGGTTCTGGATGCAATATATTCTTTGGCCACCAGATTCATGCCGTCTCGCAGCGGGGTTACCAGTAATACGTCAGCCTGTTTATAAAAATAAATCAGGCTGTCCTGGGAGAAGGAACGAAACAAAAACCAGATGGGCATCCAATTGAAGGTCCCATACTCGCCGTTTATTTTGCTGACCAATTCTTCTATTTCTTTCAGCAGTTCATCGTAAGATCCCACCCCTTCCCGGGACGGGGCCACCAGCAGATACAGCCTGATTTTTTCCAGATACTCCGGATACAGGGCCAGAAATCTGTGAAAAGATTTAATCCGTTCCGGGATGCCTTTGGTATAATCAAGCCGGTCCACCGACAAGATTATTTTGCTGTCTTTGGCATTTTCAATCATGGCGCCGAGCTCCGGCCGGAATTTTCCCAGGTCGCGTTCTCTGGAAAAATAATCGTAGTCAATGCCCATGGGAAAAGCATCCACTTGCACGAATCGGTCTTCATAATTGATTTGATTGAAATTATTATCCAATCCCAACAATCTGCGTACACTGCTCAAGAAGTGACGCACATAGTCATAGGTATGAAATCCGATTAAATCTGCGCCCAAAAGACCCCGCAGCACTTCTTCCCGCCATATCAGCAGACGGAAGATTTCAAAGGAAGGAAAAGGAATGTGCAGAAAAAAGCCCACCTGGGCGCGAGGATATTTTTCTTTTATTATCCGGGGCAGCAGCATCAAATGATAATCATGTACCCAGATAATATCGTCTTCATCAATAATAGGCTCTATGGCCGCAAAAAATTTTCGGTTCACACTCTGATAAGCTTCCCATGTTTCCAGGTCATATTCGACTTTACTTTTGAAGTAGTGAAATAAGGGCCATATAGTTTTATTGCAAAAACCATAGTAATACAAGTCGATATCCTGTTCGGACAAAAATACGGGCCGGCATTGATATTCTTCCAGGAGTTTTTGTTGCAGCTGCTCCCTTTCATCGTCACCCACTTCCCCATCGGTGAGTCCCAGCCACCCGACCCATACGCTACCCGTCTGCTGATGATAATTCTTCAGCCCGGTAGCAAGGCCGCCGATGCTGTTTTGAAACAGAAAACCGCCGGCGCTTTTTCGCACCGTTACCGGTAAACGATTGGAAACCAGTATCAATTTGCTCATTAGCCCCACCTCCTCTACAGGCTTTATAACTATTTTACATTAAATCACAAGACTTGGTAAGATTAACCAATTATATAAAATCAAACACATATGAGAGATTCTTGGTTTGCCTTTTTATGCAAATCAAGAGCTGTCTATTATATCTTGGCTCCCCTGCTTGCCCCAATCCAAGTCAAAAGGATTAAAATGGAGTTATGGTGCTAAGATCAGGCTAATTTGCTCCCCAATATCCAATCTGACAAAGAAAGGTACGGTCGGTCTCAACGGTGCCAATCATCTTCCTGACCGCTTCTGACGAAGAAGTGAATGTGGTCATGGGGCTGGATATGGGTGGGGATGATTATATCACCAAGCCGTTCAAATTAGATGAACTGATTTCCAGAATAAAGGCACTGCTGCGCCGGTCCAATGCTTTTCATCAGGAAGCAAACGAATTAACTTCCAACGGTATCACCATTGAGCTTATAAACAACCGTGCCTTGAACAACGGACAGATTCTGGAACTGACGGCGGTTGAATACAAACTGCTGGCCCTTTTTATGAACAACTCGAATATTACTTTGACCCGGGAAACCATACTCGACAAACTGTGGGACGGGCAGGGCGATTTCGTAGATAATAACACACTTTCAGTCTATATCCGCAGGCTGCGCTGCAAAATTGAGGAAGATCCTAATCATCCCCAAAAGCTCGCCACTGTGCGCGGTATCGGCTATAAATGGAAAGTCGGATAAGGAGCAATCGAATGAATTTATTTATCAATAAAGACATACGCCTGTTTTTTGGGGAAGTTTCGGTTCTTCTGATAATACTTTTGTTGTCCGGCCTGATTTTTTCACAGATAATTGTTCACGATTTTAAAGACCGCATGTTCACCCATGATTACGAGGTGGCAGGCTATCTCTTGGAGCATGGGACAAGTTCATCCGATGTTGCCGCCGCTTTTAAAGGCGAGAAGACAGGGCAGGATTTTGCCGCGGGGAAAAGCCTTCTGCAAACACTGGGATATAGAAAGGATATAGATAACCGGCTGGTTCCGGATGCCAATAGGTTTCTTGCAAAATACCGGCTGATTTTTATGCTATCCGGGGCTATTTTTGGAGTACTCTTATTAACTGCTTTTTTTGCCTACTTCAAACGCCAGCAAAATGCCATTGAAAAGGCTAATACGGCTATCAACCTGTTTATGGGAGGAGAGACCACCGCCCGGATTGACCGCGATGAAGAAGGCAGCTTATCCAGGTTATTTGCCTCCGTTGATGCGATGGCGACTTCCCTGCAGGCACATGTTGAGGCAGAGAAACATACCAAGGAGTCTTTAAAAAATACGATAGCCGATATTTCCCATCAACTGAAAACTCCTCTTACTGCTCTGAAAATGTATAACGAAATAATACAGGAGGAAAGCGGAAACGAGGAAACAGTTGCGAAATTTGCGGATAAGACCGAAAGCGCTTTGGAACGCATGGAAATCCTGATTCAGAATCTTTTAAAAATCGCCAAATTTGATGCAGGAACCATCAGCTTGAAGAAAAAAGACCAAAATGTGCAGGCCTTGATCGGGAAAATCGTGGACGGTTTCGAAACCAGAGCCGGACGGGAGCAAAAATCCATCACTATAAATGGCTCCGGCGATACCGTGCTTTATTGGGACCCGGATTGGATAACTGAAGCCCTGGGCAACCTGGTAAAAAATGCACTGGATCATATAGAGGCGGGGGGCCGGGTCGAAATTGCCTGGCATGAAACACCGGTCATTACCAGGATTACAGTTAAAGACGACGGTTCCGGCATCCATCCCGAGGATATACACCATATATTCAAACGTTTTTATAGAAGCCGTTTTTCGCAGGATACACAGGGAATCGGCCTGGGGCTTGCCTTGGCCCAATCAATAGTAGAAGCGCATGACGGTACAATTACCGCAGAGAGTACCCTGGGACAGGGCAGCCTTTTTACCGTAGACTTTTTGAAGCTTACAAATTTGTAAGCTGAAATACACCTGGGAGTAAGCCGGACATGATATTCTGACGACAACAGTCAGAAAGGCGGTGTATGGATGGATTTATTGGAAGTAAATAATTTATATAAAACCTTCGGTACCGGAGATACAAAAGTCGAAGCACTGAAAAATGTATCTTTTTCGGTCTCCAAAGGTGAATTTGTTGCTGTGGTGGGCGAATCAGGCTCGGGCAAAAGTACGCTGCTTAACGCAATCGGCGCGCTGGATACCCCGACCTCCGGCCAGGTATTTGTCGACGGCCAAAATCTTTTCTCCCTGCCGGAGGAAAAACGGACTATTTTCCGCCGCCGTAACATTGGTTTTATCTTTCAGGCTTACAACCTGATACCGGAACTTAACGTGGAGCAGAATATTATTTTCCCTTTGCTGCTTGATTATCAAAAGCCGGATTCGGCCTATGTGGAAGAGATTTTGGATGTACTGGGGTTGCAGGATAGGCGCAATCACCTGCCCCGGCAGCTGTCCGGGGGCCAGCAGCAGCGTGTTGCCATTGGTCGGGCCTTAATAACCCATCCCATGCTTATCCTGGCCGATGAACCGACTGGAAATCTCGACAGTAAAAACAGCAATGATGTCATATCCCTGCTGAAAGCCGCCGCCCTGCGCTACCGGCAAACTATTCTGATGATCACCCACAATAAGAATATTGCTTCGGCGGCTGACCGGGTACTGCAGGTTTCCGACGGCGTATTGACCGATCTGGGGGTGCAGGCGGAATGAAAAGTTACCTGGAATTGGTCGGAGCATACGCAAAGGTCCATAAGCAAAAGAATCGCATTACGGTTGTCTGCATTGCCATCGCCGTGTTTCTGGTGACAGCAATTTTCGGTATGGCGGATATGGAGATCCGGACCCGGACCATAGACGCAATCAAACAATATGGCAATTACCATGTTTTATTCAAGAACATTGACGAGGAAACTGCCGGTCTGATCGGGAGCCGACCCGATGTAGCGGTTTCCGGCTGGACCCGGCATATTGGCTACGGAGAACTGGAAGGCAAGAAACTTGAGGTGTTGGCCAGTGATGAAGCTATTTCCCGGGAGATGGGGCTTACCGTAGTTAAGGGACGCTACCCGGAGAAGCCCGAAGAGGCCTTGCTCGACCGGCAGGCTATGGAACAGTTCGGCTTCTCTCTGGGTAACACGGTTGCGGTAACCATGCCGGATGGAAAAAAAGGTAAATATACTATCGTTGGCGTTTATAATGACTTTGCCAGCCTGAAGAAGGCGGATGCGCACGGCCTGTTCTTATCTAATACAGGCCTCGGGGAAATTATCGGGCCTCCAGTCCAAAGCCGCTATTATGTTCAATTCAAGAATGGCGTGAATATGCGCCAAGCCATTGATGAAATCAAGGCCAACTATCGTCTTTCCGGCCAACAGGTTGCTGAAAACACCTACCTGATGGGCCTGACCGGGCAAAGCCGGGATAGCTATATGCTGAAGCTTTATATGACGGCAGCCATATTGTTTGTACTGGTTTTAGTGGCTGGTGTCCTGATGATTGCCAGCAGCTTTAACATGAGCGTTTTTGAACGCGTCCAATTCTTCGGGCTCTTACGCTGTCTGGGAGCATCCGGGACCCAGGTTAAGAAATTTGTGCTGCTGGAGGGACTGCGTTTCAGTTTAAAAGGAATTCCGATTGGTTTGCTGACGGGAACGGTTATCGTTTGGGCCGCTTGTGCGTTTTTAAAATATGTAAATCCGGCCTTTTTCAGCGCTATGCCTCTATTTAGCATCAGTTGGCCCAGCCTGATGGCAGGAACTGTAGTTGGCTTTTTAACAGTGATGCTGGCTTCACTATCCCCGTGCCGCAAAGCGGCTAAAGTATCTCCGCTCTGCGCAGTGACCGGGAATATAAACCATATCAATGTACCCCAGTCTAAAACGGCAGTAAAAACCAGGCATACACGGGTGGATATAGCCATGGGGATTCATCATGCCTGGGCCGGCAAGAAAAATATCCTGTTAATGACCGGATCTTTCGCCATAAGCATTATTTTATTTTTAGCCTTCAGCGTCATGGTAGACTTTACTCATCAGGCAGTCAGGCCTCTAAGACCCTATACGCCTGATATTTCCATTATAAGCTCAGATAATACCTGTTCACTGGATACCGCCTTGTTGGAGCAGATTAGGGACAATCCTCAGGTAAAGCGCGTCTATGGCCGGATGTTTGCCTATGATATTCCGGTAACAAGTGCTCGAGGCGATGGCAGGATTAACTTGATTTCCTATGAGAAAAATCAATTTGATTGGGCCAGGCAAGAGCTTGCCCGGGGAAGCCTGGCTGAGGTGGCAAAAGGACAAGGTAGTGTGCTGGTGGTCTACTCGGAGGATTTACCCCGGCAGCCTGGTGATTCGATTACCCTAAAACTTCCTGCCGGCGAGAAAAAGGTTAAAATAGGCGGGATGCTGGCCGCCAGTCCTTTTGACAGTGGTCCCGGTACGCAGACCGTGATCTGCTCAGAAAAGCTGTTTCGGGAGCTGACCGGAGTGAAGGGTTATACCATTATTGATATGCAGCTTGCCAAGAACGCAGACGATGATACAATCTCCTGGCTCCGAAGTCTTACTACTGCGCAGATGGCATTTTCCGACCAACGGCAAAGCAACGAAGAAGCCAGGGCGGCGTTTTATTCCTTTGCGATTTTTGTCTATGGATTTCTGCTGATTATTGCATCTATTACCGTATTTAACATTATAAACAGTATAAATATGAGTGTCGCGGGCCGAATGAACCAGTATGGTGTAATGCGGGCGGTCGGAATGGCAGGCAGACAGCTTTATCGTGTGGTCATGGCGGAATCCGGTACCTATACCGTGTACGGATGCTTAGCAGGCTGTATTTTGGGGTTGCCTTTGCATCGGCTAATCTTTTACTCGATGATTACCTCACGCTGGGGCTTGCCCTGGCAGTTTCCCTATGCCGCTCTGGCAGTCATTATAGGTATTGCTCTTATAACCACGCTTTTATCTGTTATCGGACCGGTAAAAAAACTAAATAAAATGGACATTGTGAATGTGGTGAATGCTCAATAGAAATTCATACAAAAATTCAACACTGAGGGATACAGCCGGCCTACAGGGCGGCTGCCCTTACCCTTTAGACGAAATTTATGTTCCCTTCGGCTATTAAGGAGGCACACACTGGGGGTATAACATGGAAAAACCAACAGCCCTTAAAGCCTGCTCCTAATGTCTGGAAGGTAGGGCAGGCTGTGGACCATGAGATTTCATAGGGAGCATTATTATGATCAAAAATGCCCCCATATGGTTACTTGCTTTAATTTGTCGGATTCACCTTTTATTTTCCGTGCTTAAAAGTGCTGCAGCAAGTTCCTTCGGATGATTGAACCTTGTTGCCTTCGGCGCTTGAACGCACCTCAATTCCATCTGCAACACAGTTGAAATTGTCATTATAATGGCATTCTTCACACATACATTTCATGACTTTAGGCATTGTGACCACCTCCTAAAAGCGCAAATTTAACATTTTGAAAGGCATTTCTTCTCTTAATAGTTATGCTTCATTGCATGTCCCAATATGCAGATAGCTTCTAAAAAATTACGGCAGCAAGGCAATATATTGTAGGAACTGAAGTGAAAGCCAGAGGAAGCGTGGTTTGGTATAATTGTAGGGAAGTGAGGACGAGAGCGTATTGGAAAATGAAGCATTTTTTATTTTACCAGGAATAGAGGGATTATTATGTCACAGCTAGACCAAAAAATCGCGGGGATTGAAGAAGAACTGCTTGAACTAAGAAAAGAACTGCACCGTTTTCCTGAATTGGGATTTCAGGAATACCGCACCGCCGAAAAGGTGGCGGAATACATGAGCGCTCTGGGCTTTGCAGTGGAAACGGGTATCGGCGGCACCGGGGTCATCGGTTTGCTGCGGGGCGGGGAGGGACCGGTCATTGCGATCAGGGCCTGTCTGGATGCTCTGGCTGTCACGGAACAGTCCGGGGTTGAATACGCCTCCCAAAATCCCGGCGTCATGCATGCCTGTGGTCATGACGGAAATATGGCTATCACTTTGGGGGCAGCGAAGATTTTGGCGCAGTACCAAGATATTTTAAAGGGCAGTATTAAGTTCATTTTCCAGGCGTCGGAGGAGAATACCGGTGGCGCCGCAGAGGTCATTAAGGCGGGGGGCTTAAAGAATCCCGAGGTGGGAGCGATCATTACGCTTCACAATTGGCATGGCATACCACAGGGGAACATAGTGGTTAAACCCGGCCCGGTGTTGGCTTCCAGTGACCTGTTCCAATTAGAGATTATCGGTAAGGCGGGGCACGGGGCATGGCCGCATCTGGCCGTTGACCCCATTCCGATTGCCGCCGAGGTGATTTCTGCTTTTCAGCATATCGTCAGCCGGGAGGTCGATCCGACCAGACCCGCAGCTGTGAGTATCGGCAGAATCGAAGGCGGAACGGCGGAAAATATTATTTCCGAATCAGTTGCGTTATATGGTACGGTGCGAACGCTGGATGAGGAGGTAAGGAGTTTTATTCAGAAGCGCATAGGAGAAATCGCCAGGGGTCTTACTCAGGCGGCCCGTGCAACCTGCAAGCTAACCTACCACCGCATAATGCCTCCGGTTGACAATGATGCGCAGTTTACAGCATTTGCTGCTGAAGTTCTGCGCAAAGCATTTTCCGGGGATAAGGTAACAAGCGAGTTTCCGCCCAATATGGGGTGTGAGGAGTTTTCCCTGTATCAGCAGGAGATCCCGGGAATCTTCCTGTTTATCGGTAATGATACTACCGGCCGTGATATTGTTCCTATTCACTCGCCCAACTACATCTTTAATGATAAAATTTTGACGGTAGGAGTTAAGGCTCTATGCGAAATTGCGCTCAGCTATACCGGAACGGCATACGACTAAGGGCTTGTCTGGATGCAAGAAGGCTAAAGGAAGGGTTCTTTGGACGATTACAATTAAGGGTATACCTTTAATATATGAAAACCTCCTGCCAGTAAATCCTATTGCAGTTCGTGCATATGTGTGCTATTTTTAAATAAATTAATATTAAACAGCGGTCAAAGCGATGCTGATGAAAATCAGCAGAGCGAGGAAAACTTACCTAAGTTCTGTATGAGGCAGGATATGGTGCTTTTTTCTTGAGAAATCGGCTTACTAGGGTGGGTAGCTATTATTTAGCTATCCGCTTTTTAGTAAGCTTTTTTATTTTCGGGAGGTGAATAATATGGAGGAGTTAACCGCTCAGGTTAAAAAAGAATTATTTAGGACCTTTATATGGATAATCATTGCCATGTCTATTTCTGGCGCTATCTATTTCCTGATTTGGTAGATATAGAATTCATTAAAGGTAAAAACAAGATTGAAAATTAGGGCTATTCTTTACATAAGGTGGCGGCAGGGTGTAATATACAAAAGACATCGTTATATAATTCAGGTGATGGAGCTCACCTCGCTGCAAATGCGGAACCGCCATGCTAATGGCTCCTGTCTTTCGGGATAGGCGCCATTTTTTATTTTTAATAAAGGTTCTTCCTTTTAAATATACTAAGCAGAATCATAGCAATATTTATGCAAAAATTAAGAAAAGTCTGTAATAATGGATGGTGTAAAACTATGTGGCCAATTGTCTTTGTAGCTGTGGGAGGAGCCATAGGGGCTTCACTTCGCTATACTTTGTCAACTTATATTGCTTATCGCTGTCTCAATAATTTTCCCCTGGGAACATTGCTTGTCAATATTTTAGGGTGCTTGGTAGTTGGGTATCTCCTGGTGAAGGGGTTTGAGACCGGATTACTTACCACGAATTGGCGGTTATTTTTGATCGTCGGCATAGGAGGCGCTTTTACCACTTTTTCGTCTTTTTCCTTTGAAACAGTTCAGTTAATGCGAGAAGGATTTTTCCTTATGGCTTTACTCAACATAATGGGGAACCTGTTTTTGTGTCTGCTGGCAACAAGTATTGGAATCGTACTGGCTAAGATTGGATAAGGAGGTAGGCTGCATGTCGAAATTCAAATTTTCCGGTCCTGCGAGGCGTCTGCGGATCTTTATCGGTGAAGCCGATAGAGTAAAGTGTACTCCTTTATATCATGTTCTGGTTGTGAAAGCCAAGGAAATGGACATGGCCGGTGTAACTGTACAGAAAGGTATTGAAGGATTTGGGGCTGACTCCAGAATTAGGACCAGTCGCTTGGTGGATGTCTCTTCTGATTTACCGGTTATCGTTGAAATCGTAGACAGCGAGGAGTATATTAATCGATACCTCTTGGAAATAGATAATCTGTTGACAAAGGGCATGGTGACCATTGATGATGTTGAGATAATCAAATATTCTGATTTCGAAGGGGACCGCCTGAAGCGTCTGCATAAATTTAATGATTAGCAATTATAGCACTGATTCCAGGCTAGTGTAAAATCTCAGCAAACTTTTCTTTTTCATGAGCGTGCAAATGGGAGGTGAGCCGTTTGGAAACCAGAACGTGTTCGTTTAGAAGTATCTCGGCCTGTAGTGAGGCGGAGACGGTGGAGAAAAAATCAAGATTTATATGCCGGCTGGTTCCGATAGATGATCCGTTTCAGACGGAGGATGTGCTGCTCCGGATTCGGCATGATTATCCAGGAGCCAGACACTATTGCTGGGCCTGTTTGATCAGGAGCGAAAATGGCTTGCTGGAACGCTACAGTGATGATGGAGAACCGTCAGGTACAGCGGGGCTGCCCATTTTAGCGGTTTTGAAAAATTCGGGGCTGCAAAATCTAATGGCTGTCGTTGTTCGCTATTTCGGGGGTACTCTGCTTGGTACCGGGGGACTGGTTCGGGCCTATACTCAGACGGTGCAACTTGCTTTGAGCCAGGCCGATATGGTGGATTACATATATTGCCGGCGGCTCCGGATAGAAATCGATTATAATCTCTATGGCTATTTCGAAAAAAATCTGCGCCCCTATATGCTGATAGTGAACGACAGCCGGTTTACAACTTCCGTCACCATTGACGGCTGGCTGCCGGTGGAAAAACAACCGGCTTTCGAGCAGGAAATTATGGAGGCCTCAGGAGGCAAAGCCGTCATTGAATATATGGAACAGGCGTTTATGCCCGATTAAGCGCAAGAAGCCCTCACCATCAGAACAGGTAGAAAATCAACAGATTGCTGAAGTTTATTAAAGCCTCATGGAGAGGCCTGTTTTATTTTCTGCCTATAATTTATAATTATTTTTAAAGGGGGGGTTGTAGTGATAGTTACGCCGGAACAATTAGTAAAACAGTATTTCCCTGAACCGATAGAAACGACCAGAGGGCTGTATGACCGTTTGGAATTGGGTGAATCCGGATATTCCTATTTAGCCTGGTTAAAAGACGCAGAAGAACATTGTCTCGCTAAATTTGTAAATGAAGTAGATTACAAGCTTCTGCCGGACCACGAGAAAAACTATTGGATCAGCCAGGGGGTGTTTTGGACTCTGATTCAATCCAGCCCGTCCGGAATATGCGATCAAATTAGAGCCGGCTTAATGGAGATTTCCAAAAAAGTAGCGACAGACCGGGATTTTGCCAGACAGCTGCAGGATCAACTGGACGAAGAAAATGGTGTTAAAGCAGTAATACCCAGGGTTTCTAAAAAGCTAAAATCCCAATATAACCAAACCGGGCAGGATGCTTTTGAGTTCTCGGTTCAGGATGATACCCGGCTTTATATGGATATTATCTCCGGGTACAATTTTCAACCAGGGCAGAAAATTCAAGATGTCTTTTTCTTTTTCAAACTTGAAGTGGAAAACGGGGTTCCTTTTCATATAGTTGATATTACGTTGTCTCTTACCAATAAACATACTCTTTCCTACCGGACTATTTGGAGTTGTAGTAAAGAACGGCTGCGCTACGGTGCCATCCTAAAAAATAGAGTTATCAGGGTTAATCTGTTTGAAGATAATAGCAAACTGGTTGATAGTTATGAATATATTTGGGGCCAGTCTGATATAGAAAATCTGGAACTGGAACTTGAAAACGTAATAGGTATGCTTCTGGAACTGAACCTGGAGGAAGCAGACAGTGATTTGCTGGGACAAAAAATACTACAGCGTTACAATCTGAACGATCAGGCGTATGCTCTGGCTATTAATACGGTAATCCCCTCCTTGCCGCAATATGGAGAAAGAGGAAACACCGAAGAGCTAGCTGCTGCCTTTGTTGACGCGGTACATCGTTATTGGGAATATTATGTTCTGCAGCCCGATCCGGCCAAGGATTCTGCCGCAAATCTGGATCAGATGGTTAAAGACCGCATACCCCGGGTAACCCTTGGGCTGATGGTCGCAAATATGCTTCATAACGATGAATTATGCGATCGTTATTTTAAGTGCAGCTATAGTAATAAACAAAAGCGGGCGCTCTTAAGTGATGGTAATCTAAGGTTAATATATGCCCTGGCGGAAGCCAAAGATTTTGACCCTGCTGCTGCTCCCGAACAGCGAATAGTTGATATGTGCGCCTTTATTACTGCTCATTTTGATTTGATGAAAAAAATATTGCTTGAAACAGGCCAATGGCCGTCCAGTTAATGGCAGGTCACTCTAGCGTTTTACGCTGATAATTCCGGTCAGCAATGCACTCGGGATCAGATCGAAACCGGGTTCCAGAGCCGGGGGGATAGAAGGGGTAAACTTCATAGGTTCGCAGACCGCATAGAAGGGCAGAGGCGATTTGCGGTCGTGTGCAGCTCGGGCCAGGACAAGGCTGGGGCTGCCATTTATCAAAGTGCCATCAGCCGTAATGGCATCAGCACCTGTCAGTATCAAGTTTACCAGGGGCAATACCTCCGGCAGTTTTCCCTCGGGAATTACCTCTCCTGGTATCCCGCTCTCACCCAGGCGGTCTATCGTCATTTGCGCATAGCAGGAGTCATCCGAGGCCAGGGCGAGCACACGGAAAGTTTTGCCTTGAGCGGCAGCCATTTTAAAAACGGCAATGACAGTAGAGCTATAACTGCAGGTCATCACTACACTGTGCCCGCCAATAAGAGCAGCTCCGTTTTGGAGGGTTTGATTTCGTTCCCGGGCGATTTCGGTTATGATAGCGGTAATCGCTCGGCGGGAATCAAGTTTTAAATTTGCCAGGCTTTGCTCCTTCTGTATTAACTGCCTGAATAATTTTATAAAGCGGCCGGTACAATTAGCTATGGCCGCCATAGTCGGCCGGGCTGCGGCGAGTTCGGCTGCATAAGCTTCGATTTCCATCACGAAGGCAGGAATGCTTTTAGCCCGGCTTTCCTGGATGGCATCCTGCAAAATGCCCAAGGTGGCATGAGCCAGTTCACTGGCGCCGTGAACCCGGTCGGAGCGGATGCCTTCAATTCTTATCTTTGTTTCGTTCATTGCACCCGCTTCCAGGCTTCGTACAAGTTGGGCACAGTTTGATAATGCTCGATATCATCCGGTTTTACCCAGCGATACTCGGTATGTTCCCAATCAGTCTTTATTTTTGCGGCCTGGTCCAGCAAAAATCGAAACGGGTGCACTATCCACTTCTTACCTAACTTCTCATCTATAACTTCCAAAGGGTCACCTTCTTTTTCAATTGTCAAATCGGCGGGGTATAAAGCCACCTCTTCCCGTAACTCTTCAAAAGCTTGTGCCAGAGGAGTATTATTAGTTTCCAAATATCCACTGACCCCAGCCCACCGCTGCTGGTAGGAACCTACCTGGCCGCTTCTCTTGAGCAGCAGCACTTTGCCGCTGTTCTCCACAAAACATGTAACTACATGGCTTTCCTCCATAATTCATACTCACTCCTAACATCCGGATTTGTCCCGATTACCTTAACGCCTTGGAAGTCTCACCCAATTTATATATGTAACAGCATTTTTATACCAGGGGATAGGTGTATGGAGAACATCCATTCGCCATCCTGCTATAATTATTATTCTACAATAGCCTGCTTTTACCTTCACGAGAATGTAAATCAGTCTATGAACAGGGCCTGGGAATAACATATTTTTATATTCTTATATATGGTGTTTTTCTGTTTTTAGCATTTCTGATCAGTTATTAGTCGATAATCTGCATCATTAGACCCAAATATGTAATTTTTAGGACGTTTAATGTAACAAATAGGAAGTTATGTAGATTTTGTAATATTCATGGTTTAATATAAATGTATCGTACGAATTTGAATGATAGGTACCGAGTGTTGGAGGTGAAAAATTTAAAGTCAAAATAAATACGGGTATACTTCAAAATAACATTAAATATTAAGGAGGCTTACATTGATATGCATAAAAAAAGCAAAGTATTTATTTCTATCATGATGATGATGCTATTGTTTGGGTATTGTAGTATTTGCTATGCCGGTGATTCAGACACTAAAGTACAAAATTATCTAATGAATACTGTAACCGGAAAAAGTACTGAAATAGATTTGACCACCATACCAAGCCCTAAAGTAGATTTAACAACAGAACAAAATATTGAAGAAGCATCTAACGTTCAACCACAAGGCATGTATTCTGAAACTTTTATTCGATACGATCAAAATAACTCGTATTATGAGTGGGAATTAAAGGAAACAGGAAGAGCTAGGGTTGATAATAGACAAAGTTCACAACCAGCTACGTTGCAGTATTCTCAGACAACTGGGGGTTCCAAAGATGCATCATTCTCTGGGGATGCAACTGTTTCCGCTAATGTTCGAAATGCGATTATAGCGAAAATTAACGCAACCGCATCTATACAAGTGGCTTTCACAAGGAATTGGTCTAGTTCAACTTCAGTTATAGATACAATGCGGGTTCCAGCAGGAAAAGTAGGAACAATAATTTGTTATGTACCTGGTGTTAGTTCTAATGGACAAGCAGTTTATATTGTTTCAAACACTTCTGATGATACCACATTTTATAGATATAAAGCCTGTGGATCTATAGCCCCGGCAAAAAATAGTTGGAATTTTAAACATATCGAATCTAGTTACTAGGAGATGGATTGGTTGAAGCAATATAAATATGCTCTTGCATTAACTTTTATCATACTATTAATGGCAGTGATGGGTTGTTCAACTAATGACAATAAAGCTAAAGCCATTTTTTCCCAAAAACAATTTGAACAGCTGGTAGAGAAGTTAAACCAGGAAATAAACATCCCTAATATGACAAATATCACAAAATTACAGGATTACACTGTAGTAGTCGTTGATAAAAACATAGGGTGGGGAAAGGAAGACAAAACTACTTTTGAAGACGGGACTAATCCAACTCAATACGAGTTAACTTTTAAAAATAGTCAGGTAGTTTCTAAAGTATTAATAATTTATACTAAGGCTGATTTAAATAAGGATCTGATTTTTGCTAAGACTAATCTTTCTGATAAATTTGGAATTATAGAAAAAGAGAAAGCTGATTTTCATGGTCCGATAGTCTATCAGGTATGTTTTGCGTATCACAATATACTTTTTATGGTAGAATCTTTTTCAACTGAAGATAATCTAAATGAAGAAGAAAAGATTCGTCTTCTTGTTGAAACGAATAAATCCCTTATAAATAGTTTACAGACTTATTTAAACAATAACTATCAGTCCAATGTATAAAATTAAATACAGCCTTATTCTCTCTTACCGGCCTGCAGGGCGATAGCCCGCAGGCCGGCTTATTCAGTTTTAGCAGGATTATCAATGATAGCAATGGTACAGCGGGATATGCAGGTTAGACGCTCCTGTTCGTCATAAATACGGACATCCCAGACGTGAGTAGTACGGCCTATGTGGACCGGAGTACCTACGGCCTTGATGATTCCGGCTGCTACACTGCGCACGTGATTGGCGTTTATTTCCAGGCCTACCGCGGATTTTGCGGGAAAATCAATAAACTGGTAACTGCCGGACGAAGCAACCGTCTCAGCTAATACCAGGGAGACTCCGCCGTGCATAATCCCGAACGGTTGATGTACTTTGGATGTTACCGGCATGCTGGCGATTACGCGCTCCTTGGTGTATTCAATTATTTTGATATCCAGAGTATTCATGATGGTGTTCTTTAAATCCATATCTTCAAGTCCTGCCAAAGAAAACACCCCTTTTAACTGAGAATTTTGCATAATTCCAAAAGTCCCATTTGTCATCCTGAGGCAAAGCCGAAGAATCTTAAGATCCTTCGGCTTTGCCTCAGGATGACATGCGCAAAGTTACT
>ENA-UOOK01001979-UOOK01001979.1-fermentation-metagenome-genome-assembly--contig:-NODE-1979-length-25974-cov-6.540684_pt1 | contig 25974 bp, 27 predicted proteins | sample MGYA00245777_ERZ724023 | MGnify/ENA primary metagenome ERZ724023 (study PRJEB28704, sample SAMN03018312) | fermentation metagenome | biome: anthropogenic terrestrial biome; feature: soil; material... | reverse complement strand
ACGCACTAGCTTGAGGGGCTAGCGAATGAATATTCGTGGGGGTTCAAATCCCCCCAACCGCACTTAAATAGTTTCGGGTAATCCCCGAAACTATTATTTTACAACTGTATAATTATCACATCACATATCCGTCATTATTATCAGATGTTATAAGATTGATAATGTATTTTCACTTGTAATTATGCTGATTTTGAATTATAATGATAGTATAATAAAGTGGTGAGGGGAAGAATGGAAGCTGCAATACTGAAATCATTTACCTATAAAAACACAGGCGGTAACGGGGCTGGTGTCGTTGTTCTTGATGAACAAATATCAAATGATAAGAAGCAGGAAATTGCAAATAAAGTGGGATTGTCAGAAACTGCGTTTATTTTTAAACAAAATGAAAACGATTATTATGTAAGTTTCTTTACTCCTGTTTGTGAAGTTGACCTTTGCGGTCATGCAACAATTGCAGCTTTTTATTACTTGGGTAAAATTGGACAAATTAAAGGTAATAATGAAACAAAGAGTCTTTATCAAAATACAAAGGCGGGCAGACTTAAGATTGAAATAACATTCAAAGGGCAAGATGTTGATTATGTTCTTATGCAGCAAAGTGAACCTCGTATATACGGTGAGATTAAAGAGAAAAAACAAATAGCAGATTCGCTGAATATAGATGAAAAATTAATAGGACTGACAAATTATGATATTGCTCCAACAATTGTGTCTACAGGTTTAAAAGACATTTTGATACCGGTTGGCTCAAGGGAGGTGCTTAATAGTCTTGAAGCTGATTTTAAGATGATAGAGGATATTTCTTATGAAAATGATGTAGTGGGTTATCATGTTTTTACTATTGAGGACAGCATAATTTATGCAAGAAATTTTGCTCCAAAGGTGGGAATTAATGAAGAATGTGCAACAGGTACATCCAACGGAGCATTGGGAAGCTTGCTTTACAGTAAAGGAGCACCAAATCAAATGGAAGTAATTCAAGGAGAATCCATGAACGAAAGAAGTCTCATTTATGTAAAAGTTGAATATCATAATGAAGTTATGGACGTGTATGTTGGCGGAAAAGCTTTTGTTGAAGGTTTTATAAAAGTATAGCGGGGGATAGTATGATAATAGAAGAAATAGCTGATATTGTAAAGGCAGATGTCCTTACAAACTATCATAAGGGTAACACTGAGCTAAAATACGGTTTTGCCAGTGATTTAATGAGCGATGTACTGGCATATGCTTGCAGTGAAGCATTGCTTATAACAGGTTTAAACAATCCGCAGGTTATTAGGACTGCTGAGATGCTTGATATTAATGCCGTATTGTTTGTAAGAGGAAAAAGACCCTGTGATGAAGTAATAGAATTAGCAAAGGAAAACAGTATTACAATACTTGCAACCGAATACACTATGTTTAATACATGCGGATTATTGGTTCTGAACGGAATGAAAGGACTAGAAATAGATGACTGACAGATTATTAAAAAGATACAGCTACAGTATAACAGCAAATGATTTTATGTCTGCCGGAAAAGGCTCAAGTGCTATAAAGAGCAATTTGAAATCATTGGGCATCGATGCAAATATCATAAGAAGAATAGCAATAATATCATATGAAACTGAAATAAATATCGTAATACATTCTTTTGGTGGGAAACTTCACTGCGATATATATGAAAATAAAATAGTAATAATTTCGGAAGATACCGGTCCGGGAATAAAGGATGTAGATATGGCAATGACAGAGGGGTTTTCCACTGCAACAGACAGCGTAAGAGAGCTTGGTTTTGGTGCAGGTATGGGACTTCCTAATATTAAAAAATACTCTGACCGGTTGGAAATTAATACAGGCAGTACCGGGACATTAATAATTGCGACAATCGATTTGTAGGAGGAAAAAATGAATTTTTCAATTATGTTTGACAAAGACAAATGCAGAGGATGTACTAATTGTATGAAAAGATGCCCTACACAGGCTATCAGGCTGATAGATGGAAAGGCTTTTATCAATATAGCAAAATGTATTCATTGCGGTGAATGTATAAAAATATGTCCATATAACGCATATACTCCGGAATCAATAGAGTGGTATGATCATATGCATGATTCGCCAAAAAAATATAAAATTGCAATTCCTACTACTACATTGTACGGGCAGTTTCCAAGGGGAACAGATATATGCAAGGTGCAAAACTCAATTTTAAAATTAGGTTTTGATTTTGTGTATGATGCAAGCTGGGCGGCGGATTTAGCTGCTAAAGCTCTTAAGCTTAAGATAGCTCATGAAAAAAATGTGAGACCTTATATAACAACAACTTGTCCTGCAGCCATAAGACTTATAAAGTACAGGTATCCTTCTTTGATGGATAATCTTATTTTAATAAGAGAGCCTATGGAAATTGCAGGTATACTTGCAAGAGAAAGAGCAAGGAAAAAATTCAACTTGAAAGATGAAGATATAAAAGTATTTTATATATCACCATGTCCTGCCAAACTTCTTGCAGTGACAAATCCTATCGGAGATTACAAGCCCTCGGTAGATTGGGTAATACCACTTAACAAAATCTATGGAGAGCTGTTCAGAGAAGTTATCAGGGAGGATAATATCACATGCTCATACCCGTCGCTGTCCGGAATGAAATGGGCGGTGGCAGGAGGCCAGTCTAAACATGCAGGATTGAATAATTATATAGCTGTTCACGGGATGGAAAATATTATCCAAATTTTAGATGAAATTGAAAACGGAAAATTAAGCGATATAGATTTTGTGGAGGCTTTAGCATGCGTTAACGGTTGTGTGGGCGGAACATTTAATGTGGTAAATCCATTTATTGCAACAAGCAGCATTAATTATATATCAACCAGTTTAGAGGATGAATGTATAAATCCTGATATTGACAGATTTGAAGAATTGTATGAATCCGGTTTCTTCAATTATAAGCTTAAGGAAGTAGAAAAATTCAGTAAGCTCAGCTTAAAGGAAGCAGTTGAAAAAAATGATAAAATTAGGGAAATTTGTGATAAACTTCCAGGATTAGACTGCGGCTCCTGCGGGGCGCCAACATGTTTGGCTCATGCTGAAGACGTATATAATAATGAGTCTGAATTTGAAGATTGTGTTGTACTAAGAGTTAAAAAATAACAGGAGGGAAAAATGAACTGCTTAGAATTTGCAGAAAAACTACAGCTTACACCATTGTGCGAAAAAGAAAAAAATATTGAAATTGAAGGTGTGTATATCGGTGACCTGCTAAGTATTGTAATGTCAAAAGCAAAGAAGAACTACGCATGGATAACTATCCAAACACATATTAATATTGTAGCTATTGCAGAGCTTTTGGAACTGGCTTGCATTATAGTTGTTGAGAATATGGAAGTTGACATTGATACTCTAAATAAAGCAAAGGAATTGAAAATACCTGTATTTAAAACATCTGAAAGTGCGTACCAAATGGCATGCAGAATGTCAGACTTGGGAATAAAATGAGATTCTACTACGATTTGCATATTCATTCGGATTTGTCCCCATGCGGTTTAAGCGATATGACACCTTGTAATATTGTTAATATGTCCTTAATAAAAGGTTTGAATATCATATCAATTACAGACCATAATTCAGCTGGAAATTTGCCTGCAGCTATGGAGATAAGCCGGAAAGCAGGCATTAAGGTAATACCCGGGTTAGAGGTAACTACAAAGGAAGAAGTACATGTACTTTGCTATTTTAATAAACTTTCTAATGCGATTGAATTCGGCAGTATTATCTATGATTCATTGCCTTTTATAAAAAACAATCCTGAAATATTCGGAGAGCAAAATATATATAATTCTAAAGATGAAATAACAGGTACCTTAGAAAAACTACTCATTAATGCTTCTAAATATACTATTGAAGATATCTATTCAATTGTTAAGAAATATAACGGAGTGATGATTCCTGCCCATATTAATAAAATGACCAACGGTATTTTAGGAGTATTAGGTTTTATGCCCATTAATCTGAAAATAGAGCTTGTGGAGGTATATTCAAAGATTCCAATAAACAATAAATTAACGGAAAAATACAAGGTGCTTCACAATTCGGATGCGCATCAGCTTATCGATATATCAGAAGCTGTAAATTATTTTGAACTAAATGATATCAACGATATTTATGACTATTTATGTATTTATTAATTTTATTGCTATAAAAACACGTCAGCGTCAATCTGAACACAGTGAAGAATCTCATGAGATCCTTCACATACGTTCAGGATGACAAAGTCGCATAAGCGACATAATAGGTGTGGGGACACACCTCTTTTAAAGGAAGGGGGATACACCTCTTTCTATCGGGATAACCTCTGAAGGTCAGAGGAATGTCCCCGTACTTGGGAGAGTCTCTGTGAGTGGAGGAATGTCCCCAAATTTATTATAAGGAGGGGGGACACACCTTCAAAATCGGGTTATCCTCTGAGGGATAGCTTTTGAAGGAATGTCCCCGTACTTGGAATTATGAAAGAAATTTCAATGCACATATTGGATATAGTAATGAACAGCATTAAAGCTGATGCTTCACAAGTTGAAATAAACATAGAAGACAGTATAAAAAATAACTGGTTAAAGATAACTATTGCAGATAATGGCAGAGGAATGAGCGAAGATGTTATAAACAGGGTAACAAATCCCTTTTACACAACTCGCACTACCAGAAAAGTAGGGTTGGGTATTCCAATGCTGAAGGAAGCATGTGAAAGATGCAACGGCTATTTGAAAATCGAATCACAAATAGGTGTCGGAACCAAGGTTTTTTGTTATTTTGAAAGGGATAATATAGACAGAGCACCACTTGGAAGTATGGGACAAACAATTATGGCAATTATTAACTCCGGTAATAATTTCGAACTTATTTATACTCATAAGACAGATTCAGGCGAATTCGTTTTTGACACAAGAGAAGTAAAAAAGATGCTTGAAGGAATTGATATTAATGACGCCGGTGTTTTATTGTGGATTAAGGAATATATTAATGAAAATGTAGATATTGTTTTAGCAGGTAAAATTTGACAAATAATAGTCTTGCTTAATTTGATAAATAGTGATAAAATTTCATAAATAAATAAAAAAGGTATTTAAAAGTCGAAAACAATCTGTTATAATCTTTTATGTTTGAGATTATAACTTTTTTTATAATTTATTATTATTAATTTCACGAGGTGGTATTATGAGCACAAAATTGTTTACATTTAAGGGCGGGATTCATCCCCCTCATAGTAAGTCTTTTACACAGAATGTGCCAATTGAAGATGCACCGGCTCCGGAAATTGTTGTTATTCCATTATCACAACATATTGGAGCCCCATGTGATCCCTTGGTAGCTGTAGGAGATAAAGTAAAAGTTGGACAAAAAATCGGCGAATCAAAAGCCTTTGTTTCAGCACCGGTTCATGCAAGTGTGTCGGGAACAGTAAAAAAGATTGAAAATCGACAAGTGCCGGGCGGAGCGAAAGTAAACAGCATTATTATAGAATCCGACGGAAAAAATGAAGTGCACGAATCAGTTCAGCCAAAAGGCAAATTGGAGGATCTTTCTAAGGAAGATGTACTATCAATTATCAAAGAAGCAGGTATGGCGGGAATGGGTGGAGCAACCTTCCCCACACATGTTAAGCTAAGTCCCCCTAAGGACAAACCTATTGATATCCTGCTTGTTAACGGAGCTGAATGCGAACCTTATTTGACTGCTGACCATAGAATTATGTTAGAAAAACCTGAACTTGTACTGCTTGGTACAAAGGCTGTTATGAAGGCATTAGGAGTTAATAACGCTTATATTTGTATTGAAAATAACAAGCCTGATGCAATTGAAACATTAAAGCAAGTTGTTGGTAACGAAGAAGGTATTGAAGTTGTGTCAATGATAGCAAAATATCCTCAAGGTGATGAAAAAAGATTAATCAATGCAGTCACCGGAAGAGTTGTACCTTCAGGAGGACTTCCAATGGAAGTAGGATGCGTGGTTGAAAATGTCGGTACTGTTGCTACCATAGGCAATGTAATAAAGACAGGTATGCCTTGCGTTCAAAGAGTTGTAACCGTAACAGGAAGTGCTGTTGAAAACCCTAAAAACCTATATGTAAGATTAGGGACATTATTTAAGGATTGTATTGAAGTGTGCGGCGGTTACAAAGAAGAGCCGGGAAAAATAATAAGCGGCGGACCAATGATGGGAATTGCTCAATATACTGACGAAGTTCCTGTTATAAAAGGAACATCAGGAATATTGGTTTTAAATAAAAAAGAAGCAAATATACCGGAACATTCAAATTGTATTTTATGCGGCAAATGTGTTGATGCTTGTCCTGTTAACCTAATGCCTTATAAAATTGCGAGATTTTCCTTGTTGAAAAATTTCGACGGTGCTGATGAATATCATGCAACTGATTGTATCGAATGCGGTGCGTGTTCGTATGTATGTCCTGCAAAAAGACCGCTTAAAGAATCAATAAGTGTTGCAAAAAAAGAAATATTAACTAGACGAAAAAAGGCTAAATAGGAGGAAATATTGATGGAAATTAAATTGATTGGTTCATCGTCACCTCATATTAGATCCGATGAAACAACACAAAAGTTAATGCTTGATGTAATAATTGCATTGATTCCTGCATTGGCAGCAAGTATATATTATTTTGGAAATAAAGCAATGATATTGGTGTTGGCATCTGTAGCATCAGCTGTTGTAACCGAATATCTTTGTCAACGGGCTATGAACAGACCTATAACAGTTACAGATTTAAGTGCGGTTGTTACAGGAATACTTTTAGCATTTAATTTACCTGCAGAAACACCATGGTGGATAGCTGTTGTGGGTGCAGCATTTGCAATAGCAATAGTAAAACAGATATTTGGCGGAATAGGATTTAATTTTTTAAACCCGGCATTAGGAGCAAGAGCATTTCTAATGGCTTCATGGCCTCATCATTTATCGGGAGGTTTTATTGACCCGGCAATTGACGCTGTTTCTTCTGCAACACCTCTTTCACTGTTGAAGGGTACAGCTTCAGGACAGCTGCCGTCATTATGGGATATGCTTATAGGCAATATTCCGGGGGTTATTGGAGAAACATCATCAATACTGCTATTAGCAGGCGGGATTTATTTAATATATCGAGGAACAATCAAATGGATAATACCTGTATTCTATATCGGAACAGTTGCCGCAATAGCATTGGTTATCGATGCAGGTAATTTACCGTACCACATATTGGGCGGCGGGTTAATATTAGGAGCATTTTTTATGGCTACTGATTATGCAACAAGCCCTGTTACTGATAAAGGAAAAGTTTTTTATGCTATTGGAGCAGGCTTGCTTACAATGTTCATAAGAAAAATGGGTGGATATCCCGAAGGAGTATCTTATTCAATACTTCTGATGAATATTATAACTCCAATGATAGATAAATATGTTAAACCTCACGTATTCGGAGTAGCAACAGGAGGTAAAAAAAATGAAAAATAATTTTGTAAAACTTGCCGGTATACTGTTTTTAATAGCTGCAATATCAGCAGGTGTATTGGCTTGGCTAAACGATACAACCAAGGATTTAATAGCTCAAAATGAAGCAATGGCAAGTATGGACCCTGCCATATTGGAAGCTGTTATGCCGGGCTCTACTGCATTTATGGAAAAAGATGCTGATTTGGCTGAAACAATTAAGGCTGATAACAGTAAATTCATTAATCTTCTTACAGCAGTTGATGAATCAGGCAACGAACTTGGTAAAGTTGTGAGGACATTGAGCACTGTTAAAGGCTTTAGCGGAGACCTCGAATTGTATGTTGGTTTCACACCCGATGGACAAATTTCAGGAGTAAGCGTAATTTCTCACAGTGAAACCGAAGGAGTAGGCTCAAGAGTTACTCTGCCTGCATTTACGGATCAGTTTATAGGCAGGGATGCAAGCGGTGAAATTTCTTATAGTGATTATGACGCTGTTTCAGGTGCAACTTACTCTTCTGAATCGTTTTTAAGTGCCGTAAACAATGCTATAGCTATATATACAGAATATGTGAAATAGGAGGATGAAATGAACAAATTAGAAATATTTAAAAATGGTGTAACAACAGAAAATCCTATTTTGGTTCAACAGGTTGGTATGTGTGCTACATTGGCAATAACTACTTCACTTATAAACGGAATAGGAATGGGAGTAGCCGTAATAGCAGTTTTAACCGGCTCAAATATAGTTATATCAATACTTCGTAAATATATACCGGATGAAGTTCGTATACCTGCTTTCGTAATAATAATTGCAGCATTTACAACGATAATAGATTTATTGATGCACGCATATACATTTTCATTGTATAAGGCATTAGGAGTGTTTATCCCGTTAATAGTTGTTAATTGTATAATACTTGCCCGCGCGGAAGCCTTCGCTTTTAAAAACGGAGTATTGGATTCCACCATAGATGGTTTAGGAATGGGAGTAGGTTACTTGGTAGCAATGATTTTACTAAGCTCCGTAAGAGAGGTATTAGGCAACGGCTCAATATTAGGGTTTAGAATTCTTCCGGAAGCTTATGAACCTATGATGATGGCGGTACAGCCGCCGGGAGCATTTATTCTCCTTGGGTTATTGATAGGTCTTGTAAATTACCTTTCAAGAAGAAAGAAAGCATAGGAGGTAGGAAATGGAATTAGTCAGTTTATTTATAACATCGTTTATAGTTAACAATATTATATTCATGCAGTTTTTGGGAACATGTCCTTTCCTTGGAGTATCAAAGAAAATAGATACTGCAGCCGGCATGGGTATTGCAGTTATATTCGTTATAACATTAGCATCAGTAATAACATATATTATTCACTATGCTATATTGGTTAATCTTGAATTAGAGTACTTGCAGACAATAGTATTTATATTGATAATTGCAGCATTGGTACAATTTGTTGAAATGTTTCTTAAAAAATCAGCACCGGGTTTGTATCAAGCATTGGGAATATTTTTGCCCCTTATAACTACAAATTGTGCAGTTTTAGGTGTTGCCATAAATAATATTATTTATGAGTACAGCTTTATCGAGTCATTGGTTTATTCTGTAGGAACATCTGTAGGTTTCTTGTTAGCAATAGTATTGTTTGCAGGAGTAAGAGATAAGGTTGATTATGCAGATTTGCCCGAATCATTGAAAGGTTCTGCTATTTCATTGGTTACGGCAGGTCTTATGTCAGTTGCATTCCTCGGCTTTGCAGGTTTGCAATTATAGGAGGTAGAATATGGTTATAGTAAAAGCAGTGGCAGTTACTGGAGGCATAGGTGCCGTATGCGGAGTTTTATTGGCAATTGCAGCTAAACTGTTTCACATAGATGTAGAACAAAAAATAATTGATGTAAGAAATGCTTTGCCGGGTGCAAATTGCGGTGCCTGCGGATATGCAGGTTGTGATGCTATGGCTGAAGCAATAGCAGCAGGAAAGGCTCCAGTAGACGGATGTCCCGTGGCAAATTATCAGGCTCATGCAAAAATAGCCGATATTATGGGTACTACAGCTGAAGAAGGAGAAAAAAAGGTAGCTCATGTTTTATGTCGTGGAAATGACTGCTTAGCATCAAAGAAACATGAATATCATGGAGTGAAAGACTGTAAGGCAGCAGCAGCTGTTCAAGGCGGAAACAAGTCTTGCGATAAAGGTTGTCTTGGATTTGGAAATTGTGTTGATGTATGCGATTTTGATGCAATTGAGATAATTGACGGAATAGCAGTAATAGACAAAGAAAAATGCACTGCTTGCGGTAAATGCATAGAAGAATGTCCGAAAGCGGTAATAGAATTTGTTCCTTACAAGAATAATGTTATTGTAGGATGCAACAACAGGGATTTCGGTAAAGCTGTGAAAGATGTTTGTAAAATCGGTTGTATTGCATGCAAAATCTGTGAAAAGAACTGTCCTTTCGATGCAATACATGTTACTAACAATTTGGCTAAGGTCGATTATGACAAATGTACTCATTGCATGATTTGCGTAGAAAAATGTCCTACAAAAGTAATAGAAGGAGATTTAACTATAAGAAAACAGGCAATGTAATAATAAGGAAGGGGGACACACCTTCATGGCGGGTAAACTTGCGAAGCAAGTCCATGAAGGAATGTCCCCGTACTTATCTACCCGGTAATGGTAGATATTATATTTTTTTGACAAATAATGTTTTAAGCAATATAATATATAATGTTTAAACTACGTAAAATATAATAAAGGAAGATAAATAACAGGAGTATATTATGTATTATAACAATTTTGGCGAAAGAAGATTATCTATGCTGATGGACTTTTATGAACTTACAATGGCAAATGGATACTTTTCTAACGGAATGAAGGATGAAATAGTATATTTTGATTTATTTTTCAGAAAAAATCCGGATGGTGCAGGATTTTCAATAGTTGCAGGATTAGAGCAAATAATTCAATATATAAAAGAATTAAAATTTTGTGAAGAGGATATTACGTACTTAAGAAGCAAAAAATTATTTACGGAAGAGTTTTTACAGTATTTGAAGGAGTTTAAGTTTTCAGGCGATATATATGCAATACCTGAGGGAACTCCTGTATTTCCAAATGAGCCTTTGATTACGGTAAGAGCCAAAACAATTGATGCTCAAATAATTGAAACAATGCTATTGTTAACAATGAACCACCAGAGCTTAATTGCTACTAAAGCGAGCCGTGTAGTGCGGGCAGCGAAGGGTAAGCCAATAATGGAATTTGGCGCTAGAAGAAGCCAGGGCTATGACGGTGCAATTTACGGAGCAAGAGCTGCTTATATAGGCGGAGTGGTAGGAACAGCCACAACATTGGCTGATGAGGCCTTCGGTGTTCCGGCACTGGGAACCATGGCCCATTCATGGGTTCAAATGTTTGAAAGTGAATATGAAGCATTTAAATCATACGCGCAAAATTATCCGAATGACTGCAATTTACTGATTGATACCTACAATGTTTTAAAAAGCGGAATACCAAATGCAATAAAAGTATTTAATGAAGAACTTGTACCCAATGGATACAGACCGCAGGGAATAAGAATTGACAGCGGCGATATTACTTATCTTTCAAAGAAAGCACGTAAAATGCTGGACGAAGCAGGTTTTGAAGACTGCAAAATCTGTGCATCAAACTCACTCGATGAATATATAATACGCGACATGCTCATGCAGGGTGCATGTGTGGATAGTTTCGGTGTAGGTGAAAGGCTTATTACCTCATCCAGTGAACCGGTTTTTGGCGGAGTATATAAACTGAGCGGTGTCGAAGACGAAAATGGGAATATTACACCTAAAATTAAAATCAGCGAAAATGTTTCAAAAATTACTACTCCCGGATTTAAAAATTTGTGGAGACTTTATGACCGCGAAACCGGAAAAGCTATTGCAGACCTTATTACCATGAATGACGAAGTGATTGATGAAACAAAGCCGTATGAAATTTTCGACCCTGACCATATTTGGAAAAGAAAAGTAATTAAAAATTTCAAAGCGGTTAATTTAAGAAAAAAGATTTTTGAAAATGGTAAGAATATTTCAAAGCGCCGTGAATTAAAGGATATAAGAAAATATTGCCTTGAACAAGTTGACACACTTTGGGATGAAGTTAAACGTTTTGAAAATCCTCATCAATATTATGTAGACTTGTCACAGAAATTATGGGATGAAAAAAATTGTTTAATTTCTGAACACAGCTTTTAGAATAGGAATTTATATTAAACAGATGCCTATTTTTAAGTCGGATTTATGGTAATTAATATTGATATAAAGTATAATATAATTTAACTTGTGGAAATTTATTTCATATTTGTAAATAATATATGGTTGACAGTTTTATAAAAATAAACTAAAATATACTTTGCGAGCAGACTGAACAGCTGCGGACACAGTCCGAAAGGGCGTGCCCGAGGAAAGTCCGAGCTCCACAGGGCAGAATAGCGGCTAACGGCCGCCGGGGGCGACCCCAGGGAAAGTGCAACAGAAATATACCGCCGTTTTTACGGTAAGGATGGAAAGGTGAGGTAAGAGCTCACCAGCGTGCGGGAGACCGCACGGCTCTGCAAACCCTATTCGGAGCAACACCGCAGAGGGACATTATGCGTCTGCCCGACGCGTCCCGAGAAGGTGGCACTGAGCCGTGATGGCAACATCCGGCCAAGATAGATGGCTGTTCATGACAGAACTCGGCTTACAGGTCTGGTCGTTCCAAAGAGAAAACCCGCGATTTTCGCGGGTTTTCTCTTTTAGTTTGTACGAAAGATATTAAGTTTAAAATATAGATTCTTTAACAATTGTCGGGATAAATTAATATTTAATACCTACCACTAACTCCTTTCATTTAGTTGGCCTATTTAAATAAGCATCCGTACTTAAATGGGAAGGGTATAAAACAACAGCTTATTTTTTTAAATGAGGATAGAACATATGTATTATATTACCGTTGACTATTTAGAATAAAGAGGGTACAATAATATAAATGAACAAATGTTCTTGAAAATTTCAAGGAAGAGATGGGTTAGTTTGGAACGAGTTATTTTGCACAGCGACTGCAATAGTTTTTACGCTTCGGTTGAATGTCTTCACAGACCTGATTTACGCGATAAGCCCGTTGCTGTAGGCGGCGATGTTGAGGCACGCCATGGAATAATTCTTACTAAAAATCAAATTGCAAAAAAGTTTAACGTTAAAACCGGGGAAGCAATTTGGCAGGCAAAACAAAAATGTCCTGAACTTGTTATAGTACCGCCTGATTTTCCTCTTTATATGCGATTTTCTAAAATGGCACATAAAGTATATCTTAATTATACGGATAAAGTTGAACCATTTGGACTTGATGAATGTTGGCTTGATATATCCTCAAATGCGCATAACTTAAAGGAAGGATTCGAATTTGCCAAAAAAATCAGCAGGCAGATTAAGTGCGAATTGGGTATTACTGTAAGTATAGGGGTTTCTTATAATAAGGTATTTGCAAAGCTGGGAAGCGACTACAAAAAACCCGATGCCATTACTGTAATTAAAAAAGATAATTTTAAGGAAATAGTATGGCCTTTGCCTGCCGGGGATTTGCTGTACGTCGGAAAGGCTACTGCGCGTAAACTATCATCAATCGGCATTCATACTATAGGTGAACTTGCAAATACACCCACTAATATTCTTAACTCTCTTTTAGGAAAATGGGGAGGTTTGCTTCACTGTTTTGCAAACGGATTGGATACAACGCCTGTATGTCAATATGACAATCAGCCGACTGTAAAATCTATTGGAAATTCAACAACTGCTCCGCGCGATTTGGAAAACAATGAGGATGTAAAAATAATATTATTTGTTTTAGCTGACAGCGTAGCAAGAAGACTTCGAGAACAGGGGCTAAAAGCAAAAACGGTTTGTATCAGTGTAAGGGATAATCAGCTGTATTCTTTTACAAGACAGCGTACTCTGAACCGATATACCAATATTACGTCCGAAATTGAACGAGCAGGTATGGAATTGTTCAGAAAATATTACAACTGGAATAAATCTATACGAAGTATTGGTATCAGCGTTACTGATTTTGTAAGTGATACGATTTCAGTACAGACAGACTTATTTTCTAATGAATTGAAACGGGAAAAAAAGGAAAAACTGGACCGCTCGGTTGACAACCTTAAAAATCGTTTTGGCTCTTATTGTGTACAACCGGCTATTTTGTTAGCTGACAGGGAACTCTCGGGATTTGACCCCAAAAAGGAACATACAATTCATCCGGAGGGATATTTCTGAAAGGAGATTTAAGATATGTGTTTAAAAAAATACGTAAATGTTACTGCACGATTTGATGAAAACGGAAATATCACCCCTTTAGCTGTTATTTGGGATAATGATGTAAAGTTTGAAATTGAAAGAGTTTTGGATATTAATCCCGCTGTTTCGCTTAAAGCAGGCGGAGCGGGTATAAGATATACGTGTAGAATCTGCGGACATGAAAAATATCTCTTTTTGGAAGAAAATCGATGGTTTGTAGAACTGAAAGAAAAACAATATATTGCATATTGAAAGGAATTGAATTTTCGCCTAATTTCGTATGATTTATTAATTTAAAGTTTTATTAGGCTAAATCAATTTAAAATCTAAGTAAAATTCCCTTTAATAATTAAAAACACATATCATAGTTTGCTAATAGAATAATAACCACAATAAGAAATTATAAAATGAAAAAGGTTTACCCCGAAAATTCTATGATGGCTGCGAATGTATATAATAAAAATGACTATGACTATGGCTATGATTCTTAACTAATCAAGTGTATTATTCATATGATGTTTTTAAGTAGACCAAATACTTTAACATGCGTTGGGAGAAAATTAAATGAATTATTGTGTTTCACTCAAGGTGAAAATTGAAGGAAACCGAAATCTTCAATTAGGAGATGGACATGTACTGCCATGGGAATATCAAGATTTAATTGAGGCATCAAGCGGATGGATTTTTGTAAACGGAGAGGATTTAGGTTTGGCTGAAACATTTATTACTAAACTTGAAAAGGGCATTATTGAATTGAGTCAGCACAGAGAAGATTATCAAAGATACGAAGTTCGCCATGGAATGGGAACAATAAATGAAGCCCTTATATTTTACAGGAATTTACTTAAAGATTGCAGAGAATACCCATTTGCAGATGTTTTTGGTTCGGTAGTCTAATATTAAAGTACAAATATCTAAATGGGTAATATACTACATTATAAAGTCCCAATCGCAGCTAAAAGCTGCGATTGGGACTATTTTCGTATGACAATAAAAATGGTGTGTATCTTGTCAATATATTTAGTTATTTAGATTACGCTGAAAAGTAAATCGCCGTAAGTTGGGTACGGCCAGTATTTTGCACCGACCAGGCTTTCAATTCCATCCGCTATAGTGCGAGTGCTCTCCATTTGTTCGGATAAAACACTGCGGTAGAATTTAGCTTCTTCAATAATGCAGTCAAATTCTTTTTCAGGTTCAACCATATCGCTGAGCTGTTCCATTTTATTATACAAATCGGCGCTGAGAGAAGAGAGCTTTTTAAGGAGTGTTTCTTCAAGTTCGCAGCTGATATCGGCACAGAGCTCTTTTTTATTGATTGCTTCCTTGCTGATATCTTTCATGTAGGAACATGCGGCAGGAAGAATATCCTTTTTAATCATGTCAATCATAGTGAGTGCTTCGATATGAATTTGTTTGCAGTAGTTTTCAAGCTGAATTTCATAGCGTGAGTAAATCTCGGATTTTGAAAATATGCCATGCTTTTTGAACAGTTCAATATTTTCGCTGCTGATGTAGTATGGGAGAGCATCAGCAGTGGAGCGTAAGTTTAAAAGACCGCGTTTTTTGGCTTCTTCAACCCATTCTTCGGAATAGTTGTTACCGTTGAATATAATTCGTTTGTGTTCTTTGATATTTCTCTTGATAAGTTTATTAAGTGCAGCGGTAAAGTCATCTGCTTTTTCAAGCTCATCCGCAAATTGGGAAAGCGCATCCGCAATGATTGTGTTAAGCATAATATTTGGGCATGCAATTGAAACTGTTGACCCAAGCATACGAAATTCAAATTTATTGTTGGTAAAAGCAAAAGGTGAAGTGCGGTTTCTGTCGGTTGTATCTTTCGTGAAAGATGGAAGAACGTCTAAACCTATCTTCATAACAGATTTATCTTTCTTTTGATAATCGCTGTTATCTTCAATAGATTTAAGAACGCTTGCAAGATCCTCACCGATAAACATAGATACAATTGCCGGAGGTGCCTCGTCTGCGCCCAGGCGGTGATCGTTTCCTGCACTTGCAACAGAGATACGAAGCAAATCCTGATGTTCATCTACAGCTTTAATAATGGCGGTGAGGAAAAGCAGGAACTGTGCGTTTTCACGAGGAGAATCGCCCGGTTCTAAAAGGTTTACTCCGGTATCGGTTGTAATACTCCAGTTATTGTGCTTGCCGCTTCCGTTAACGCCTTTAAACGGCTTTTCGTGTAAAAGGCAATATAGGTTGTGCTTTGTAGCAACCTTTTTCATAATTTCCATTGTAAGCTGGTTTTGGTCTGTAGCTACGTTCGCAGTTGTAAAAATAGGAGCAAGCTCATGCTGTGCAGGAGCAACTTCGTTGTGTTTTGTCTTAGCTAAAATACCAAGTTTCCACAGTTCTTCATCGAGGTCTTTCATATAAGAAGATACTCTGGGTTTGATTACACCGAAGTAGTGATCTTCGAGTTCCTGACCCTTTGGAGGTTTTGCTCCAAAAAGTGTTCTGCCTGTATAAATAAGGTCTTTTCTTTTAGCATACATATCTTTATCGATAAGGAAGTATTCCTGCTCTGCACCAACAGTAGTAATAACTCTGTGTGCAGTTGTTCCAAAAAGTTTCAAAATTCGCATCGCCTGTTTGTTTATTGCATTCATGGAACGGAGAAGAGGGGTCTTTTTGTCCAAAGCTTCTCCGCCATAGGAACAGAAAGCTGTAGGAATGCAAAGTGAGCCGTCTTTAATAAAAGCGTCGCTTGTTGGGTCCCAAGCTGTATATCCCCTTGCTTCAAAAGTTGCTCTCAGTCCGCCTGACGGAAAACTTGAAGCATCGGGTTCACCTTTAATAAGCTCTTTTCCTGAAAACTCCATAATAACTTTGCCATTACCAACCGGATAAATAAAGCTGTCATGCTTTTCGGCAGTAATTCCTGTCATCGGCTGAAACCAGTGAGTGAAGTGAGTAGCACCTTTTTCTACCGCCCAGTTTTTCATTGCGTTTGCAACAATATTTGCAACATGAAGGTCAAGAGGCTTACTCTGCTCTCTGGTTTTCTTCAAAGCTTTATAAGTATCCTTTGGCAATTTTTCTTGCATGACGGAATCATTAAACACCAAACTGCCGAACATTTCAGGAACTTTGCTCATTTATAACCACTCCATTCAAATTTTAAAAACACAAAGTTTAGGTTCTATATTAAATGCTGGGATTCTCACTTCCTACCATCTCCCGCATAATAAATTTAACAAAAAAACAAGCTGTTGTTTTATGCAAAAGGGAAAAGCGGATTATTTAAATAAGCCAACTAAATGGGAGGTAGAGGTAGGTATTAAATATTAATTTACCCCAACAATTGTTAAAGAACCAAAGTTTATTATATGATATAAATAAAAAAGACGCTATAGGGGCATCCCCTACAGCGCCTTTGCTGTTATTTGTTTATTATATTCCACTTGAAGCGTATTGTCAATAAAAAATTTAAAAAATGCAGGATTAGATAATACTACATGCAGAGCTATCTGATTTTAACTTGTCTATATAGCGGACTGCAAAGAAAGTACAATAACACTTATTAATTATGCAAAAAAGTATTGGCACAGTGCTCTTAAAGACGTCTAAAAATCAGCAAAGTTTAGCGGTAATATTATCTACCAACAGTTTTACTTATCATGTAAAGCATTTGAGGAGATAAAAAGAACTTCATGAGAAATACAAACTCAAGAAGTCCTTTATTGTTTCTTTATTTTTAAGTAAAAGCATAAAATAATTCCGACCAATATACATAAAACAGCCGTTAACATTCCAATGATATAAACAGGTGTTTGATTACCGATAACATATATATTCCTTGACCCTGCTTGTACATCACCAGGCGGTTGTGTGGATTGACCGTTTTTACTTAACGAATCTGATGCGGGTATATAGCTGTCATCTTTTGTATTAGTCTTATTATTAGAAACTTTATCGCTTTTGTTATTCCCGTTTACCTTTTTAGTACCGGTTGGTGATTTACTGCTTTTTTTCTTTGAAATATTACTGCCTTTATTTGTTTCCGAGCTGCCTTTTTCAGAAGCAGACAGGCGCTTTACGTTTACTGCATAATAGGCTTTTCCTTTTTTATCCTCAGAAGTTACAGTAACAAGTATTGGTGTAACCGTTCCCGGTTTTTGAAGGGATTTTCTGTTAATTTTAACAGCGCCGCCGTCATATGCAGATGCCGCAAATTCAACCGAGGTTACATCAGAATCCACTTCCATGGAGTACTTATATACATTCGGAGAAAAACTCGGAACCAAAACCCCCTGTAACGGGTGTAATGCGGAAAGCAGAGCTTTACTTTCTGCGGAGGTATTTTTATCTGAATTTATAACATTCAAAGAAAGCTCTTCTGCAATGTTCAAATTTAAGTCTTTTGCTTGATAGTTACAAACATCATTTAAATGCGCATTAATATATGTTTTGCCGAGTGAAGCATCGTCATTTACCTTAAACACAAAAGATATAATGTTGCCTGAAAGTTCAGGCGCCTCGTTTTTATCGGTATTACAGACATATACGCTGTAAATGGGATTATTGTCGCAGTTAGTTACCAGAGTGCCGCTTTTTATTTTTGAAGATGTTTCGGTGCATATAAAACTGAGGACTGAAGAATCATAGCCGACTGTAATTTTAAAACCCGCCGCAGGGTCGGAAACTCTGTTTGCATTAATTTGCAATTTTACAAAATCACCGCAATCGGCTTCTGCTTTATCAAGACTGTATGTAAAATACGGCATTGTTTTTGCAGATACAACAATTCCCATACATACTAATAAAGAAAAAGTTAAAAAAAGTGAAAGGATTTTTATAAATTTTTTTATTCCCCTCACCTCCTCAGCCATAATAATAGGCAATTTGGATTTTAGGCAGTGACCGTTTCTCCCACCTTTTCGGACTTTATGCCGCGCAAAAGCTTTTTACGCAGAGTGTAAAGACGAAAACGGTTGTAGCGTTGTATTATCGCAAAAGGAAGATTTGCCAGCATGATCAAAAACGAAAATACGAGTCCAACAATAATTGGATTAATAACCAAAGTTATAACAGCGCAAATTAAGTTTTTCATATGCATCCATTCGCCTCTGCATGTTTCAAAAATAAACTCGTCGATGTACTCGATAGACACATCTTTAAAATGTTCTTTTGAAAATCCGTCTTTACCGATATGTTGAGGAACTTTATCTTTCCAAGCTTGTATTTTCAATTTATCCCTGTACCAGCGTCCATGGCGTTCCCAAGTTTTTGGTGCAAAACGACCTTTTTCAGGATCAAATTTAGAATGTGGAAGTTTTATACAGACAAGGAAAACAGTTAAATGCCAAAGTCCTATAATAACAATGTTCCACAAAAACATATTAAGAAACGACAAATTTTTAAGCATAATATACCCTCCCTATAAAAATAGGTAATCCATATGCAAAAGCATATGGATTGTGACTATCCAAATGTGATAAAATTAACATATATATTATAGTACAAATGATAGGAGTGTGCAATATGAAAGCATTAATTATAGGTGGAACAGGAACCATAAGTTCAGCTGTTGCAAAATTGGCAGTAAAAAGAGGTATGGATGTTACACTGCTCAACAGAGGAAAACATCCGCAATTAATCCCTGAAGGTGTAAAACAGGTTACAGCGGACATTACCGACGAAAAAACGGTTGATGAATTTTTAAGCATAAATACTTTTGACGTTGCGGCGGACTTTATAGCTTTTTCACCAAAAGACATTGAACGCGACATACGCCTTTTTAATTCAAGGGTAAAACAATTTATTTTTATCAGTTCCGCTTCTGCATATCAAAAACCTGGGGTAAACTATTTTATTACCGAAAGTACGCCTTTATGCAACCCATATTGGAAATATTCAAAGAATAAAATAGAATGTGAAAATATTTTAATGCAGGCATATCGTCAGATAGATTTCCCTGTTACTATAGTAAGACCAAGCCACACATATGGTGAAAGAAACATTCCGGTAGCAATTCACGGTAAAAAGGGAAGCTGGCAGGTAGTTGAGCGCATTAAGAATAGAAAACCCGTTATCGTTCACGGAGACGGGCTTTCACTTTGGACTTTTACCCACAGCAGTGATTTTGCAAAAGGCTTTTTGGGTCTTATGGGAAATCCGCACGCAATAGGTGAAGCGGTTCATATTACAAGCGATGAGGTTATTACATGGAACAGGGCATATGAAACTATAGGCAGAGCCATAGGCATAAAACCCAATATTATTCATATACCATCCGATTTTCTTGCGGCATTTAATCCTGAACTTCTCGGAAGCCTTTTGGGCGATAAAGCCAACTGCGCTGTATTTGACAATTCGAAAATAAAAAGACTTGTTCCTAATTTCTGTGCTTCTGTACGTTTTGATGAGGGTATTAAAAAATCAGTTGATTATATTAATTCTCATCCCGAACTGCAAATTCTTGACCCCAATTTTGATTTATGGTGTGACAGAGTGATTTCAGCTTACAGTTCGGGCTTACTAAAATAATTATTTGTTTTTATATTTATCTACTATCATATTTGCACATTTATAAACATCACCGCCGCCAAGGGTCAAAATTAAATCACCGGGCTGTGCGTTTTCTGTAACATAATCCGCAATTTCTTCGAAAGTTTTAAACCAAACACTGCCCGGAATTTTATCGGCTAAATCTTTTGAGTAAATATTGTAGGTGTTTTCTTCACGCACGGCGAGAATTTCGGAAAGGACAACCTTATCGGGAATGGATAGCGCTTTTGCAAAATCATCAAGGAACATATATGTCCTTGAATAGGTATGCGGCTGAAATACTGCCCAAACTTTATTGAACCCCATTTTATTTGCCGCGTTAAGCGTTACTGTAAGTTCTGTAGGATGGTGAGCGAAATCATCCGCGACTGTAATGCCGTTAAATTTGCCAAGTATTTCAAAACGGCGGTGGACACCGGTAAACTGATGTAAACTTTTCACAATAGATTCTTTGTCCGCACCGACTTGGTCGGCGGCGGCAAAGGCGGCAAGAGCGTTAAAAATGTTATGCTTTCCGGGTATGCTTAAAGTGACATCGGCGTATTTTTCGCCGCGTTTCATTATCGTGAAACTCTCTCTCGCTTCTTTTGTATCCGCAATATTTTCAGCATAGTAATCGTTATTTGAGCTTAATCCGAATGTTATTATTGAAGCGTTTTTAATACCTTTAACGGCTTTCATAGCATTAGAATCATCTCCGTTAACAATTAGAGTCTTAGAAGTTTGTTTTGAAAACTGATTGAATGATTTAATAATATTATCAAGTGTCCCAAAATAATCGAGATGATCGGCGTCTATATTAAGAATTACGGAAATTTCCGGATACAGCTGTAAAAATGTATCTACATATTCGCAGGCTTCGCATATAATAGTGCCGGATTTACCGACTCTTCCATTTCCACCTATAAATGGGAGTTTACCGCCGATAACTGCTGAAGGGTCAATACCGGAATTTATTAGGATTTGTGTAATCATCGCTGTGGTTGTTGTTTTTCCGTGTGTACCGGAAACTGCTATTGAATGAGGAAATTTTGAAGTGAGCATTCCAAGCATTACGGAACGCTCTACTACCGGGATACCTTTTTTTCTTGCGGCGACAAGTTCCGGATTATCTTTTTTAACTGCGGCTGTATAAACAACCATTTCAGCCCCTTCAATATTTTCAGCTTTGTGCCCCATGAATACGGGTATTTTGTAGGAACGTATTCTTTCGAGTGTGTCGGATTCGTTGGTATCCGAACCCGTAAGTTTGTAACCCCTGTGGTGAAGAATTTCGGCAATAGGACACATGCCTGAACCGCCGATTCCGACAAAATGTATTCTGTTAACTTTGGACAGCATATCGTTAGTCATATTTTTTTGCTCCTTAAATGAGATAAAGTATATTTTTACCATTATTTTTATTATATTGCCACAACAATCTATAATAAACATAATTTAATGGTTTTTCAATATAAAAATAAAATTCATGTTACTCCAGTTTATCACACTGAATACAGTATTTCCATAATATAAGTAAAGAAGATTATGGAGGACTTTACTATGATAGATATAAATAGTTTTGGAGTGCTGGGCGGTGACAAAAGACAAGTCGCACTTGCCGAATCAATTGCCGCAGACGGATTTACTGTATATGCCTGCGGTTTTGACAGCATTGATTTTACAAAAGATGTAAAAAAAGCTGAACTTTTTGAAACAGCAGAAAAATGTGAAAATATAATTCTCCCTCTTCCGGTAACAGTGGACGGAGTACATTTAAATACTGTTTACAGTGAGAACACAATAGAACTTAATGACAGTTTTGCTTTACTGATGAAAAACAAACAGGTTTTCGGAGGAATGATGGGAAGGCTTTATCAGACAAGTGATGAATGGGACTTAATTGAAACATATGATTACTATACAAGAGAAGAATTTGCAGTGCACAATGCTGTGCCCACAGCTGAGGGCGCAATTGAAATTGCAATGCGTGAATATCCCGGAACTTTAAACGGCAGTAAGTGCCTTGTTGTCGGATATGGAAGGATTGGAAAAATACTTTCAAGAATGCTTAAGGGAATAGGGGCATTTGTAACAGTGAGTGCAAGAAAAAAATCCGACATGGCATGGATAGAATCTATGGGATATACAGCCAAACTTACAGAAAATATTTGCGAAAAAGAGCAATACGATATTATATTTAATACGGTTCCGGCTATGATTTTTAGCCGCAAACTTTTGTCTAAAATGTGTTCGAAACCTCTTATTATAGATTTGTCATCTAAACCGGGAGGCGTAGATTTTGAAGCGGCAAAAAAATTCGGTATAAATGCAATTCATGCACTTTCCCTGCCAGGCAAAGTAGCTCCTAAAGCAGCCGGTGAAATCATTAAAAATACAATTTACAATATGATGGAGGAGTGAGAGCATGAATAATTTAACATTTGGATTTGCAATGTGTGGTTCATTCTGCACTTTTTCAAAAGCAATAAATCAACTTAAAGATATTGCCAAAGCAGGATATGACATTCTTCCGATTATGTCGCAAAATGCCTATTCAACGGATACCAGATTTGGAAAAGCGGGCGATTTTATAGATGAAGTAGAAGATATATGTAATAAAAAAATAATAAGCAGTATTGTAGACGCTGAACCTATCGGCCCCAAAAAGCTTGTGGATTTAATGATTGTTGCGCCGTGTACCGGAAATACCATGGCTAAAATTGCAAACGGTATTACTGACACAACCGTTACAATGGCGGTAAAATCCACATTGCGTATTGGGCTTCCTGTTCTTCTGGCTCCTGCAACAAACGATGCACTTGCGGCGTCAGCCCAAAATATAGCAAAACTTTTAAATACAAAGAATATATATTTTGTGCCGATGAAACAGGATAATCCCATCAAAAAACCGACTTCCGTTGTTTCCGATTTCAGTTTGATTTTGCCGTCAGCTCTTTCAGCACTTGAAGGAAAACAAATTCAGCCTATTCTTTTATAAAAGATTACAACAATAAATATTTATGCATATTTATTGTAAGTTAGTCTGTAAATATGATATTATAATAACAATATGATAAAGTAAACGGAAGTGAAAATATGCTTTACTGTCCCAAATGCCAACTGCTTATTTCAGACAGCTCTCAGCGCTGTCCTTTTTGTGGTTCAAAAAAACTTAGAAAACCCGAGCCGGAAGACCCGGCTCTTTTAATAACTGCAGATGAAAATAAAACCCGGGCTATAGAGGCTGTGTTTAAAGAAAATAAGATTATCTATAGAAAACGTATAGCCAAAGGTTTTGTCGGTTTGAACAAACTGAATTTTGGGAAAGATTATCTAACGAATTATAATATATTTGTTTCTTACGGAGATATAGAAAATTGTTCAGAGCTTCTCCATGGTGCCGGCATAGTTGATGAAGTAAATAAACAAAATGAAAATAATGGTTCAGAAGAAGAATTTGAAGATATGAGTCCGCGAAAACGTTTTTTTTGGCGTACCTTTTCGGCGATTCTTTTTATTATCGTTGTATGGATAGTTGTTTTTGCGGCTGATTATGTGGTGGATATAATAAAAGAGATTTTAAAAAAATTATAATATAAAATTAAAGGAGAAATAGAATGGGAAATTATCATATTGATACAAACTGCATACATGCGGGGTACGAACCGAAAAACGGCGAATCGCGTGTACTGCCGATAGTACAAAGCACTACTTTTAAATATGACAGCGCACAAACTTTGGGCGAACTTTTTGACTTAAAGGCGGAAGGCTTTTTTTATACAAGGCTCGGTAACCCTACAATAGATGCAGTTGAAAAGAAAATTGCCGTACTTGAAGGCGGAATCGGCGCTCTTATTACTTCTTCCGGTCAAGCGGCTTCTTTTTTATCAGTGTTTAATATCTGCCCATCGGGAGGCCATGTAGTTTGTTCAAGTGCAATTTACGGCGGAACTTTTAATCTTTTCAATAAGACAATGCGAGAAATGGGTATTGATTTCACATTTATAGCACCAAATTCAACTGAAGAAGAAATTAATGCCGCTTTCAAACCTAATACGCGCTGTGTGTTTGCCGAAACACTTTCTAATCCGTCATTAATTGTTACGGATCTTGAACTTTTTGCAAAAGCGGCTCATGGACATGGTGTGCCTCTTATTGTAGACAATACGTTTGCAACACCGATAAACTGTAACCCGTTCAAATTTGGAGCGGATATTATAACTCATTCGACGACAAAATACATGGACGGTCATGCTGTACAGGTAGGCGGAGTTATCGTTGACAGCGGAAATTTCGACTGGGAAAACGGTAAATTCCCAGAACTTGCGAAGCCGGATGAATCATATCACGGTATTATTTATACTAAACAGTTTGGTAAAGCCGCATATATTGTAAAGGCGCGCACACATTTAATGAGGGATATCGGTGCACAATCGAGTCCCGAAAATGCGTTTTTGCTTAATTTGGGACTTGAAACCCTTGCATTGAGAATGGAACGTCACTGTTCCAATGCACTTACTGTTGCTGAACACCTTGAAAAAAGCGATAAAATAGCATGGGTAAATTACCCCGGCCTTAAAAGCAGTATTTATTATCCACTTGCACAAAAATATATGCCAAACGGAACTTGCGGAGTAATTTCTTTCGGAGTAAAAGGTGGAAGAACAGCTGCGGCAAAGTTTATGGAAGGCTTAAAGTTAGCATCTATTGTAATACATGTAGCTGATTTACGCACATGCGTTCTTCACCCTGCAAGTACAACACACCGCCAGCTTACCGATGAACAGCTTAAGGAAGCAGGCATTGGACCTGAAATGATTCGTATGTCTGTCGGCATTGAAAATATTAAAGATATTATTGAAGATATTGACAACGCACTGGAAAACATGTAGCTTTACAGGCTTTATTTATAAATAACGGGCGGTCTTATGTTTAAAGTAAGACTGCCCGTTTTGCTATGCATATTTAAATTAAAAACAGAGTACATTTGAATTGTTAAAAATTCAAATGATAGGTTAAATATACATAATTGTAATCATTTTGTGAAGCCAATATCTAAATGTTAAATACGATGTTTAAAAAGCGTGTATTTGCCTGTAATAGGATTTCTGTTTTTATAATCCACATAAACCAGAGTGTTTTCAGAATACAAAATGGCATATCCACGCTTTAAACCCTTTGACGGTTTGGAGTTTTCAAGCTCGAATTTTCGTATTTGATTTTTTAATTCAGGGTCTTTAACCTTTAAAACAGGCGGGAGTTTTCCGGATGCATTTGTTGTCAAACGGTCGCATACCATTACATCCCGAAGTCTGACTTTATCAATACCTTTTATATTTTTAAAATATCCGAAAATCAAAGCGGTGTAATCATCAAGCGAAATTTTAGCGGTTCCGTTTTCAGCGGAAAATCTGCCGAATTTATCAAATAGTTCAAACGGGCTACATTCGGTTTGCTTAAAAATATATTGTAAAGTATTTAAAAAGCGGCCGCTGTTGTAAAGTCTTTCCAAAGCATCTTCCGCATAATGCAAAGCGGACAGTTCTTCATTTGTAATCCATGGGGTTTCTATAACTTCATAAGGTGGAGTATTTGAATAAGTACAGGGGTATTTTTCATGTTCTTCACGCATGGGCGCTCCATACAGAAGTTTCAAAAATCCTAACTG